>VFQU01000488.1_pt1 | contig 34930 bp, 38 predicted proteins | sample 3512311 | NCBI WGS metagenome assembly VFQU01 (sample SAMN10412377, study PRJNA504923) | tailings metagenome | isolation source: Relicate 3 Philex TSF3 active mining site | place: Philippines: Tuba, Benguet | collected 2017-08-29
CAAGTTCCGCCAGCGGCTTCGATTTTCGACTTAGCACCTTCAGTAAACGCTGCTGCTTTCACAGTCAGCTTCACCGACAAGTCACCATCACCCAAAATCTTCAGCGGACCATCATCCTGAGTCACAATTCCCGCATCCATCAGCGAAGACAACGTCACTTCAGTTCCAGTCGCCAATTCAGCCAAATCACCAACATTGATCACCGTAAAGTGCTTACGATTGATCACCGTAAAGTACTTCAACTTCGGCAAGCGGCGATACAAAGGAGTTTGACCCCCTTCAAACCCCGGACGAGTCGGACGACCCGATCGAGATTTTTGACCCCGCATTCCAAAACCACCACTCGCACCTTGACCCGCAGAAATCCCACGGCAAATGCGACGCTTGCGCTTGGTTGAGCCTTTTTGAGGCACAGCATCTTCTAATCTCATCAATGCCTCCTAAACGCCGTAAAGTTTTTCAACCGGAATGTCACGCTCTTGTGCAACATCCGACAGCGTACGTAGCCCGCTTAAAGCAGACACAGCCGCACGCGCATTGTTCAGAGGATTGCCCGAACCGAGTTGCTTAGCCAGGATATTTTTCACACCCGCAAGCTCAAGCACAGTCCGAACTGCGCCCCCAGCAATTACCCCAGTCCCTGGAGCTGCCGGACGCATCATCACTTTCGCACCACCGCCAGAAGCAGTAGAAGGATGAGGAATCGAGTTCGCCTTAGTCAAAGGAACTTCGATCAGATGTTTTTTACCATCTGCTACGCCCTTCTTCACCGCGCCGATTACGTCACTTGCCTTGCCGACACCGACACCGACTTGACCTTTTTCGTTGCCGACAACCACGATCGCTCTAAAGCTGAGTTTTTTACCACCCTTTACTACTTTAGTCACACGACGGATTTGGACAACGCGCTCCTGGAAATCAGATTCCTTTTCACGGGATTTCTTTTCTTTACCTTTCGCCTTAGCCATATGTTTTGCTCCTAGAAGTTAAGACCAGCTTCACGGGCAGCATCCGCTAAGGTCTGGACGCGACCATGATACAAATTACCACCGCGATCGAACACAACTTGCTCGATGCCTTTTGCTTTCGCACGTTGGGCAATCAACTTGCCCACTTCAGATGCGGCCGCACAGTTTGCGCCCGATTCGATCTTGCCTTTCACTTCTGGATCAACAGTTGATGCAGAAGCAATGGTCGCTTGAGCGACATCATCGATTAACTGAGCATAAATATGCTGGTTCGATCGATAAACGGCTAACCGAGGACGCTCTGGAGTGCCAGAAACCCGGCGACGAATTCGCTGGTGGCGCTGGCGTGTAGATTCTCGACGACTTACTTTGCTCATGGTTTATTTCTTCCCTTTACCGCCAGTCTTACCAACCTTGCGACGAACCTTCTCGCCTGCATAGCGAATCCCTTTACCTTTGTAAGGCTCAGGCGGACGGACTGCCCGAATCTTCGCGGCTGTGTTTCCAACGATCTCTTTATCGATGCCCGTAACCGTAACGTTAACGTTGTTTTCAACCTGGAATTGAATCCCGTCCGGCGGTTCGATCAGTACAGGGTGGCTATAACCCATGTTCATGTTCAAGTTTTTGCCTTGAACCGCAGCCCGATAACCGACCCCTTGAATTTCGAGGCGGCGGCTAAAGCCTGTGGAAACTCCTTCAACCATGTTCGCAACAAGTGTACGGCACAATCCATGCCGCTCTCTTGCCATCCGAGAATCATTCACGCGATCGACGTTTACCGTATCGCCTTCAGTTCTGATGGTGACTCCCGCAGGCAGAACTCTTGTGAGTTCACCTTTGGGTCCCTTTACCACGACTTCTTGACCGTTGATCGTGATCGTCACCTTAGCGGGAAGCGTAATAGGACGTTTTCCAATCCGAGACATAGCTAATTTCCTCTATCGTACAGATGCGTTAAATTCACATCTCTAACGTTGGGCAACCCAATCGACCAACAATTACCAGACGTAGCAAAGGACTTCTCCGCCAACTCCCGATTTCCGGGCATCGCGATCGGTCATAATGCCGCTTGAGGTGGACACGATCGCAATTCCGATCCCGCCTAAAACGCGAGGAAGGTCTTTACGGTTCGAGTACACGCGCAAACCGGGGCGGCTCACCCGCTTCAGCGCGGTGATGATCGGTTTGCGGTTCTTGCCTTTGTATTTCAAGCCAAGAACTAGGTTCTTTTTCGGAGCTTCGCCGACTTCTTCCACTGAAGAAATAAAGCCTTCAGAGACCAGTACCTCAGCGATACTGCGAGTCATACGAGTCGATGGAACTTCGGTGGTTTGGTGACGCGCTAAGCTTGCATTCCGAATGCGCGTCAGCATATCTGAAATAGTGTCATTCGCTGCCATAGTTGCCTCTGTGATTTGACTGCATTTACTGATCGCGGAAGGGCATACCCATTTCTTTCAGCAGGGCGCGTCCCTCTTCGTCGGTGTTTGCAGTCGTGATGATTGAAATGTCCATCCCCCGAATTTGATCGACACTGTCGTATTCGATTTCGGGGAAGATCAATTGCTCTCTCAGACCGAGGGTATAGTTTCCTCGTCCGTCAAAGCTTTTCGGGCTAATACCGCGAAAGTCCCGAATCCGAGGCAGCGCGAGGTTCATCAAACGGTCCAAAAAGTTATACATGCGGTCAGCTCTGAGCGTCACCATCACCCCAACTGGCATTCCTTGACGAATTTTGAAACCTGCGATCGCCTTTTTAGCGCGAGTTACAACAGGTTTTTGACCAGTGATGATTGCGAGTTCGTTGACAGATGCTTCAAGCGCTTTCGCATTCTGTGACGCTTCGCCCAGACCCCGGTTCACGGTGATCTTGACGACTTTGGGAACTTGGTGGACGTTGGTGTAACCAAACTGCTCTCTGAGTTTGGGAACGACTTTTTCTTCGTACGAGGTTTTCAGTCTGTTGGACATTGTTTTAGTTCCTCCCTGGGCTTGGTCAGGGCTAAGTTAAGTTCAAGGGCTAATCAATGATTTCGCCAGTTTTGATCAGTTTGCGAACCTTGCGACCATCTTCGGTGAAGGTGTAGCAAACTCTGGATGCAACTTTTTGCTTTTCGGAATACAACATGACATTCGAGCTATGGATCGGAAATTCATAGGTCTCGATACTGCCCGATTCGCCTTCGCCTTTTGGCTTAACATGCTTGGTTTTGATGTTTACGCCTTTGACGATGACTTTGCTGAGCCTAGGGAAAGTGCGAACAACCTCGCCCACTTTACCCTTGTCGTTTCCAGAAATCACTTGTACAGTGTCACCCGTTTTAACGTGCATTTTCAGTGCAACGGGGGACTTTTTCTTCTTAAGTGCCATCTACAGCACCTCCGGAGCTAGAGATACGATTTTGGTGAAGTTCTTCTCACGAAGTTCACGAGCGACGGGTCCAAACACACGCGTGCCTCTGGGATTGCCGTCTGCGTTGATGATGACCGCTGCGTTGTCGTCGAACCGGATGCTCATGCCGCTATCACGACGTAAAGTTTTCCGGGTGCGAACGATCACGGCTTTCACCACGTCCGACTTTTTCACTGCCATGTTCGGGGTTGCATCCTTCACGACAGCAACAATGACATCACCAATGCCGGCATAGCGACGATTGCCGCCCAACACGCGAATGCACATCAGTTTCCGTGCGCCGCTGTTGTCTGCCACATTGAGATAGGTTTCCTGCTGAATCATGTCCGTCTCCTAGTAGGGTTAGGCTTTGGTACTCAGGATCTCAAGCACAGCCCAGCGTTTGGTGCGGCTTAAGGGGCGAGTTTCTTGAATCCGAACGCGATCGCCTTCTTTGCACTTGTTTTCTTCGTCATGTGCTTTGTAGCGCTTGGTTCGGACTACGATTTTTCCGTATTTGGGATGCGCGGTACGGCTTTCGACCGCAACCACTACCGTTTTGTCCATTTTGTCGCTGACAATTACGCCAACTCTTTCTTTGACTGCCATTTGGGATTACTCACCTTTCAACTGTCGTTCACGTTCTACGGTCAAAAGCTGCGCGAGGCGGTGCTTAAGATGTTTGAACTGATGGGGTTTATCGAGTTGACGAGTCCCTTGCTGCATTCGGAGTTGAAATAGCTCTTTCTTGACAGCCAGAATTTGATCTGAGAGTTCCTCGTCTTTGAGTTCGCGTGCGTCCGCAATTTTTGGAAGTGCCATGATTTATGATTCCTCCTCGACGACTTGCTGACGGGTGATGAATTTAGTTTTGATCGGGAGTTTGTACTGGGCGAGTCGCATTGCTTCTCTTGCAGTTTCTTCGGGCACTCCTGCGATCTCGAACATGATCCGACCCGGCTTAACGACTGCAACCCAGTATTCAGGCGCACCTTTACCAGAACCCATCCGGGTTTCTGCGGCACGTGCAGTGACGGGTTTGTCAGGGAAAATCCGAATCCAGATTTGTCCACCCCGGCGGATGTAGCGCGTCATCGCTCGACGGCTAGCTTCAATTTGGCGCGATGTGATCCAGGTTGGCTCTAGGGCTTGTAAGCCGAAGTCACCGAAGTTGAGTTGACTTCCGCGTGTCGCCAATCCTCGCATCCGACCGCGCTGCTGCTTACGGAATTTTGTTCTTCTTGGGCTTAACATTGGTCGATACCTGTAAGGTCTGTGGGTGGGGAGTGGGGAGTGGGGAGTGGGGAGAGCAAGATTCCGCTTTGACAGTCTCTTGTCTCCCTACCCCCTACTCCCCACTTTTTCTACCCTTCATTCGATCGGTCTTCAAAACGCTGACGACGCTGCTGGCGACGACGGGGCTGTTGGTTTGGCGCGACGACTTCTGCTTCGCGCTCTTGTCCGGGTAGGATTTCTCCCTTAAATACCCAGATTTTGATCCCCAACGTTCCGTAGATCGTTTGTGCAGTGGTGTAAGCGTAGTCAATATCTGCTCTCAAGGTGTGCAGGGGAACTCGACCTTCGCGAGTCCACTCTGGACGAGCAATTTCAGCTCCGTTCAGACGACCACTCACTTGGATCTTGATTCCTTCAATGCCAGCCCGCTGAGCGCGTTGGATTGCTTGGCGAACGACACGGCGGAACGAAACCCGACGCTCGAGTTGTTCAGCAATGTACTCTCCAATCAACATTGCATCGGCATCGACTCTCGCTACTTCCACCACGTTGATGCGGATTTGACGATCGCTGTTGCCCAATACTTGCTGAAGGTTTGTTCTCAACACTTCAATTCCAGCACCACCGCGTCCAACAACAACGCCGGGGCGAGAGGTACGAATTTCTAAATCAATCTGGTCAGCTTTCCGCTCGACTCGGATTTCGGAGATCCCGGGCTTCTTCAAGTTGTCCAGATTCTTCGGATTCTTCATGAAGAAATTCCGAATCTTGTGGTCTTCTTGCAGCAGTTCGGGATAGCGATCGGCTTCTGCAAACCAGCGCGATCGGTGTTCTTTAATCACACCCAGCCGAAATCCATTGGGGTTAATCTTTTGTCCCATTTTGGTTGTTCTCCCTTATGAATCTGCGCCTGGAGCAACACCGATCGTGATGTGACACGTCGGTTTGCGGATTTGATATGCCCGCCCTTGTGCTCTCGGTCTAAACCGCTTTAGCACAGGTCCTTGGTCAGCATAAGCCTGACTGACAACCAAGCTTCCCCGGTTTAATCCTTCGTTATGCTCAGCGTTGGCTGCCGCCGATCGTAAAACCTTCAAGACAGGCTCACACGCGCGATACGGCATGAATTCTAGGATAATCAGCGCTTCCCGATAGGAACGACCGCGAATTTGATCCAGAACTCGACGCACCTTAAAAGGTGACATCCGAATGTACTTGGCTACTGCCTTAACTTCTCCTTGGATTTGTGTCGCCATTGTTTCTATCTCCGCGATTTCTTATCGCCGCCGCCATGTCCCCGGTAAGTCCGAGTCGGCGCAAATTCACCTAGCTTATGTCCAACCATTTGTTCGCTCACATAGACTGGGACATGGGTTTTGCCGTTGTGTACGCCAAAGGTCATGCCAATCATTTGCGGCAAAATGGTGGACGCTCTCGACCAAGTTTTGATCACTTGGTTGTCTCCTTTTGCCCGTGCTGCTTCCACTTTTTTCATCAAGTGGTCTGCAATAAAGGGACCTTTTTTCAATGAACGTGCCATCGTTTATCGTCTCCTTAACTACGATTCGCGTCCGCCACGTCCGCGCTTAGAAGTCTTACGACGACGACGCACGATCAAGGCGCTGCTGAGTTTCTTCTTGTTGCGAGTCTTCGCACCCAAAGCGGGTTTACCCCAAGGTGTAACAGGACCAGAACGTCCAATGGGCGCGCGTCCTTCACCACCACCATGTGGGTGATCCACTGGGTTCATTACACTACCACGAACTTCAGGACGACGACCTAAATGACGTTTCCGACCTGCTTTTCCTAAGCTCTGGTTGCGGTGCTCGGTGTTGCCCACCTGTCCAATCGTGGCGTAACACTCTTTGCGAACTTTGCGAACTTCAGTCGAAGGCAGTTTTAAGGTGACATAGTCGCCTTCTTTCGCGAACACTTGAGCCGCAGCACCTGCAGCACGAACAATCTGTCCGCCCTTACCCGGTTGAAGCTCAACGTTGTGAACGATCGTACCGAGAGGAATATTCTCTAAAGGCAACGCGTTTCCAACTTCGATCGGTGCATCTGCACCCGCTTGTACTTTCGTTCCAACTTGCAATCCGACTGGATGTAAGATGTAACGCTTTTCGCCGTCCGTGTAGTACAGCAATGCGATGCGAGCGTTGCGGTTCGGATCGTATTCGATCGCAGCAACGTTCGCAACGACTCCACGCTTGTCGCGTTTGAAGTCGATGATTCGATAGAGTTTTTTGTGACCGCCGCCCCGGTGACGACAGGTGATCACGCCTCGGTTGTTCCGTCCTTTCTTGCGGTGCTTGTATGTCACCAAAGACTTTTCGGGTTCCGATTTCGTGACTTCCGCGAAGTCAGTCACGCTGCGTTGGCGAGTGCCGGGGGTATAGGGTCGATAATTTCGGATGCCCATAACTTGCTCTCTTGGTGGTTATACTTGTTCGGGGAACAGCGTGATCGAGTCGCCTTCTGCAAGGGTGACGATCGCTTTTTTGTAGGTGGGTTTGTACCCGATGTACTTGCCGACCCGTTTCTTCTTGCGAGGAAGATTCATGGTGCTGATTCCAGTCACCTTGACATCGAATAAGTATTCGATCGCGGCTCTGATTTCAGGCTTGGATGCTTTGGGCATCACTTCAAACGTGTATTGATTCAGTTCTAGTAACCGAGTCGCCTTTTCCGTAATCAGCGGACGGCGAATCAGATCGGCTAGGTTGCGGGGATCAGTCTTCACCGTACACCTCCTGGATTTTTTCTAATGCGGCAGATGTCGCAACAATATGATCTGCGTGCAGCAAGTCATACACATTGAGGTTGTTTGCTGAGATCAGTCTTAGTCTTTCAACGTTGCGAGCCGAGAGATAAACATTATCATCGCGTTCAGCCACGATCATCAAGACTTTCGATCCCGCTTCAACACCCCAACGAGACAGCGCTGCAACTAATTCTTTCGTTTTCGGGCGCGGCAGCTTTGCTGCAAAGTCCTGCACGACGATCAAATCTTCTGCGCGTCCTTGGAATGCCGTTCTCAGCGCTAGACGGCGCTCTTTCCGGTTCATTTTGATCGAGTAATCTCTGGGTTTCGGTCCAAAGATCACACCGCCCCCTCTCCACAGCGGAGAACGGCTCGAACCTGCACGGGCACGACCAGTTCCTTTCTGTCTCCAAGGCTTGCGTCCACCACCGCGCACTTCCGATCGCGTTTTGGTTGAAGCATTACCTTGACGTACATTCGCCAACTGACGAACCACAGCACGGTGCAGAATGCCAGCTGCACTTTCGGGTCTTGCGGTTTTTAATTCGATTGCGGCAGTTCCCGACTCTTTGCCGTCCCAATCTTTTACTTTAAAGTCTGCCATTGTCTATTTGCTCCCGACGATCGTAGCGGGCACGATTTCTACCAGCGCACCGGGTTTTCCAGGAACTGCACCTTTGATCAAGATCAAGTTGCGTTCTGCATCGACGCGCACGATGGTCAACTTGCGAACTGTGGTACGAGTTCCACCTAAGCGACCTGCCATGCGCTTCCCAGGATAAACCCGTCCAGGAGTTGTACCTGCTCCAGTCGAACCTGGTTCACGGTGGTTTTTAGAACCGTGCGACATTGGACCTCTGGCAAAATTGTGACGTTTCTGATAACCGGCGAACCCACGTCCGATGCTAGTTCCAACCACGTCTACAATTTGACCTGCCTCAAACAAATCAGCTTTCAATTGCTGACCGAGGGTGTAGTCTCCTGCGTTATCGACTCGATATTCCATCAAGTGGCGCAGAGGCGGAGATTCTGATTTTTTCAGATGACCAAGCGCGGGCTTGTTCAATGCTTTCTCGGTACATTCGCCATATCCGATTTGGATTGCAGAATATCCGTCTGTTTCTTTAGTTTTTACCTGCGTCACGGGGCAAGGACCTGCCTGAATGATGGTAACGGGGATTGCTCTCCGCTGTTCATCAAACACTTGTGTCATGCCCAGCTTCGTGCCGACAATTCCGACAGCCACTGTTTTTCTCCTGTTTTACACGTTATGCAGAATCAGCGAACCCAACGATCGCCGCTCTGCGTCTCAAGTCACTCCAACGGATCCACGGTCGGACAACCAGAAGAATCTTGCCCCAAGGAGATTGGAGGCAGCGGATTCCGCGTTTTTAAGTTGGTTTCTTCAAGCATTTATCGAAAAGCTGATAGTGCATCTGCTCTGAAAATGCGATTTCCGATCGGACTTAAGTAGGGTTGCTACTCAGTTTCCAGGAGTCGGAATCTACTCGCGAAGAAAGACTGATTTGGCTCAGCTTCTTGCTCGAAGGGTTGCAAGTTCTGGGAGGCTTTACTGTGCGCTCAAGCACACATAAAAATGCTCTCGGAGTTTTATCCAGAGAGATTTCCCGGAAATTGCCCAACTGAATTTTAGCGACAATTAAACACTATAGGACACAATTGGCAAAACTGTCTAGAATTTTTTTCAGACTTGAATTTTGAAGACGCAGAGAACTGATCGTACTTACTTGAGCCAGAGGATTTGAAGTTTGCGCTACAGTCGTGGTGTTTCTATAAGTGAGGTGAGTAATGGAATTAACCGACTTACAGAGACTATTGGCTAAAGCATTCTTTGTCAGCCCTTCCGCTCTAGAGTTGGCAAACTCAGTGGAAGAAATTACTCGTATTAGTTTCAATGTAGATCTGATTGAAATAAGAACTGTGATTGGAATTGACAGAACTAATGGCTATATGAATATAGAAGACCGCGTACATCAGCTTGGCAACTATAGTAAGGAGCTTTTCCCCTTCTTATGCAGCGAACTTGAAGGGATCTCTGTTGTTGAGCTTGACTTACCCCATTCGGAACCCGCTCATAAAATCTACTATGCGCTCCGCGATGCTAACGATAAAAGAAATAATGAGGAGTTGAATAATGAATACAGAGATTTTTGGTCTTATATCTACAAGAACCTCATGTCGTATGGCAAACATTTATCGTATCGTTACACTCCATCCCAAACTTCAATCAGTAATTAAATTTATTCGTTTCAGAGTTTAAAAGACTGATTCAGGAGAGGATCAACAATTGGCAATATGTTTATTTGAGAAGGCTAATGATGGCAGATGATCGCTTTTGTAGCAAGTTTCAGTAGTGATTGCTTCTACTAAATTCAGCCAGCATATACACTTGCATCAATCTCACTCACAATTCCTTGAAAAGGCACTTCTTTCAAAAAAGCGAGCAAGTTTACTGCTCCCACGACTAGTTATATTCTCGAATGGCAAGATTGAATCCAGAACGTCCTGAGGTTGCTTGAGAATACGATCGCCTATCAATCTTGCTCCATCTCTTCTGTATCCAAAACTTCAATCAATGGTTTCGGATCAAAGTACATGGTGCGATAAGGGTCAACGGGGAGGCAAAGGCGCATCTGGAACTGCAAACTCGAATAAAGCAGTCTTCAAAAATTCCCAAGTTCGCTGATCCTCAGAGGCATCTTCGCTCAGCCAAGAATCTAAAAGATCGATCGCTGCTTGATTTTCCGCCGCTTGTTCGGCATCGATGACAGATTCCGTAGAAGTTGGGATCTTCTGTCGAGTTTGCCGCAACGCCACTAGCAAGTCTCCCCAGTACTCTTTAGGGGTCGCTTCAATTTCATGAAGCAGTAATTCGAGAGATGCTGTAGAAACAGAGGGATCTGACATTGGATGAGAATTACGATCGAACTTTTATGCCCCAATCTTAACGTAACAACTATGTGTGAAAGTAATTGATTTAGAGTTTTAACAACCAGTGAGCGCGATCGTAGCTTCAAGTTCAGAGGAATCTGAATGATCAACTCTGTGCTATGCCCTCAATGTACCGTAAGTTACTCCCAGTTGTTTGAGCCACTTTCGGTAGGCGAGAGAAGCACGATCGCTCGGCAAGTGAAATTCTGTCTGTCCATCCAGGGGCAACCGTTTTGGACGATGCGATTCTAAATTTCCGACATCTTGCAGCATGACCTTATCCTGAAATGCTTCCATCTCTGCCTCAGATAGGTGATGAGCATAGTTCAATGCTCCCCATACCCATCCAAGACATTCTTCTTCAGAAATAGGGGTCATGTAAGTTAAAAGCACCATCGTTTGACCATCTTCCCGTTTCTTCATCAGGGCAGCAGTTAAGGGGCGGAGCGTCCAATATTCGTAAGTAGCAATGCCTCCTTGCCCAGTTCCATCAGGATCAGGCTGCCAGACCTGAATATTCTTCATGTAAATGCCTGTATCGATCGAATGTACCTCATAGTCTTCGATCACAGGTTGACTAGGTTCTCCTAAAATTCCGGCATGGACAAACGGAAAATGAGCTACATCGAGAAAATTCTCAATGGCTCGCAATCCACTACAGCGACAGTAATGCCCACCGCTGAGGTAAGTCTGAAATGTCGGATCATTCCATTCAGGAAACGGAGCAACTGATGTAGGCGGGTTGCCGAGCGCAACGAAAACGACCCCATACTGTTCTTGTACCGCAAACGATTTCACACAGGCTTGTTTTGGTGGGACATAGTTAGGATGAGCCGGGACTTTAACACATTGTCCTGCTGAGTTGTAAGCTAAGCCATGATAAGGACAGACCAGCGTGTTATCTACTACAGTGCCATTGGAAAGTTGCACGCTTCGATGTGGGCAGCGATCTTCCCAAGCTATTGCGCCTGTATTCTGCCCGCGCCAAAGGACTAAATCGGTGCCGAGTAGCCGCGATCGCAGAATGGTTCCAGGTTTGAGATCAGCTGACCGAGCAACAGGATGCCAGTCATTCCACAGAATCGGATCAATCATAAGATTCGCTTCACTAATATGGTTCTTTGAGATGAGGAAATCCTGAATGCTATCAGTGTCTGACCAGCACCTTATCCACGACGGGTAGATTCGAGAGCCTTGGAATTGCTTTCATTGAGCACCGGGAATTTATGCAGGATGAAGTTACTAAAAGCAAATTTACTCTTTCCTCTGATTCTCTGTCTGTAAAGAAAGTAACGGGGGTCAGGCTTTGTTCCTGTTGGACAATCGTGCCTCTCGATAACTGATAGCACCCATTTGGAGGCTATCAGAGCAGCATAAATCCGCGCTAAAAAGTAAATTTCAGACTTCTGGTGGTGCTTCAGTGGGGGGTAGCTCCTCTTCACCAAAGGTTTCGGGCCAGGGGCGAGTTGTTGTCACATCTTCTTCGATCTCCATTGCAGCCGCAACAAAGAATTCTGGAGGGAGCGTTAATGTTGAAAGATTCGTCAGTTGAGCCAGATCCTCGATCGCGCTTTTTGCAGATTGATATCTTGATCGATAGTCACGATGGACTAACTTCGACAGAATAGCAGCGAGGGAACCACTGACAATTGCGCGATCGCGCCAAGCAATTTCTCCTGTCTCTGGATCTTCTTGCAATTGGCTAGGAGGTAATCCAGTCAACGCCTGAATCCCAATCATTCCAACGGCATACAAATCACTGTTTAATCGAGGATTCCCTGCACATTGCTCGGGTGGCATATACCCTTGAGTCCCAATCCCAATCGTCGCTGTTGCAATATCGCCTTCAGCCAGTTGTTGATGAAGTTCTTTAACGGCTCCAAAGTCGATGAGGACGAGCTTTTTATCGCGCGATCGCACAATGATATTACTGGGTTTAATATCCCGGTGAATCACATTTCGACTGTGAACGAAATCGAGGATTTGTAAGAGATCTTGCAGCAAAGGAACAATGCGAGATTCCGGCAGATGTCGCCCGATTGTGAGATCTTCACTCAGCATCGAACCTGCAATGAATTCTTGAATGAGATAAAACTCTCCATCCTCCTCAAAGTAAGCCAGCAATCGAGGGATCTGATCGTGTTCGCCTAATCGCTCTAAGCTTTGGGCTTCAGATCTAAACAAGCGACGAGCAAGCTGTAAATGTCGAGGATTGTTACTCGCTGGACGCAAATGTTTGACTACACAAGCTGGATTGCCAGGACGTTGACTATCTTCTGCAATGTAGGTTTCACCAAAGCCACCTGAACCGAGAACTTTAGTAATCTTGTAGCGTCCGCCAAGCTGTTTCCCTAAAATTTCTTGCTCATGCTCTTGGAGTAGAGTCTGAAACTCTTCTTGATCTCGAATCAGTTCTTGCACTAAGGGTGCTCTGGCAAATTGTTTGAGCGTCTTGCGGAAAGCTAATTTATTGCGGTACTCATGCGCTAGACCCGTCCCTAAGAAGGAAACTCCGGTAAGGAGCATAGCCGCGATCGGCACAGCGATCGGTAAAATCATCAAGCCCTGCGTGAATGTCGCATATCCGATTCCTGCCCAAAAGAGCGCAATTGCTCCTGCCCAACCGAGTCTTCCTGTTGGACGTTTGGTTTGCATTTGCAAAAATCCAGCACTCAGGACTAATCCCGCGATCGCGAGTCCAGCAAGACTGGAATTCGGAAATGCATTGCGAATCGATTTATTCTCCAGCAGAGTTGCGATCGCATTGGCATTCAGTTCAATTCCAGGCATCATGCCAACGGCAGTATTCAAACTAGGGCTGATATTGGAAGCGGTAACTCCGATTAGCACAATTTTGTCTTTGAAAACCTGTCCTCGTTTGAGAAAATCGCTATTCCAATTCTCTTCTGATAAAACATTCCAAAATGGAATCGTCGTCCGACTGAATGTGCCATCACCGCCATGCAAAAAGAGATTTTCTCCTCGTGCAGTTGAAGGCGGTAGGTTCGCCGATCGCAAAACCGCATCTGCAAACGGCAAAATCTTTTCCTCATCAAACAATGCCGCCATTTCGGGAGACGATCGCACCTTCTGCACTGCCGCACTGCCTAAGCGATGAATCTTCTCGTTAGCCTCTTTTGGATACTCAATCAATCCATAGGAAATATTCGCGGCTCGGAACGGACAAAATGGCAGCGATAGCCGCATTTGTTCACCTTGGCGATTATCTAGACGGCTGGTTTCGACCGCTAAAGTAATTCGCCCACCATAGCGTTGTAAAACTTGCTGGAGTTGGCGATCGTCTTCTGCAAGTTTCTGATTCGGTTGAGTACAATCTGTCGAAACCTCAGTTTCACCAAAGCTCGGCAAATCCAGAATTAAGTCCACTCCAACAGCTTTTGCTCCAGATTGCATGACTCGATCAATCGCTTTTGCATAGGCAGAGCGTCGAGGTAAGCGACCTGATCCTGAAAGTTGCAGCAGCGTTTCATCATCGATCGCCAAAATCACAATCTTATCCGGAGTCGCAACTGCTCCTCGGATACGCAACATAGCACTCTGAATCTGGCGCTCCCAGTATTGAGCAGATTCGGGTTCGATCGCAGTGACCAGACCTGCAACCAATGCCCACAAACCCAGGCAGCCCTGCCCCAATCGAATAAATTTGGTGTCCTTCTTAGTCGGCGATTCTGTTGGGGCGATTGCGCGATCAATTGAATCGTCCTCTAGCGGCATGGTCTCAGTCGTCAAGTCTCCTGGCTGCTTCACCGTCGTCTGCTGAAACAAACCAGACCGTAACCCTGATTTTAGGGTGAGCGTCAACGCCTGAAATAATCCAGCAGGAGAAACTTTCTTTGACATCTTAGATACAGTCGCACTCAACAAACCGGGACGTTTGATCAATCACACAAAATCGCTTAAGTCAGGACGGTTTTCGATCGAACTTGTTCTATCCCTAATCATACGAGTAGAAGCTGACGCCTCGTCGAATGCAATACTGATAATCTGACTGTTAAGATCTATCTAATTGCCGAGGAACTGCCGCGATCGCTCACGTTCACTAAAGTAAAGGTCTATTCCCTATTGCTGTATAAATCTAATTTAAAATGTTAGGAAAACTCCGCCACATCCAGATGAATCGTGTCAGCTGTCCCTCACTTTGGTTTTATCTGTTACTAAAACAAAGTGGATTTATTCAAGGACAACTGACGATTGAAGCCGATTAGAAGCTGCGACCTATCGCACTTGTAACGGAGAAATGTCAGTATTTATCCATAAATCGAGTCGCGCACTAAATCTGAATTCCGTGGAATTCTAAGTTTTTTTAGTCCGCTCTCAGTTTTCCGTTGCTAGAATTAATTATTCACATATCTTGCTTATACAAGTTCTACGTTCTCTAGCTTCTATGCATTACTCAATGAACCGTCTCTCTATTTTTGTAGACGGAAACAATATGTTCTATGCCCAACAAAAAAACGGCTGGTTCTTTGATCCAAAACGTGTTTTAGAGTATTTTACTTCTGAAAAGAACGTTGAGCTAATTAATGCTTATTGGTACACCGGATTGAAAGATCCCCAAGACCAGCGGGGCTTCCGAGATGCTTTGATTAGTTTGGGCTATACGGTTCGGACAAAGATTCTCAAGGAGTATTATGACGATACTTCGGGTCGATATTCGCAGAAAGCGAATCTTGATATCGAGATCGTTGTGGATATGTTTAACACGGTCGAGCAATACGATCGCGTGATTTTATTCAGCGGGGACGGCGATTTTGAGCGCGCGATCGAACAACTCCGCTCGAAAAACACCCACATTACGGTGGTTTCGACAGAAGGAATGATTGCGCGTGAGCTTCGGAATGTCACCGATCGATATATTGATCTCAACGACATTCGCGATCGCATCGAAAAGGCTGAATATTAGTCAACATTTCATCACGCGATTCATCGGCGTACTACAAAAAGCGCTACAATCACTACAGAAATTCTGACAGGATCTATGCCCGAAGGCTGAAATGCTATTCGGGCATCGGTTTTAGCAGAATTTGATTGTTTCTCTACAAAAAGTACACTCCAAAAAAACAGTCGAGCTATGAACGCATCTAAATCTGACGATCGCATTCTGATTTTCGATACCACCTTGCGCGATGGCGAGCAGTGCCCCGGCGCAACCCTTAACGTGGATGAAAAACTTACGATCGCGCGTCAGCTTGCTCGACTCGGAGTTGACATTATCGAAGCTGGCTTTGCTTTTGCTAGCCCTGGGGACTTCGAGGCGGTTCAGAAAATTGCCCAAGCCGTAGGTACGCCGGAAGGTCCGACGATTTGTAGCTTGGCTCGTGCGATTCCGGCCGATATCAAAGCGGCAGCCGAAGCGCTCAAACCCGCTGCCAAACCTAGAATTCACACCTTTATCTCGACCTCTGATATTCACTTGGAATATCAGTTAAAAAAATCCCGCGCAGAAGTTTTAGCGATCGCTGAAGAAATGGTCACCTACGCGAAATCGTTTGTCGATGATGTGGAATTTTCGCCGATGGATGCAGCCCGTTCCGACCCTGAGTATCTGTATCAGGTGTTAGAACGCGCGATCGCAGCAGGCGCAAAAACCATCAACATCCCCGATACGGTTGGGTACATGACTCCGAGCGAATTTGGGGACATGATTCGCGGCATCAAAGAAAACGTTCCCAATGTCGATCAAGCGATTATTTCTGTGCATGGTCACAATGATTTGGGCTTAGCGGTCGCCTGCTTCCTCGAAGCGGTGAAAAATGGAGCACGTCAGCTTGAATGTACGATCAACGGCATTGGCGAACGGGCTGGAAATGCCTCGCTCGAAGAACTGGTGATGGCGCTGCACGTGCGGCGATCGTATTTCAATCCTTATCTCGGTCGTCCGGTTGAATCGGAAACGCCTTTGACTGGAATTCATACGCAAGAGATTTACAAAACCTCGCGTTTGGTTTCGAGTTTGACAGGAATGTTGGTTCAGCCGAACAAAGCGATCGTCGGAGCAAATGCGTTCGCGCATGAGTCGGGCATTCACCAAGATGGAATGCTGAAAAATCGGCAGACCTACGAGATCATGGATGCGAAAACGATCGGGCTAAACGATACTCTACTCGTCTTGGGCAAACACTCGGGACGGAATGCGTTCCGCTCTCGCTTGGGCGAACTGGGATTTGAATTAACCGATCAAGAACTGAACAAAGCATTTGTCCGATTCAAAGAATTGGCGGATAAAAAGAAAGAAGTCACCGATCGCGATTTGGAATCGATCGTCAATGACGAAGTTCAGCATGTGCCGGAGTTGTTCCGTTTAGAACTCGTTCAGGTTTCTTGCGGCGATTCAGCTTGTCCGACCGCAACCGTGCGCTTAATTACTCCGGATGGAGATGAGCTAACGGATGCAGCTACCGGAACAGGGCCAGTCGATGCAGTTTACAAAGCGATCAATCGAGTCGTAAATGTGCCGAATCAATTGATCGAGTTCTCGGTGCAGTCTGTCACCGCAGGCATTGATGCGATCGGGGAAGTTACGATTCGATTGAAATATGGCGATCGTGTTTTCTCAGGTCGTGCTGCGAACACGGATATTATCGTGGCATCGGCTCAAGCTTATGTAAACGCCCTGAATCGTCTGTATGCTTCCTTGCAAACTGCGGATAGTCAGCAGGTGATTGCATCTCAAACGACGGTCTAAATAGACAATTGATCTTTGAATCCCCTCAAGTCCTCTTTGAATCAGGAGACTTCAGGGGATTCTTTTCAAGTTTGGGTCAGCCAAATCCTTGAATTGGGTATCAATCGCCATACCCTGATTCTTTCAAAAACTTCCGCAAGTTCACGAAATACTCTTCACGATCGCTTTCCTGATAAACCTGCCGTAACCGCTTCCAGCCGTCCTCTTGCTGACCAAGCAAATACTTATCTGCCAAGTAAGCTGCCAAAATCCCCCGCACATCGGCATCGTTCCCCTTCACTTCCTGATACGCTTGCCAGAGCCGATAGGCATGACTATGAATGAGCTTGGGATATGTGCGAGTCACATCGATCATCTTGCCATTCTCAAACCGCCAAATCTGAATCGGAAACGCTGAGGCTGCATAGCTCGTAAACGCATAGGCAAAGCTATCATTCGCGCTCATAAATTCGACTTTTCCATCTCCCTCCAAATCTTGCAGTTGATAGCCCAAATTCCCCCAAAATGCCCGTGACTCAATATATTGCTGCTGCTTTGCATCGTAGTGATAGATCAGCGAATACGTGCAGCAATGCGCGCCACCTGTAAAGAAATCGAGAATGACTTCAGGCTCTTGGTCGCCGTTGAGGTCACGCACCAGGAAACTATCTTGATCTTCTGCATTCCAATCCAGCAGGGGTCGATCGTATTCTTCAGAGCCAGGAGCCTTGTCAAAAACAGTTTGATTGGAGCGCTGAATTTTCAAGCGCAGATTTTGAACTTGCGGAAATTCGTCAGGCTTGCGATCGCGCTCATACGTCAATTCGGCTTTCACATTGCCTTGCTGAACGGTCTTAGTGACCGTTTCTGCCCGCACCGAAGCCACCGCCATCCCAAACACACCAATTCCCGCCAACACGATCGCCCGGATAGTCATCATAAAAAAATGCAGTCTCAGCAACTGCATTTAACTACCATTCACGAGTTCGGAATTACGAATTGCGATCGTTCGGGTTGCGGACGAAATTTCCAGTAGTGTGACATCGCAAAATGCAGCGGTTTTACCAGCGCATACAGCAGAGTCAAAATGATGAACGTAATGACAATCGTGATCATCGGTTGTCGATCAAACACATCTCCAACCAGGCTAGCTGCCACATCGTTCCAATGCGTCAAAATATTCCAGCTATTGAAGCGTAAAAAGCGCCCGAGAAAAATCCCGATCGCGCTCAGTGCATGTAAAGTTAATTCCATCGGGAAAACATAGTGTCTTAACCCGCGCTGTTTCAAATAATATCCAGCATTCATTAATGACATCACATACGCTTCAAATCCCGCTGTCAGGAATACAACAAACAACGGAACATAAATGAGGGTAACAACCCAAATCGAAGCACCTGCACGCACCCAGTTCACAAAATGAATAATATCAGTGAGAATATAGGGCGCATTGGGAAGAAATGCGACAAAGACTGCAACTCCAAGCCACCAGAATAAGGAGCGGTGACGATATTCGATCGCCGTTTTCACGATAGGTGTTCGTCGAAACAGAAACACGCTCAAAACCAAAGGGATAAATGCTAGGAAAAGGTTCCAGCCTATCCAATCTGCATGATTCACGACTGTCCGGATCGCTTCTGAAACCAACAACTTGATCGAAAAGTCCATAATTCAGTATTGAGAAATTACTTTTGATGCAAATTTAACGGCTCGATTTGTCGATCGTATGACAACCCCATAAAAAACCCCGGAGATTTTCCGGGGTTCCTCTGAATGATTAGAGATTGAGTTGGTTTCCGCGACGATATTGGGTGTAAGCGGCAACAAACAAACCTGCTAACGTGACAGGCACTAATCCCAGCACGATGCCAAGCAAAATTGGCTCAACCATGTCTGAACTCTCCTCAGTTTGTAAGATTTTGAAACTTAAATCATGAAGGTTTCTTTATTCCTATCTTAGCCCCTCTTGTAGCTCCAACGCTGAAACACCTTTTATTCTCCAGAACTTTTGCAAGATTACAGATTTCGGTGCAGCAGGGGTTCCCGAAAGTTGTTAAAATCTGTTTAGTAAATGAGTGAATATTTTTTACAGTCCTTTTCCTTGATATCCTCTTTTGAACGAGCAACTTGTCAAATCTGAAGGGTTATCCCAAAGAATTATTACGATCGTGCTAGTGGTTTGTTTTGCGATCGTAGTGGCACTTTTGGGTGCAACCCGATTGCACCGACCTGACCCCTATGTTCAGGAGGTGTTATCACTGCATGGGGATTCAGTTCAAGGTCATGCGATTTTTCAGATTAACTGTGCTGGATGTCATGGAATCATGGCAGATGGCAAAGTTGGTCCTAGTCTGAAAAATGTTTCTGATCGAAAATCTCCTCCCCGTCTGATCAAGCAGGTGATCAGCGGACAGACTCCTCCCATGCCCAAATTTCAGCCTAGCCCACAAGAAATGGCAGATTTGCTGAGCTATTTAGAGAGTCTCTAGCAAGCTCCACAATCAATTGGATAGGGAGATAGAGAGAAATCTAAAATCATGGTTCTCCCCACTCCCTACTCTATAAAGTTCCGGATCAGAATAAAAAGTACCGCTGCGCCATCGGTAACACCGTTGCAGGCTCACACGTGAGCAATTCTCCATCTGCACGCACCTGATAAGTTTCAGGATCAACCTCCATCTGCGGCATTGCATCATTTAATTTCATATCCCGCTTCGTCAAGCTCCGAATTCCCGACACCGGAACTAACTGTCTTTGCAGATTCAGCGAACCCAATCCGCCTTTCTTGAGCGAAGCTTGTGAAACAAAGGTAAGAGAAATCGGCGCGATCGCACCTCCAAAACTGCCAAACATCGGACGCATATGCACAGGCTGTGGAGTCGGAATACTTGCATTCGCATCTCCCATCTGTGCCCATGCAATCATGCCACCTTTGATCACCAGTTCTGGCTTCACGCCAAACATTGCAGGTCGCCATAGACACAAATCAGCCAATTTCCCAACTTCGACTGATCCCACATGGTCTGCAATGCCATGAGTGATCGCAGGATTGATCGTGTACTTGGCGACGTAGCGTTTTGCGCGGAAATTGTCATTGCGATCGCTATCTTCTGACAACGCGCCACGCTGAACTTTCATCTTGTGACCAGTCTGCCAAGTCCGAATGATTACTTCTCCAATCCGCCCCATCGCTTGCGAATCCGAAGACAACATACTGAAAGCACCGATATCATGCAGGATATCTTCAGCCGCGATCGTTTCTCGACGAATCCGAGATTCTGCAAACGCCACATCCTCTGGAATACTGGGATCAAGATGATGACAGACCATCAACATATCCAGATGCTCATCCAGCGTATTCAGTGTGTAAGGTCGGGTCGGATTTGTCGAAGAAGGCAGAACGTTTGCCTCACCACAGACTTTGATAATGTCTGGAGCATGTCCACCTCCTGCACCTTCGGTGTGATAGGTGTGAATGACTCGATTTTTGAACGCTGCGATCGTATCTTCGACAAAGCCCGCTTCATTGAGTGTATCCGTGTGAATCGCAACCTGCACATCATACTCATCCGCAACGCTGAGGCAGGTATCGATCGCGGCTGGAGTCGTGCCCCAATCTTCATGGAGCTTTAATCCCATTACACCCGCCTTAATTTGTTCTTCGAGCGCATCCGGTTGGCTCGAATTTCCTTTGCCCAAGAAGCCTAAATTCATCGGAAATGCTTCAGCCGCTTGTAGCATCCGATGAATGTACCAAGGGCCAGGAGTACAAGTCGTCGCATTCGTTCCCGCAGCAGGTCCAGTTCCACCTCCAATCATGGTCGTAATGCCAGATGCGATCGCGACTTCAATCTGTTGGGGACAAATGAAGTGAATATGGGTATCAATTCCACCTGCCGTAAGAATCATGCCTTCTCCCGCGATCGCTTCGGTTCCTGGTCCAATGATGATAGTCACATTGTCTTGAATGTAGGGGTTACCCGCTTTTCCGATCGCATGAATTTTGCCGTCTTTGATGCCGATATCCGCTTTGACGATTCCCCACCAGTCGAGAATCAGCGCATTCGTAATCACTGCATCGACTGCACCCTCTGCATTCGTAATCGGAGACTGCCCCATGCCATCCCGAATGACTTTTCCACCGCCAAATTTCACTTCATCCCCGTAAGTCGTCAAGTCTTGTTCGACTTCGATGATCAATTCAGTGTCAGCTAAGCGAACGCGATCGCCCACAGTTGGACCAAAAGTTTCAGCATAGGCGCGGCGATTCATGCGATAGCTCATAGGGCAACCTCAGACAAATTCTCGGTTGTTTATTATCAGGGTAATTTTTCTAAGTTCTGGATGCCTTTAGGATTTTGACGGATTTTGGGGGAATGGGGAGTGGGGAGTAGGGAGCATGACTTGTGGCTAGATCCAGCCTAATGAGAGTGCTTGATAAATCGCTTGATATCGGGTTTTTGCTTGCAACTTGCTCAGTACGTTGTTGATGTGAAACTTCACTGTGCTCTCACTAATAATTAAATGTTCAGCCACATCGCGATCGCGGTGTCCTTGCGTGAGCAGCGTGAGAATCTCGACCTCTCGTTCCGACAAAATCGAGGGTGACACAATCGAAGTATAAGGAACACTCAGAACAATCTGAAGCAGTTTTTGGTCAGAACTTAATTGGGTTTGAATGTCGCGATGTTTAGAAGTGGGAAAAATGCGATCGAAAGATGCCGCTAACCATCGAACAGCATCTGGTTCAGCAATTTTTGCTGTGGGAACGGTTGCTTCGAGTGAAACTGCACTCTCACTGTAGATCAAGCGACCATAAGAGCAGTCCACAGTGCTGAGAACTTCGGCTGCTTTGAGAAACCCATAGACAATCGACGGTGCTAAACTTCGCTCTGTCCCTACTAGCGTCAATCGTGCTGTTTTCAACACAGTTACAAGTTGCTCAGACAGCATGAGTTCACTAGCTTGGCTAGTAGAAATCAACTGACTATGCTGTGTTTGCTGATACTGAATTGCAGTATCTAAAGAAATGGTGACAATCGTGCAGAGCGTTTGTAAAACCTCCAAAAATTCGGGAGCTAGCACATGGCGGCTAAACATCGCGAGTACGCCAATCACGCGATCGTGGGCAACTAACGGATAGCCTGCAAAGCCTTGAATTCGATTGTCGATCGCCCAGTCTCGATCGCCCACCCAAGACTCAGCAGGCAGATTGTTACTCAAAAAAGCAATGCGATTTTGCGCGATTTTGCCAACTTTGTAAGCGCCGAGCGGAACTCTAGCAAATCTGCCATCCGTGCGAGTGTGTAGCCCTGAGGATGCAACGAGTCGCAGCATCGCTTGATCGGTGTCGAGGAGCCACAATCGAGCCATTGCAAAGTCGAACCGATCAATTAATCCGGTGGTGACTGTTCGCGCAATTTCTTCCGGAGTCAGACAGCCTGAAAGCGTTTGAGCAATCTCATTGATCTGTTGCAAATCGAGCAGAATCCTTGCCGAATCAGCGATACTTGGCAGTTGAGGCATTAGAAATCTCGATCGAAGAATCTAGTGACTCGATTATACTGCCGGAAACTAATCTACTAAGGTTCAGTCACACTCAAATCATTGGAATTTGCCATTGCACCATGCTCGACAGGAATCACGATCGATTTCTGCCCGAAGCAATCTCTCAACAATCCCATCAATGCTGGCACGACCGTCGGAGTTAATATCGTTGAGAATGCTAATCCTCCCGTCAGGACAATCCCCAACCCTTGATACAGTTCTGAGCCTTGTCCAGGTAAAACAGCAAGCGGCAACATTCCCAAAACACTGGTTCCTGCCGACATAAAGATTGCTCTCAATCGATCCTTCGTCGCACTTAAGAGTGAGGAATCGTAATCTTCTCCTTCCTGCTGAAGTTGCAAAGCATGATCGACAAGTAAAATCGCATTGTTCACGACAATTCCAGTCAAAATCACAAATCCCAACGCAGTAATCATATCCAATGGAACTGACATCCCTGGAATTTGATTGACTAACACTAAGCTCAATAACGCACCACTCATTCCCATCGGAATCGTTGCCATAATCACAACTGGATAGAGAAACGAGCGATATAAGGCGATCAGCAATAGATATGTAATCAGAATCGCAAATACAAAGGCAGAGGATAATTGCGAAACGGTTCTGGCGAGTTGATCCGCCGTTCCAGCGAGTTCGATGCGATAGCTTGCAGGCAAGTTTGCGCGGGCTGGAGCTAATATCTCACGATTGACTTGATCGACGATGGCTCCTAAGGATGCCGTGTCATTAAGAGATGCTGTGAGCGTAATCGATCGCTCTAAATCCGTGTGATTAATCACATCGGCTCCGGTAGTTTCTCTGACTTCCGCTACATCACTCAACTGAATCTGTCTCCCTCGTGCAAACAGGGGCAATTCTCGTAGCTGTTGAGGCGTTTGTACGAACGCATTTTGCAGTTCAACGGTAACATCGAGTTCTTTTTTCCCATCGACAAACTTAGAAGCTAGTCTTCCTCCTAAAGCCGTCTCGACCATTGAGCCAACTTCAGATTCGGAGAGTCCAACTTCTGCAAGCCTTTCGCGATTGGGCACGACTTGTAATTCGCCTGCACCGAGCACAAAGTTCGATCGCACATTCCGAATGCCATTCAACCCGCGCAGCTTACCGGAAATTTCTCGATCGAGTTGCCCCAATTGATTCAAATCTGTTCCAACAATGTCCACCTCGAATTCTTTGCCCGGATCACGGAAGATGGATGGACGCACCGGAACCATGAATCGATAACCCGCGAAGTTATTACTCGCAGCGCGGAATCGGTTAACCATTTCTGCAAGTCCGCGCGTTGTCGCGTATTCAGGCTTGAGAATGGCTGAAATTGCTCTCAATCCTCCAGGTCGATCGATAAACATCACGCGATCGACCTCCGGTTGCGATCGCACAAAGGCTCGAACTGGCTCAGATTGCTTGATAGCTTCTGTAACACTGGTTCCGGGTAGCGGTTCGACTCGCCACTGAATCGTATTGCGATTTCCTTCAGGCAGATAATCCGCTGGAGGAAGCAGCAAGAAGCTCGCTACGAGCAATGACACCGGAATTGCTAGAACCATCAAGCGTCGTCCCATTCTTCGCCGCCCGATTGACCAGCGCACCGTTCTGACTAAAAAGCGTTCTAACTTTCCTTGAACGTGGCGAAATACAGTAGAAGTTTGCGCAATCGATCGCTCAAACCAATTGCCACCCCGATATTCTCCATCTTCAAACATCTGCACCGCTTCTGACTCTTTCAGAAACAATCCCGACAGCATCGGAACTAAAGTAATAGCTGCAAACAATGAGAATAGGGCAGAACAAGACATGGTAATTGCCATATCTGCATAAAGTTGTCCTGCTTCCCCTGTGACCATCAGCAGTGGAATGAAGACGACAACATTCGTGAGCGTCGAGCCGAGCATTGCCCCCCAAACTTCTTGAGTTCCGTCGATCGCTGCTCGAAAGGCATTTTTTCCACGCTGCATGTGGGTAAATACATTTTCGATCACCACGATCGAGTTATCTACGACCATGCCAGTTGAGAATGCAATCCCAGCAAGGCTGATAATATTCAGCGATCGACCCAACCCCGACAGAACAATGAAAATCATCACTGAACTAATCGGAATCGTAATTGCAATCACAGCAACCGTTCGCATCGATCCTAAGAACAAGAGCAAGACGATTGTTGCAAGTAACGCTCCAGCGATCAGGTTTTCCTGCACGAACTTCACAGATTGACCAACATATTCGTTTTCGTCATAGTTAAAGACGAACTGAATTCCTTCTTTCTGCTCATCGAACTGAGCTTGCAGTTCAGCGATCGCTTCGCGTACCCCTTTGGAAATCTCAGGGACATTTGCTCCAACCTGGCGAATAATGCCAACTGCGACTGCGGGCTTATCATTAAACAGAAAAGCACCATCGCGAAGCTTGCGCCCCATTTCTACCTTTGCCACATCGCGAATGTAGACAGTTCCTGCCGCATCTCGCCGCACCACAAAGCCTGCAATCTGTTCAATATCTTGCGATCGGCTAATCGTTCTAACGCGATATTCTCGTCGCCCTAGCTCCAGAGGACCCCCTCGAATATCGCGATTGTTTTCCCGCAGCACACGCACAACATCACCGATCGTTAAATTGCGATCGGCTAATGCCTTGGGATCAACTCGAACTTCAACTTCTCGCTGCCGTCCGCCAGGAACAATAAACTGCCCAACGCCTTGAACTCGCCGCAATCGAGGTAAAACAATTTCTTCTGCTAAGTCCCGATAGTGATCAGGATTTGGCTCAAATCCAGGCTTTGTATCAAAGGGAATCCACATCATCGGAGAACTATTGCCCCCGACCAATTCCACATTCGACTCCGATGCTTCCGGTGGCAGACTCGAAACCTGCTGCAATCGATTGATCACATCGACCAATCGACGTTCAACATCGGTTCCTTCCTGAAATTCCAGCGTGATCGAACTCGCGCCAGCACGCGAAGCACTACTAATCTCTTTCACGCCCAGAACTTCTTCCATCTGTTCTTCGATCGGGCGAGTAATCAAATCTTCAACTTCTGTCGGAGCCGCACCTGGATAAGCTGTGCGAATTGTAATCTCAGGTCGATCGCCCCCTGGCTGCAATTCAAGCGGCAGTCGAAACAAAGAAAATACGCCAAAAATGGCAAGTAGACAGAACAAAACAAACGTTCCGTGTCTCCAGCGAACCGCAGTTTCAATCAATTTCATGATGGGTCTCCGACAATTTTGACGGGTGCACCTTCATTCAATCCATCTCCGCCTCGCAGGACGATCTCTTGTCCCGATCGCAGTTCTGAGCTAAAGATCGCGACTTGTTTGCCCATATCTGTGACAAGTTCAACCGGGATCGGTTTTGCTTTGCCATCTGCGATCGTAAAAACAAACCATTCATTTCGCCGCCGCGTCAAAACATCCCGTGAGACGACAAAGCTTTCTCGATTCGTCGGTAATGTCAAAGCCCCCGAAATCGCCATCCCAGGCAACATTCCTTGTGGTGGATTGATCTGAACCCTCACGCGTTGCCGCCGAGACGTTGTATCCGCAGAAGGCACAACGGCTGTAATGGTTGCTTGCTGTTTCCACTGCGGCAAAGCTCTAGCAGTTAACGCGATCGACATCCCCGGCGTCACTCTCCCGCTCAAATCCTCCGGCAATTCCAAGAACACATCAACTTGATTCCCGGAAACAAGGGTAACAATCTGCCCCGAACTTTGAACTAAATCGCCTCGGCTCACATGCCGGGTTTGGACAATTCCCGATTCGGTTGCGACGATCTGAGTTCGTCTCTGAGCCAGTTGAGCCTGATTGACCGTCGCGATCGCTGCTGCGACAGTTGCTTTTTGTGCGTCAATCTCTTCTCGAATTGGACCTGCTTTTGCTTCTGCTAAGCTTGCTTCTGCTGCGAGTCGTGCTTCGGTCGCTTGATCGACGTTCGATCGCGCTTCGACTAACAATCGCTGCGAAATGGCTCCTTCTTTGACGAGTCCAGACGTTCGCTTGAAGTTATCCTGAGCTTCTTGTTCTCGTGCTTTTGCTGCATTCACCGTTGCCTGTCGCTGCGCGATGATCTCGGGTCGCGTTCCGACTTGCAAGCGAGCTAAATTGCTGCGTTGTTGAGCAAGTGCTGCTTGGGCTTGAGCAATCCCTAACTGTTGATCGGAATCATCGAGAATTGCGATCGCCATCCCTGCTGTAACGCGATCTCCAGGCTGGACTAAAATCTCCTCCACAATCCCGCTGGTCTGCGCCCGAATCGTCGATTGCTGACTAGCTTCAACTTGTCCTAGAAGTTGTACCGTTCGGGTTGGAGTTCCCGTTGCCAGTTTCGTCGTTTCAACCGCTCTGGGGGGTTGCCCTTGCGGTTGAGCTACGGCAGGTCTTTCTCCTACCGGACTGAACATTCGCCAAACCCCAAACCCACCTACAGCGACTAGCCCAGTGCAAAGCAACCAGATCCAAGGTCTGCGATTTGGGGTGGTCGGTTGAGCATCGAATGTTTCAGGAGGATCGATCGAGGGCTGATGTTGAGAGTCGAGGGATTCCATAATTCAATGACGCGAAAGAGCAAAGCGGTCAAAGAGTACGCGAGACAAGCGAATGGACGATCGTCGAGGACTCGAAGCTAAATGTTTACGAATTTTTAATAATCATTGAGGATTCTAACCGATCGATATCGAATTTGGAAGGAAAAGTTATGCCGTAAAAAAGCCTTAGAATTTCTCTTCTAAGGCTTTTTCCAGATAATTTAGAATTCAGACGAAATACGAGTCGTGGGTCAACCTTCCGCCCCCAATTCTACGATTCCGTTGGATTCACAGCATGTAATCCACATTCCTTCTTCGTCGCATCTTCCCACCACCATCGACCTTCACGCTCATGCTGATTGGGTAGCACTGCTTTCGTACAAGGCTCACAGCCAATGCTGATAAAGCCCCGCTCATGCAGAGGATTGTAGGGAACTTCATACGCCCGAATGTAGGTCCAAACTTGAGCAGACGACCAATTCGAGAGCGGATTGAATTTGATTAACTCACGATCGCCAGAAGAAAACGCACCATCGACTTGCACGATCGGCACATCTGAACGAGTCGAAGGGCTTTGATCTTTGCGCTGTCCCGTAATCCAAGCATCTAAAGTAGACAGCTTGCGGCGCAGGGGCGCGACTTTGCGAATTCCGCAGCATTCTTTGTGCCCATCTTCGTAGAAGCTGAACAGCCCTTTCTCTTTGACAAAAGCTTCGAGTTGTGCGGCATCGGGAGAGAGAATGTCGATCGCAATTCCGTAGTGTTTTCTGACTTTCTCAATAAACTGGTAAGTCTCGGAATGCAGCCGCCCTGTATCCAAACTAAAAACCTGAATGTCCTTTTTCAAGCGATGTGCAATGTCAATTAGCACAACATCTTCTGCACCGCTAAATGAAATTGCAATGTTGTCATATAAGCTCAGTGCCTTTGCCACAATTTTCTGAGGACTGAGGCTCGATAATTCCTCATTTAAGCTAGGAATATCTAGAGCAGGTTGCGCGGTACTTTGCGCCATGATTGTGTTCTCCGGATCTTCGTCAGCATCCATTATCTAACTTCAGGGGACGGATTGTGTTGAGTTAAACTAGAGCATCTTGGTGGAGTTGAAAAATGACACAAGCGAAATCGAGATTTCGCACGATCGAGGATTATCTGGCGTATGACAATGGAACAGACATCCCTTACGAATTGGTTGATGGGGTGTTAGTCGAAATGGGCGCGGAAAATCCTGGGAATATTGCGATCGCAATTTTTTTGATCTCTGTCCTCCTCCAACTTTCAGTTCCTCACTATCTCATTCATCGCGGAACTGAAATCGTAGTTCCGAGTCAAAGTGTGACCAGTCGATATCCCGATTTGATCGTCTTGACGGAAGCATGTTGGTCGGCACTTTCTGGAGCGAAGCGATCACTCATCACACCAGAGATGCCTGCTCCTGCTTTAGTAATCGAAGTCGTTTCGCCCGGTGAGCCAGGAGAGAAAAACTACGACAGAGACTACATCGATAAGCGGAAAGAATACGCAGCGCGAGGCATTCCAGAGTATTGGCTGATCGATCCGTCTCGAAATGTCGTCATTGTTTTGCATTTGAGCGGACAACTCTATCAAGAAATTGGACGTTTTCAGGGTCAAGATCAGATCGTTTCTCCTACATTTCCAGGGCTAACTCTAATCGCAGAACAAATTTTGCAAGCAGGTGTTTAGCTCAAAGACATCCCAAGCTGACTCAAATTCAAAACATGTCCTCCTACGACTAAATAAACGGTATCCGCGATCGCGCCCAACCGCCGCGTTAAATTCCCCAAGCGATCGCGAAACACTCTTCCTATCGGATAAGCCGGAACTACACCCCAGCCTGTTTCTTCTGCCACAAAAATGAGCAAGCTTTCTGTTTGTTCAAAACTCTGAAACAGATCGGCAATTGTCTTCTCCCATTCCGTTTCAGACTGGTCTAAAAGATTCGCCAACCAAGTTCCTAGCGAATCAATCAATAGACAATCCGATGAATTCGCGATCGCATCACTTAGCTCGACTGGAACAGATTGAGTCTGCCATTCCAAAGGACGACGTGATCGATGTAACTCAATCCGCGCCTGCCATTCTGGATCGTCGGAATTTTCTTGAGCTGTTGCAATATAAATGACAGATTGACCGGAATCCTTTGCCAGTTTTTCTGCCCATTCACTTTTGCCCGATCGCGCTGCCCCTGTCACCAAAATCACTTGTGCCATAAATTTTTCAGATAAAATCTTTGCTGAATCTGAATTCCCCGCTACAATTAGCCTTACTTCAACCTAAGACAGAGCAGCAATGAAGAAAGATCTGCGGCGAATTGAAGACACCTTACTTCAACTCAATAAACGAGTCCCTACGCTCGACACTGCTCCGACCCCAGAACCTGAACCTCTGCAAAAACCAGTCTCATTTGATCTTCACACAAAGCCGCCTAAAGTCGTTGAACCTGAAATCGCTGCACCTCCGAGTGTTAAACCCGCGCCAAGTTCAGACCCCAAGCCGCTCAATCTCCCTAAACTCAAAGCACCTAATTTTTCCAGCCATCGCAACGCCGCAAATCCTGCTTTGGCATCCAGCCTGCTCGCTGAAATGCAAGTGATCACAGAAAGCTGGCACACTGAACTGAACCAGATTTTACGCCAAATCCAGGATCTCTATTTAGAAGGACCCATTGTCGATGGCTGGCTCGAATCCCACACAGGTGAACCCCTCGGTGATCTGTCTACGCTTCGTCATGCTGAAGTTGATCGCTTAATGAGCTACATCGAAGAAATCTGCGCCACCCCAATTCCAGGGACAAAAGACGCGCCCAAAGCCGGATATCGTCTCTGTGGCATTAATGCAGATGGTCAGCGATGGTCGTATCCTTGCCCGACGGAACAAATTCCGAGTCTCAGCCTTGCGATCGCCCGATATCACAAACTTCGCCAACTGCTCGATCGCAAACAAACCTTAGAAAATCGTCTCACGGGACTAGCTGAAACGCTCGTAATCATGCACGGACAGATGCAAGATTAGGCGTTTCGGGCACTCTAAAGCTTGACTTGATTCAAGCCTGAGGTATGGTTGTGCCCACACTCCCCATTTCCGCCATCATTTGCACCCACAATCGCGATCGCTATCTCGGTTTAGCGATCGATAGCCTGCTTGCCCAGGATTTCGCAGACTTTGAAATCATCGTCGTCGATAACGCCTCCACCGATAGCACTCGTCAAGTCGTCGAAGCTCGATTAAAGAACCCGAAAATTCGCTACATTCATGAACCTGAAATCGGCTTATCCGTCGCCCGCAACACAGGTGCAAGAATTGCCCACGGCGAGATTTTGGCTTACTTAGATGACGATGCGATCGCCTCTCCGCACTGGCTCACCACCCTTTATAACGCCTACCTTCATAATCCAAACCTCGCGATCGCGGGTGGCAAAGTCACTTTAATCTGGACAGATGACATGACGGCTCCAGACTGGCTCTCGGATGGACTTGCCGGAAATTTAGGGGCATATGATTTAGGAGATTCGGTCGTTAACATCGATCGCCCCGGACTGACCCCACGCGGCTTGAACTACTCCATCCGGAAAACCTTTCTCAATCAGATTGGCGGCTTCGATCCGAATCTAGGACGAGTTGGTAAAAATCTTCTTTCTAATGAAGAACTTCACATGACCAATCGCGCCCTGCAAATGGGCTGGGAAGTTGCCTATATTCCGGATGCTCATGTTGCGCATCATGTCGCTCCGGAGCGCGTCAAACGACAGTGGTTTCTCAATCGCGGTTGGTGGCAAGGCATTAGCGAATGTTATCGCGAACAAATTGCAGGCGAAGCTGGAATCGGTCAATTTCGTCGTGGGGGAGAACGCTTAATTCGTGGACTGTACAAGTCCGTCAAATTTGCGACGAACCCAACTCAGCGGTTTGAAAATCTTGTTTACAGTTACGGTCAAATTGGCTATTTAATCAAAGCCTTGCAAGGACTTGTCTTTTCTTCTAGATCTGTAAAGCGATCGTAAAACTTATCCGTATAGCACTGACAGCAGTGTTTTCATTCGGCAAGAATATTACGTAGATTCCACATCTGTAAAAATCCTGATCGTAAGAATGTGGATCAGGACGTACCCTTTCTCGTCACAGCTTTAGAAATGACTGCTACTCAGGTATCTTCCACAACACCTCAGACCGCAGCCTCGGTTCGCGATCTCGTTCAGGACGCTTATCATCAGGGGGCTTCCAGTCTCTATATGCAAATTGGTCGCGCTCCTTTTTACCGACTACAGGGCAAACTCATTCCTCAAGATCACTTTGCGCTGATCACACCCGATCGCTACAACCATTACATCCAAGAAATTTTATCGCCATCGCAGCTGAAGCAATATCTCGAAACTCAAAAGCTAGACACGAGTGTGCAGATCCAGGGGTTCATCCAAGCCCGGTTAAATTGTGGTCTGACGACACAGGGCGTTCCAGCAATGAGTTTGAGTGCGATCGAGTTGGATCAGCCGAGCGAAGATTTGAAAGAATTTGGAACCATTCGCCGCATGGTAAAAGATGCATTAGAACAAAACGCATCCGACATTCATCTGCAAGTTGGCGAAACTCCGAGATATCGCATTCAGGGACAGATGCATCTGCAAGCGCAATACGGAACCATCACATCCCGCCAGTTTGAAGAATTTCTAGAAGAAATCCTCTCCCCTGAGCAACGAGAAGCTTTTCATACCAAGCAAGAATTAGACACTGCCATTTTCTATCCAAATCTTGTGCGATGCCGAGTTAATTGCGCTCAATCGTTGATGGGTGGCGTGATGGTGTTACGGCTCATTTCCCTAGAAGTGCCCACAATCGCGAAACTCCGACTTCCCGATCGTTTAGCCCAACTCGTTGAAGAACGCCAAGGATTGATCCTCGTCACTGGACCTGTCAACTCTGGAAAATCCACGTCACTCGCGGCAATGCTGCGTCATGTCAACGACACGTTACCTCGCAAAATTGTCACGATCGAAGATCCGATTGAATATGTTCATGCCTCCAATCAATGCTTGATCACGCAACGAGAAGTTGGACTTCATACCCAGGAATTTAAAGAGGCACTCCGCGCAGCCCTAAGGCAAGATCCAGATATCTTGCTGATTGGAGAGATGCGCGATCGCGAAACCGTCGATACAGCAATCCGCGCAGCACTCACCGGACATTTAGTTCTCGGAACACTCCATACCAAAGGAACCGTCAACGCCGTGAAGCGGCTCCTCAACTTCTATACCCCCGAAGAACAAGACTCGGTTCGCATTCAAATCGTAGAAGCTTTGAGAGCCGTCATTGGACAAGCCCTTGTCCCAACGATCCAAGGCGGTCGAGCAGCAGCACTTGAAATCATGCTCAATACCGATACCATTCGCGATTATCTACAAAAAGGCTGCATCGACGAAATTTATCAACTGATGGAAGAAGGCACAGACGGCTCTCAAACTCTGAACCAAGCGTTATTCGATCTCTATAAAAATGGTGAGATTACCGATGAGAATGCGCTATCAGCATCGCTTCATCCAGACGACTTAAATTACATGATCAAAAACGAATCGCGTCGATCGAGCCGCTCTGGATTGATGAGCAAGGCTTACTACAATCAATCGCCACTCTAGGACAGGGTTGTTTTCAGCTAGAAAAAATGATTTGATTCAGCGCGTTGTGACTTGGCTCAACTCTCTAGCCCAGGATCTCGATGGGTAGAGGAACGTTGAATGTCAATCCTTATGGAGGATGCAAAATCATTCATCGCCTGAAAGTTAAATCTACCGACTTTAGTTCGATCGCGAATTCAACCGCCAGAAGTCACGGAATTCCGTGACTTTTTTATTAAGTTCTTGAAAACCTTTGCTATGTAAGTACTTCAGCCAATTATTAAATTTTTGTCATATTTAACAGCGGCTTACTATAATGTGAACGATTGTAAAGGTTTCAGAAAGGCGACCACTTCAATCCGAAAGTGCTCTGAATCATTGAGAAGATTCAGAATGTTCAGTTGATAAATCTCTTTAGATAGAGGGATTCTATGTTCCACCATCTGATAGTCCAATCCAAAAACCTCTACATTCTGTTGTTTAAGTTCACTTTACTTAATAAAACCGGGGTAGAATGATTCCAGTAGGTAGAAATCCTCATTGGACATTCCTCCCTTCTACAACTTGATCCGCCAAGCACCTTACAAGTGTTTGATCGTGGGAATTGTGACCGCCGCCTCACTATTGAGACATTACCCCGCCGCCACGACTCCCGCCGCCCGTAGCCTCGCTTTTTGAATCGGGCAACTTTAGCGGATTGAGTCTAAACGGTTTAAAGCACCGATCCCCCTCTGATCTCTCTACAAACTGGTCACTGATGTCATGGTGAGTACTTCATTTCCTTGGTTAACGGCCATTATCGCCCTACCTCTTGTCGCTTCCTTCATGATTCCCCTTGTCCCTGATAAACAGGGTAAAACGGTTCGTTGGTATGGCTTAGGTGTCGGTTTGGCGGATCTCGTTCTCGCAATCTATGCTTTTTGGAAGCACTACGATTTCCAAAATCCGGATTTTCAGCTCGTCGAAAATTACGCCTGGATTCCCCAAATCGGTGTGAACTGGACACTGGCAGTCGATGGCATTTCAATGCCGCTCGTCATTCTAGCGGCTCTGGTCACAACACTCTCCATGCTGGCAGGCTGGAAAGTTACAAATAAGCCCCGCTTGTTCTACTTTCTGCTGCTCATTATGTACAGCGCACAAATTGGGGTGTTCTGTGCTCAAGATATGATTCAGTTCTTCCTGTTATGGGAAGTTGAACTGGTTCCCGTCTACATCCTGATTGCTATCTGGGGTGGGCCTAAGCGTTTGTATGCTGCAACTAAATTCATCCTCTACACCGCATTAGCTTCGATCTTTATTCTAGTTTCGGCACTGTCGATGGCATTCTACGGTGATAACTTCACCTTCAACATGCAAGAGCTAGGGTTGAAAGACTATTCTCTGACCTTTGAATTACTGGCTTACGTTGGATTTTTGATTGCGTACGGTGTCAAACTGCCGATTTTCCCACTTCATACCTGGCTACCGGATGCTCACGGTGAAGCTTCTGCTCCAGTTTCAATGATTCTGGCGGGTGTACTTCTGAAGATGGGTGGGTATGCGCTGATTCGGATGAACATGGAGATGCTTCCTCATGCTCACGTTTACTTCGCTCCGATTCTGGCGATTCTCGGAATTGTAAATATTATCTACGGTGCATTGGCTTCCTTTGCTCAACGAAACTTGAAGCGTCGGATGGCGTACTCTTCGATTTCGCACATGGGCTTTGTGTTGTTGGGGATTGCATCTTTCACCGAACTGGGTATGAGCGGAGCAGTTCTGCAAATGGTTTCCCACGGTTTGATTGCTGCGGCTCTCTTCTTCTTGGCTGGGGTGACTTACGATCGGACTCACACCCTGGATATGGATGAAATGGGTGGACTCGCGAAAAAAATGCCTTCGACCTTTGCCCTGTTCACGATTTGTTCGATGGCATCTCTCGCTCTGCCAGGAATGAGCGGATTTGTGGGTGAGTTAGCTATCTTCCTCGGTTTCACCAGCAGCGACGCTTATACTTCAGCATTCAAAGTCGTTGTGCTTTTACTCGCTGCGGTAGGCTTGATTTTGACTCCGATCTATTTGCTCTCGATGCTGCGTGAAATGTTCTACGGCAAAGAAGGCAAAGCAGTCAAAGAGATTTTCTTAGATGCGAACCCTAGAGAGTTGTTTATTACCGCTTCCTTGATTGTCCCCATCATTGCGATTGGTCTGTATCCAAAACTGATTACGCA
>VFQU01000489.1_pt1 | contig 34826 bp, 37 predicted proteins | sample 3512311 | NCBI WGS metagenome assembly VFQU01 (sample SAMN10412377, study PRJNA504923) | tailings metagenome | isolation source: Relicate 3 Philex TSF3 active mining site | place: Philippines: Tuba, Benguet | collected 2017-08-29
TTCGGTCACCTCGATCACCATGGTGATCCCGCACGAAAAGCTGGAAATTCGACTGACCGCACGGGTTCAGGTGGAGGACCTGACGCCACCTGCCGATCTGTCGCCGCCGCTGGAACAACTGCCGCTCGAAATCTCACGCTACTGGTCTGTCGAAGCCAATAGTCCACAGCATTTCCTCGCCGCCTCGCCGCGGGTGCAGATCGTTCCCGAGATCACCGATTATGTTTCGACCCTGGTGGCAAGCAGCCGCTCGACTCTTGCAGCCGCGACTGCGCTTTGCATGGCGATCCATCGCGACTTCGAATACGATCCCAAGGCCACCGATGTGGAGACACGGCCCGCCGAGGCCTTCGCGTTGCGCAAGGGGGTCTGCCAGGACTTTGCTCATGTCATGATCGCCGGACTTCGCGGCATCGGCATACCGGCAGGCTATGTGTCTGGTTTCCTGCGCACCAATCCACCTCCGGGAAAGCCCCGTCTGGAGGGCGCCGACGCCATGCATGCCTGGGTGCGCGCCTGGTGCGGCCAGCATGTGGGCTGGGTCGAATTCGACCCCACCAATGCCATGATTGCCGGCGCCGACCATATATCGATCGGACATGGCCGGGACTATGCCGACATCTCGCCGATCGTGGGCGTTTTGCGCACCCATGGGTCGCATGAGACAAAACAGTCGGTCGACGTCATCCGCGTCGAATAGTCCCCGCGCTTATCCCGCAAGCGATCTGCCCCGCAATTGAGGGGAACCAATCTGCCACATCCTCCGTTCTCTTCGGCACACAGACACACAGGTCTGAAATCCCATCGGGATGGCGGGAGACGGAAATGAACAACGCTCATATCAGAACGATTGAAGACGCAGGACGCACCACCGCGGTGTGGAGCACGGATGTGTTCGACACTCACACCCATGGCCTGGATATCGTCAGGGCGCTGGTTCCAGCTGCAGTGATCCTTCTGGTCGCCGCAACGCTGCTCGTCACCCTGCTTTAGCACTCGCCAGTTTTCGCGTTTTTACCGGGTTCAGGAGACTACAATGACGCTCGGCACCATTCTCATCATTATCCTCATTCTGCTGCTTATCGGCGCACTGCCGAGCTGGGGCTATTCCCGCGGCTTCGGATACTTCCCCTCCGGTATCCTCGGTGTCGTGCTGATCGTCGTCCTGATCCTGGTGTTGATGGGACGCATCTAGCGCCCCCAACCAGGCAGAATCGGGCACGCCAGTCATGCTGGTATCCTCAACGGATCGTGCCCGGCGGATCGATGGTCGCCCCCAACCCGGTCCGCACCTTAGTCCCCGGCGCGCCAGTCGCGTCGGGGTTTCTTTTCCCAAACATTGGAACTGCAACGCGTTTCTCGCGTTTTCCGCACAACCAAACAGGAGCGTCTCATGGCCACCACAACCGATATGGCACCGACCCGCCGCAAGGCATCTAGCACCACCAATCGCGCCGCCGCCAAAACGCGCGAACAGGAACTGGAAGCCCAGGTCGAACAGCTTCAGGCTGACCTCAAGAATATTTCCGACACCTTGCGCAAGCTCACCGGCGAAAAGGCGGGCGAAGTTCGCGACATCGCCACTGCAGAGTTCAAGGAACTCAAGAAGCGCGGTCAGGTGATGATCGACGAAGCGCAGGACCAGTTTTCCGACGCCGAAAAGCAGCTCAAGGACACCATTCGGGAAAAGCCCCTGACCGCCGTGGCGAGTGCTTTGGGCATCGGTTTCGTATTGGCGCTTCTCGTCAGGCACTGATCATGAATCTGCTAGCGCCGCTGGCCGCCCTGCTCGGCATAGAAGCGGAAAGCATCATCGCCCGTACACGGGCGATGATCTTTGTCTATGCCACCATCGCGGTTCTGTCGTTGATCGCATTCGCCTTCCTGCTGGCCGCGGCCTATATGGCGCTGTCCGATGTTCTGGGACCGATAAACAGCGCGCTGATCTTTGGCGGCGGTTTTCTGCTGCTGGCGCTCGCTGTCTATCTCGGCGCAATGATCGGTGAAAATCGTCACCGCCGTGAGGTCGCCGAACGCCGCCGGTCAAGCGAGACGGGCGCCTTCCTGACAACGGCTGCCCTCACTGCCCTGCCGGCGGTACTGAAATCGCCGCTTATCGTCCGGCTTGGACTACCGGCGGCAGCATTGGCAGCCTTTGCCATGTTGCGGGATAGCAAGGACGAATAGGCCATCTCTGTGTGCTCACCCGACTCCGGCGACTGATTGTGCAGATTGCGCGCACGCTCGGTCCCTGCCTGATCAAACAGCCTCCCGAAGCCTCCACGCCGTGCCGAAGGAGATCAGGCGTGGGGCCGCAAAGGATCCATAAGCTTACCGCCTCACTCGCCCTAGCCTTGATCCTCGTCGGACTTGAACAGCGGCGCACCGCCATTATGCGTTCCGCTGGCGGGGCGAATAATCGACAAGCCAAGGCGGTGTATTTTCAACTCGACATGGTGATCCAGTGAAACCAGTTCACCATCGATGACCGCTTGCGCGGACGATTTTTTGGTCGGAAAGTGCAGGGTCAATTCCGGCACCTCGGCCTCGCTGACCAGTTCATTGGCACGCCAGCGGCCGGTAAACACGTCGAAAGCCAGGCCCAGCAATTCACCCGTCGTGAGGCGATCGGCGAGATATACGCCCAGAACGCCGGCATCGAGGGTTTCCGCGACTGGGACAGCGCCATCGCCCAGTGGGTTGTTAGACACGGCAATGCCGGAGACGGTGCGGGTCACAGACCCTTTGGGGCTCTCCAACTGCACGGTGAATTGCGGCGGATCGACCGCTGCCGCCAGAATGGCACGCAGACTGGCCAGCATCTTCCCCACCCGACTATTATAGGCAATGCCATTGCGGATGCGCACCAGACGCGCATGAATGCCGACACCGAACTGATGCACGAAGGGCCGCCCATTTGCCGTCGCGATATCAATAGGCTCTATTGTGCCTCCGGCAATGGCCCGCAAAGCCGCGTCCAGATCGGCCGGCACATTGAGAGCGCGTGCGAACAAGTTCATCGTCCCGGCGGGCAGTACGCCCAGCGGCTTGCCGCAACGAAAAGCGGCGGTTGCCGCGGCAGAGATTGTCCCGTCGCCGCCACCAGCCAGAATGGCTTCGACACTGGTGTCCTGGGCCGCCGCCGCCAGCGCCGCCTCAACGTCGGAACCCTTGATGACCTTGCAGTCCAGCACATGCCCGGCCTCGGCAAAGATGGTTTCGGCCCTGTGGCAGAGAGAGGCAAGGTCCATGGTGCGCAGAGTACCGCCATCCCGGTTCAGTATCGCCCGAATGCGCATGGTCAAAGAACCTCGTCCGATTTCTTGCCAGCCCGAGCAAGCGTGCGCAGGCTGATGGAAACACACAAACCGCCGTTACTGCCATTCACGTAATGCGGTTCGGCACCGAAAGGACCGGAAAGCTGACGAACAATGGCTGAACCCAGCCCCTTTTCGCCCTCGCCCTGGTCCATCTGCATGCCAATACCGTCATCGCTGATCCGGAGCGTAGGAATGCCGTCGCTGTCCCGGAACAGCGACACGAGAACCGATCCCCGCCGACCATCGGGAAAGGCGTGCTTGAGCGCATTGGTGATCAACTCGCTCGCCAGAATGCCAACCGTGGTGGCGTCACGCGCGCTCATGGTGAGCGGTTCGATCTCGCCGCGAATGGCAATGCGGCCATTGTCGGTCTGTGTCTTGACGATATCTTCGATCACGGAGGACAAAAATTCCTCGGCACAGGCCGATTCAAGATCGTCGCCCAGACGCAATCGACGATGCGCAGAAGCAATGGCATGAACCCGCTGGCGCGCGGCCTCCAGCGCATCGCGCACTTCATCGGATTTTGAGCGCATCATCTGCAGTGCCAGAAGCGAGGATACTGTCGCCAGTGAATTGCCGATCCGATGATTAGTATCCTGCAATAGAGCCTCGACCCGCTCGCGTTCGCGCTCCGCATGCGCCCTTGCTTCCTCGATGTCGCGAGTGCGTTGCGCCACTTCCGCCTCGAGCGCCTCGTTCTGGCTGAGCAGGCCGCGATGGCGTTGCGTCAGGGCATGCACCTGTCTTTGCGTCCGGGTGAGCAGGGCAGACGCCAGGATAACGGCCGCCGCCAAAGCGGCGATCAGCGCCGCAATCAGGGCAGTGCGCGTCTGGTCGATGGCCCGGTTGCGCAGTTCGAGCTTTTGGTCTTCCTCGGCAATAAAGTCTTCCAGGGTCGCATTGATTTCACCCATGATGCGCACGCCCAGCCCACTTTGGCTGAGCGACTGCGCCTCTTCCTGCCGCTGGCTCGACACCAGTTCGACAGTGCGCTCCATTTCGGCGACCTTGCCGGCAATGTCGCCGGTAATGCTGCTGACGCGCTCGGTTTGATCGGCATCCCCCGCGACCATGGAAAGAAGATCGGACACGCTGCCATCGATGCTGCCGACGGCCGCTTCATAAGGCTCGAGAAAGCGGCGGTCGGCGGTGAGCAGATAGCCACGCTGGCTAGCATCGGCCTGGCTGAGGGCATGGGTCAGTTCGCGGGCCGCATTGCGCACGGAATAGGTTTCGGCAATGTCGCGGATCTGACGGTCGATGCTCTGCATGAGCATGAGCGCGGCAACCGCCGCCAGGCAGATCAACCCCAGCGACGACCAGATCGCCAGCCGACGCGCGCTCAGCCGGATGGCGGGCGAAAATCGTTTAGCAGCATCTTGCTCAGCCAATACGGTCATCCCGAATCCCATGCGGAGTTTGGTCCATCGAACCAAGGACGCACAGCCATCTTGTCTACGCAGCCGATGGCAGTATTGAGGCCGCAATTCTAGGGCCTGCCCGGTTTTCGAAGATCACCGTTTTCGCTTCGCCCTGACATCAATCCCTACAGAACCTAGATCAGCGGCCGCTGGCGATTGTCCGGCCCTTCCCACCCCGCCAGCGACGCCAGCGCCTTGGGATCGAGAATATCGCAACTTCGATCGAGCCAGCGGATGACGCCCATATTGGCCAGTTTCCGCAAGGTCTTGTTGGTGTGGACAATCGACAGGCCCAGCGTATCGGCCACATGCTGCTGCGTCAGCGGCAGCAGAGTACGCTTGTCGCTGGCCTCTCCGACCGCGGCGGCGCGCTCGCTGAGAAAGGCCAGGAGGTAAGCTGTGCGTTCCAGCGCCGTTCGCCGTCCGATGCTGAGCAGGTGATTGTCGAGCATACGTTCTTCGCGCGAGGCCAGCCAGGTGACGTCGAAACCAAGGGGAGGGTGCGTGACAAACAGCTCGTCGAGCCGGTCGCGCTGGAAAACGCAAAGCACGATTGGTGTCAGCGCCTCGACCGAATGGTCCATCTCCCCAATCACCGAACCCTGCAGACCGACCAGATCGCCCGGGAGCAGGTAGTTGAGAATTTGTCGCCTGCCATCTTCCAGCGTCTTGTAGCGAAAAGCCCATCCCGCAAGCACAGTAAAGAGGTGCGCACTATGGGTGCCCTCATGCAGAATAGTGGCGCCCGGCTCGGCAGACATTTCTCCGGTTTTGAAACTGGAAACGAATTTCAGTTCGGCGCTGGAGAAGTCCCTGAACGTGTGCAGGGGCCGCAAGGGACACTGCTCGCAGGGCACCCGCCGGCCCGATGTGGGAAGAACCAGACTCAAGCGCGCCCCCGACTTGTCAGAATTGAGCCGGTAACGCTTGGCCGCTGCGTAATGTTCCACATGTCAAATTTAAATGACGAATTACCGCAGTAAGCCCATCAGGTCGGTCTAGAAATCAGGAAACCGCCATGCTGACCGGCCCGGCAACACTCATCGTCGAGGCAGAATATATCATCGCCATGGATGTCATGACGGTGATCGAAACCACCTTTGGCGGAAGCGGCTCCATCGTCCGCTCGGTCGACGAAGCCAGCAGGTTTCTTGCCGAAAACGCCCTGCCCGACCTGGCAATCATCGAGATGGAAATCATCAAACCCCAGCACCTCGCACTGGCGCGGCAATTGCTGGCTTCAGGTGTCCGGGTCATCGGCATTTCGGCGGATAGCCGCATGGCGAACCATGCGGCCGATCTTTCCGCCATTCCAATTTTGATCAAACCGGTTCCCGAAACGGAGATGGTTGCCGCAGTGCGGGAGGCGCTGCGATAATCATCCGCTAGAATTGGTGATTTCCCGCAGTGACCTGAGCGGAAACGGCATCCGGGCCGTAATCGGATTCTCCGCTGACCTTGAGCAGTTCGGCAAGGCGCGAGCGTGCCCGACTCACCCGGCTTTTCATGGTGCCTATGGCGCAATCGCAAATCTCGGCGGCCTCCTCATAGGAGAAGCCGGAAGCGCCGATCAGAATGACCGCTTCGCGCTGATCGTCCGGCAGCTGGGCCAGCGCCTTCTTGAAATCCTCGAGATCCATGGACCCATATTGAGACGGGTGCACGGAGAGGCGCTCGGTGAAAACACCGTCGCTATCCTGCACTTCACGCCCGCGTTTGCGCATCTGGCTGTAGAATTCATTGCGCAAGATGGTGAACAGCCAGGCCTTGATGTTCGTGCCCATTTCGAAGCTGGATTGCTTCGCCCAGGCCTTCATCACCGTATCCTGAACCAGATCGTCGGCCTTGTCGTGTTTGCCGGTCAGTGACACGGCAAAGGCGCGAAGGCTTGGCAGAGTGGCGAGCATCTCGCGCTTAAAAGAAGGTGCTTCCCCCGACATGACGGCTATTCTCCGTCGCTCGGGGACTGACCACTCGATTGCGCCTTCTCGGCGAGATCGAGCTTTTCCAGGAGATCGAGCAGCTGTTCTGGCACGCCCTCATCCTGCACAGCCCCATAAAGCGCGCGCAGTCGCGAGCCAATGTCCGAATTCGGACCCAGCCCGTCGTCAGCGCGCCCCGCCTGCGTCCGCACACGTTGCTGCGTCACCCGATTATCCTTCATCATTCCTGGAAAGACCGATCCCTAGAAATTTCCCGTCGAGCCAACAAAATGCGGGCCACTCAAAAAAGTTCCGTCAGTTTGGAACTTTTCTTTTTTTCGTTCGTTCTGGCCAGTCGTGAGCACACGAACAAGCGTCACCGGGAGTAGTCAATGTCTTTGTCCACGCGGATCGCTCCGCACCTGCCCTATCTGCGCCGTTTTTCCAGGGCCGTCACTGGATCGCAGACATCGGGCGATGCCTATGTCGCAGCGACATTGGAAGCACTGATCGCCGATATCTCGCTGTTTCCCGAAGCATCCACGGACCGCATAGCCCTTTATAAATTGTTTTCGGCCCTGTTCAGTTCCTCGGCCGTCGATATCCCCGAGCCGCTGTCGCGCTTTGCCTGGGAACAGCGCGCTGCCGCCAACCTGGCCAATCTTGCCCCACGTCCGCGTCAGGCTTTCCTGCTCGTGGCTGTCGAAGGCTTTACCCATAGTCAGGCCGCCGAAATTCTCGGCGTCGACGACGCCGAATTCGCTACGCTGCTCAGCCAGGCGTCAAGCGAAATCTCCCGCCAGGTGGCGACCGAGATCATGATCATAGAAGATGAGCCGCTGATCGCCATGGATATCGAGCAGATGGTGGAGAGCCTCGGCCATAAGGTCGTCAGCATCGCCCGCACCCATAAGGAAGCGGTCAACCTGTTCAACCAGACCCAGCCGCGGATGATCCTCGCCGACATTCAGCTGGCCGATGGCAGTTCGGGCATCGACGCCGTGAACGACATCCTCATGGCCCATTCGGTGCCCGTCATCTTCATCACCGCCTTCCCCGAACGCCTGCTGACCGGCGAACGTCCCGAGCCGACATTCCTCGTCACCAAGCCGTTCAATCCGGAAATGGTCAAGGCATTGATCAGCCAGGCACTTTTCTTCTCGGAAGGCTCACGCGCCGCGGCCTGAGGCCTCAGCCATAAGTAAATGACAATGACCGGTCGCAAGGCCGGTCATTTTTATGCGCGGCAGGAACCGGCTTCTTCCCCCACACGTTTATTGGGCAATTTAGTTCAAGGAGCCTGTCATGCTTTACTACGCACTCGTCTTTTTAGTGATCGCGCTTATTGCCGGCGTACTGGGTTTTACCGGCATTGCCGGGGCATCGGCGGGAATTGCGCAGATCCTGTTCTTCCTGTTCCTGGCATTCCTCGTCATTTCGCTCGTGGTCGGCCTGTTCCGGCGAGCCTAACAGCCCCGATGGATGAAAAGGCGCCCTGTAAAGGGCGCCTTTTCATTGTTCTGCAGGTGCCGGAAAGAGGTCCGCAGTTCGCCCGGTCAGCCTGTAGGCCACAAGGCCTATCCATTCCTTGGTCGCCACCGTCAGGACGTTGATATTGTTGACGGGGTTGGCCAAGTCGATGCCGAGCCCCTCATGACCGGAGCTGCGATAGTCCGAGGGCCAGGGCACGACTTCGACGCCCTGCATGGCAAAAAGCCCCACGGATCGCGGCATATGGAATGCCGAGGTCACCAGCAACACCGCTCCGGGCCGGTCGGCCAGAAGATCGGCGCTGAATGCACTATTCTCATCGGTATTGCGCGAGGCTCCCTCCGACACCAGCCGGTCTGCGGAAATGCCCTGAGCCACGAAAAACCGCCGCATGGTCTCCGCTTCCGCCTCGGTCTCGTCGTCGAATAGACCGCCACCGCCGCTCAGGATCACGGACGCATCAGGGAACCGGCGCGCCAGAAACAGCGCCTCGGTCAATCGGTCGCCGGCGTCGTTGAGTTCGGCCCTGTGACGCGCCGTGCTGGGACGCCCATGCGTGGCCCCGCCCAGAACCACAATCGCGCTGACCTCATCGGGTAGCGTTGCTGGGGTCGAAAATCTGTCCTCAAGAGGCTGGATCACCATATAGCCGAGGCTCGTATAGGCGCTCAGCACCAACACAAGGCCAGCGGACAATAGCGCGCCAAGCCCAAGCCGCCTCCGGCCAAAGGCGAGAAGCAGAAACGCAATGATGATAAACACGAGGACGATGCTCACCGGCTGCGCCAGGAGCCAGAAAATCTTGGAGAGATAAAAAAACATAAGCCTTCCGCACATGCCCCTTTTGGGGAACTTGCGGCGACGATGCCCTTTTTTGCTTGCTATCTCAACCGCATCTGTTTTTCTACCAAATGGTCAAGATCGTCATCTCGATAAAAAGACGGTCGCCAGTCAGGAAGCGCGCCACTCTGCCGCGCGAGGGTGAACATGGGTATTGCGGATCCCGCCTCGTCGGGGGCTGTTCCGGTCGTTGAACTGCGCGATCTGCATAAGTCCTTTGGGGCACTCGAAGTGCTCAAAGGAATTTCCTTCAAGGCCTATGAAGGGCAGGTGATTTCCCTCATCGGCTCGTCGGGCTCCGGTAAGTCGACGCTGCTTCGCTGCATCAACATGCTTGAAATCCCCAATCGGGGCGACGTGCTGATCGACGGCGAAGTCGTGGCAGTAAGGGGCGACAGCTCTAACCGGCAACTGGCCGACGAAAACCAGATACGCCGCATCCGCTCCGAACTCGGCATGGTGTTTCAGTCCTTTAATCTCTGGGCTCACATGACCATTTTAGAAAATGTGATGGAGGCCCCTTTGGTGGTGCAAAAGCGCCAGCGCGCAGAAGTAGAGGCCGAAGCACGAGACATGCTGGAAAAGGTGGGGATCGGTGCCAAGGCCGATGCCTATCCGGCGCAGCTTTCAGGCGGACAACAACAACGCGCCGCTATCGCCCGGGCCCTCTGCATCAATCCCCGCGTCATGCTGTTTGACGAGCCGACTTCCGCCCTCGACCCCGAACTCGAAGTCGAAGTCCTGCGTGTCATCAAGCTCCTGGCCGATGAGGGCCGCACCATGGTGCTCGTGACTCATGACATGGATTTCGCCCGTTCGGTTTCGGACAAGGTCATCTTTCTGCATGAGGGCCTCGTCGAAGAGGAAGGCACTCCTAACGAAATTTTTGGCGCGACCCGCTCGGCCCGCCTCAAGCAATTCCTCAACGCCGCCAGCCATGCCTGAGCGCGTTGCGGGAACCGACCCGAAAAATCGGGCGGAAACGATACGTCCAACAGAACGGAGACCATCTATGAAGAAGATTATGCTCGCGGCGGCAGCCGTCCTGGCACTCGGCACAACGGCATTCGCTCAGGAAACGGTGCGCATCGCCACCGAAGGCGCCTACGCTCCCTGGAACTTCCTCAATGACAGCGGCGAACCGGCCGGCTTTGAGATCGATCTGGGCAATGCGGTATGCGAAACCGCTGGCCTCACCTGCGAATGGATCATCAACGACTGGGATTCGATCATTCCGAACCTGCTTGCAGGCAACTACGACCTGATCATGGCCGGCATGTCGATCACCGAGGAACGTCTGCAGACCATCGATTTCACGCAGAACTATTTCCCGCCCGACCCGTCCAAGTTCGTCGCCGCCACCGGTGCCGGCCTTGATTTCTCCGCCCTCACCGGCGTGCGCATCGGCGTCCAGAGCGGGACCATTCAGGCCGCCTATGCCGAAGCTAACCTCGCCGAAGGCAACACCATCGTCTCCTTCGCAACCGCCGACCAGAACATGGCCGACCTGATGGCTGGTAATCTCGACACCATTCTGGCCGATGGCTCCTATCTTCAGCAGGTCGTTGACGCCTCCGGCGGCGCCATCGAATTCGCCGGCGAAGACATCCTGATCGGTGGCGGCGTCGGTGCCGGTGTCCGCAAGGAAGACACCGCACTCAAGACCAAGATCGACGACGCCCTCACCGCCCTCAAGGCCGACGGCACAGTCGACAAGCTGATCGCCCAGTGGTTCGACGGCCAAGGCCCCTACTTCGCCGAGTAATTCGGTAGCGCATCAGCCCCTCCCGAATTCGGGAGGGGCATCAACCGCGGGACAGCGGCATGCTCGAAGACATCGCCTTCTGGTTTGGTTACCTCACCAATGGCAAACACCTGACCTGGTACGCCAGCTTCCAGTTCACCATCTATGCGGCCCTGCTGGGTGGCGCCCTGACGGTCATGTTCGGGCTTGCCGGCGCTACGCTGAAAAGTTCTCGTTACCTGCCTCTCCGTCTCATCGGCACAACCTATTCCGCAATCGTGCGCGGTGTGCCCGACGTCCTGTTCTTCCTCTTTTTCCCACTGGCCTTCGAGCAGGCCGTCGAGTGGTTCGTCTCGACCCAGGTCTGCACACCCGAATCCATCGCGGCCCAGACCTCGCCATGGCCACCCTGCCGGGAGGCAAACTGGTTTCTTGGCACGACGGAATATCTGCTGCTTGCCAGCGTCTCGCTTGGCCTCGTCTATGGGGCCTTTGCCACGAACGTCATACACGGCGCCATGCGCTCGGTGCCCCTGGGCCAGCTGGAAGCGGCACGGGCCTATGGCATGAGCAGCTCCCAGGTGCTGTGGCGCATCCAGATCCGCCAGATGTGGGTCTATGCCCTGCCCGGTCTCTCCAATGTGTGGATGCTGCTGATCAAGGCGACCTCGCTCCTGTCACTGCTACAGATCGCCGATATCGTTCTGTGGGCAGACCGCCTTGGCGCCCCCAATTTTCTGCCCGCCGTGGGGTTGGTCCATGATGACTGGCGTTGGCGCTACTATCTCGTGCTCTTCGTCTTCTACATCCTTGTCACCTGGCTGTCGGAGCGCGCCTTTGAGGCGATCATGCGACGCGCGGGACGCGGCATTCTCAGCGAGGCACACAGCTGATGCAGGGATTGCTCGACGACCTGACCGTCATGGGGCCGGCGGTGTTGTTCAACATCTACTTCGCGGCCGCCTCCATTCCGCTCGGCTTCGTGCTCGCTGTCTTTCTGGCGCTCGGCAAAGCGTCCCGCAACAAGGTGATCAACAGCCTCAGCCGCGGCTATATCTATGCCTTCCGCGGCTCTCCGCTCTTCATCCAGTTCTTCATGTTCTATTCGCTGGCCCTGTCGCTGAACATGTCGGTCTGGCGCCCCCTGGGCATATCCGGCTTCGTGCTCCACCCACTGTTCATGGGACCATTCGTGCTGGTACTGAATACGGCGGCCTATTCTGCAGAGATTTTCTATGGCGCGCTGCGAGCGGTGCCACGCGGCGCGATCGAGGCGGCGCAGGCCTTCGGCATGAGCCGCAGCCAGCAGTTCCGCCGGGTCGTTTGGCCCAATCTGATCCGCCTTGCCTGGCCGGCCTATACCAACGAGGTCGTCTTCCTCTTCCATGCGACCGCGATCGTTTATTTCGCCCTGCCGATCGTGGGTGCGCAACGCGACCTTATGGCCACGGCCAAGAACCTGTTCGAACGCGACTTCAACGCGTTCCTGCATTTCTCGGTCGCCGCGCTCTATTTTCTCCTGGTTTCGCTGGTCCTGTTCTTCCTCCTGGGCCTCGTGCACAAGCGGTTGATGCGTCACCTGCCGGTACAGCCAACCCTGCGCTTCGCGCCCAAATGGTTCCGATAGGCTGAACGGCTCCGTCCTGCGGGACGGAGGCAGATGTTCTTGATCTCTTGGGAGCGTGTCAGCCGGCCAGAGCCCGCTCTGCCTCGGCTTTCACTGCCGGAGCCTTGGTCGGCACCGTCGAAAGCAGGTAATGGGGCAGATCGACGCTATCGAGCGGCCGGGCAAAATGGAAACCCTGCAACTGATGGCAGGCGATCTCGGAGAGAAACGCCGCCTGGGCCGCCGTTTCCACCCCTTCGGCGGTGATGCGCAGCTTGAGCGTCTTGCCCAGCGAAGCAATGGCGCGAAGAATGTCGCGCGCCACTTCATCCTTGGTCGATGCCTCGACGAAAGACCGGTCGATCTTGATCTTGTCGAAGGGGAACTTAAGCAGGTAGCTGAGCGAGGAATAGCCGGTTCCGAAATCGTCCATGGCAATGGTGACGCCCGATGCGCGGATTTCGGTCAGCTTCGCAACAACGTCATCGGGGTCCTCGATCAGCAGGCCCTCGGTAATTTCGATTTCAAGCCGATTGGGCGCAAGACCGGACTGCGCCAGCGCCCGCTTGACCACCATGCTGATATCGGAATTACGGAAATGCTTGGCCGAGAGATTGACCGCCACAGTCAAATGGTCCGGCCAGCTTGCCGCAGCCATGCAGGCCTCGTTGATCGTCCAGTCACCGATCTCCACGATCAGATTTGACTGCTCGGCTATGGAAATGAACTCCGCCGGCGGGACGAGGCCTCGGATCGGATGGTTCCAGCGGATCAGGGCCTCAAAACCCATCGGCTGGCAATCATCGGCGCTGACCAGTGGCTGGTAGTAGAGAACCAGTTCCTTGTTGGTTATGGCGTCGCGCAACTCGGCCTCAAGCAGCCGACGCTCGCGCGCTTCAGAGTCCATCTGGCTTTCAAAGAAGCGATAGACGGAACGCCCGTCAGCCTTGGCGCGGTAAAGCGCCAGATCGGCGTTACGCAAAATCTGGTCCGGCCTCGTGCCGTTGAGCGGCGCCATGGCGATACCAATGCTAACGCCAATCGACACCTGATCGCCATCGATCTCGAAGGGGGCTCGAATTTCCGCGATGAGCCGGGTGGCCAGATCACGCACGCCTTCGGCATCGGCATCGTTGGGCAGAAGAATGGCAAATTCGTCGCCGCCCAACCGCGCGGCCATATCGGTGTCGCGCACCAGGGCTTTGATACGCGTCGCCACCTGCACGAGAAGGCGATCGCCGGCCATATGTCCGCGCGTATCGTTGACGGCCTTGAACTGGTCGAGATCGAGGAAGAGCACGGTAAAGGGCGTGCCATAGCGTTCCAGCCGGGAAACGCAGAGCCCCAGCTGTTCGGTGAACTTGATGCGGTTGAGCAGGCCGGTCATCGAGTCATGATGGGCAAGAGTGGTGATCCGGCGCTCGGCGATCTTGCGTTCGGTTATGTCAGAACCCGTACCGATATAGCCGCGATAGGTGCCGCTCTCATCGAAGACCGGCTTGCCTGTCAGCGTCCACCAGCATTCGCGACCATCCGCCGTCACGCAAAGTTCGACATCCTGAAAGGTTTCCCGCATCTCGACATCGCGCTCGATCTGACTGACGAGCGGATCGCCGGGCGGGGTGATACAGCGCAGGAAATAGATCATGTCCGCGCCCATCAGCGCGTCGCCCGTCACGCCCGTCGCCTTGGTGAAACCGCCGGATATGCGGTTGACGCTGCCTGCGGCATCAAAACCCCAGATCCAGTCGGACGAGGCCTGCTCGAATTCGCGTAGCAAAAGGCCAATGATCTCGCCCTTTTCCTTCACCAGCATTTCAGAGGCACGAAACGCGACAAAGGATGCGGCATGATTGAGTGTGGCCACGACCATGATGAAGGTAAAGCCGGTCAGCAACAGGCTCTGAATGAAGATATTGCCGAACTGGCCGAGGCTGACAAACCCGCTAAGCGACCCGATGATCAGCGGGATAACAAAGGCAGCCATGGCCTGGGGATAATTGACCAGCGACAACACCGCCACACACAATAGGCCCCCGGCGCAAACCAGCGCCACATTCTGGACAACCGCATCCTGACCAAACGGCAGGCCGCCCAGAACGACCGCCCAGAGCGTTCCCAGCAGCAGGGAGAAAACCACCGCACGCACGGATTCCTTGGCCGCCACGCCCTTGCGCGAGTGCCGCGAAAGCGCCAGCCAGGTCGCGTAAAAGTAGACGATATTGGTGGGGACGAGGACGGCGGTCAGCATCCAGAACCGGTTTGTGCCCCAGGTCAGCATCAGAATGACGACCGAGACCACCAACGCGGCCGTCATCATGAACGGGGTCGTGCGCGCCACAGTCGCGAGCTGTTGCATCAACAGCTTGTCGCGCACATGGGGCGACAGGTCCGCCGCGCCAATGGCGCGGTCGACGAAACCGTTGACTAAAGAAAACAATTGCTGCGGCAGATACATGATCACGACCCTGCACCGACGCCACTTAATTTTAGGTTTGCAGAATTTTCTTTAGTTGCTTTCAACAAGCACCCCGCAACCAAATATTAATGTCGTTTTTGAACATGGCGTTGTTACCGAAAATAAACTGTAGGGCTTAAGCCGCTTTTCAAACGCCCCGCCTAGTCTCGCCCAAGACAAGGCCAGAAAGGCCGCAATGGAGAGCGTCATGCCTACAAAGAACAAGCCCGTACCTGAAGCCGCCCTTACCGGAAGCCTGCGAGATTTCCGTGCGCCAGAAGGCGCCGACCTGATCCAGCGCGTCGGCGGTTTCTATGAATGGCAAAGTCTGCGCCGCGAACACGGCCTTTGGCCTTATGCCCGTTCCACCTCGACGGCCCCCAAGTCGCGTTGCGAGGCGCGTACCGACAGTGGCGCGGCGTTTGCAGGCATCAACTTTGCCAGCCAGGATTATCTCAGCCTCTCGTCTCACCCTGCGGTCAAGCAGGCGGCGATCGAGGCAATCTCTGAATATGGCGTCCACAGCGCCGGCTCCGCCGCCCTGCTGGGCAACACGGCCAATTCCCTCAAGCTCGAACAGGGCCTGTCCGAATTCATGGGCGGCCGCGAAGTCGTTCTCTATCCCACCGGCTGGGCCGCAGGATATGGCTCGATCCAGGGCTTTGTCCGCCCCAATGACCATGTAGTGATGGATATTCTGGCCCATTCCTGCCTCCAGGAAGGCGCCAAGGCTGCGACACAGAACATCCACTATCACGGCCACCTGAACCTGGAGGCCCTGGCACGCAAGCTCGAGCGTATCCGCGCCAACGATGACCAGAACGGCATCATGGTGGTCACCGAGAGCCTGTTCTCGATGCATTCGGACACGCCCGACCTGGGCGCGATGCGCGCACTCTGCGACGAATACAAGGCCACCCTTCTGGTGGACTGCGCCCACGACCTGGGCTCGATCGGCGACGACGGTCTGGGCCATATGGGCCTGCAGAACATGGTCGAAGGCGCCGACATCATCATCGGGTCCTTCTCCAAGACCTTTGCGTCCAATGGCGGCTTCATCGCCGTCCGCGACAAGGCAACGGCCGAGTATCTGAAGTATTACAGCGCCACCCACACCTTCTCCAATGCGCTGTCTCCCGTTCAGGCAGCGAGCATTCTGACTGCTCTCAACATCGTGCGGTCCGAAGAAGGTCGCCAGCTGCGCCGCAAGCTGATGGACAATATCCTCTATCTGCGCGCCGAAATGACCCGCATGGGGCTGGAAACGCTCGGCGATCCCTCGCCCATCGTGCCGGTTCGCCTGGGCCTCGAAGGCGTCGGCCGTTTCGCCTCGCGTCACCTCTCCGCGCTCGGCGGCATTGCCAATCTGGTCGAATATCCTGCCGTGCCGCAGGGTGGTGCCCGGTTCCGCTTCCAGGTCATGGCGTCTCACACGACCGAAGATATTGACCAGGTTGTCGACATCCTCGCTCGGGCAATGCGTGCGGCCGATCTGGAATATCGTCTCGGCCACGAGGGCCAGCTTCCTGAACCCCGGACGCGCAACCGCGAAACCAAAGCGGCCTGATCGACAGGACAATGACGATGGGCACGCCCCTAAAACTTCTGGCCGTAGACGACGATGCGCCTTCGGCCGAACTGATCGTGCGGGTGGCGGAACGTTGCGGGTATGACGCCTTCGCAACCTCCGACCCGCGTGGTGTGATCAATCTGATCTCGGCGCTGCGGCCGGACGTGCTCGCTGTCGATATATCCATGCCGCATATCGACGCTATCGAACTGTTCGGGCTGCTTGCCCAGAACAGCTTCAGAGGCCAGATCATCGTCGTGAGCGGCCAGGATCATTCGATCCTGGAGCTCACGCGAAAGGCTGCGGAAATGCTGGGGCTCAGCAGCCCCCATCTGCATCAGAAGCCGCTCGACTTTGCGGCCCTGCGCGAAACGCTAAACGGTCACAGACTGTCCATGGCGAGCTGATCCAACGCTCACTCAAACACGAAGGCCGCGGAGCAATCCGCGGCCTTCGTGTTTTGTCAACGCCGGTTGACGGGCTGTCTTGCCTCAACCCTGACCCATCGCCGCTGGCGGTGTCTTGGGGCCGAGAACCGCTTCAATTTTGCCGAGCAGGCGCGGCAGATCCACCGGCTTGGTGTCAAAGTCTATGCAGCCCGCCGCCAGCGCATTGGCGCGGTCGCTTTCGAAAGCACTAGCGGTAAGAGCGATAATCGGCAGGGCTGCCGTTTCCGGATTGGCTCTGATCCGGCGTGTCGCCTCACACCCATCCATCTCGCCTAGCCCGATATCCATCAGGATCACATCGGGCAGCAGTGTTTTTGCGGCCTCGATGCCGCTTGGCCCATCTTCGGCAAAGCGGATTGAAAAGCCCCGTCTCTCAAGGCGGCGACCCAGCACATCTCGGTTGATTGGGTTGTCTTCTACGATCAACACTAAAGCCATTTGCGTATCCAGCCAATCAAGAGGTTGCGGCTTTGGCGAGCTTGCCACGCACAGAGCGTATTCCGGCAAGCGCGGCCTTTACCTTGGCGGCATCGAGAGGCTTCATGACAATACCATCCGCGCCGGCAGCCAATGCCTTACTACGCTCGCTCAGGATGGAAATCATGAAGACAGGAATATCAGATGTCGCAGGGTCGGCCTTGAGAGCCGCCAACACGTCCCAGCCATCAAAACCGGGCATAAGAATATCGAGGAAAATAGCCGAAGGCCGAACGGTGCGCGCGATCTGCAGCGCCGATTGAGGCGCATCGGTGCAGATCGGCATGTAGCCTTCCTTGATAAACAGGCGCTCGGCCAGCTCGAGGAAGCTGCGGTCATCATCCACGACCAGCAAGCGTTCGCGCTTTAACCCATCGCCGGAATGGCCGCCAAGACCGGCAAAGCCAGCCTGACGCTCGGCCATATCGGCCTCTTGATCGGCCAGAGCCTGATCGTCCCACTCGTCCCCATCGGTGCCCGGCGCCCCAGCGGCGGCCGACAATGACGCGGCAGAAGTTTCCTGCGGCTTGGCACCGACATTGGCTGGCAGATGAATGGTGAAGCGCGAACCCTTTCCGAGCTCGCTTTCCACTTCGATGCGGCCGCCCATCAACCGACAGAGATTCTGGCTCAAGGACAGGCCAAGCCCAGTGCCACCATAGACAGCGGCGATCTTGGAACTGGCCTGGGAGAAGTTATTGAACAGCACCTGCAACTGCTCGGGCGAAATACCTATGCCCGTATCGGAAATGGCGATTTGCACCCAGTCGGCGCCGTCCCGATTGCTGCGGGTCACCGTGAGGGTAATCTGGCCGTTCTGGGTAAATTTCGCTGCGTTAGAGAGCAGGTTGAACACCGCCTGACGCAGCTTGGTCGCATCGGCACGGACGACACCCAATTCGCCATCACGCTCAACCACAAAACTGTTGGTGTTCTTGGTCGCGAGCGGGCGGGCTGTGGACTCCACCTCGTCGATCAGATCATCGAGGCTGACATTTTCCAGGTGCAGAGCCATCTTGCCGGCTTCGATTTTGGAAATGTCCAGAATGTCATTGACCATGGCCAGCAAATGCTTGCCGGCGGCGCTGATCTTCTGGAGGTCGGCAATCTGTTCGCCGCGGCCATCCAGTTCGGCGTCTTCGAGCAGGATTTCTGAGTAACCCAGAACGGCATTGAGCGGCGTCCTGAGTTCATGGCTCATCTTGGCCAGGAATTCTGATTTTGCGCCATTGGCGCGCTCGGCATCGTCCTTGGCGACGGTCAGTGCCCGCAAGGTGCTCTGATGCCGCTCGATTTCCTTGATAAGCTCGGATTGGCTATCCACCACGCTGGAATAGTAGGCGGCCATCATGAACACATAGATGTTTGCGCCGAGAGCGGAGAGAACGCCGGCAACCACCATGTTCTCGACCGGGATGTGGGTCGGGAAGGCGCCTGCGAGGTAAAAGCCGTACAATGCCGCCATGCCACCAGAAATCAGCGACAGAACAAAAATGCGCGCTGACCACGTGGAGCCCAGATACATGAACGCCAGGAGCGGCACGAGGACCAGCCAGACCAGGAAGGGCGAACTGGTGCCGCCGTAATTATAGGTGCCCCACAGCACGCAGAATGTGAGGTTGACCACCGACGACATAGCAAGCGGGGTATAGGCTCTAGGAAAGAGCTTGAACATCGCCAGAAAAGGCCAGAAACCCCAGATCGAAAGCGCAAGAATTAAGACATGCGGATTGGGATGCGGGTCCGCGATCCATAGAAACACCGGGATGGGCGTGGCAATGATCGGCCCAAAGACATGACTGATGATGAACATCTGCACGCGCTTGCGCGCATGCAGGTCACCCTTGATATTGTCTGGCGTAAACCAGGCCACTAGCCTTTGGAACGCAACCAAAGCACTCATTTTCGCCGCCTCTGCCGCGCGGAAAGTCCGCGCGCCAGAGTGGCAGCTACATTTTTAGAAGTGGTAAATTAACGGGCAGCGAGGCCGTATTCTGCGTGTTCCAGAGCGATCATGACACCGCGAAGCTCCGCCAGACCCTTCATGCGCCCGATGGTCGGGTAGCCCGGCTGTGAGCGGCGGCCCAGATCATCGAGAATGTCCTGTCCGTGATCTGGCCGCATCGGGATCTGCCAATCGGCACGCCCCTCGGCCTTGCGCCGGCGCTCCTCACGGACAACTGCGGCAATAACCGCCACCATGTCTGTGTCACCGCCCAGATGCTCGGCCTCATAAAACGAGCCGGCAATGTCGCCGCTATCGCGCTTGACGTTACGCAGATGCAGGAAATGAATTTTGGGACCGAACCGCTCGACAATACCCGGCAGATCATTATCCGGACGCGCCCCGAGCGAACCTGTGCAGAACGTCATGCCGTTGGCCGGGCTGTCGACCGCATCGAGAATGTATTTATAGTCTTCCTCGGTCGACATGATCCGGGGCAGTCCGAGCAGGGCGAATGGCGGATCGTCAGGATGGCAGCAGAGCCGCAGTCCAAGGTCCTCGGCCGTGGGCACGACCTGTTCGAGAAAATCGACAAAATGCGCGCGCAGCTGTTCGCGGCTGATGGCGCCATATTCGTCCAGATGCGCCTGCACGTCTTCCAGCGTCATGGACTCGGTGGAGCCCGGCAGGCCCATCGTCACATTGCGCGCCAGTTGCTTCTTGTCGTCATCGTTGAGAGCATCGGCCCGCCGCCCCGCCTCGTCGGCAATGGCATTGGTATAGTCGGCGGCCGCACCGACGCGCTTCAGAATATGAATATCGAACGCGGCGAAGTCGTTGATGTCGAAGCGCATGCACGAGCCGCCATGCGGCACGGTCCAGCGCAGATCGGTGCGCGTCCAGTCCAGGACCGGCATGAAATTGTAGCAGATGGTCTCAATGCCGCTATCGGCCAGGTGGCGCATCGAGATCTTGTAGTTCTCGATATGCTCGCGCCAATTGCCCTTCTGCTTCTTCACATCCTCGCTGACCGGCAGGCTTTCTACCACGTCCCAGGTCAGGCCCGAGGGCGAGCCGTCCTTGCGCGTGGCAATCTGCTGGTGGCGCTTGGCGATCTCCTCGGGCGACCACACCATGCCATTGGGAACATGATGCAGGGCGCTGACAATGCCTTGTGCGCCGGCCTGGGTGATATCGTCGATGCTGGTCAGGTCATGCGGGCCAAACCACCGCCACGTCTGTCGCAAGTCAAAACTCCATTCTTGTATGGAAGCTCATGTCATATTTGCGCGCCGGCCGGAAGCCATGTCAGTCGCGCATATCCCTGTCATACACAAATCGCGGCATTTCCCACTTGAACACCAGCGCCAACACGCGAAGCGCGAAACCAACGGCAAGCGCGACCAACACCATGACGTCGACCGGAACGCCATTGATCAGCCCCACATAGTAGATGGCGCCGGTCACAATGGAGACGGTGGCGTAAAGCTCGCCCTGGAAGACCAGCGGAATGTCGTTGCACAGCACATCCCGCAGAATACCGCCGACGATCCCGGTCAGCATGCCCGCCACAATGACGATAATCGGATGCACGCCGGCCTCGATGCCGATATTGCAGCCGATGATCGTGAAGACGACGAGGCCCAATGCGTCGAGCAGCAGAAACGGCCATTTCAACCGCTCCACAATCCGCGCCAACCCGATGGTGGCTAGCGCCGCCCCACAAACCAGCAGCAGCACATAGGGATTTTCAACCCAGACCAGGGGATAGTGATTGAGCAGGATATCGCGCGCCGTGCCGCCACCCAACGCCGTTACCGAAGCAATGAGACAAACGCCGAACCAGTCCATATTCCGCCGCCCCGCGGCCAGGGCCGCCGTCATGGCTTCGGCGGTTATGGCGATATAGAAGGCGATCAGCAGCATGGCGGTATTGTCCCATCACAGCGGCGGAGGCGGGCGTCCCGCCTCGCGTCACCACCAATGGCGCGGCTTTGGCCAATATGGCAAGCCAACACGCCGCCTGCTAAAGGAAATCGGCCCGGTGCGGGGTGAACACGTCGACCAGCCGGCCCTTTTCCAGCGCGACAACGCCGTGAACCAGGCCCGAGGGCACGATAAAGCTGCCGCCCTGGCCGACTATTTCGGTCTTGCCGTCAATGGTCACTTCAAAACTGCCTTCGGCAACATAGCTGACCTGAATATGAGGGTGGCTATGCAGCGCGCCGATGGCGCCCTTATCGAAACCGAATTCGACCTGCATTAGTTCAGGCGTGTGGATCAGCACGCGGCGGGTATTGCCCGGCGCAAGTTCGGTCCATTCCGTCGCGTTGGGCTGAGAGAAAAACGTTTGTTCAGTCATCACAATTACCTCGCAAGCCAGCCGCCATCGACCGGGATGACGGCGCCATGCATATAGTTGGAAGCGGGCGCCAGCAGGAACACTGCGGCGTCGCCAATATCGGAGGGCACGCCCCAACGCCCCGTGGGAATCCGCCCAAGAATGGCGGCCGAGCGGTCTGGGTCGTTGCGCAGCGCCTCGGTATTGTTGGTTTCGATATAGCCCGGCGCAATGGCATTCACATTGATGCCTTTGGCGGCCCATTCATTGGCCAACAGCCTCGTAATGCCCAGCACGCCGCTCTTTGAAGCCGTATAGCTGGCCACCCTGATGCCGCCCTGAAAGCTCAGCATCGAGGCGATATTGACGATGCGCGCCGCCCGGCCGCTTTCGAGCGCCTTGCGCCCGATAGACTGGCAGAGGAAGAACATCGTCTTGAGATTGATGTCCATGACACTATCCCAGTCATCCTCGGTGAAATCCACCGCATCGACACGCTTGATAATGCCCGCATTGTTCACAAGCCCATCGATGGGCCCATGCTCGGCCCAGGCCGTCTCGAACATGGCCTGCGCCGCGCTCGCAGAGGACAGATCGGCGCGGAACTCGACAAAATCCGCCCCCTGCCCTGCCATGAGCTCGGCCGTTTCAGCCATACCGGATCGACCGACGCCGATCACCTTGCCGCCGGCGCGGCCGATGGACAGGGCAATACCCTGCCCTATGCCGGTATTGGCGCCGGTGACCAGAACCGTTTTGCCCGAAAGACTGAAGGCGCTGAGATCCATCAGCGCAATTCCTCCATGGGCACCTTCTCGGCATCGGTATAGTCGACATTGTCGCCGGCCATCGCCCAGATAAAGGTGTAGGAGCCAGTGCCTGCGCCGGCATGGATCGACCATGGCGGAGACAGGATCGCCTGCTCGTTGCGCACGATCATATGGCGGGTTTCGTCGGGCTCGCCCATCAGATGCACGACGAAAGCGTCGGGCTTGAGGTCGAAATAGAGATAGGCCTCCATGCGCCGGTCATGCACATGGGCGGGCATGGTATTCCAGACCGAGCCGGGCGCGAACTGCGTCAGTCCAACCACCAGCTGGCAGCTCTTGAGATCGTTGGTGTATTGATAGATGGAGCGTTCATTGGCCGTTTCCGAGCTGCCCAGATCGAGGCGCTTGGCGCCTGCCTGTGTGAGCAACCGCGTAGGATGGCCGGCATGGGCCGGTGCGCTCAAGAGGTAGTAGCGAGCACCATCCCCCCCAAAGCGGACATCCTTGGCACCCATGCCGATATAGAGCATGTCGCGCGCCCCGACCGCATGGTCGGTACCATCGACAGTGATCGTACCGGCAGAGCCAATATTGACGGCGATGAGTTCGCGCCGGTCGAGAAAACCGGCCGTACCCGTCGGCTTGATGGTTTCGAGAGCCAGAGCGGTGCCCGCCGGAACCGCGCCACCCACGGCCATGCGGTCATAATGGGTATAGGTCCAACGCACCTGCCCCTCGACGAACAGGTCGTCGATAAGGAAATTTTCGCGCAATTCGCCCGTTCCCATTGCGGAGGCGCTGATCGGATCGATGGCGAAACGAATGTCGAATTCGGTGGTCATGGTCTGGTCCTAGTTGCTCTGGCCCTGATCGGCCAAACGGCCGCGATAGCGGTCCTGGCTGCGCGAGAGATGGTCACGCATGGCCTCGCGGGCGGCATCGGCGTCACGGGTCGAAATGGCGTTGAGAATTTTGCGATGCTCTTCGTGTAGCCCCACCTGATATTCGTAGGTCAGCACGCTTTCGGTGCCCCATGGCGAGGCAACATCGCAGGGAATGGTGCGGCTACCGAGCGAGTCCAGCACTTCGATATAGAAGGGATTGTTGGTCGCCTCGGCAATGGCCCGGTGAAAGGCAAAGTCTGTCTTGCCGGTCGGATTGCCCAGAGAGAGTAGCCGGCCGAACTCGTTCCACGCTTCGTGGATGGCCGCATCCTGGCTGGCGCTCCGCCGCTGCGCAGCAAGTCCGGCGGCCTCGATCTCGATGCCCATGCGCACTTCGAGCACATTGAGCGCCACCGAAATCTTGTTGGACCGCTCCCCACCAATGCTGCTGAAAGCCGAGGATGCCTGGGCCATGACAAAGACGCCCGCGCCCTGGCGCGGCTGCACCATGCCATCGGCTGCCAGCGCCGCAATCGCCTCGCGGACGACGGTGCGGCTGACGCCGAAATGGGTGGTAAGCTGGCTTTCGGTAGGCAGCTTGGCGCCCGGCCCGAACTCGCCGGCACCGATGCGCTTGCGCAGCGCATCAACAACCATTTCGGCCAGCTTAGGCTTTCGGACGGGCGGCGGGGTGGCTTCAATCATCGACATGGCGGTCACCGGAACAGGCTGGGCAGCCAGAGCGACAGCGCCGGAATATAGGTGACAAGGCCCAGAACGATCAGCCCGGCCGTATAGAATGGCCAGACGCTCTTCATTGCCGTCCAGATCGAAATCTTGCCCACCGCCGCGGCCACGAACTGCACCGGCCCGAGGGGCGGCGTATTGAGGCCAATGCCGAGATTGAGGATCATGATCACGCCGAAATGCACGGGATCGACGCCGAATTTCTGCACCATGGGCAGGAAGATGGGCGTGGTGATGATGATCAGCGGCCCCATATCCATGAACGTACCGAGCAGCAGCAGCATGATGTTGATCAGCAGCAGCACCATCAACGGGTCCGTGGTGATGTTGGAAATAAGGTCGGTGAGAATGGGCGCGACCTTGAGATAGGCCATCAGCCAGCCGAACGAAGCCGCCGCGCCGATAATGAACAGCACCATGGCCGTGGTGCGCACCGCACCCAGAACCGAGTGGACGAACTCGCCCCAGCTCAGCGAGCGATAGACCAGCAACGTCACCAGCAGCGCATAGATCACCGCAATACAGGAGCTTTCCGTTGCGGTGAACACGCCCGAGCGCACCCCGCCAAAGATGATGACGATCAGCATCAAGCCGGGAATGGAGATAAGGAAATATTGCAGCGCCTTGCTGAAGCCGGGGAACGGCTCGGTGGGATAGCCACGCTTCACCGCCACGATATAGGCGGTGATGCTGAGCGCCACGGCCAGCAGCAGACCGGGGATGATACCGGCCGTGAACAGGTCCGCGATGGAAATGCGCCCGCCGCCGGACAGCGAATAGATGATCATATTGTGGCTGGGCGGCAGCAGCAGAGCGATCAGCGCCGCCATCGAGGTCACGTTGACCGCATAGTCGGCGCCATAGCCGCGCTCTTTCATCTGCGGGATCATGATGCCGCCCACCGCAGCGGCTTCCGCCACGGCCGAGCCGGAAATGCCGCCGAACAGAGTGGAGGCGGCGACATTGACCTGCCCCAAGCCACCGCGCACATGCCCAATCAAGGCTCCGGCAAAGGAGATGATACGCGCCGCGATGCCGCCGCGCATCATCAGATCGCCGGCGAAAATGAAGAAGGGAATAGCCAGAAGCGTAAAGCCTGCAAGGCCCGAATTGAGCTGCTGGAACACGACAATTGCCGGCCGGCCCATATAGACGATGGTGGCAAAGCTGGCGATGCCAAGGCAGAAGGCGATGGGCGTACCCACCATCATGAGTGCGGTGAACACACCGAACAGAATCCAATATTCCATGGCGATCAGGCCTCGGTCACGAGTTCAGCAGGGGGCTCGTCGACAGGCTCTCCCGCCAGGCGCAACAGAATACGCTCCAGCGCAAAAAGGCCCATCAGGAAGCCGGAAATGACGATGGGCAGGTAGGTCATGGTCTGCGGCACATGCAGGACCGGGATATTGACGCTCCACCCGCGAATGGCGAGGATTCCGCCGTAATAGATCATCCCGAGCGCGAATGCGAAGACGGCCAGATCGCTGATCGTGCGCAGCGTGCCTTTGGCCCCCTTTGGCAGAACATAGATCAGCACGTCGAACCCCATATGGAAGTTCTCGCGCACGCCCACGGCAGCACCCAGGAAAATGAACCAACTCATCAGCATGATGGCAGTACCTTCCGTCCAGGACGGGGAGGCATTGACGACGAAACGCATATAGACCTGGAAGGCCACGATGGCGGTCATCAGCACAAGACCGACGCCGGCAAGCCATAGCGCGGCATTGGATATGGCGCGCAGGACGGCGCTGGCGGGCAAGAGCCACTGTCTCACGGGATGGTCCTCCGAAAAGAGACCGGACCGGCGTTTCCGCCGGCCCGGATAGGTCGATCAGCCTTCGGTGGCCTGGATACGGGCAACCAGATCCTGCAGCTTGGGATCGGTGACGTACTTTTCGTAGACCGGCTTCATGGCTTCGATGAACGGAGCCTTGTCGACTTCGTTGATCGTCGCGCCCAGAGCCTCAACCTTGGCCTTGGATTCGACTTCCTTGGCGGCCCAGAGTTCACGCTGCGTCGCAACCGACTCCTTGGCGGCTTCGCGCATGGCGGCCTGATCCTCGGCGCTGAGGCCGTCCCAGACGATCTTGGAGACCACGAGCACTTCGGGCACCATCAGGTGCTCATCGAGCGAGTAGAACTTGGCCACTTCGGCATGGCCGGCAGTGTCATAGCTCGGATAGTTGTTCTCGGCGCCGTCGATAACACCGGTCTGGATACCCGAATAGACTTCGCCATAGGGCATCGGAGTGGCATTGCCGCCAAGAGCGCCAACCATGTCCACGAAGATATCGGACTGCATGACGCGGAACTTGAGGCCAGCCATATCGGCAGGCGTATTGATCGGCTTGGAGCTGTTGTAGAACGAGCGCGCGCCGCCGTCATAGAAAGCCAGAGCCACGACGTCCACGGCATCGAATGCCGCCAGGATTTCCTCACCGATTGGACCATCCAGCACATTGTGGAAGTGGTCGGCAGAGCGGAAGATATAGGGCAGCTGCGTCACGGTCGCTTCGGGAACCTGAGTACCGAAAGCGCCGATCGAGATGCGGTTGAGATCGATCACGCCGAACTGGGTCTGCTCGATCGTGTCGGCCTCGCCGCCCAGCTGGGCGGAGTGGAACACTTCGACCGAATAGCGGCCATCGGTCTTTTCCGACAGCAGTTCGCCGAATTTCTTGACGGCCTCAACGGTCGGATATCCATCCGGATGGGTATCGGAGGAGCGCAGCACCGTCTGGGCACTGGCAGCCGAAACCATAAGCGTAGAGGCAATGACGGCAACTGCCGCCATCTTTGGTAGATGAAGCATGTAGTCCTCCCAATGTGTCCTCGACAGTTGGCGGACCTCCTGATCACGCCAACCGAAACGGCAGCCTGAAGCCACCGCTCGACCCGGAACCAATAATGGTCTGCGGGTCTTGATCCAAACTGGTATGGAAGTTGGAAACACAAGTCAACATACAATAAGTGGTATGTTGTATGATGACTTTAGGCACCAGTCGGCTGTCCCGAAAGACAGCCGAGAATTCGCCTGTCAGATGTGAATGGCGCCGTCGCCGAGCGAAAGCGCAGCTTCGCGGATAGCCTCGGACAAGGTGGGATGAGCATGCGTCGTGCGCGCCAGATCCTCAGAGGCGCCGGAGAATTCCATCAACGTCACCAGTTCGTGGATCATTTCACCGGCATTCTTGCCCACGATATGCGCCCCCAGCACGCGATCCGTCTCCACATCGGCGAGGATCTTGACGAAACCCTGCGTCGCCAGCATCGCCTTGGCGCGGCCATTGGCAGTGAAGGGGAACTTGCCGATCTTGTAGTTGACGCCTTCGGCCTTGAGCTCGTCTTCGGTCTTGCCGACCGAGGCGACTTCCGGATTGGTATAGACCACGGCGGGAATGGCGGCATAGTTCACGTGACCCGCCTGCCCCGACAGGATTTCGGCAACGGCAATGCCTTCGTCCTCGGCCTTATGCGCCAGCATCGGCCCGACAATCACGTCGCCAATGGCATAAATGCCATCGACGGAACTCTTGTAATGCGCATCGACACGGACCCGGCCCCGCTCGTCGAGCGCCACACCGGCAATGTCGAGACCCAGACCTTCGGTGAACGGCTTACGGCCAATAGCCACCAGAGCCACATCGGCATCAAACGATTCGGCGTCGTCACCCGCTGCCGGTTGCACCTGAACCTTGAGCGAACCGTTTTCCTGCTTTTCGATGCCAGCCACCTTGCTGGAGAGCTTGAACTCCATGCCCTGCTTTTGCAGCATGCGCTGGAACTGGCGAGCAACCTCGCTATCCATGCCGGGCAGGATGCGGTCGAGATATTCGACAACCGTTACCTGTGCGCCAAGGCGCATCCAGACCGAACCCAGTTCGAGCCCAATGACACCGGCGCCAATGACGACCAGCTTGCCGGGCACCTTGTCCAGGCTCAGCGCGCCGGTCGATGTGACCACGGTTTTTTCGTCAATCTCGATGCCGGGCAGATTGGCCGAAACCGAACCGGTGGCAATGAGGATATTCTTGGTGGCTATCTCGGTCTGTGGACCGCTCTGCGGCGTTACCAGCACCTTGCCAGCGGCAGGAATGGAGCCGATGCCGCGGAACACGGTTATCTTGTTCTTTTTAAAGAGATAATCGACGCCGCCGACATTGGACGCGACCGTCTCGGTCTTGTGCGCCAGCATCTGCTTGAGATTGAGCTGGGGCGCGGGAATATCGATGCCCAACGCCTTGAAACCGTGACCGGCTTCCTCGAACAGTTCGGAAGCATGCAGCAGCGCCTTGGAGGGGATACAACCGATATTGAGGCAGGTGCCGCCCAGCGTCGGCCACTTCTCGACCACCGCGACTTTCAGCCCCAGCTGAGCCGCGCGAATGGCGCAGACATAGCCGCCCGGGCCCGAGCCGATAATGGTAAGGTCGAATTGGTCTGCCATGACTGTGCCCCAGATTGTCGCAATGCCGCAATGCCGCGTCCATGCGGCTGCTTCGATACCATTTAGGCCGGCCGGCAGCGATGTGCCAACCGGCTGGACGGCAAGGGGACATGACCGGCACGCAAGCCCCTATGAACCCATGCCTTGGCCTGGGGATACACCACATGCCGTGCCCGGGCAACGCGCCCTTCGGCCAATTGCCCCAGGATGTTGCGCTAAACGGCGACGCCGATAAACATCAGAAACAGACCGGCCAGCGAGATCGTCCAGAAGGCCGAGCGCATCAACGGGATGTCGACGAAATAGGCCGGCAGATAGGCGAGCCGCGCCCAGAACCAAAGCTGCACGCCCCATTGTGTCAGGCTGTCCGAACGACCCGAAAGCTCGGTGGCGACGGCCAGGGCAATGAAAATGCCATAGGTTTCAAGGAAATTGCGCAGGGCACGCTCGCCACGCGCAGACCATTTGTTGGGCGGGCGCTCGTTATCGCGCTGTCCGCCGGCATGCTTGATGCCATAGTCGAGGCGATAAACCGTCGACTGTACAAGCACATAGGCGAAGGCCAAGGCGGCGCTCCACACAAGAAAGGTCAGTTCGATGCTCATTATGTGTCCTCGTTGCGCTTAGCTGCCTAGCACAACGGTATTGAGTCTTGGATGGATCAATCGCAGCCTTCAAGGATAAAGGCGTCTCCGGGATTTACCTCATCGATCCATTCTTCATTGCGATAATTCGAGTACCAGAGATTGACCGCAAGGCCCGGCAGAAGAAGCTGCTCGGGCGCTTTTGACCCGCGCTCGATGTCAAGAAACTGCAGTTTCCAGTCATATTCGCCGTAAATCGAGGGGCTTTCGCCGTCATTGGGGAAGGTGCAAATGCCATTGCCTTCCGGGCCGCAGGCACCGCTGACGGACCAGAGGGGTGAGCCGAAACCATTGGGAACGCTGACCCCGCCGTCGAGTTCGACGCCCGAGGTCGGCAGTTCGAGATAGAAGGCCGCCGTCTGGTTGGGAGCCGCAAACTGGGGTACGCGCTTGAAGGTCAGGACCCAGGGCGAATTATCCTGGATATAGCGGGCATTATAGAGCGTGCATTCGGCCCCGATCACCGGTCCGCATAACAGGGCGGGCAGGGCAAGAGCGAGCATGAGCCGCATAGGTAACCTCCTGAATTTTCAGGAAGTTTGACAGAACAACCTCGATTGGCAACCCCCAATTCGGGGGATCAGGATGCCGAGATTTCCTGGGCGCGCTTGAGGACGGCAGGCAGCTGGTTGTCGATATCGAGCGCCTCCGATTCCACCTGTTCGAGGAAGGCCCGACAGAATGTGCCCTTGTCCGAGGCCTGGTTATAGGCCGACATGATCTGGCCCCCGCCATAAGTTTCGGCCGCCTTCTGCTGGCCTTCGGCGCCACCGCCCAGCCGCGCAATCACCCGGTCCGCCAGGTCCAAGTAACTGATATTCCTCAGATACCAGTTCTCCGCAGCCTCCTTGTAGGTATTGTCGAGGCCGGTGGTTTCATAGCAATGGGTGGTCATCACATCGACAATGGCCTTGGAGCCATGGAAGGCCATGAGTTCGCCGACAAAGGCGGTGTCAGCCGTTTCCTCTTGCGCCTGAACCGGCAGGGTCAAACTGGCGCAGGCAAAAACGAGAACTGCAAATGCACGCAAGCGGCACTCTCCATGGTCAGCATTTCCCACTCATAGCGGACCAATTCGTTAACAGACTGTTAGCGTTGACGATCACGAAAATGCGAAAGCGGGGCACTAGCGATATTTAGCGAGAAATGCGGCGGTTCGATGGGACAGATCACATGCCGGCCGCGCGCCCACCGGTCACGGAAATACAGCTGCCCGTTGTGTAGGACGAGGCATCCGAGAGCAGCCAGACCACCGCCTCGGCCACTTCGCGCGCCGAGCCGGTCCGTTGCATTGGCACGCTCGCAGCAAGTCGCTCGGCACGGTCCGGATCGCCACCCGAGGCATGAATATCGGTGTCGATGAGGCCGGGGCGGACACCATTGACCCGGATGCCTTCCGCCGCCACTTCCAGCGCCAGACCGATGGTGAAACTGTCGATGGCGCCCTTGGCGGCGGCATAGTCGACATAGGTATTTGCCCCACCCAGCTTGGCGGCGGCGGAGGTGATGTTGACGATGGAACCGCCCTGCTCGCCCCGCGCCGTGGACATGCGCTTGACCGCCTGCGCGGCGCATAGGATCGAGCCATGAACATTGACCGCGAACATGCGTTCAAGGCGCGGCATGGTCATGTCTTCCACGCGGATGGAGAGGTCGACCACGCCGGCATTGTTGACAAGGCCTGCAAGAGGCCCCAGCGCGTCAGCGGCGGCAAAGATGGCGTCAATATCCTCGGGTTTTGAAACGTCGCCCTGAACGGCAATGGCGCGACCGCCTTTGGCGGTGATTTCGGCCACCACGATCTCGGCGGCGGACTGGTTGCCGGCATAATTGACGACGACGCTATAGCCCTGTGCGGCGGCAAGCAGGGCGGTCGCCGCGCCGATACCGCGCGATCCGCCGGTGATGATGACGACTTTATCGGCCATTGGTGCCCCCGTTTTTTGGTGAGCTTATCGGCAGGTGAGCGGAGGAAGAACCCCCTCATCGGGTCTTTGGGCAGGTTCTTCACCTTCCATCGCTCCACCGGAGCGAAGTTTCGCAAGGGAAGAAGGAAGACTGGATAATGCAAAGCACACCGGTCGGCACCTCCCCCTTGACGGGGGAGGTTGGGAGGGGGTGACAAAGAGCTCGATCCAGTTCGGGGGCACCCCTCCCCATCCCTCCCCGTCGAGGGGAGGGTGCTGCACCGCGTGCTTGGCACGTCCCGGGCAAAACAAAAAGGGCGCGGCTTGCACCGCGCCCTTTTCGAATTTCAGATCGACCTAATCAGAGATCGAGCACCAGACGCTCGGGGGCTTCGAGGCTTTCCTTGACGCGGACGAGGAAGGTGACCGCTTCCTTGCCGTCGACAATGCGGTGATCGTAGCTGAGGGCGAGATACATCATCGGGCGGATAACGATCTGGCCGCCGACGACGACCGGGCGTTCCTGGATTTTGTGCATGCCCAGAATGCCCGACTGGGGGGCATTGAGGATGGGCGTGGACATGAGCGAGCCATAGACGCCACCATTGGAAATGGTGAAGGTGCCGCCCTGCATGTCGGCCATGGACAATTGGCCGTCGCGGGCCTTCTTGCCTAGATTGCCGATTTCCTTTTCGATCTCGGCAATGCTCATCTGGTCGGCATTGCGCACGACCGGCACGACGAGACCCTTGTCGGTGCCGACGGCGACGCCGATATGGGCGTAGTTCTTGTAGATGAGGTCATCGCCATCGATCTCGGCATTAACAGCCGGGATTTCTTTGAGGGCGTGGACCACGGCCTTGGTGAAGAAGCCCATGAAGCCCAGCTTGACGCCGTGCTTCTTCTCGAACAGGTCCTTGTACTGATTGCGCAGGTCCATGACCGGCTTCATGTCCACCTCGTTGAAGGTGGTCAGCATGGCAGCGGTGTTCTGCGCGTCCTTGAGACGGCGGGCAATGGTCTGGCGCAGGCGCGTCATCTTCACGCGCTCTTCGCGCGATGCGTCGTCGGCGGCAACCGGGGCGCGCAGCGCGGGAGCCGGAGCCTTGACCTCGGCAGGCTTGGCGGCCGGTGCCGGAGCAGGCGCAGCGGCGGGAGCAGCAGGCTTGGCCAGCGCCGAAAGCACGTCTTCCTTGAGCACCTGACCGGATTTACCGGAGCCGGCAATATTGGCGGCGTCGAGGCCGTTTTCATTGATCAGCTTCTGTGCCGAGGGAGCCGGAGCCCGGTCAGTGGCCGTCACGGGCGCCGCAGCAGGCTCAGGCTTGACCGGCTCGGGACCGGCGGCATTGTTAGCAGGTGCATCGGCCTTGGCTTCCGGCTTCGGCGCAGCGGCGGCAGCACCCGCACCGGCGGCGATAGCACCAAGCAGGGCGCCCACATCGACCGTTTCGCCCGGCTGGGCAGCAATAGCTTCCAGCACGCCGGCAGCGGGCGCGGGAACCTCGATGGTCACCTTGTCGGTTTCCAGTTCAACCAGGGGCTCGTCAGCGGCAACGGCGTCGCCCACCTTCTTGAACCACTGGCCAATGGTTGCCTCGGTGACGCTTTCGCCCAGCGTCGGCACGCGGATTTCTGTCGACATTGAATATGTCCTTCTTGTTCGGGCCAGAGCGTCTTTGTCCTAGAGACGAATGTGGCGCTCTTTATGTCTTGTCACAAGGCTTATGCCTAGGCGGCGAAGGCGTCGTCGAGGAACGCCTGCAGTTGTTCGAGATGGACGCTCATGCGGCCGGTTGCCGGGGAGGCGGCGGCGGCGCGGCCGACATAGCGGACACGCTGATTGCCACGACCCATCTGGTCGAACACCCATTCCACATAGGGCTGGATGAAGGCCCAGGCGCCCATATTGCGCGGCTCTTCCTGACACCAGATCACTTCCGCATTGGGGAAGCGGCTCAATTCGTCGAGCAGCGCCTTGGCCGGGAACGGATAGAGCTGCTCGATGCGCAACAGATAGACATTGTCGATGCCCTTTTTCTCGCGGTCTTCGAGCAGATCGTAATAGACCTTGCCGGTGCACAGCACGACGCGACGGATCTTCTCGTCGCTGGCCAGCTTGATGCTTGTCTTGGGCAGGCCCGGCGCTTCGGCATCGTCCCAGAGCAGGCGATGGAAGACGCTGTCGGGTCCAAGTTCGACCAGACCCGAGACGGCGCGCTTGTGGCGCAACAGGCTCTTGGGCGTCATCAGGATCAGCGGCTTCCTGAAATCGCGCTTCATCTGCCGGCGCAGGATATGGAAGTAATTGGCCGGCGTGGTGCAGTTGGCGACCTGCATATTGTCTTCGGCGCAGAGCTGGAGGAAACGCTCGGGACGTGCGGAGGAATGCTCCGGCCCCTGCCCTTCATAGCCGTGCGGCAGAAGCATCACGAGGCCCGACATGCGGAACCACTTGCGCTCGCCCGAGGAGATGAACTGGTCGATAACGACCTGAGCCCCGTTCACGAAATCGCCGAACTGGGCTTCCCAAAGGGTCAGCGCCTTCGGCTCGGAGAGCGAATAGCCATATTCAAAGCCCAGCACGGCCTCTTCGGAAAGCATCGAATTGATGACTTCGTAGCGGCTCTGCTCGGGATCGAGATTGTTGAGCGGGGTATAGGTCTTATTCTCGACATTCTGGTCGTTGAGGACCGAATGGCGCTGGCTGAACGTGCCGCGTTCGCAATCCTGACCCGAAAGGCGCACGGGATGGCCTTCGGTGACCAAGGTGCCAAAGGCCAGAGCCTCGGCGGTTGCCCAGTCGACGCCCTCGCCGCTTTCAATGGCGGCCAGACGATTGTCCATGAACCGCTTGACGGTGCGGTGGACATTGAAATCAGCCGGGACCTTGGTGAGCTTGGTGCCGATATCGACCAGACGGTCGATGGCCACACCGGTTTCACCGCGGCGCGGACCTTCGTCATCGGCGGGCTTGAAGCTCTTCCACTGGCCATCGAGCCAGTCGGCCTTATTGGGGCGATAGTTCTGGCCGGCCTCGAACTCGGTTTCGAGTTTGGCGCGCCAGTCGGCCTTGAGCCTGTCGACATCCTCGGCCTTGATCAGGCCCTCGCCGATCAGCTTTTCCGCATAGAGTTCCAGAGTGGTCTTGTGCGACCGGATCTTGGAATACATCAGCGGCTGGGTGAAGCTGGGCTCGTCGCCTTCATTGTGACCAAAGCGGCGATAGCAGAACATGTCGATGACGACAGGCTTGCCGAATTTCTGCCGGAACTCGACCGCCACCTTGGCGGCAAACACCACCGCTTCCGGATCATCGCCATTCACATGCAGAACCGGCGCCTCGATCATCTTGGCGACGTCGGTCGGATAGGGCGAAGAGCGCGAATAGATCGGGGAGGTGGTGAAACCGATCTGGTTGTTGATGACGAAGTGGATCGAACCACCCGTGCGGTGTCCCTTGAGGCCGGAAAGGCCGAGACATTCGGCAACCACGCCCTGACCGGCAAAGGCGGCATCGCCATGGATGAGCAGCGGCAGGACCATGGACCGGTCCGGCTTGCCCTCGGTGGCGATGTCGACCAGCTTGCCGCTGGGCGAAATATGCAGGTCCTGCTTGGCGCGCGACTTGCCCAGCACCACCGGATCGACGATTTCGAGATGGCTGGGATTGGCCGTCAGCGACAGGTGCACCTTGTTGTGATCGAATTCACGGTCCGAGGAAGCACCCAGATGGTACTTCACGTCGCCCGAACCCTCGACATCATCGGGGTAGAAGGCGCCGCCCTTGAATTCGTGGAACAGGGCCCGATGCGGCTTGGCCAGAACCTGGGT
>VFQU01000490.1_pt1 | contig 34803 bp, 28 predicted proteins | sample 3512311 | NCBI WGS metagenome assembly VFQU01 (sample SAMN10412377, study PRJNA504923) | tailings metagenome | isolation source: Relicate 3 Philex TSF3 active mining site | place: Philippines: Tuba, Benguet | collected 2017-08-29
TCACTGTCCACGATGTCTAGAGACAGGTGTCCACGATGTGCTGAAACCAGACACCGTCATCCCCTCGGTGTTCATTCCTGGCTGCGCCGCCGCTCCTGCGGCGCAGCGCGCTACAGCCGCCGGACGACGACCACGGTGACGTCGTCGACGACGCCGGGGGCCTCGGCCAGGGCGGAGAGCCGCTCCACGGCTTCCTGCGCGGTCGCGCAGCGCTGAGCGACCCGGGCGGCCTCGTCGAGCGCCTCGAGCGGGCCCGAGAACGCGTCGAGCACGCCGTCGCTCAGCACGATGAGCGCATCACCGGGGGCCAGGGCATCGCGCAGGGTGCTCCACTCGCTGTCGCGCAGCACGCCGATGGGCAGGTCGTGGCCGGCGAGCCGACGCGGTTCGCCGCGCGCGGGTGCGATGAGGGCGAGCCCGTGCCCCGCATCCGCGAATCGCAGCGAGCCGTCTGCGATGCCGACGTCGGCGAGGAAGAGGGTGGCGAAAGTGGATGCCCGCTCCATGTCGCCCGTGATCGCCGCCGCGACCGACTCGATCACGGGGCCGGGCTCGGCCCGTCGATCGCGCAGGCTCACGGCCATCTGCAGCGATGCCGCCATGACCCCCGCACCGAGGCCTTTGCCCATTACGTCGCCGAGCGACACCGAGAGGGTGTCGTCGTCGGCCTGCCAGGCGTAGAAGTCGCCGCCGACCTCGCGGCTCGGGCGGCAGGCCGCGGCGAGATCCCAGCCCGCCACGACGGGTGCGAGCACCGGCAGCAGGGCGCGCTGCACTTCGGCCGCGCGCTGCCGTTCGGCTTCCTCCGCCTGTGCGACCCGCACCGAGTCGGTGATGTCGGAGAACTGCAGCGAGTAGGTGCGCTCGTCGATGCCGCGCCGGTCGCGCGAGAGGTCGACGAGCGGCGCGATGGTCGTCTGGAGGATGCGGTCGAGCCGGGTTGTGAGCCGCTCGACGCCGCCGAGCGTGTCGTCGGCGCTGGAGACCCGCTGCGCCGTCTCCTTTACCCAACGGGCGCTCTCGGGGGTGAGGAAGTGGTCGATCGGCTGTTCGGCCGCACCGAGGATGAGTCTCGCCGCGTCGTTCACGGCGACCACTGTCCACCGCCCACCGCGCACGCGAACCTCCGCGAAGCCCGTCAACGACGCCTGGATCGCCGACCGCGAGAGCCGCACCAGCCGGCGGTTGCTCGTCGCGAGGGCCAGGGCCGCGATCACGACGGCGCCGGAGGAGAGCAGGAAGAGCTGCACCATGACGGCGCTCGACGACGGCGGCAGGCCGTCGACCGCGATGAGGCTGCGGCCTCCGGTGGGCGTGGTCGCGACGAGGGCGAGCACGAGCAGGAACTGCACGAGAAACTGGCGGCCGCCGAACCGCACCGCACCCCAGACGAGCGGGCCCAGCAGCACGAAGGCGAGCGGCAGCCCCTCCGCGGCGGCCAGCACCGTCAGCGCGAGCACCCCGGCGGTGCTCAGCCACTGCAGCACGAGCTCGACGCCGTGCCCGGCCAGCCGGGTGCGGCCGAGATCGAAGAACAGCGGGGTGACGACGAGCAGACCTCCGAGGTGCGCGAGCGGTGAGACGCGAGCGAAGTCGACCGCTTCGGGCAGCCCGTAGGCGATCGCGATGCCCGCACCGCCGACGACGAGCAGTGCGGCCACGCCGGCGAGCGCGGCCCCGAGCAGCACGGCCAGGTCGGCGGCGCGCACGAGCTGCGGAAGGTCCTCCCGTCGACCCCGCACGATCAGGGCGGCGACCGCGACCTCCGCCACGGTCGCGGCGCCGAGGATGACGGCCAGCGTGATCTCGCGCCCGGCGAGGAGCTGCCCGGCGACGATCGCCAGACCCAGCACGATCAGCACCACGGGCAGCCGACGGCGCGGCGCCCACAGGCACACCCCGACCGCGACCCCGGAGGCGGGTGCCCAGATGGCCCAGTCGACGCCCTCCGGCCGCAGCACGATCGCCGGGATGCTCACCACGAGCACGACGACAGCGGCGAGCACCAGCGCCACGACACCGGGCGTTCCCCGCAAGCGGGCCGGTGAGAGCAGCTCGTCTGCCAGCTCCACCACCCCCGATCGCACCGGGCGGGCCTCGTCGACCGGCGTGCTCTCCACGCTAGCGCAGGCCGCAGCCCCCGCGGCGGTGGCCGCGAGGGCTGCGGGAGGTGCGGCGCCGATCGCCGCGGTGCTGTGGCGCTAGTCCTCCAGGAAGGGCACGACCTCGCCCTCGATGGGAGCCGGCAACTCGATGATGCCCTCGATGAGCGACACGATCGTGTTCCAGAATCCATCCGGGTGCTGCATGGCGTAGCCGGGCACCAGCCAGGCGTTGCCGTCGGCATCCCACATCAGCAGCAGGGTCGGCTCCGCCGTCTCCACGGTGACGGTCACCGTCTCGGGGCTCGGCTCGGGCAGCGGAGCGGGCTCGATGGTCGGGTCGACGCTGGGCTCCTCGCTCGGCTCGGTCGGCTCGACGCTGGGCTCCTCGCTCGGCTCGCCCGGCTCGGTCGGCGCGGTCGGCTCCGTCGGCTGGGTCGGGTCGGTCGGCTCGGTCGTGCCCGGCTCCTCGACCGGCGAGGAGACGGAGCTGTCGGGCGCTCCGACGCCGACACCGGCATCCCGTGCCACACCGCTCTCGGCCGCGAGGATGTTCATGCCGCCCTGGTACTCGGGGCCACCCGCGCCGAACCAGCGCCAGTCCTCCAGCCGCTCGACGGCCGCTGCCGCGGAGACGGTGTCGAAGGTGCCGCGCTCGACGACCTCGATCGCGTGGCCGGAGGCCCAGGCGATCTCGCCGAGCGGGGTCCAGCCGACGCTGTACTCGATGGCGGTGGCGACACCGCCCACGGTCAGGCTCGCACTGGCCATGGTCTGCCAGGCGTCGGCCATGACGCGCACGTCGGCGGCGTCGATGTCGAGGCCCAGACCGGCAAACAGCTCTGCGGCGAGCTGCTTCGCCTCCGCCGCGCTCGGCGCGAGAGACTCTTCGGCCGGGATCTCGGGCTGGATGCACTCCTCGAAGGTCTCGAGACCGTTCTCGGTCTCGTACTCGACGAGCTCGCAGACCGGGTCGGGATACGCGGAAGGGTTGCTGTACCACCAGTTGCCGGTGCCGCTCCAGGTGACGGAGACGGACGGCGCCGTGCCGTCCTCCGGGCCGACGATGTAGCTGGGCCAGGCTGGGTCGAAGTAGGAGGTCTCGGCGACCGTGCCCTCGACACCGAACCGCTCCGCGAGGTCGGCCAGCAGGCCATCGGCGGTGCCCACCCGCTGCAGCTGGTAGACGCCGCCGCGCCCGCCCTCGGTGCTGAGGCCCGGGCCCGCGACGTAGTCGTAATCGATCCAGAGCGCGATGCGGGCATCCTCGGCCATGGCGCTCGCCGACTCTCCGCTCGCGGGCGCGCCCGCCGCCGCCGTGAAGAGCGGCGCGCGCGGGGCGAAGGGGTTGGCGACGACGAGCGACCCGACAGCCACGGCGGCGACCGCGGCGAGCGAGGCGCTCGCGACGCGGGCCGTGCGGCCGTGGTCGATCAGGCGCGGGGCGCGGCGGCCGGAGGCCCCCGCGACGAGCTCGGGCGACAGTGCCGGAGCATCGGTGCCGGCGGTGCGCCGGAGGCGGTCGGTCAGATCGTCGGTGCGATCGGGGCTGTGCTCGTTCATGCCCTGTCTATGTCGCGAGCGGCGTCGATCTTTCAGGCGGGCGGCGGGCCGGCCGTCGGCCCGGCCTCTGCACCGGCAGAGAGAGCCTCGGCGAGCGCCTTCTTGGCCCGGTGCAGGCGGATGCTCACCGCGTTGGCGGAGATGCCGAGCGCCACAGCCGCCTGGCTCACCGCGAGGTCATCGAGCACGACGAGCGCCAGCACCTCGCGGTCGCGCGGCCCGATCGCGGCCCACGCCCGCGCCAGTTCGGCGTCGGCCGTGACGAGCGACTCGGCAGACGGCGCCGAATCGGGCGCCGCGAGCAGGCCGAGCACCGACGCGCGGGCGGCGAGGCGGCGCCGGTGGTTGGCCACCTGGTACGCGGCGATGCGGTACAGCCAGGGCAGCTCCTCCCCCGGCGCGACCTGGCCGCGCTTGCGCCACGCGATGGCGAAGACGTCGGCGGCGAGGTCGTCGACGTCGTCACGCGCCACACGGCGGGCGAGGTAGCGGCTGACCGCGGGAAGGTGCTCGCTGTACACGGCGACGAAGGGGTCGACGGGCTCGGGCATGCGCCCAGTCTGGCGCGAGCATCCGCCCACAGGCACCCCAACGTTTCGGGTGTGTCGGTCGTCGCGCCGGTACGGTGTGCGCATGAGCGACGCCACCCCCGATCGCGCCTGGGCCGGTCGCACGGTCTTTCCCCGGTCCACGGCCGAGCTGCGGTCGACGACGAGCTGCCCGGCGTGCCTGGCCCCGCTGACGGCGACCGTCTGCGCCAGTTGCGGGCTCGATCTGCGGCACCCGGCCGCGGTCGACCTGGCCGCGTCGTCGGCGGCGATCGCCGATGCGCTGGATGCCCGCCTCGACCTCATCGGCCGCATCCGCCGCGACTCCGCGACGGCGGCGTTCGCCCCGCCGGCGACAGCGGCGACGGCACCCGCGGCGGCGGTGCCCGCGACAGCGGCAGCGGCGGCAGCAGCGGCACCAGCGACAGCAGGAGCGGTTCCCGCGGCGACTTCTGCCACTCCCGCGCGGGGTCGGTCGAGCATCCAGATCGCCCTCATCGTGATCGGCATCAGCCTGCTGTCGGTGTTCGCCGTCTTCGGCCTGGTCTACGCCTTCGTGACCTTCGGCAGCGCGGTGCGGATGGCGATCATCGTCGGCGGCACGCTCGCCACGATGATCGCGGCCGGGGTGCTCGGGCGACGCGGTCTTCGCTCGACCGGTGAAGGTGTCGCCGTACTGGGCACGGTAATGCTGACGCTCGACGCCTGGGCGCTGCGCCTCGACGACCCGGCCGGGCTCGGCGCGAGCGACGGGGCGCTGTACTGGGGCGCGGCGCTGCTGGTGGTCAGCGCGACGGCGTCGGTGTGGGCCCGCACGAGCCGACTCGCCGCGCCGGGCGTCGCGGCGGCGGGCCTGCTGCCGGTCGGGGCGGCACTGCTCGTGGGTCACGTCGTCGACAGCACCGTCGTCGACAGTGCCGTCGTCGACAGTGCCGCCCCGTTCTTCGCCGGCGCGGTCGTGGGCCTCGCGGTGGCGGCCGCATCCGCTCTCGTGGCCACGAGCGAGGCTGCGGCGCGGCGGGCAGCCGCGATCGTGGCGCGCGCGGTCGGCGCCGCGGCGGGCGCTGTGGCTCTCGTCGGGGTGGTCGACATCGATCCGACCGGGCGATGGAGCCCCGCGCTGGCGGGCGGAGTGCTCGCGGCCGCGACCCTGCTGCACGTGGTCGCGCTCGAGCGCGGACCGCTCGCCGCCCGGCGCACCGAGCGGGGCCCGGTGCGGGGACTGGATCGCGCCACACTGGTCGCTCTCGGCGGCGGTGCCGCCCTCGCCGCGACGGTCGGCGCGATCGCAGCGGCGGCGCGCTTCGACCAGGAGCGGGTGGCGGTGAGCGCACCGCTGATCGCCGCGGTGCTGGTGGCGGTCGCCGCCGAGCAGGGCTGGCGGCGCATGCCGACCGGCGCTCCCGCGCGGCTCGCCTTCACCGCCGCCGCCCTCACGGCAGGGCTCGTCGCCGCCGTCGCGGGCGGGCTGGCGGCCATCGTCGGTGTGGCGGCGTTCGCCGAGGCGTCGACGCAGACCTTCGAGACCCTCGCGCTGACGCCGGGCGACCGCGTCGCCTCAGCCGAGCCCGCGACGATCGCGGCCCTGGGCGCTCTCGCGCTCTCGCTCGGCATCGTCGCCGTCGGGTGGGCCGCCCTCGGCCTGCTCGTGCGCCGCGGCCGCGCGCTCACCGTGATCGCGGCCGTCGTGGTGGTGGCTCTCGTTCCCCTGCTGCCGAGCTGGTGGCTGGTCATGCTGGTCTACGCCGTGCTGGCGATCGGTGCCGCCGCGATGATTCCCGCCTGTCGCCGCATCACCGACGGGGATGCCCGCCGCGCCCTCCTCGCCCTCCTCGCGCCGCTCAGCGCGGGTGCGGCGCTCGGCGCCGTCACCGTCGGGTGGGCGGTGCCGCGCGGCGCTGGCCTGGGGCTCGCCGCGGCGCTGGTGGCGATCGCGCTCGGTCGGGCGGCCGCCCGAACCCCGGCCGCCCGCGCGGCGGCGACGGGCGGGGCCGCGGCGCTCGTAGTTCTGCTCACCGCTCCGCTCGTGGCCGAGCTGGTGCGCAGGGCTCCCGACCTGCTCATCGACGGCGGCGCGGCGACGATCGCCGTGGCGGCCGTCGTCATCGCGAGCGCCCAGCTGGGGCGGCTGCCGGCCCTCGATCGCCACCTCGCCCAGGGCATCGCGGCCGGCGCGGCGCTGATCGCCGCCACGACCGCGACGGTGCCGCTCGTCGACGAGTGCGCGGCGATGCTGCTGGCGATCGCGGCTCTCGCGCTCGTGGCGGTGCGGGGCGAGCGCCCGGCGCGGGTGGCGGCGCGCATCCTGCTGCCGCTCGCGGCGGCCCGACTGGCGTTCCTCACGGTCGAGGCGCTCACCATCACGGGGTCTACCACTGCGCCGACCCCCGTTCTGGCGGTGATGCCGGCAGCGGCCGCGCTCGCCGCTCTGGCCATGACAGCGGCGGTGGGGCTTGGTGCCTCCGCGCGCTCGGCTGCGGTCGGCGAGCGTCGGCGCGCCCTGACCCTGAACGAGGTGATCGGAGGCGCCGGTCTCGAGCGGCGGGCCGGCGACGCGGCGGCCCTCGCCGCGACAGCCGCGCTGCTGTCGACGCTCGCCGCTCCGGGCGCGAACGGTGCGATGGTGTGGATCGTTCTGCTGCTGGCGGCGGTGGTCGTGCTCGTCATCGCGATCAGCCGCGATGGTCTGGTCGGCGCGTCGTCTGCCCGGCGCCACCTCGGCTGGGCGGCGCTCGCCCTCGGGGCGGCAGCGCTCTGGTCGCGGCTCGCCGCCGACGCCGTCACCGCGCCCGAGCCGTACACGCTGCCGGTGGCCGGCGTTCTGCTGGTGGTTGCCGCCGCCGCCCACCGTGCGGCTCGACGAGGCTCAGCTGCCTCCCGCAGCGCCGCCCCGCTCGTCGCAGCGGCGGTCGGCCTGGCGCTGCTTCCCTCGGGCCTGCACGAGCCGCTCGACGAGCCGGTGCGCGGTGCGGCTGTCGCGGCCGTCGCGATCGCGGTGCTGCTGGGCGGGATGCTCGCCCCCGCTCGCGTGCAGCAGGCGCTGCCCGGCATCGCAGCGGCGCTCGCGGCCGCCGGCGCCACCACGCTCGGCGTCGGCGGTTTCGCCCACGCCCTGGCTCTCACACTGGACGCGACCGGAGCCATCGACGGTCGGGCGGCGCCCCTGGCAGGCAGTGCGCTCGCCCACGCACTCATCGTGGTCGCCCTCCCCGCGGCGATGTCCGTGATCGTGCACCTGATCGGAGCCGGGCGGGTGCGCGACGCCGCGGTCGCAGGGCTGCTGGGCTCGAGCGCTGCCGCGGCAGCGACGCTGGGCGAGACCGGCACCGTCGCGACGGTGGAGCTGGTGAGCGTACCGGTGGCGGTCGGCGCCCTCGCTGTCGGTGCGCTCACGCTGAGCGAACGACCCGGCGCGCGCAGCTGGCTGTGGCTCGCTCCCGGCATCGTGCTGCTGCTCGCTCCGTCGCTGCTCGCGATCGACGGCGCGGGTGAGCCGCTGTGGCGGGCCGTGGTGGTCGGTGTCGCGGCCGCCGGGGTGTTCGCCGTCGGCCTCGGGCTGCGGCTCCAGGCGCCGTTCGTGCTCGGCGGCGCAACCCTGCTGATCCACCTTCTCGTGCAGTCGTGGCCGCTGCTCGAGCAGGTGGGTCGCGCGGTCGAGTGGTGGCTGTGGCTGGGGCTCGCGGGCGTGCTCGTGGTGGCGCTTGCGGCACGCTACGAACGCCGGCTGCAGAACGCCCGCGCGCTCGCGCGCCGCATCAGCGAACTGCGCTGACCGCGGTCAGACGCCGACGACCTCCGGCACCCCCGCACTGAGGGCCGGGTCGTGGTGGGTCACACGACCACCGAGCAGCGTGAGCGCCACCGGCATGCGCCGCAGGGCATCACCGTCGGCCGCGAGCGGGTCGACGTCGAGCGCGATCAGGTCGGCGGGCTCGCCGAGGCCGACGAGCGTGCGGGTCGACGCCGCGAGCGCCTCGGCGATCGTGATGGCCTGCTCGGGGTGGAAGGCCGGGCGCGCGTCGCGCGTGCGGCTCGTCGCCGCCGCGATCGCCTGCCACGGGTCGAGCGGCGCCACCGGCGCGTCAGAGCCGAGCACGAGACGGGCTCCGGCGTCGAGCAGCGAGCGCAGCGCGAAGGCGCGGCCGGTGCGGCCCGCCCAGTAGCGCTCGGCGACGTCGCGGTCGTCCATGGCGTGCTCGGGCTGCACGCTCGCCGTCACACCGAGCGCGGCGAAGCGGCCGAAGTCGCTCTCGTGCACGAGCTGCGCGTGCTCGATGCGCCCGCCGCGGCCGAGCTTGGCGAACACGTCGAGGGCGAGCTTGTTGGCGCCGTCGCCGATGGCGTGCACCGCGAGCTCGAACCCGGCCTCGCTCGCGCGGGCGAGCAGCGGGTGCAGGTCGCAAGGGGGAACGTTGAGGCGGCCGTAGGGCTCGGCGGGAGCATCCGGGTACGGGTCGCAGCAGTAGGCGGTGCGGGTGTTCAGCGAACCGTCGGTGATGACCTTGAGCGGGCCGACCGCGACGGTGCCGGCGACCGGCAGGCCGCTGCGCAGGCCCAGAGCGATCGCCTGGTCGAGGTGCTGCGGGTAGACCCCGAACTCGACGCGAAGGGCATCGAAGCCGCGGGCGACGCGGCGGGCCCAGTCGTCGCGGTTCCAGCGCATCTCGAGGTCGACGATGCCGACCACGCCGCGACGAGCCGCCTCGGCCGCGGCATCGGCCACCCAGCCGTCGACCTCGTCATCGGTGGCGCTGTCGAGGCGCGACGTGAGGGCGAACGCCGCGTCTTCACGCAGCACACCCTCGTGGGCCTCGGCCGAGTCGCCGTCGACCCCGAAGTGAACGAGCGCGGCGCTGTTGACCCACACGCAGTGCACGTCGGCGCTGATGAGCACTATGGGGCGGTCGCTCGAGACCTGGTCGAGCAACGCTGCGGTGGGCGCGTCGGGCCACAGCGCGTCGCGGAAGCCGACGCCGACGACGACCGCGTCGCGCGCCTCGCCGCTGCGGATCGCCGAGCGCACGATCGCGGCGGCCTCCGCAGCGCTCTCGGCGGCGCCGAGGTCGATGCGGCGGCGGTGCTGCGCCCACTGGGTCATGTGCACGTGCTCGTCCCACAGGGCGGGCATGACGTAGCGGCCCTCGAGGTCGATCTCGCCGTCGGCGAGGCGGTCGGCCCCGGGGTCGATGCCAGCGGGCAGGATGCCCACGATCACCCCGTCGTCGAGCAGGAGGTCGATCGGCTCATGGCCGCCGAGGGGTCGCGCATTACGGATCGCGCGGATCATGGAGTCTCCTCATCTCACCGGCCAGCCCGGGGTGAGCGTACGGCCCGTCGCCCTCGAGGGCGGCGACGATGCGGTCGACGACTTCGGGCGGCTTGTTCTGGCTGAGCTTGGCGCGCGCGTCGAACCGGGAGACGCGCACCCGCACCCCGACGGTGCCGCGGGCGACACGTCGAGAATACTCCGGGTCGAGATGCAGGCCGCGCGGCTCGGCGACGTGCTGCTCGAAGTGGTTCGTGAGGTGGTCGAGGGCGGCGAGGTTGTCCTCGTCCGACAGAATCTCGGGAGTGCCCCACAGGTGGGCCGTCACGTGGTTCCAGGTGGGGATGATGTCGCCGGGGTCGTACCAGCTCGGCGAGATGTAGCCGTGCGGGCCCTGCACGATGAGCAGCACCTCGTGCTGCCCGAGCTCGTGCGCCACCTCGTCGGGGCGGCCGACGTGACCGACCAGCACGATCTCGTCGCCGGTCGACGCGGCCTCGTCGAGCAGGAATGCGTAGTGCGAGGCGACGAGGCCGGTGGCGGTGTGCGACACGATCGTCGTCCACGGGTTCTCGCGGACCAGCCGCCGCACCTCGTCGGGGTCGGTCAGCAGGTAGTGCGGGGTGTGACGCATCAGCGGCCCTCCTGGCAGCTTGGGCACCAGTACAGCTTGCGACCGGCGGCGATCTCGAGCGCGATGTGCGTGCGGCAGATGCGGCACGGCAGCCCTTCGCGCTTGTAGACCCAGTGCCGGTCGGCGCGGTTGCGCAGGGCCGCGCGCTGCGCCTCCTCGTCGAGGCCGTCCATCGTCAGCATCTGGCCGGTCTCGACGCCGACGCCGAGCAGGTAGACCCAGTCGCGCCACAGGTCGCGCACGACATCCTCCGGCAGCGACGCGCCCGTCACGTGCGGGTCGAGCCGCGCGCGGAACAGGATCTCGGCGCGATACACGTTGCCGATGCCGCTCACCACCGACTGGTCCATGAGCAGCAGACCGATCGGCGTGCGCCGCCGGCGCACCCGCTCGACGAAGCGCTCCTCCCCCGCGCGCGGGTCGTCGACGAGCGGGTCGGGCCCGAGCGCGTCGATGACCGCCTGCACGCCGGCCGGGTCGAGCACCTCGCACGCGGTCGGCCCGCGCAGGTCGGCGACCGCGCGCTCGGTCAGCAGCCGCACGCGCACCTGGCCGATCGGCTCGGGAGGGAACGCCTCGAGGGCGGCGTCGTCGAGAACAGCTGCGTCTGTTTCAATCGTCTTCTCGGCCTCGGCCATGCGCAGACGCGTGCGACGGGGGGCTCCGATCGAGGCGAGCGAGGATTCGTGCTCGCCGACGACCGTCGAGCGCGCATCCCGTGCCGCATCGGCGGCGGCCGCGCCCGCCGCGCCGCCCGTGACCGCGAGGTCGGGGTCGGTGCCGCGCTGGTTCGTCTGCCCCATGCGTCCGCCTGCCGAGCGCTGGGTCGCGTCTTGCGTCACAGAGCCAGCGAAGTCCCACGCGCCGTAGATGCCGAGGTGCACGCGCAGCCAGAGGGCGCCGTCGAACTCGAGGAACATCTGCTTGCCGACGGCCTTCGCGTCGGTCATGGTGCGGCCGTCGAGCAGGGCCGCGCCGTCGGCGAAGCGGCCCTGCGGCGAGCTGACGAGCACGCGCTCGCCGACGAAGTGCCGCGCGAACTGCCGCGCGATGCGGTGGACGGAGTGACCTTCGGGCACGGCGCCCTAGACGATCTCGTGCCCGGCGATCCGGCCGGTGGTCTCGTACTCGGCGAGCTGGGCGATGCGGCGGGCGTGACGCTCCTCGCCCGGGAACGGCGTGCCGATGAAGAGGTCGATGAACCGCAGCGCCTCGTCGACCGAGTGCTGACGGGCGCCGATGGCGATGACGTTGGCGTCGTTGTGCTCGCGGGCGAGAGTGGCAGTCGCGTCGCTCCAGACGAGGGCGGCGCGGATGCCCCGCACCTTGTTCGCCGCGATCTGCTCGCCGTTGCCCGACCCGCCGAAGACGATGCCGAGCGCTTCGATGCCCGCCGCCTGGTCTCGCGCGACGGCACGCGCGGCGTTGATGCAGAAGCTCGGGTAGTCGTCGAGCGGGTCGAAGACGCGCGGCCCGTGGTCGTGCACCTCGTGCCCCTGGGCGGCGACGTGCTCGCGCACCGTCTGGCTGAACTCGAGGCCGGCGTGATCGGTCGCCACGTGGATGCGCATGGCCACGATTCTACGAGGCCAGGACCTTCGCCCCTGCCGCTGAGCGTGCCCCGGTGGCACCCTGGGGGCACCACCGAACGAGAGGAGTCACCATGACTCGCACCTATGTGGTCACCGGCGCCGCGAGCGGCATCGGTGCCGCCACCGCCGCCCTGCTCACCAGCCAGGGCCACCGCGTCATCGGCGTCGATCTGCACGATGCCGACGTCACCGTCGACCTCACCACGCACGAGGGGCGCGCCGCGCTCGTCACTCACGTCACCGAGCACAGCGGCGGGCGCATCGACGCGATCGTCGCAAACGCCGGCCTCGCCACCGAGTCGACGGCGACCGTCGCGGTCAACTACTTCGGCGCGATCGCCACGCTCGACGGCCTGCGGCCCCTGCTGGCCGGCTCGGATGCGCCGCGCGCGGTCGCGACCGCGTCGATGGCCTCGCTCTTCCCGGTCGACGACGCGCTCGTCGATGCCTGCCTCGCGCACGACGAGCCGGCCGCGCTGCACCGGGCGCAGCAGCTGCTCGACGAGGGCCAGGGCGGCCTCATCTACGGCTCGACCAAGCGCGCGCTCGTGCGGTGGATTCGCCGGAATGCTGCGACGGCGGAATGGGCCGGAGCGGGCATCCCGCTCAATGCCGTCGCACCGGGGGTGATTCGCACGGCGATGACCGCGCAGTACACCTCGACGGAGGAGGCCCAGAAGGCGATCCTCGAGATGGTGCCGATGCCGCTCAACGGCATCGCCGAGGCGCCGGTCGTGGCGAACCTCATCGGCTACCTGACGAGCGTCGAGAACTCGCACCTGTGCGGGCAGGTCGTGTTCGTCGACGGCGGCAGCGACGTGGTGATCCGCGGCGACTCGACCTGGTAACAGGCGCGCGAGGTGCCGTTTCTGTCAAGCGGTGCGGAACTTCTCACGCACCATGACAGAGACGGCGCCAAACGCCGCGCGAACCCAGCACTACGCGATGTAGATCTTGCGCAGCGTCTCGAGCACGCGCCACTCAGTCTCTTCGCCGTCCTCGAGGCGGCCGACCGAACCGGCGCGCAGCTCAACTTCGGTGCCGTCACCGCGGCGCAGGATGGCGTGCCCGCGCAGCACGATGAACACTTCTTCGACCTCGACGTCGGTGACGGTGCCGGGCGTGATCTCCCACACCCCGACCTCCCAGTCGTCGAGCTCGGTGAGGGCGGCGATGCCCGTGGTGGGCGCGCCGTCGACGACCTGGTCGGCGTCGACGGGCTCGTGCTCGAGCTCGAGCTCGAGGGCCTGCAGCACCGTTGCTGCGTTCAGGGGAAGTGTCACGAATCGAACCCTAGCCCCACGGCGTCGAGCGTGCGCAGGAACGCATTTCTCTTTCCCGAATTGTGATCTGCGCGGTCGAGCGCCCAGCGCACCGACTGCACGGCCGGGTAGGTGGCGGGCTCGGGCGGGAAGGGCAGCGGCATGCTGCGCACCATGTCGAGCGAGGTGCGCTCGGTGGTCTCGCCTGCGAGCTGGTCGAGCATGACGTTGGCCGCGAAGCGCGTGGCGGCGACGCCGAGGCCGGTGAAGCCCGCCGAGTAGGCGACGCGGCCCTGGTGCGCGGTCGCGTGGAACGCGCAGAAGCGGCTGCACGTGTCGATGACGCCCGCCCAGCGGTGCGTGAAGCGCACGCCCTCGAGCTGAGGGAAGGTCGTGAAGAAGTGGCTGGCGAGCTTCTCGTACGACTCGCGGCGGTCGTCGTACTGCGGGCGGATGCGCCCGCCGAAGTGGTAGATCGCGTCGTATCCACCCCACAAGATGCGGTTGTCGGCACTGAGGCGGTAGTAGTGGAACTGGTTGGCGGTATCAGCCACGCCCTGCCGACCCTGCCACCCGATCGACGCGAGCTGGGCATCCGTGAGCGGTTCGGTCATGAGCACGTAGTCGTAGACCGGCACGGTGTGCAGACGGTAGCGCTTGAGCAGCGACGGGAAGGCGTTGGTCGCGAGCGCCACCCGGTCGGCCCGCACGACACCCCCGCGGGTGCGCAGCTCGATGGCGTCGCGCTCGGCGCGCAGGTCGAGCACCGGGGTCGCCTCGACAACCTCGACGCCGGCATCGAGCACGGCACCGAGCAGAGAATCGGCGAGCTTGCCGGGATGCACGAGCGCGGTATCCCGCACCGACCACAGCCCGCCCTCATAGGTGGGCGAGTTGATCTGCGCGCGCATCGCGGCGGCGTCGTAGAACAGCTCGTGCTCGCCGTCGTGGGCGGCCTCGAGCTCGGCCACCTGGTAGGCCTCGGTCGCAACGGCGAAGGAGCCCACGCGCTCGAAGTCGCACGCCCAGCCCTCGGCCTCGACGGTCGCCTGGATCTCGTCGAGGTTCTGCATGCCGAGCCGGTCGAGGGTGGCGAGCTCGTCGGGAAAGCGGGTCTCGCCGTTCTTGGCGCCGTGGGTGAGGGTGGCTTCGACGAAGCCGCCGTTGCGGCCGCTCGCCGCCCAGCCGATGCGCTTGCCCTCGAGCAGCACGACACGGGCGTCGGGGTTGCGGCGCTTGGCGAGCAGGGCCGTCCAGAGCCCGGTGTAGCCGCCACCGACGACGGCGAGGTCGGCCTGCACGGTCGCGGCGAGCGCCGGACGAATCGGACGCTCGGGCAGGTCGTCGAGCCAGAACGGCTGCAGCCGCGAGCCCTCAAGGCTCTCGGCGATGAGGCGGGCGTCGGGTCGCTGGCGCTCGAAGACGGTCGTGTGCATTGCTCCATGGTGCCACGAGTTGTCCAGATGGACAACAAGGAATCACAGTGTCGCAGCCGACTTAGACTGACGACCGTGCCGAACCTCGAGCCCGCCGCCCTCACGCTCGACGCGGTTGCCGCACTCGACGCCGCGCAGCGCCCCGACACCGAGCCCGCCGCCTGGGCCGCCTTCCGCGCCCGCGCCGAGGCCGAGGCCCCGCGCATGGCCGCCCTGCTCACCGAGCTCTACGGCACCGCCGAGGCTCTGCCCGGCGTGCTGACCGTGCTCGCCGACCACTGGCAGCAGCGCTCCCCCGCCCTGCGCGCCGTCGACGAGGCGCGCCTGGCCGACCCCGACTGGTTCCAGTCGAACCGCATGCTCGGCGGCGTCTGCTACGTCGACCGCTGGGCGGGCGACCTCGAGGGCGTGCGGGCGCGCATCCCCTACTTCCGCGAGCTGGGCCTCACCTACCTGCACCTCATGCCATTGTTCGCGGCGCCCGTCGACAACAGCGACGGCGGCTACGCGGTGTCGAGCTACCGAGAGGTCAACCCCGCGCTCGGCACGATGGAGCAACTGGCGAGCCTCGCCGCCGAGCTGCGCGACAACGGCATCGCGCTCGTGCTCGACTTCATCCTCAACCACACCTCGAACGAGCATCAGTGGGCCCAGCGCGCCCTCGCCGGCGACCCCGAGTTCGAGAACTTCTACTGGGTGTTCCCCGACCGCACGATGCCCGACCAGTACGAGCAGCACGTGCGCGAGATCTTCCCCGACGACCACCCGGGCTCGTTCGTGCCGATGCCCGACGACAGTGGCCGGTGGGTGTGGGCGACGTTCCACACCTTCCAGTGGGATCTCAACTACGCGAACCCGGCCGTGCTCGCCGCCATGGTGGGCGAGATGCTGTTTCTGGCCAATCAGGGTGTGGACATCCTGCGCATGGATGCCGTCGCGTTCATCTGGAAGCGCCTGGGTACCGCGTGCGAGAACCTGCCCGAGGCGCACGTGCTCATCCAGCTGTTCACGGCGGCCCTGCGCGTCGCGGCCCCCGCGGTGATGTTCAAGAGCGAGGCGATCGTGCACCCCGACCAGGTGGTCGAGTACATCTCGGTCGACAAGTGCCGCATCAGCTACAACCCGCTGCAGATGGCGCTGATCTGGAACTCACTGGCCACGCGCGATGGGCGGATGCTGCAGCAGGCGCTCGACCGCCGCCACACCCTGCCCGCCGGCACCGCGTGGGTCAACTACGTGCGCAGCCACGACGACATCGGCTGGACCTTCGCCGACGAAGACGCCGCCGAGCTCGGCATCGACGGTTTCGACCACCGGCGGTTCTTGAACAGCTTCTTCGTCAACCGCTTCGCGGGCAGCTTCGCCCGGGGCATCCCGTTTCAAGACAACCCGAAGACGGGCGACTGCCGCATCTCGGGCACGACCGCGTCGCTCGCCGGCGTCGAGGCGGGCGACCCGGGGGCGATCGACCGCATTCTGCTCGCCCACTCGATCGTGCTGTCGACGGGCGGCATTCCGCTCATCTACCTGGGCGACGAAGTCGGCCAGCTGAACGACCCGCACTGGGCCGACGACCCGAGCCAGGCCGACGACAGCCGCTGGGCGCACCGCCCGCACTACCCCGCCGAGCTCTACGCGCAGCGCACCGACCCGACCACGACCGCGGGCCGCCTCTACGCCGGCCTGCAGCACCTCATCACCGTGCGCCGCGCCACCCCCGAGTTCGCCGGCAACACCCTCATCGGCTTCGACGCGAAGAACCCGCACATCATCGGCTACCAGCGCCCCGGCCCCCGCGGCCCCGTCGTCTGTTTCGTCAATGTCGCCGACGACCCGCAGACCATCGACCCGCTCACCCTCTCAGGCCTGCCCGGCGTGATGACCGACCTGCTGACGGATGCCCGCCACGACCTGCGCGCCGGCCTCACCCTGCCCGCCCACGGCGTGGTGTGGTTGCGCGGCTAGGCTGATCCGGCGGGGCCACGAGCCCCGCATCCCTCGTACCGCGCCCCAAGGAGGCTGCCGCTGTGCCCGCTGAGAACCTGACCCGTATCGAAGCGCAAGAGCGCTCGGCCCTCGTCTCGACCGAGAGCTACGACGTCGCCCTCGACCTGACGACCGGGGACGAGGTGTTCCGGTCGACGTCGACTGTCACCTTCACCGCCACGGCCGGGGCGAGCACGTTCATCGATGCGATCACGCGCACCGTGCACAGCGTCACGCTCAACGGCGTCGAGCTCGACGCGGCCGCGGTGGCCGACGGCACGCGCATCCAGCTCGACGGGCTCGCCGAGCACAACGTGCTCACGGTCGTCGCCGACCACGAATACACCAACACGGGCGAGGGCCTGCACCGCTTCGTCGACCCGGTCGACGGCGAGGTCTATCTCTACTCGCAGTTCGAGGTGCCCGACAGCCGTCGCGTGTTCGCGGTGTTCGAGCAGCCCGACCTGAAGGCGACGTTCCGCTTCACCGTCACCGCGCCCGCCAGCTGGGTCGTCGTGTCGAACGCGCCCGTCGAGTCGCGCACCGAGCAGGGCGACGCCGCCACCACGGTCTTTCAGACCACGAAGCGCATCTCGAGCTACATCACCGCGATCATCGCCGGCCCCTACCAGAGCGTGCACAGCGAGCTGACCAGCGCCGACGGCCGCACCATCCCCCTCGGCATCTACGCGCGCGCGAGCCTGTTCGAGCACCTCGACGCCGACTACATCTTCGACATCACCCGCAAGGGCTTCGCCTACTTCGAGGGCAAGTTCGGGTTTCCGTATCCGTTCGAGAAGTACGACCAGCTCTTCGTGCCCGAGTTCAACGCGGGCGCCATGGAGAACGCCGGAGCCGTCACCTTCACCGAGGTCTACGTCTTCCGCAGCAAGGTCACCGACGCGGTGAAGGAGCGCCGGGTCGTCACGATCTTGCACGAGCTGGCCCACATGTGGTTCGGCGACCTCGTCACCATGACCTGGTGGAACGACCTGTGGCTCAACGAGTCGTTCGCCGAGTGGGCGTCGACCATCGCCACCGCCGAAGCCACCGAGTGGCACGAAGCGTGGACGACCTTCCAGGCCATGGAGAAGAGCTGGGCCTACCGGCAAGACCAGCTGCCCTCGACCCACCCCGTCGTCGCGACCATCAACGACCTCGAAGACGTGCAGGTCAACTTCGACGGCATCACCTACGCCAAGGGCGGCAGCGTGCTCAAGCAGCTCGTCGCCTGGGTGGGCGAAGAGGCCTTCTTCGCCGGAGTGGGCCAGTACTTCCAGAAGCACGCCTGGGGCAACACCGAGCTCACCGACCTGCTGACCGAGTTGGAGGCCACGAGCGGGCGCGAGCTCGCATCCTGGTCGAAGAAGTGGCTCGAGACCGCGGGCGTCAACACGCTGCGCCCCGAAGTCACCGTCGACGACGCCGGCGTCATCACCGGCTTCGCCGTGCTGCAGAGCGCGCACCCCGACTACCCGACGATTCGCCCGCACCGCTTGGGCCTAGGCTTCTATGACCGGGTGGATGGTGCGCTCACGCGCACCCACCGCCTCGAGCTCGATGTCGACGGCGAGCGCACCGACGTGCCCGAGCTCGTGGGTCGCAGCCGCCCCGACCTCATTCTGCTCAACGACGACGACCTCGCCTACGCGAAGATCCGCCTCGACGACGCTTCGCTCGCCGTCGCCATCGAGCACCTCGCGACGATCAGCGACCCGCTCGCTCGCTCACTCGTGTGGGGCTCGGCGTGGGATTCGACGCGCGACGCCGAGACCGCGCCGCGCGACTACGTGCGCCTCGTGCTCGGCAACATCGCGCACGAGACCGAGTCGACCACGGTGCGCACCACGCTCACCCAGCTGCTGACCGTCGCGCGCATGTATGTCGACCCCGCCGCGCGCCCCGGCATCATCGCCGAGATCGGCGACGCCCTGTGGTCGCTCGCGCAGAGCGCCGAGGCCGGCAGCGACAGCCAGTTCCAGTTCGTGAAGTTCTTCGCCAACATCGCCAGCACCCCGGCGCACGTCGAGACGCTGCGCGGGCTGCGCGACGGCTCGATCACGCTGCCCGGCGTCGAGATCGACACCGACCTCGAGTGGGAGCTGCTGGAGGGCCTGGCGCTCAACGGCGCAGCATCCCGCGCCGACATCGCCGCAGCCCTCGAGCGCGACAACACGTCGAACGGCCAGCAGGCGGCCGCCCGCGCCGCTGCGGCGCTGCCCGGCGCCGACGACAAGCGCGTCGCGTTCGACTCGCTCGTCGCGCGCGACGAGCTGCCGAACGTGGTCGTGCGCATGACCACGATGGGCTACACGCACGTCAACGACCCGGCCTCGCTCGAGGGTCTCGTGCAGCCCTACTTCGACGCTCTCACCGAGATCTGGACGAGCCGCACCCACGCCATCGCCGAGTACATCGTGCTGGGCCTGTACCCGGCGCCGCTGGCCTCGCAGAGCCTCGTGGATGCGACGCGCACGTGGCTCGACGCCCACACCGATGCGGCTCCGGCGCTGCGGCGCCTCGTCTCTGAGAACCTCGCGGGCGTCGAGCGCGCCCTCGCCGCGCAGGCCCGCGACCGGGTGTAGGTGCGGCCGCGCGGTCGTCGCCCCCTAGTAGAGGGCGACGACCGCGGCGAGCAGCAGCACCGCGGCCACCCCCGGTGCGACTGAGACGAGTCGGCGGCGGCCCGTCGTGAGGGCGGCGACGTCGGCGAGGTCGGCGAGCAGGCGCACGAGTGCCGCCAGCAGCCCGACAACCGGCGAGATTGCCAGCAGCGCCGCGCAGCAGATGACCACGACGCCGTGCGAGATCGCACCCGTGGCCTCTCGTGCGGTGCCGACCCCCAAGACTGTCGCCGAGCCGCCGAGCCCGAGCTCGGCGCGTTGCGCCGCCAGCAGCGCCAACGCGCGGGGCGGGAGGCTCTGCTTGCGCAGGGCCGCGTTCACGGTCGACTGCTGCCAGGCAGGCTCTGCGAGAGTCCAACCCGTGAGCCCCAGCGCCACAGAGATCAGCCACGTGACATCGCCCAGCGTGAGCGCTGCAGTCATGATCGCGAAGCCAACGGCGACGACCGCGACGGAGACGATCGACTGATGAATCTTGGCGGGGGTCTGGGCAAGCGTCGACCCGACGAGCAACGACAAGCACACGCTCAGTGCTCCCCCGGCGGCCGCCCCGATCGCCACGCCCGCGACCACGACCGGGAAGGCGATCTCGTCCGTCGGTGACAGCAGAGCGTGGCCGACGATCACGATGATCCCGATGACCACGAACGTCGCGAATGCCGTTGTCGCCATCACGATGGTCGAGCGGCGCAGAGCCGCAAGATCGATACCCAGAAACGCGGCACGCTCCTCCGCCGACCAGGTCTCGTCGACCTGCGTCGCCAGTCGGTTCACGAGCTGTTCGTCCACCGGCTCTCCGCCCCCTCCACTCGCTGTGCGAGTCTAGGCCGCGGCCGGCATCGGCCTGCTCGCTAGGCTGGGAGCACCATGGGCGAATTCGACTGGGCGGCATTCTGGGCGGCGATCGGCGAGTTTCTCGCCACTTACGACACACCATTCCGCATCGTCGGGGTCATCGTGGGCGCGCTCGTGCTGCGATGGGTGCTCGTCGTCATCATCCGCCGGGTCGTCGACCAGGTGGTGTCGGGCGTCAAGAAGTCGCAGAACGTCGACGACACCGTCGAGCTCAGCGCCTCACCGCTGCTGGCCGTGCGCGTCGTGCAACGCACCCGCACGATGGGCACGGTGCTCAACAACCTGGTGACGTGGTCGATCGTCGCGGTGGCGTTCGTGCTCGTGCTGGGCGAGCTCAACTTCTCGGTGACCGCGCTGATCGCATCGGCGGGCATTCTCGGCGCTGCCCTCGGCTTCGGCGCGCAGAACGTCGTGAAAGACATGCTCAACGGGCTCTTCATCGTGTTCGAAGACCAGCTGGGGGTCGGCGACATCGTCGAGCTGCAGTCGACCCAGGGGCCGGTGGGTGGGGTCGTCGAGACCGTCGGCGTGCGCGTCACCCAGGTGCGCGACGTGCACGGCACGCTCTGGTTCGTGCGCAACGGCGAGATCATCACCGTCGGCAACAAGTCGCAGGGCTGGGCGCGCGTGATCATCGACCTGCCCGCGCCGTACACCTCCAACGTCGACGAGGTGCAGGAGGTCATGCTGCGCACGGCCACCGAGCTCGCCGACGAGCCCGAGTACAAGCGCAAGGTGCTCGAAGCTCCCGAGATCTGGGGCATCGAGTCGATCTCGGCCGAGGCCCTGGTCATCCGCCTCGTCATGAAGGTGCGCACCGCCGACCAGTTCGACATCGCGCGGGTGCTGCGGCTACGGCTCAAGCTGGCGCTCGACCGGCTCGGTGTGGCCGTGCCGTCGCTCAACCGCATCGTCATGGACGGCATCGACGCGCGCGAGGCCGTGCGCGGCGCGAAGAAGCCCGTCACCCCGCCGGAAGACAGCGACCTGTGATGACCACTCGGAGAGGGGACTGACCATGGTTGAGCTGGGGCATCGCGCCGACGACGATCCGCAGAGCACGTTCTTCGAGCAGGTCGGCGGGCACGCCACCTTCGACCGCCTCGTGCGCCGCTTCTACGAGGGCGTCGCCGCCGACCCGGTGCTGAAGCCGATGTACCCGGAAGACGACATGGAGGGCGCCATCTGGCGCCTCACCGCCTTCCTCGAGCAGTACTGGGGCGGGCCGGCAACCTACAGTCAGCAGCGCGGGCACCCCCGGCTGCGGATGCGCCACACCCCGTTTCACGTCAACCCCGACGCCCGCGACCGCTGGCTGGGCCACATGCGCGTCGCGGTCGACGACCTGCAGCTGCCCCCCTTGCACGAGGCCGCGCTCTGGGATTACCTGGAGCGAGCCGCCTACGCCATGGTCAACACCTTCGAGGAGACCCCGTGACCGACCCCGCGCCCGACCCCGCGCCCTACTCGCAGCCCGAGCCGTACACGCCGCAGACGCCGGCCTCTGAGCTCAAGGCCCCGCCCGGCACCGACCCGAGCACGCCGTGGATCTGGCTGATCGTCTTCGTGCCGCTGCTGCCGAGCCTCGGTCTGTTCTTCATCGACTGGTCGGGCTTCGTCGACTCGCTTCTCGCCGACCCGACCGGGCTCGGCGCGTACAGCTTCATCTTCTCGCCCGGCTACCTCGCTCTGACCGCCCTGGGCTGGATCAGCACCGGCCTCATCATCTGGTTCGCCTATCTCGACTGGCGCGAGCTGCAGCGCCGTGGCGTGCCCCAGCCCTTCCACTGGGCCTGGATCTTCCTGACCTTCGTCATCAGCTACGCGGTCTACACGATCGGCCGGTCGGTGGTCGCCCACCGCCGAACGGGCACTGGGCTCTCGGTGATGTGGGTGACGATCGGCACGATCGTCGTCGGCCTGATCGCCGGCATCTGGTTCGCCGTCGTACTGACGCAGATGATCTTTGACGCCGTGCTGATGATGCCGCTGGCGCCCTGACCCCATGACCGAGAACCACAGCGACGCCATCATCGTCGGGGCTGGTCTCGCCGGTCTCGTCGCCGCCGCCGAGCTGGTGGATGCGGGCGAGCGCATCACGATCGTCGACCAAGAGCCCGAGGCCACGTTCGGCGGTCAGGCGTGGTGGTCGTTCGGAGGGCTGTTTCTGGTCGACAGCCCCGAGCAACGCCGGATGGGCATCCGCGACTCGCTCGAGCTCGCGCAGCAGGACTGGGCCGGCAGCGCCGGCTTCGACCGGCCCGAGGACGACCAGGCGCGGGCGTGGGCGGATGCGTACCTCGCGTGGGCCGCGGGCGAGAAGCGCGCCTGGCTCAAGCAGAAGGGCATCGGCCTGTTCCCGGTCGTCGGCTGGGCCGAACGCGGCGGTGACACGGCCACGCGGCACGGCAACTCGGTGCCGCGCTTCCACATCGTGTGGGGCACGGGCCCGGCGATTCTCGAGCCCTTCATCGCCACGGTGCGTCGGGGGGTGGATGCCGGCCTCGTCACCCTGCTCTTCCGTCACCGGGTCGACGCGCTGACCGTCACCGACGGGCGCGTGGTCGGCGTCAGCGGCAGCGTGCTCGCCCCCGACGGCGCCGAGCGCGGCGCCCCCTCGAACCGCGACGTGGTCGGCGAGTTCGCCCTCGAGGCGGGCGCCGTCGTCATGGCGACGGGCGGCATCGGGGGCAACCACGACCTCGTGCGGGCGGCCTGGCCCGAGCGGCTCGGCACCGCCCCGCAGCACATGCTCAGCGGGGTGCCCGCGCACGTCGACGGCCGCGGGCTCGGCATCGCCGAGGCGGCCGGGGCACGCCTGGTCAACGGCGACCGCATGTGGCACTACGTCGAGGGTGTGCAGAATCACGCGCCGGTGTGGGCGAAGCACGGCATCCGCATCCTGCCCGGCCCCTCGAGTCTGTGGCTCGACGCGACCGGCCGCCGCCTGCCCACCCCGCTCTTTCCCGGCTTCGACACGCTCGGCACACTCGCGCACCTGCGCACGACCGGCTTCGACCACAGCTGGTTCGTGACCACGCAGTCGATCGTCGAGAAGGAGTTCGCGCTCAGCGGCAGCGAGCAGAACCCCGACCTCACCGGTCGCAGCGTGCGCGAGCTGCTGCGGCAGCGGCTCGGAAAGGGCGCCACCGAACCGGTCGAGGCGTTCAAGGAGAAGGGCGTCGACTTCATCGTCGCCGACTCGGTCGACGAGCTCGTCGACCGCATGGCGGCGCTCGAACCGGATGCTCCGCTCGACGTGGCCCGCGTGCGCGACGAGATCGCCGCGCGCGACCGGATGCTCGACAACGAGTTCGGCAAAGACGCCCAGCTCACCGCCATCCGCGGCGCACGGAAGTACCGCGGTGACAAGCTCATCCGCGTCGCGCCGCCGCACCGGCTCACCGACCCGACGCACGGGCCGCTCATCGCCGTGCGGCTGCACGTGCTGACACGCAAGAGCCTCGGCGGCATCCAGACCGACCTCGACTGCCGGGCGCTCGACAACACCGGCACGCCGATCGCGGGGCTGTATGCCGTCGGCGAGGCGGCCGGGTTCGGCGGCGGCGGGGTACACGGGTACCGGTCGCTCGAAGGCACCTTCCTCGGCGGGTGCCTGCACACGGGGCTGCGCGCGGGGCGTGCGATCGCGCGCGGCTAGCGCACGACGGGGTCGCTGCTACCGCGCGAGCGACCAGCCGCTCTGCTTCACCAGCACGTGGCCGCGCGCCGTGCTCAACCGCACCCACGAGCCGGCAGCGAACTGCTGCACGGGGTCGTCGCCGAGAAACCCGAGCGCCTCGAGCGCGAACGCGGCACCGGCCGGCAGATGCTCGGCCTCGGGCAGCGGGCGACCCCACACCTCGCTGCGCACCCGGTGCACGATCTGCTCGCCCGTGCCGGTCGGAATCGCCGTCGCCACCTCTTCGATGCCCGCACGCGCCGCGGCACCGAACGGCGCGGCATCCAGCGGCGCCAGTCGCTGCCAGCCGCCGCGCGGCGGCGTGATACCCGCCCAGACGATCGTGCTGACGCTGGCCGGCAGACCCACGCGCACCGGCGCCGCGGGCTCGGATTCGGGGGCGGCGGCGAGCGCCGCATCCACCCGCGCCAGCAGCGAGCGGATCGGCACGACCTCGTCGAACGCGCCCTCGGCGAGGGCGAGCGTGCGCAGGCCCAGCACGGTCGGGCCGCGGTCGAGCAGACCCTTCGGGGTGACGACCGCGACATACACGGCGAGCACGCCGCTGTCGGCGATCAGGCGCACCGCTCCGGCATCGTCGAGCCGCAGCGCGCGGCCCAGCAGCACCGAGAGATCGTGCGCCGCGGCTCGGGTCGTGAGAGTGAAGGCGGCGGACATCGCTCATAGACTACGCGGGTGCCAGCCACCGAGAACGACCCCGTGAACACCGCGCCCATGGTCGGCGACCCGGTCGCCGACATGCTGACCGCGCTGACGCTCACCAGCACGGGCGCGCGCACGCGGGAGGACATCTTCACCGCGCCGAGCCTGTGGACCCCGCAGCGCCGCGTCTTCGGCGGCCAGGTCGCCGCCCAGTCGGTGCTCGCGGCCATGCAGACGGTCGAGAGCGACCGGTTCATCCACTCGATGCACGGCTACTTCCTGCGACCGGGCGATGACGAGCAGCCGATCACCTTCTCAGTCGACCGCATCCACGACGGCCGCTCGTTCTCGACGCGCCGCACGCAGGCGTACCAGAACGGCCAGCCGATCCTGTCGATGATCGCGAGCTTCCAAGACGTCGACCCGGGGCTCGAGCACCGCGCCGAGAGCCCTGCGGGCGTGCCCGACCCCGAATCGCTGCCGAGCGCCGCCGAGATTCTCGGCAGCCTCGACCACCCGGTGGCGCAGTACTGGGCGAACAACCGCCCGTTCGACCTGCGGCACGTGGATGCTCCCGTCTACTTCCGGCAGGGCCCCGAGGCCGTCGCCCACCAGGCCGTGTGGTTGCGCACCACGCGCCCGCTGCCCGACGACGAGAACCTGCACCGGGCCGCGCTCGCCTACGCGAGCGACTACACGATTCTCGAGCCGATCATGCGGCGGCACGGCATCACCTGGGCGACCCCCGGCCTGAAGATGGCGAGCCTCGACCACGCCATGTGGTGGCACCGCTTCGCGCGCGTCGACGACTGGCTGCTCTACGTGCAGGAGTCGCCGAGCGCCCAGGGCGGACGCGGGCTGTCGATGGGCCGCATCTTCACCCGCGACGGGCTGCTCGTGGCCAGCGTCGCCCAGGAGGGCATGGTGCGCGTCCCGTCCCCCGACGCCCGCTGACGCCCGCACCCGTGCGCATCGCCCCCGACGTCCCCGCCGAGCGGCTCGACCGGTCACGGTACGAGCTCGTCGTCGACGAGCGCTTCGACGGGCGCGCGCTCGACCCCGCGCGCTGGCTGGCGCACTACCTGCCGCAGTGGAGCACCCCCGACCGCTCGGCGGCGCGCTACTCGCTCGGCGGCTCCGGCAGCGACGCGAGCACACCCGGCCTCACCCTGCGCATCGACCACGACCAGCCGGCGTGGAGCCCCGAGTTCGACGGCGAGCTGCGGGTGTCGAACCTGCAGACGGGCGTGCGCTCGGGCCCGGTGGGGTCGGGCTCGGGCCAGCATCCGTTTCGCGAGGGGCTCGCCGTGCGCACCTCGCAGCAGGAGCGCGCGCTGTGGCTGCCGCACTACGGGCTCATCGAGGTCAGCCTCGTGCCGTGCCGGCACCCGCGTGCGCTGACCGCGCTGTGGCTGATCGGCTTCGAGAGCACGCCCGAGCAGTCGGGCGAGCTCTGCGTGGTCGAGCTGTTCGGGCGCGACATCGGCCCCGACGGCTCGGGCCGGGTCGGCGTCGGTGTGCATCCCTTCGGCGACCCAGATCTTCGCGACGACTTCGCCCAGGTCGCGACCGCGATCGACCTCCGCGACGAGCACCGCTACACCGTCGAATGGATGCCCGGGGCCGCCCGCTTCTACCTCGACGACGCCCTCATCGCCGAGGTCGACCAGTCGCCCGCCTACCCGCTGCAGCTCATGCTCAACCTCTACGAGCTGCCCGATGGGAGCCCGCGCGACCCCGCCGACTACCCGCTCGAGGCGCGCATCACAAGCGTGCGGCACTGGCGGCCGCGCGGCTGACGGGTCTAGGCCCGGAACACCAGCGGCTCGTCGAGGTACGGCTGCCACGCCGCGCGGGCCTCATCGGGCAGCCGGCGCGGCGCCCCCGAGTCGCGATCGACGAGCACGATCGTGGTCGCGGCTCGCGTGTAAAGGGTGCGCGGCTCGTGGCCGACCGGGCTGAACACCTCGTAGCAGACCTGCAGGCTCGCGCCGCCGAGGCGGCCCATCCACAGCTCGACATCGAGCGGCTCGCGGTGGTACGGAATCGGCGCGCGGTACTCGATCTGCTGCGCCGCGATGAGCGTCAGCACCTCCGCGCCCGCGCCAGTCTCGAGCACCGCCGTCGGCGGCGACGCGGGCCCGCCGCCCCAGAACGCGGCGATGCGGGCCTCCTCGAGCAGCGTGAACATGCGCGCGTTGTTGACGTGCCCGTGGGCATCCAGGTCGCTCCAGCGCACCGGAATGTGCACGTGCAGGCGCGTCACAGAAGCGTTCCCGCCATCGGCAGACTCACGGATGCCCGGCTCTCGTCAGTCGCGCGTCAGCTTGCGGTAGGTCACGCGGTGGGGCCGCGCGGCCTCCGCCCCGAGACGCTCGATCTTGTTCGTCTCGTAGGCCTCGAAGTTGCCCTCGAACCAGTACCAGTTCGCCGGGTCCTCCTCGGTGCCCTCATAGGCGAGGATGTGCGTCGCGATGCGGTCGAGGAACCACCGGTCGTGGGTGATGACCACCGCGCATCCCGGAAACTCCAGCAGCGCGTTCTCGAGCGACTGCAGCGTCTCGACGTCGAGGTCGTTCGTCGGCTCGTCGAGCAGCAGCAGGTTGCCGCCCTCCTTGAGCGTGAGAGCCAGGTTCAGTCGGTTGCGCTCACCACCCGAGAGCACCCCGGCCTTCTTCTGCTGGTCGGGGCCCTTGAAGCCGAACTTCGACACGTACGCCCGCGACGGAATCTCGGTCTTGCCGACGGTGATGATATCGAGTCCGTCGCTCACGACCTCCCAGAGCGTCTTGTTCGGGTCGATGTTGGCCCGGCTCTGGTCGACGTAGCTGATCTTGACGGTCTCGCCGATCTTCAGGTCGCCGCCATCGAGCGGCTCGAGACCCACGATGGTCTTGAACAGGGTGGTCTTGCCGACACCGTTGGGGCCGATCACGCCGACGATGCCGTTCGGCGGCAGGCTGAAGCTCAGGCCGTCGATGAGCACGCGGTCGCCGAAGCCCTTCTGCAGCTTCTTCGCCTCGATCACGACCGAGCCGAGGCGCGGCCCGGCGGGAATCTGGATCTCCTCGAAGTCGAGCTTGCGCGTCTTCTCGGCCTCCGCCGCCATCTCCTCGTAGCGCGCCAGTCGGGCCTTCGACTTCGCCTGGCGGCCCTTGGCGTTCGAGCGCACCCAGTCGAGCTCGTCGGCGAGGCGCTTGGCGAGCTTCGCGTCTTTCTTGCCCTGCACCTCGAGGCGCTCGGCCTTCTTCTCGAGGTAGGTCGAGTAGTTGCCCTCGTAGGGGTAGAGGCGGCCGCGGTCGACCTCGGCGATCCACTGGGCGACGTGGTCGAGGAAGTACCGGTCGTGGGTGATCGCGATCACGGCGCCGGGGTACTTCTGCAGGTGCTGCTCGAGCCAGAGCACGCTCTCGGCGTCGAGGTGGTTGGTCGGCTCGTCGAGCAGCAGCAGGTCGGGCTTCTCGAGCAGCAGCTTGCACAGCGCCACACGGCGCTTCTCGCCACCGCTGAGGTGGGTGATGCTGGCGTCTCCGGGCGGGCAGCGGAGGGCATCCATCGCCTGCTCCAGCTGGCTGTCGAGGTCCCACCCGTTCGCGGCGTCGATCTCCTCCTGCAGCGTGCCCATCTCGGCCAGCAGCGCGTCGAAGTCGGCGTCGGGGTCGGCCATCGCGAGCGAGATCTCGTTGAAGCGCGTGATCTTGTCGTGCAGCTCGCGCACACCGTCTTGCACGTTCTCGAGAACGGTCTTCGACTCGTCGAGCTCGGGCTCCTGCATGAGGATGCCGACGGTGTAGCCGTCGCTCAGCCGCGCCTCACCGTTCGAGGGGGTGTCGAGGCCCGCCATGATCTTGAGGATCGTCGACTTGCCGGCGCCGTTCGGGCCGACCATGCCGATCTTCGCGCCCGGGAAGAACGACATCGTGACGTCATCGAGGATGAGCTTGTCGCCGACCGACTTGCGGGCGCGCACCATGGTGTAGATGAATTCGGCCATGCCTCTCAGTCTAGAGAGGCTGTGCGACCCACCAGGCACCGCCCGGTGCCCAGCACGTCGGCCAGGTCGGTCACCAGTTCGCCGCCGATCACCTGGCCCAGCAGGCACTGCCCATCGATCAGGATGCCGATCAGGATCGAGTCGGCCAGCTCACCGACACGGGTGGTGTCCTCCGTCACCTCGATCGACGCCAACGCGAACCCGGCCTCGGCGAGCGAGTTGCGGATCGTCGCGCTGGTCGGGCGGGCCGACCGCTCGAGCAGGCCGTTCATGACGAACTCGAAGTAGGGCCGGTTCTGCCCGGCCGTGCCACCCTCGACGAACTCGGGATCGGGCTCGGGGGTCGGGGTCGCGCTCGGCGTCGAAGAGGTCGTGGGTGTGGGCGCCGGCATCGGCGACGACGCAACACAGCCGGCGAGCACGGCGACCAGCAGCATCGCAGCGGTCGCGATCGCGGTCGAGCGGGGCGCTCGCGCACGCTGAACGGATGCTCGGCCAGACCTCGGCACGCGTCACGCTCCTCTCGGCCTCGGGTGGAGGGCCGCCCCAATTCTAGGGCCGCGCGGGTGCGCAGGCCGCCCGCGGCGGCCTTCGTTCGTATAGCGAACACGGGCGGGAGGGCATCCATTGCACACGGCAGCGAGCGGGAGCAGTATGGGCGTCACGGAACATCAGCGGGTGGTGATCGGGGGATCACCGGGGGCTCGCAGGAATCCGGAGGATCGGAATCGTTCGGGTCGATTCCGAGATCCTCACGATTCGCGGTCGTTCCTGGTCTCTTCGGGTGGGACCAGGAACGACCGCCCTCGTTAAGCCACACTGTGGAAGACCCGAGCCGCACGATTCGCTCGGAGAAGGCGGAGGCGGGCCCACGATGACCGTTCGCGAAGCGCTGGGCGGCCCCTGGGCAGCGCACTGGCTCGTGGTCGTCGCCTTCCTGCCCCCGAGCACGCTGCTGGTGCTGCTGCGCGAGAGTGCGACCCCCTTCCCCGAATGGTGGTGGCCACTCGCCTCCGCCGGCGCGCAGCACCTCGTGACGGCCGCCGTCATCCTTCTCGGCGCCTCGATCGCCCGCGCCGCCCACACGATCGTCCCCGTGCCGACCGTGCTCGCGATCTGGAGCCTCGGCGCCGCCCTGCGCGGCGTCGTCGCCGGAGTGCTCGCTGAGGAGGTGGCCGGGGTCGACGGTGAGATCCTCGCCCGCTCGGCCATCTGGGCGGTCGTGAGTCTCGTCTGGGTGCCGCCCGTCGTCTACGCCATCGCGCAGTTCGAACGGCGCCGGCTCATCCTCGGCGCCATCGACATCACCGAGTTCGAGCTCGCGCGCGAGCGGCCGCGCGCCGACGCCTCGAGCGCCGAGGTGCAGCGTCAGCTGCGCATCGCTATCGCCGAATCGCTGGCTCCCGCGCTCCACGACCTCCAAGAGAGCCTCGACGCCAGTCGAGCGAGCCTCGATCGCGCCGCGGTCGCCGAACTCAGTCTGCGCGTCTCGACCCTGCACGACGACGCCGCCGACCTGTTGGAGTCGGCGCGGGAGACCCCCGTGTCTCCCCCTCGTCCCGTCGCCTCCCTGCGCCGGGCCCTCGATGTGCCCCCGCGGCGGCCCTGGTTGACGGCCCTCCTGGTCGGCCTCGCGACGATCACCCTGGTGCTGTTCGACACCTGGATCATCTACGGCGACCTCGCCGCCCTCGAGGTCGCAGTCTCGACCTCGGCGGCCGCGCTCGTGATCGGCGCGGTGCCGGCGGCGGTCGCCCGCTTCCGGCCCGACGTTCTGCAGTCCACCGGCCAGCGGATGACCGGCATCGCGGCGCTGCTCGGCATCTTCCTGGCCACCTTCCTCATGCTCAACAGCGGCATCGACCCCATCACGTGGCACGGCCTCGTGATCGTTCCGCTGCTCGCCCTCGGGTTGACGATCGCCACGGCGACCGCGACCGCGGCCCTGCTGCTCGCCGATGCCAACCTCGACGCTGAGCGTCGGCTGGCCGGGCTGCAGACCGAGCTCGTCGCCCTGTACGACCGCAACGAGGCGCTCATGCGGCGAGAGCGCGAGCGGCTCGCCGAGCTCATGCACGGCCCGGTGCAGGGCCGCATCGCGGCGTGCATCATGGCGCTGAACTTCCACACCAGCGGTGGCGGCGGGCCGGAGACCGGGGGCGACCTGGTCAATGCGGTGCTCGATCACCTGCGATCGGTCTCGCGCGACCTCGCGAAGATCACGGGTCGGGCATCCATGACCGCCCCCTAATGGGGGTGGAGGTCGTGACCTCTGGCCCTGTCCCGGCCCGGATACGGCCCGTACACTGCCGTTATGACCGTACCCGAGGGGTCGATCGCCACCGTGCTCATCGCCGATGACGATGCCCTGGTGCGCGGGGTGCTGCGGATGGCACTCAGCCGGGCCGGCTACACGGTCATCGAGGCCGCCGACGCCGCTGCCGCCCTGGAGCGAGCCGAGCAGCACTCCCCCGCCCTGGTCGTGCTCGACATCAACATGCCGGGCGGAACCGTGCACGAGACGCTCGGCTCGCTGCGCGAGCGGCACCCCGAGATCGCCGTGCTCGTGCTGAGCGGCGAAGAGCAGGCACCGGCAGACCTCGACGGGCCGCGCAGTGACTTCGCCCGCAAGCCGATCGAGCTGGACGATCTTCTCGCGCGCATCCACGACCTGCTCGAGACGGGAACCCCTGGCCCATGAGCGAAAGCACGGTGCAGCGCGAGCAGGAGCTCGCGTCCATCGTGCATGCCCTGCGCATCGCCCACCGCTCGAGCCCTGACGCTGTCTTCGTGCTCGATGCCCAGGGGCGCTTCCTGATGGTCAACGAGACCCTGTGCCAGTTTCTGCGCGTCACGGAAGAGCAGCTGCTCGGGCAGCACTACGACCGATCGGCACGATCGACCGACGCTCCACGAATCGCTGACTCCGTGGCGTCGGCGCTGGGCGGTACCGTGGCCCGCTACCGGACCTCCGGAACGCGACTCTCCGGAGAGCCCTTCGTCAGCGAAGTCACCCTCGTGCCCTTGCGCCTTCACAGCGACGAAATCGTGGGCCTCTTCGGCTCGGCTGTCGACCTCACCCTCGCCGACGCCGCCGAGGCGCGGGCCCGACGCGGAACCGACCTGTTGCGCCTCGCGGGGCGCATCGCCCGGTTCGGAGGCTGGTCGGTCGACGCGACGACACGTCAGATCGATCTCTCGGAGGGCGCTCGGCAGCTGCTCGGGCTCGGCGACGTGCCGAACCTGAGCGAAGCGGCCTGGGAACTGCATCCTGAGGAGGAACGCCCCCGGGTTACGGCGATGCTCGAGCAGTGCCTCACCTCCGGCACACCCTTCGAGCTCGAGAGCGTCATGCTGACGACACAGGGTGAGCGGCTCATGATCCGTACCGTCGGCGAGGCGGAGGTGCGTTCGGACGGCACGATCGTCGGAGCGCATGGCGCGATTCTGGATGTGACCGCTGCGGCCGAAGCACGCGAACGCGAACGTGCGCTCGAGTCGCGATTGTCGGCGACTCTCGCGTCGATCGCTGATGGCATCATCTTCGTCGATGCGGGCGACCGGGTCACCTACGCGAATCCGCGAGCGGTCGAGATGTCACGCCGCACGGCAAACGAGTTGCACGGCGCATCGTTGTGGGAGCTCTTCCCCGAGGCGGTGGCCGCGGGCTTCCGCGACGCCTTCCGCCGGGCCCGTGAGGGGCGGGAACGAGTGGTGCATCGGGCGCTTTTCCCCCCGTACGGCCGCTGGTTCGACGCCACCGCGTACCCCACAGACGACGGCCTCGCGGTCTACCTGCGTGACGTCACCAACGAGCAGGAGGCGCAGGAGGCGGCCCGCCGCGATCACGAGCGTCTCGCCTACCAGGCCGCACTGCTCGACACGGCGCGCGATGCCATGCTCGTGCGCAAGCTCGACGGCACCATCCTCTACTGGAACAAGGCCGCCGCCGAACTCTACGGCTGCCCGGTCGACGAGGCGATCGGCGCGAACGTCTTCGACATCATCAGCACCGAGCCGACATCGCGGGATGCCGCGCTCGACGAGGTCATGCGCACCGGCTACTACGCGGGCGAGCTGCAGCAGACGGGCCTGCACGGTCGACCGCTGATCGTCGACTGCCGTTGGCAGCTCCTCACCGACGACGACGGCGTGCCGACGGGTCTGTTCGCCGTGAATAGCGACATCACCGAGTTCCGCCGCGAGCAGGAGAACCGGCAGCGCGCCCAGCGGCTCGAGAGCCTCGGAACTCTCGCCGGCGGGATCGCCCACGACCTGAACAACGTTCTGACGCCGATCCTGATGTCGGTGCAGCTGCTGTCGCAGGACGAGGATGACGCCGAGCGCCGGGAACTGCTGGGCACCATGGAGGCCGCCGTGAAGCGCGGTTCGGAGATGATCCGCCAGGTGCTGACCTTCGCGCGGGGCGTCGACGGGCGGCGCGTCGCCGTCGACGTCAGCACCGTGCTGGATGACCTCCAAGCGCTGACCCGCGACCTCGTGCCGCGCGGCATCACGGTGCGGGTCGAGCGACCGGACGTGCGGCTCTCGACGGTGGGAGACCCGACCCAGCTGCTGCAGGTGCTCGTGAACCTCGTCACGAACGCGCGGGATGCGATCGGCGAGACAGGCAAGATCTCGATCACAGCGAGCCCTCTCGAGATCGTCGACGAGTACACGTCGGTGAGTCACTCGGCCTCCCCCGGTCACTACGTGCAGATCGCCGTCGAGGACGACGGCCACGGCATGCCAGCGCACGTCGCCGAGAAGATCTTCGAACCGTTCTTCACCACCAAGCCCCACGGCAAGGGCACCGGGCTCGGGCTGGCGACGTCGCTGTCGATCATCCGCAGCCACGGCGGCTTCATGCAGGTGTACAGCGAGGAGGGGCGCGGCACGCGGTTCATCGTCGGTCTTCCGATCATCTCGCTCGCCGACGAGGATCTCGGCGAGGCCTCCGATCTGCCGCGGGTGCTGCCGCGTGGTGATGGCGAGGTGATCCTCGTCGTCGACGACGAGGAGTCGATCCGCTCGGTGACGCGCCGCACGCTCGAGGCCTACGGCTACCGGGTGATCCTTGCCGCGGACGGTCGCGAGGCGATCGACATCGTCGAGAGCGGCGAGCACCCGGTCGCCCTCGTGCTGACCGACATGATGATGCCGGTCATGGATGGTGCCGCGACCTCGGCATACCTCGAGGAGCACCACCCCGACCTGCCGATCATCGCGGCGAGCGGCCTGAGCTCGGGAGGCGACTCGAGCGCGGTCGGGATGGGCATCGCGCGATTCCTCGCCAAGCCGTACACCACCCGTACCCTCGTGACGAGCGTGAGCGATACTCTTCGAGAGCACCGCTCCCGCCATGATCGCCCTGCGAGCGCCCCCACCGAGGAGGTCCGGTGACCGAGCCCGACGGTCGACAGCTGCGCGTCGTCATCGCCGACGACGACGCCTTCACCCTGTCGCTGGTCAGCAGCGGCCTGGAGAGCAGGGGCTTCGCCGTCACCTCGGCGACGTCGGTGGCGCAGGCGCTCGAGGCGGTGCGCGCTGTCGACCCGCACGCGATCGTGAGCGACCTCAATTTCGGCACGACCGAGACGGGTGCAGAGCTGCTGCGGGCCGTGGCGGAGGAGTTCCCGTGGGTGGGGCTCGTCGTGCTCACCTCGCATCGCTCCCCCGAGCTCGCCGTCGCCAATCCCGAGAAGATCCCAGACGGTGCGGTGTACCTCGTGAAGGCGCAGCTCGGGCGCATCGACGACCTGGTCGACGCCGTGCATCGCGCGATCAGCGGACAGGAGCTCGACTCGCTCACCCTTGCCACCGACGACGATGTGCCCGTCGTGACCACGGCCCAGGCCGAGGTGTTGCGGATGCTCGCGGAAGGAGCGTCGACCCGTGCCCTGGCGGAAGCTCGCGGCACGACGGTGCGGGCGGTGGAGACGATGCTGCATCGACTGTTCCTCGCCCTCGGCCTCGACACCGGCGAGAACGCGAACCCCCGCGTCGCTGCCGTGACGCTGTGGCAGCGCGGGGGGATCCGCGTTCGCTGAGGCCCTCCGCAGCAGCGGGTGATCGAGATCGGACCGACCGCGTGCGAGTGGCGACGGAGGCGCTAGAACGGCGTGGTCGCCGCGCCGACCAGTGACGGAGCGTCGGACTCGGCGCTCGGCTCTGCCGGGCCCACAGCACGCGAGCCGTCCTCCCCGCCCTCGACCGCAGACCCACCGGCGCGCTCGTTGTCGGTCTTGGCCGCGACGACGGTGCGGGTGAAGGTCGCCCGACCCCACGTGAGGTCGTGCCCGATCGACTCGGCGTCGATCTCGATGGTGGTGCCCGACTTCTCGCCGCTCTCCCAGTCGCGGATGCGGACGCGGCCGAGAACGATGACCCGCTGGCCCTTCTCGATCGACGTGGCGACGTGCGTGCCGAGCTGGCGGAACGCCGTGACGGTGTACCAGTTGGTGTCGCCGTCGACCCACGCGTTCTGACCGCGGTCGAAGCGGCGCTGGTTGGAGGCGAGGCGGAACGAGGTGATCGTGAGGCCCTCGCTCGTGACGATGTGGCGCGGGCTCGTGGCGACGAGGCCCGTCAGCGCG
>VFQU01000492.1_pt1 | contig 34578 bp, 31 predicted proteins | sample 3512311 | NCBI WGS metagenome assembly VFQU01 (sample SAMN10412377, study PRJNA504923) | tailings metagenome | isolation source: Relicate 3 Philex TSF3 active mining site | place: Philippines: Tuba, Benguet | collected 2017-08-29
TCTGGTCGACGACATCGCCGACCTCAAGGCCAATGCGCGCAGCGCGGTCAGCCGCGGCTACGACATGGTGCTCAACGGCAACGAAATCGGCGGCGGCTCGATCCGCATCCATCGCCCGGACATGCAGAGCGCGGTGTTCGACCTGCTCGGCATCGGTGCCGAAGAAGCCGAGGCCAAGTTCGGCTTCCTGCTCGACGCGCTGCGCCACGGCGCGCCGCCGCACGGCGGCATCGCCTTCGGCATCGACCGCATCGCCGCGCTGATGGCCGGCACCGACTCGATCCGCGACGTCATCGCCTTCCCCAAGACGACCACCGCGCAGTGCCTGATGACCGGCGCGCCGTCGCCGATCGACGAAGCGCAGCTGAAGGAAGTGCACATCAAGGTGCTGGACTGACGCCGGGTGTTCGCGCAGCGGAGCAAGCTCCGCCCTACGAACGCTGCAAGCGCAGCCGACCAGGGCGGGCCTCGGCCCGCCTCGCGCGGTGCGGAGCTTGCGTGAGGGCAAAAAAGCGGGGCAGGCGGCCCAGGGCGGGTGAAACGGGGTCACGGTGGTTTCCGCCCGCCGCCATGAGGCATCCAGCTGCGTCGACGCGCCTTCCTGACCCCATCCGCGTCGCCGGAGGCTCTCGTGGTTGAACGCGTCATCCTCCTGCACGGCCTGTGGATGCGGCGTCCGGCGCTGTGGCCGCTGGCATCGCGCCTGCGTCGCGCCGGATTCGACGTGCACCTGTTCGCCTACGCCACGCTGTGGGCGCGGCCTGAGGATTCCGTCGCGCGGCTGGCGTCGACCATGCGCGCGCTCGGGCCGGGGCCGGTGCATCTGGTCGGCCACAGCCTCGGCGGCGTGACTGCGCTGGCGATGCTGGCGCGCGAAGCCGATCTGCCGCCCGGTCGCGTGGTCTGTCTCGGATCGCCGATCGCCGGCAGTGGCGCCGCACGCGCGGTCGCGCGTCGCGGGCTGTCGATCCTGGTCGGTCGCAGTCTTCCGCTGCTGATGCAAGGCGTGACGCTGCCGACCGACCGCGAGGTCGGCTCGATCGCCGGCACGCGCGCGCTCGGCGCCGGTCGCTGGCTGAGCCGCATCGAGGGCGCCAGCGACGGCACGGTGGCGCTGCAGGAGACGCGGCTGCCCGGATTGGCGGACCACCTCGCGCTGCCGGTCAGCCACAGCGGGCTGATGATTTCGCGGGCGGCGGCGCAGGCGACCGCGCAGTTCCTGCGCAGCGGAGGGTTCGACGCGACGGGGTGAGCCCGCGGTCCGTAGATCCGCAGGCTCAGCGCAGCCGCACCCACGCCCCGTCGCCGAGCCCGTGCTCGGGATGCACGACGACCCGGTCGCCCGCCGCCAGGCCTTCGCGCACCTCCGCGAAGCCCTCGCCGACGCGGCCGACCTGCACGGACCGGCGCCGCGCGCACTGGCCCTCGACGCGGAACGCCGCCCAGCCGCCGGCGTCGCGGAACAGCGCGCTGGCCGGTATGCGCAGCGTGTCGTCGACGGCGTCGACCACGAAGCGCGCGCTGACCCGGTAGCCGTCGCCCAGTCGCTGCCAGCGCTCGCGCGGGCTGTCGATGGCGACCATCACCCAGACCCGCTGCTCCTCGACGCCCAGCGCCGACACCTTGGTGAAGCCCGCGGGCTCGATCCGCCGCACCCGGCCGGCCAGCGGCGCGTCCTCGCCCCAGCGCAGGATCTCCACGGGCATGCCTGCGGCCAGGCGCACGGCGTCGGCCGACAGGACGTCGACCTCGATCTCCAGCGAGGCCGGATCGCCGACCTCGAGCAGCGGCTCGCCGACCGCCACCGGCCGTGCGCTCTCGAAGTGGCGGCGCAGCAGCACGCCGTCCACCGGCGCGGTCAGCGACAGCGCGCCGTTGTCGCCGCTGCGTCCGCCGGCCAGCGCGGCCGCCGCCATTTCTGCGTCGTGGCTTGCCGCAGCGGCCTGGAAGCGCGCGCTGGCCGCCTCGCGCTCGCGCAGCCTGCGCGTGCTGTCGGCGTGCTCGGCTTGCTCGGCGGCGACCACGCCGGTCTTCGCCAGCGCCATCAGCCGATCGGCGTCGGCACGCGCCTGCCGCGCGGCGGTGTCGGCAGCGTCGCGCGCGGCCAACGCGGCGCTCTCCCGCGCCCTGGCGGCGGCCAGTCGGGCCTCGGCCTCGGCGCGGCTGCGCGGATCGAGCGGCGTGCTGCCGAGCGCATCGAGCTCGACCAGCGCCTCGCCGGCCCGCACCGCGTCGCCCGGCTCGCGCGCCAGGCGCCGCGCCACTGCGGCGACCGGCGCCGACAGCACGTAGCGGTCGCGCACGCGGGTGCGCCCTTCCGCCTCGAAGCTCACCCGCACCGCACCGCGCTCGACCACCGCATGGTCGACCCAGCGGCGCTCGGGCAGGAACCACAGCGCGATCAGCGCGACGACCAGCACGGTCAGTCCGACCCGGCGCAGGCGCTTGGCGGGCGTCATCTCATTCCCTCGTCTTGAGCACGTCGACCAGGTCGAGCCGGTCGACGCGGCGGCGGACCAGCATGACCGAAAGCGCGGTCGCCGCAAGCACGGTCAGTCCGGCCAGCGCGTAGCCGGCCGGCGCCACCACCAGCGGGATGCGGTAGAGGTCGGACTGGAACCCGTGGACCAGCAGCCCGCACATGCCGTAGCCGAGCACGAAGCCCAGCGGCAGCGCCAGAACCGCCAGCAGGCCGAGCTCGCCCGAGAGCAGGGCGCGGACCTCGCCGCGGGTGTAGCCGAGCACGCGCAGCGAGGCCAGCTCGCGACCACGCTCGGCCAGCGCGATGCGCGCGGCGTTGTACACCACGCCCAGCGCGATCGCGCCGGCCATCAGCGTCGCCACCAGGGTGAAGGTGAGGATGCCCTCGGCCATGGTGGTGCGGAAGCTGGCGATCATCCCGGCGCGATCGCCCACCGCGGCCACCCGCGGTCGCGCGCGCAGCGCCCCGAGCACCGACTCGCGGGAGGCCGGATCGACGTCCAGCCACGCGCCGCTGATCGCATCGCCCTCGCCGAGCTGTCGGTTGAGCCAGCGCCGTTCGGCGTGGACGGCGACGCCGAGATAGTCGTGGATCACGCCGGCGACCGGCAGGCGAAGCCGGCGGCGCTGGCCTTCGAGCAGCTCGACGTCGAGCCAGCCGCCCGGCCGCACGTCGAGGTGGGCGGCCAGCCAGTCGCTGAGCAGCAGGCCCTCGGCGGGGATCGCCACCGGCGCGAGGTCGGCGTCGAGCACGTGCTTGAGGTCGCCATTCGCCTCGATGCCCTGCAGCGCGCTGCGATAGCTGCGATGGCCGTGCCACAGCCGCGCGGCGGCGAAGCGGTGCGGCTCCACCGCGATCACCCCGGGCAACGCGGCGAGCTCGTCCGCCACCGCGCGACCGGACGGCTCAGTCAACGTCACCGCGAAGTCGTCGCGCTGCGCAAAGCCGAACTGCAGGTCGATCATCGACTCGATCGCCGCGCGCTGGAAGCCGGCCATCACCAGGATGCCGCAGCCCAGGCCGATGCCGAGCACCGACAGCGTCGCGCGCAGCGGCCGGCGCTCCAGGTTGCGCAGCACCATGCGCGCCGGCGGATCGAGCAGGAAGGCGAGGCCGGCGCGCTCGGCCAGCGAGCGGCGATAGCGCGGCGGCGGTTCGGGGCGCATGGCTTCGGCCGGCGGCAGCCGGTAGACACGCGCCAGCGCGCTGCTCGCGCCCAGCGCGGCGGTCGCCAGCGCGAACAGCGCTGCGATGCCCAGCAGCGCGGGCGAGAGCGTCCAGTCGAGATAGGGGAATCGATAGAACGCCATGTAGATCTGGCCCAGCCCGTGCCCCAGCCAGGCGCCGAGCGCGAGGCCGGGCACGACGCCGACCGCCACCATGGCCAGCGCCAGTTCGCCGTAGTGGCGGGCGATCTCCAGCCGGCGATAGCCGAAGGCCTTGAGCAGGGCGATCTGCTCGCGCTGGGTCTGCACGATGCGGCCGACCACCACGTGCAGCAGGAAGGTCGCGACGCCGAGGAACAGGGCGCCGAACAGCCGCGTCATGACCCTGAGCTGGCCCAGCTCCTCGTCGAGGAAGCGATGCGACATCTGCAGGTCGCGGCCGTGCGCGCCGCTGCCGCCATAGGGCGCGAGCAGCGCGTCGAGCCCGTCGATCACCTCGGCCTCGCGTGCATCGCGGGCCAGCGACAGCACCACCGAATTGAACGCGCCGTCGAGGTCGAAGGCGCGGGCCAGCGGGCCGCGCGGCATCCACAGCACGGCGAAGCGCGCGAAGTCGGGAAAGATGTCGCCCGGGCGGATCGGATACACGAACTCCGGCGACAGGCCGATGCCGACGATGGTCAGCGCCTGGCGGCGACCGTTGAGCAGGGCGACCAGTCGATCGTCCGGGCGAAAGCCGTGGGCCTCGGCAAAGGCTTCGCCGACGACGACCTCGTCGTCGGCCAGCGGCAGCCGGCCGCGGCGCAGGAACAGCGAATTGAGCGCCGTCTCGCCCGCCGGCGGCAGCGAGACGATCTGCGCGCTGACCGGGTCGGGGAAGTCGTCCAGCACCAGCGTCACCAGCACGCTGGCGCGACCCTCCACGGCGTCGACGCCGGGCAGCGCGGCGATCGCGTCGAGCAGCGGCCGCGGCGCGCGCCGCGCAGTGGCGAAGACGTCGGCGAAGCGATGCTCGGCGTAGAAGCGTGCGCGGGTGTCGGACAGCGCCTCGACGTTGCTGACCGCCATCACCACCGTGCCGATGCCGCCGGCCAGCACCAGCGCGATCGCCGCGATCTGCCCGCGCAGCTGCCACAGCTCGCGGCCGAGCTTGCGGTGCAGCGCGCTCACCAGCGGATCTCCGCCGCCGCCGCGCGACGGGCGTTGCGCGCCTCGCCGGCGATGCGGCCGTCGGACAGCCGGATCACCCGGTCGGCCATCGCCGCGATGGCCGCGTTGTGGGTGATCAGCACGACCAGCGCGCCGAGCTCGCGGTTGATCCGCTCGAGCGCCTCCAGCACGCGGATGCCGGTGGCGCAGTCGAGCGCGCCGGTGGGTTCGTCGCAGAGCAGCACGTCGGGCCGCTTGGCGATGGCGCGGGCGATCGCCACGCGCTGCTGCTCGCCGCCGGAGAGCTGGGCAGGGAAGTGGTCCAGGCGGTTCTCGAGGCCGACCAGCGCCAGCGCGTCCTCCGGCGCCATCGGCGACGCGGCGATCTCGGTGACCAGCGCCACGTTCTCGCGCGCGGTCAGGCTCGGGATCAGGTTGTAGAACTGGAACACGAAGCCGACGTGCTCGCGGCGGAAGCGGGTCAGCGCCTCCTCGCCGGCGCCGGTCAGCAGGTGCCCGCGACAGCTCACCTCGCCCGCGGTCGGCGCATCGAGGCCGCCGAGGATGTTGAGCAGGGTCGACTTGCCGCTGCCCGAGGCACCCAGCAGCACCACCAGTTCGCCGTCGAAGAGTTCGAGGTCGACCCCGCGCAGCGCATGCACCTCGACGTCGCCGAGTCGATAGACCTTGGCGAGCCCGTGGGCGGAGAACACCGGCGAGCGATCGGGTGCGTCGGCCATCTGCAAAGTGTAGGCGTGAGCGGTGAGCGGTGAGCGGAAAGACGCGGGGACGTGGGCAGCGGTGGACGAGGGCAGGCGAGCGTCCGCCGTGGCCGTTCGGGAAGCCGGGGCAGGCTACAATTGCGCGGTTCAACGGATGGGAACACGCGCCGATGCCCGGCGAGACGAGTAGCGCCCAGCGCCAGCGCCGCCAGCACGGGCCCATCGCCGCCCATTTGCGTTCGACAGACAAGCCGACCAGCGATGCTTCGTGCCGCAGCGCATGGAGTTCGCCGGCTTCTCCGGTTTCCGGTTCCCGGTTCCCGGTTCCCACCCCATGACCCGCATCCTCGGCATCGACCCCGGCAGCCAGCGCACCGGCGTGGGCATCGTCGACGCCGGCAGCGGCGGCGACTGCGTGCACGTGCACCACGCGACGCTGGTGGTCGGCGGCGAGGAGGACTTCCCGCGCCGGCTGAAGGCCATCCTCGACGGCCTCGGCGCGCTGATCGACACCTGGCGACCCGACGAAGTCGCCATCGAGCGCGTGTTCATGGCGCGCAATCCCGACTCCGCCCTGAAGCTGGGGCAGGCCCGTGGCGCCGCCCTGTGTGCCGTCGTCCAGCGCGACCTGCCCGTCCACGAGTATTCGCCGATGCAGATCAAGAACGCGGTGGTCGGCCGCGGCGTGGCCGAGAAGCCGCAGGTGCAGCACATGATCGGCGTCCTGCTGAAACTCCAGCAGGATGTCCAGGCCGACGCCGCCGACGCGCTGGCCGTCGCCATCACCCACGCCCACACGCGCACGCTGGCGGCCCTCACCGGCACCCACGCCACGCTGCTGCTGCGCCGTCGGGGGCGGCGATGATCGGCCGGCTGAAGGGCGTGCTGGTGCACAAGGCGCCGCCCTGGCTGGTGGTCGACGTGCATGGCGTCGGCTACGAGCTGGAGGCGCCGATGAGCACGATCTACGACCTGCCCGAGCTCGGCCGCGAGGTGGCGCTGTTCACCCACTACGCGGTGAAGGAGGACAGCGTGGCGCTGTACGGCTTCCTGCACGAGGCCGAGCGGCGGCTGTTCCGCGAGCTGCAGAAGGTGTCGGGCATCGGCGCCAAGATCGCCCTGGCCGTGCTCTCGGGCGTCAGCGTCGACCAGTTCGCCCGCCTGGTACAGGCCGGCGACGTCACCGCGTTGACCCGCGTGCCCGGCATCGGCAAGAAGACCGCCGAGCGCATCGTCGTCGAGCTGCGCGATCGCGCCGCCGACCTCGGCGGCAGCGGACTGCGCACGGTGACCGGCGCGGCACCGACCGATCCGGTCGGCGAGGCCAGCGTCGCCCTGCAGGCGCTCGGCTACAAGCCGGCCGAGATCAGCCGGATGCTGAAGGACGCCAGTCCGGACGAGACAAGCGAAGCGCTGATCCGCCGCGCGCTGAAGTCGGCGTTGAGGACCTGAGCGGATGACCAACGATCGCGTGGTGGGCGCCGGGGCGGACCGCGAGGACGCCGCCATCGAGGCCAGCATCCGGCCCAAGCGGCTCGACGAGTACCTCGGCCAGGAAGCCGTGCGCGAGCAGATGAAGATCTTCATCGAGGCCGCGCGCAAGCGCAGCGAGGCGCTCGACCACGTGCTGATCTTCGGCCCGCCGGGCCTCGGCAAGACCACCCTCTCGCACGTCATCGCCAACGAGATGGGCGTGCAGCTCCGGCAGACCTCGGGGCCGGTGATCGAGCGCGCCGGCGACCTCGCCGCGCTGCTCACCAACCTGCAGCCGCACGACGTGCTGTTCGTCGACGAGATCCATCGCCTGTCGCCGGTGGTCGAGGAGGTGCTCTATCCGGCGATGGAGGACTTCCAGATCGACATCATGATCGGCGAGGGGCCGGCCGCGCGGTCGATCAAGCTCGACCTGCCGCCGTTCACGCTGATCGGCGCGACCACCCGCGCGGGCCTGCTCACCGGGCCGCTGCGCGACCGCTTCGGCATCGTCCAGCGCCTCGAGTTCTACACGCCGGGCGAACTGACCCGCATCGTCCAGCGCTCGGCGCAGATCCTCGGCATCGCCTGCGAGCCCGAGGGCGCGGCCGAGATCGCGCGCCGCTCGCGCGGCACGCCGCGCATCGCCAACCGCCTGCTGCGCCGCGCCCGGGATTTCGCCCAGGTGCGCGGCGAGGGCCGCATCACCAAGGCCGCCGCCGACGGCGCGATGGCGATGCTCAAGGTCGACCCGGAAGGCTTCGACGAGCTCGACCGCCGCCTGCTGCGCGCCATCATCGAGAACTTCGACGGCGGACCGGTCGGCGTCGAATCGCTGGCCGCCGGCCTGTCGGAGGAGCGCGGCACGCTCGAGGACGTCATCGAGCCCTACCTGATCCAGCAGGGCTACCTGGTGCGCACCGCGCGCGGCCGCATGGCCAGCCACAAGGCCTATCGACACCTCGGCCTGAAGGTGCCGGCCGGGCGCATGCCCGACCTGTTCCAGGAGCCACCGGCCGAATGAGCGCACAGCCGTCGTTCAGTTGGCCGATACGCGTCTACTGGGAAGATACCGATGCCGGCGGAGTGGTCTATCACGCCGGCTATCTGCGCTTTCTCGAGCGCGCGCGCAGCGAGTGGCTGCGCAGCCTCGGCATCGTGCAGGGCGAGTGGAAGGCGAGGGCGGACCGGGTCTTCGCGGTCTGCGGTGCCGACATCGAGTTCCTGCGCCCGGCGCGGCTCGACGACGCGCTCGAAGCCAGCGTGCGGCTGGTTGCGCTGCGCGGCGCCAGCCTCGGCTTCCAGCAGACGCTGATCCGACCGGCCGACGGCGCGGTGCTGGTGCGTGCGCAGGTGCGTGCCGCCTGCCTGCGCGCCAGCGATTTCCGGCCGGCGCCGATTCCCGCCGAACTCGCAGCCCTGCTGCGCGTCCATTGCCAAGCACAACCCGCGGAGTGACATCGATGTCCCGTCTCGAGATCCTGCCCAGCCTTGCCCTGCTCGCCTTCGCAGGGCTCATGCCGCTGGCCGCCCGCGCCCAGGACGGCATCCCCGCGCTGCCCGCCGACGCCCCGGCCGCGACCGACGCCGCGGCCACGCTCACCGGCGCCAACCTCGACCTGCTGCATCTCATCCTGCACGCGAGCATCCCGGTGCAGGCGGTGATGATCCTGCTGGTGCTGGCCTCGGTCGCCTCGTGGATGATCATCTTCCGCAAGAAGAAGGGCCTCGACGAGGCCGCCGGCGAGGCCAATGACTTCGAGGAGCGCTTCTGGTCGGGCGCCGATCTCGCCGCGCTGTTCCGCGACGCCACCCAGAAGGACCGCGAGGTCAACGGCCTCGAAGCGATCTTCGAGGCGGGCTTCCGCGAATACGCGCGCCTGCGGCAGAAGAAGGGCGTGGACGCCCGCACCCAGCTCGAAGGCGCGCAGCGGGCGATGCGCGCCCAGCTCGCGCGCGAGGTCGACAGCCTCGAGCACAACCTCGAGTTCCTCGCCACGGTGGGATCGATCAGCCCCTACGTCGGCCTGTTCGGCACCGTGTGGGGAATCATGATCAGCTTCCAGGGCCTGGCCAACGTCAAGGAAGCGACCATCGCCACCGTCGCGCCGGGCATCTCCGAGGCGCTGATCGCCACCGCGATGGGCCTGTTCGCCGCCATTCCGGCGGTGGTCGCCTACAACCGCTACTCGACCCGCGTCGAGCGCCTCAACGTGCGCTACGAGGCCTTCGCCGAGGAGTTCAGCTCGATCCTGCAGCGCCAGTCGCATGCGGATGAGCGGTGATTCTCTCCAGTTGCCAGAAGCCAGTTCCAGTTGCCAGTTTCAGAAGCGAGTTTCAGAAGAGAGTTCCAGTAGCCAGTTCCTGTAGCCGGAAAATGATCGGTCTGCCGGCCTCACGACTGGCAACTGGAACTGGCCACTGGAACTGCAGGTAGAACTGGAACTGGCTACTGGAACTGACCCAACCCTTCCCGAGCACGCCCAATGTCCGCCTCGTTCTCCGGCCGGGTCCGCCGGCACCGCAAGCTCAAGGCCGAGATCAACGTCGTGCCGTACATCGACGTCATGCTCGTGCTGCTGATCATCTTCATGGTGACCGCGCCGCTGCTCAATCTCGGCGTCGACATCGAGCTGCCGCAGTCGAATGCCAAGCAGGTCGAGCAGAAGAAGGACCCGGTGATCGTCGAGGTCACCCAGGACGGCCGCTATTTCCTGACGCTGCAGGGCGCGCCGGCCGAGGAGATCGACGCCGAGACGCTCACCGCGAAGGTCTCGGCCTTCGTCCGGCAGAACCCCGAGGTGCCGGTGCTGATCGCCGGCGACCGCCGCGTCGACTACGGCACGATCTACCAGGGCATGGTCATCCTGCAGACCGCCGGCGTGCCGCGCGTGGGCCTGATGAGCGCGCCGGCCGAGGCCGAGACGCGGCGCTGACGACGGCCGCCGAACGCGCATGGAACGCTCCTCCGACACCGCCCGCGCGCTGGCCCTCTCGCTGGGGATCCACCTGGCGTGCCTGCTGGTGATCTTCGCCGGCGTGTTCTGGACGCGCACGACCGCGCCGGTCTCGGTCGCCGGCAGCCCGGTCGAAGCGATGCTGGTGAGCGCGCCGGCCAACTTCAGGCCGGCGGCGAGCCAGCCGCAGTCGGCGCCTCCCGCGGCCCCGCCGCCGCAGCCACGCCCAGAGCCGCGTCCGCAGCAGGCCGAGCAGCCGCCGCAGCCGACGCCGCAGGCGCCGCCGCCGCGACCGGACACGCGCGAAACCGAGCGCGCCGCGCTGCTCGCCCAGCAGCAGGCGCAGCAGCAGGCCGAGCGCGAGGAGCGCGAGCGCCGTCGGCAGGAGCAGATCGAGCTCGAGGCCGAGCGGCAGAAGCAGGAAGCCGAGCGCCGCGAGCGCCTGCGTCGCGAGCAGGACGCGCGCGAAAGGGAGCTCGCCGACATCCGCCGCCAGCGCGAGGCCGCCGAACAGGCGCGCAGGCGCGAGGCCGAGCGACTGGCCCAGCTCGAGGACCAGCGCCGCGCCGCCGAGGTGGCCGCCACGCCGCGCGAGGCGCCGCCCGCACAGCAGCTCGGCAACAACGGGCGCGACGACAGTCTGCTCGGCCGCTACCAGCTCGCGGTCCAGCAGGCCGTGACCCAGGCGTGGCTGCGCCCGGAGTCGACGCGTCCGGGCATCCGCTGCACGCTGCGCATCGTCCAGATCCCCGGCGGCGAGGTCATTCAGGTTTCCGTCATCACGCCCTGCAATGCTGACGACCTGACGCGCCGCTCGATCGAGGCCGCCGTGCTCAAGGCCCAGCCGCTGCCCTATCGCGGCTACGAGTCGGTGTTCCGCCGCGAAATCCAGTTCAACTTCCGCTACGACGGTCAATAGAGACGATGCTCCAGACGCTCGCCTTCCGTATCGCCGCGCTCGCCTGCCTGCTGCTCGCCGCTTCCGGCGCGCGTGGCCAGGGCCTCGAGATCGACATCGTCGACGGCAACGCCGCCGCCCTGCCGATCGCCGTCGTGCCGATGGACTACACCGGCGTCGGCGCGCTTCCCGACACCGACGTCGCCGCCGTCATCCGCGCCGACCTCAACCGCTCCGGCGCCTTCCGCGCGCTGCCCGAGCGCGACGTGATCGAACGGCCGCAGCGCATGGCCGACGTCAACTACGCCACCTGGCGGCTGCTGCGCCAGGATTTCCTCGTCGTCGGCCGGATGATGGACGCCACCGACGGCGGCTACCGGATCGAATTCGAGCTGCTCGATGTCGCCAAGCAGGAGCGCTTGCTCGGCCTGGCGCTGAGCGGCCGCGCCGGCAACCTGCGCGACGTCGCCCACCAGATCGCCGACCAGATCTACGAGAAGATCCTCGGCGTGCGCGGCGCCTTCTGGACGCGCATCGCCTACGTCACCGCCACCGGCCTCGGCAAGGACACCCAGTACGCGCTGATGGTGGCCGACTCCGACGGCCACAACCCGCAGACGGTGGTGCGTTCGCGCGAGCCGCTGCTGTCGCCGGCCTGGAGTCCGGACGGCCGGCGCCTGGCCTACGTCAGCTTCGAGCGCGGCAATTCGTCGATCTACATCCAGGAGATCGCCACCGGCGCCCGCGAGGCGATCGCCAGCTTCCGCGGCATCAACGGCGCGCCGGCCTTCTCGCCGGACGGCAGCCGGCTGGCGCTGACCCTGTCGCGCAGCGGCAACCCCGAGATCTACGTGATGGACCTCGGCAGCCGCGCGCTCACCCAGCTCACCCGCCACTGGGGCATCGACACCGAGCCGGTGTGGACGCCGGACGGCCGCGACATCCTGTTCACTTCCGACCGCTCCGGCAAGCCGCAGATCTACCGCGTGGCGGCCGGCGGAGGTGAGGCCCAGCGGGTCACCTTCCAGGGCGAGTACAACGCCCGCACCACGGTCTGCTGCGACGGCAAGAAGTTCGCGGTGGCGCAGGGGGCCGGAAACGTATATCGTATCGCCGTTTTTGACCGGACTTTCGGCGAACCGGGGCAGGTCACCGTGCTCTCCCCGGGCAATCTGGACGAATCGCCGAGCTTCGCCCCCAACGGCAGCATGGTGCTCTACGCCTCCCGCGAGGGTAAGCGCGGTGTGCTGTATGCCGTTTCCGCCGACGGACGCGTGCGGCAGCGGCTGGTACTTGCCGACGGCGATGTCCGCGAACCCGCCTGGTCGCCGTTCCGCCAGCGCTGAAAGAGCAACACCCCAAAAGAAAACCGACCCCCGAACTCTCACCCGCTCGATAGGTAGACGCAATGAACAATGCCACCCGCATCCTGCTCGCCGCTGCAATCGCCGTGTCGATGGCCGCCTGCACCAAGAAGACCAAGCCCGAGGAAGTCGCGCCGGAGCCGACCCCGGCTGCGCCGGTGACCCAGCCCGTCGACGACGGCCGCTACTCGCCCGAGGACCTCGACACCGACAGCTGCCTGCGCCAGCGCGTCGTCTACTTCGACTTCGACAAGAGCGACATCAAGGCCGAGTTCACGGCCATCATGTCCTGCCACGCCAAGTACCTGCGCGACCGTCCGTCGGCCCGCATCACGCTGGAAGGCCACGCCGACGAGCGCGGCACCCGCGAGTACAACATGGGCCTGGGCGAGCGCCGCGGCAACGCCGTGAACTCCGCCCTGGTCGGCAACGGCGGCAGCGCCTCGCAGCTGTCGGTCGTCAGCTACGGCGAAGAGCGCCCGACCTGCACCGACTCGATGGAGTCCTGCTGGGGCCAGAACCGCCGCGTCGAGATCGTCTACACCGCCCGCTGATGCGCGCGCAGATGATCGCAGTGCGACTCACCGCGGCGGCCCTCGTGGCCGCCGCGGTTTTTCCGGCCCATGCGCAGGGCCGCCTCAGCCTCGCAGAGCGCGTCGAGCGTCTCGAGCAGCAGGCCGCGCGTGGCGACCAGGGCGACCGGAACCTCCAGTTGCTCAACCAGATCACCGAACTCCAGGCCGAGATCCAGTCGCTGCGCGGCGTCATCGAGCAGCAGGGCTTCGAGATCGAATCGCTGAAGAAGCGCAATCGCGACCAGTACGTCGACCTCGATTCCCGGCTCGCCCGCCTCGAGGGCGGCCAGCCGGCCGGCGGTTCGACGCCGGCCGAGCCGGTGCCCGAAGGCGGCTTCCAGCCGCTGCTCGACGAGCCCGCGCCCGCCGCGCCGCGTACGGTCATGGAAGAGCCCGAAGTGCGTGCCCAGGTCGACGGCGGTGGCCAGACCAGTCCGCTCGACAGCACCGCGCCGGCGACCATCGAGCCGGCGGCCGATCCTGCCGGCGAGCGCCCGCTGTACGAATCGGCCTTCGAGGCGCTGAAGGAGGGCCGCTACGCAGAGTCGGCACGTCGCTTCCAGGCCTTCCTCGGCGCCTACCCGAACGGCGCGTACGCACCCAACGCCTACTACTGGCTGGGCGAAAGCTACTACGTCACGCAGAACTACGGCATCGCGCTCGACACCTTCCGCCAGCTCCTGTCGGCCTTCCCCGACAGCGCCAAGGCGCCCGACGCGCTGCTCAAGGTCGGCTACTGCCACTACGAGCTGCGCCAGTGGGACGACGCCGAGGCCACGCTCAACGAGGTCGTCCAGAAGTATCCGGACAGCACCGTGTCGCGCCTCGCCCAGGGCCGCCTGCGCGCCCTGCGCCTGGAAGGCCGCAACTGATCGACGGCGACCGGCGGGCCGTGCGCCCGCCGGTCCCTCGCTTCGCTTCGCGATGAACACGCTCCTCGCCACGCCCTCCGCCGCCGCCGCCGATGGCGACGCCGAGGCGCTCGGCCGCCTGCGCATCACCGAAGTCTTCCTCTCGATCCAGGGCGAAGCCCGCGACGTCGGTTGGCCGACGGTGTTCATCCGCCTCACCGGTTGTCCCCTGCGCTGCGGCTACTGCGACACCGCCTACGCCTTCCACGGCGGGCAGTGGCGCAGCATCGACGCGCTGGTCGAGGAGGCCGCCGCCTTCGGCGTGCGCCATGTCTGCGTCACCGGCGGCGAGCCGCTGGCGCAGAAGCGCTGCCTGGTGCTGCTGCAGCGCCTGTGCGATGCCGGGTTCCGCGTGTCGCTGGAAACGTCGGGTGCGCTCGACGTGTCCGCCGTGGATCCGCGCGTCTCGCGCGTCATCGACGTGAAGACGCCGGGCTCGGGCGAGGTCGCGCGCAACCACTGGGCCAACCTCGGCCGCCTGCGCGAAGGCGATCAGCTGAAGTTCGTGATCTGCGACCGCGCCGACTTCGAATGGGCCCGCGACCGCGTCTTCGAGCACGCGCTCGCCGCCCGCGCCGACGTGCTGTTCTCGCCCAGCCAGGGCCAGCTCGCCCCGGCCGACCTCGCCGACTGGATCATCGCCGAGCGCCTGCCGGTGCGCCTCCAGCTGCAGCTGCACAAGGTGCTGTGGGGGGATGTGGCGGGGCGCTGAGGGATGGGGGGCAAAGAGTGGTGTCGCGTGGGCGAGGAGCTCAGGTGTCAGGTGTCAGGGGTCGAAGGTCAAAGGTCAAAGGTCAAAGGTCAAAGGTCTAAGGTCAAGGGTCCAGGGAAGCGGCGTCTGCGGATCTTCTTGAACTTTGACTCTTGACCATTGAGCACTCCCTGTCGACACGCGTCGCCGCACCCCGCCAACCCAACGCCTCGACCATGCCGCAATCCCACCCGACAACGCTCCCGCCCGCCGTGGTCCTCGTCTCCGGCGGCATGGACTCCGCCGTCGTCCTCGCGCTGGCGCGCGAGCGCGGATTCGCCGTGCACGCGCTCAGCGTGTCCTACGGCCAGCGCCACACCTCCGAGCTTGCCGCCGCCGCGCGCCTGGCCGCGACGATGGGCGCCGTGCAGCACAAGCAGGTCAACGTCGACCTGCGCAGCATCGGCGGCTCGGCGCTGACCGACGACATCGACGTGCCCGAGCACGGCGGCAGCGGCATCCCGGTCACCTACGTCCCGGCGCGCAACACCATCATGCTGTCGATCGCGCTGGGCTGGGCCGAAGTGCTCGGCGCCACCGACATCTTCTGCGGCGTCAACGCGGTCGACTACTCCGGCTATCCCGACTGCCGCCCCGCCTTCATCGAGGCGTTCGAACGGCTCGCCAACCTCGCCACCAAGGCTGGCGTCGAAGGCCACGGCCTGCGCGTGCACGCCCCGCTGATGGCAATGGGCAAGGACGCCATCGTCCGCGAGGGAATGCGCCTCGGCGTCGATTTCGCCGCCACCGTGTCCTGCTACCAGGCCGACTCCGACGGCCGCGCCTGCGGCCACTGCGACGCCTGCCGCCTGCGCGCCGAAGGCTTCCACCGCGCCGGTGTACACGACCCCACGCGCTACGTCTGACCGGCGCGCGCTTGTTCGCGCGGAAAGCGCTGTCTACACTGCGCCCCCGCCTCGCGCATCCGCGAGGCCCGCGCTGCCGACAGCGCACGATGGGCCGTTAGCTCAGCGGTAGAGCAGTGGACTTTTAATCCATTGGTCGATGGTTCGATCCCATCACGGCCCACCACCCCAGCAACACCGAGTCCATCAAGCGGACTCAACCCATGAGGTCGATGGTTCGATCCCATCACGGCCCACCAACTTCGAGTCAGGACCTCGCAAGCGGACTCAACCCATGTGGTCGATGGTTCGATCGCATCAAGGCCCACCAACTTCGAGTCAGCGACCTCGCGGGCGGACTCAACCCATGTGGTCGGTGGTTCGATCCCATCACGGCCCACCACTCCAGCAACACCGAGTCCATCAAGCGGACTCTTCGCTCTCGGAGTGCGCGAGGTCGAGCAGCCATCCGTGGCGCGGTACGCCAGCCCGCGCATCCATGCGCGGCCGCCCAGCGTCGCAGCGCAGCCGCTGACGCAGCCGCGCTGGCCGCGGCGCTGAGCCTCGTCGCGCCCCCCGTGTAGACGCAGATGCCGGCTTGTGCCCCCTCTCCCGCTGGCGGGAGAGGGCTGGGGTGAGGGTGGAGCCGCGCCCTGGCGGGCGCAGGTCGGGATACTCCTCGCCAACCATCGCGACACGCGACTCGCGGCCGGCAAGAGCGCGAGCACCGTGCGCCTCGAGATCGCGCTGCTCGGACACCAGCCCGCGCATCCATGCGCGGCCGCCCAGCGTCGCAGCGCGGCCGCTGACGCAGCCGCGCTGGCCGCGGCGCTGAGCCTCGTCGCGCCTCCCGTGCAGACGCAGATGCCAGCTGGTACCCCCTCTCCCGCTGGCGGGAGAGGGCCGGGGTGAGGGTGGAGCCGCGTCCTGGCGGGCGCAGGTCGGGATACTCCTCGCCAACTATCGCGACACGAGACTGGCGGACGGCAAGAGCACGAGCACCGTGCGCCTCGAGATCGCGCTGCTCGGACACCTCTTCAGCACGGCGATCAAGGCGTGGCGACTCGGCATCGCCTTCGATCCCGTGTCCAACATACGCCGACCGCCCCCCGCGCCCGGCCGAACGCGTCGGCCGACGGCGAGAGAAGAGCGCGCCATCCTCAAGAAGGCCGATCGACACAGCAATACCATGTTCGCGTGGATCATCCGCCTCGCGCTGGAGCCCGGCATGCGCACCAGCGAACTCAATCCGCTGCGCCTGACGCAGGTCGACCTCGAGCGACGCGTCGTGAGGCTCAACGACACCAGGAACGGATCCCAGCGAACCGTGCCGCTCAGCCTCGAAGCCCAGCGCGTCGTGCGCCTCGCGATCGCCAACCCGAGGCGACCGAAGCATACCGATCTGGCGCCTCCGAAAGGTCGCGGACGCGACGGGAAAGTGCGTCCCCAGCGCTTCCCCATGAAGTGGTGAGCGAGTCTGCAGATCAGACTGGTCGCCCAAGGCGCCAGGAGCGCGCACGAGGAGTGCACGTCGGCGCAAAGCCTAGCCGCACCCGCATTCAATTCCGCGCCGAAGTGGCGACCTTTCGGCGACATCGGCGTTGTTAGTGTCGCACTGCTTCGTGAAGTGAAGACGGCGAATCCTCGGAGGAAGAGCGACATGAGCAGGCACGCGAAACGGGCGTTGTGGTTGACTCTGTTGGCGCTCTTGATGGGGTCTCCAATTCTCGCTCTGGCGGCAGAGGCGCCAGGTGCCCTGACCATCATCGTCAAGGACCAGAACACCGGCCGGCCCCTTTCGGACGTGAAGCTCACCATCACGGAACGGGAAACCGGTTCCGCGCGGTCCGTGCAGACCGATGCACAAGGTCGAAGCGTCGTCGAACAGCTCGACCCTGGTCTCTACTCCGTGAACGTCACCAAGCACGGGTTCGCTCCATTGTACGAGCCCAGCGTGCGCGTCATTACGCGGAAGAACTCGAGGATCGGTTTCGAACTCGGAGCAGCGGCTCTGGACGAGGTGGTGGTTCGGGCGCGCACGAGCGATGTGCTCGCGTCGCCTTCGAGCACTTATCTCGATCGAGAAGCGTTGCGCAGTGCGGTTGGGGGTGGTGCGGATCCGCTGCTCTCGCTGGACGGCTTGCCTGGCCTGGCATCCGCCAGCGAGTTCGCGAGCTTCAGCGTGCGCGGCCGCGGCCCGAGGGACAATCTGATCTTCGTCGACGAGTTTCCCTTCGACAAGGCGGTGCACTTCGACGCGACTCTGGGGGAAGACGAGGATGTCGGCGGTGGCGGCCGCTTCTCGATCTTCGCACCGGATGTGATCAGTGGCGCGGAGTTCTCCCCGGGTGGCTGGGGTCCCGCGTACGGCGGCCGCGCGGCGTCGCTGCTCAAGCTCGAAGTCGCCGACGGCAGTCCAAGCCCGTCAGCGAGTCTGCGCATCGACCTTGCGGGCAACGAGGTCGGCTACGACGGCCCGCTGGGCATCACCGAGGATTCCACGGTGCTCATCTCTGCCCGCCGACTGGACTTCGGTGCCTTCTTCGAGGATATCGAGGAGCTGGACATCGGAGACCCGATCCTGAGGGACGTCATCGTCAAGTCCGCCGTACCCATCAACGACGCCAACACGCTGGAGGTCCTGCTCATCGATACGCGCGAGACCTACACGCGTGACGTGACTCACGTCTTCGCTTCGCCGAACTTCGAGGATGCGGCGCTGCTCGACTTCGAACAGGACAGCGATCTGTACGGGCTGACGCTGCGTTCATTGTTCGGCGATGCCGCGGTCTGGACCAACAGGATCTACCATCGCGCCAGCAACAAGATCAGCTCGGAAGGAGAAGCCTTTCCGGATCTCGTCCCCGCCGGGTCGCCCGCCTCCAGCTTTCCGGTGCGCGAAGACATCATCACCATCACCGAGGACGAGACCGAGATCGGCTGGCGAAGCAGCTTCGAGACGGTGAATCGATGGGGCGCGTTCGGTGCGGGAGTTCAGCTGACGCAGATCGACCTGGACTACAACACCGTGCTGGATGGCGACTGGATTCGATTCACCTACGACGACGACGACTTCCGGCCGGACCCCGGGCAGCGTTTCATCGTGCTGACGCCGGAGAGCATCAACTCCACGCTGAGCCAGAAGGCGACGAACTATGCAGGCTACGTGGACCAGCTGTTCCAGCTCGGCAGATGGAGTTTCCGCGCCGGGGTTCGGCTCGAACGCGACGGCCTGACCGACGAAAGCCTCGTGTCGCCCCGGTTCGGCGCCGCTTGGCGGCCCAGCGGAAGCGTCAGATACTTCGCGACGGCAGGTCTGTTCCATCAGTCGCCCCGCTACCTGGACTTGGCCGCCAACGCCTCGAACGCGTTGGAGAACGAAGAGATCACGCACACGAGCATCGGCTTCGAGGTCTTCCCGAACGACAGGTGGTCGCTGATGACGGAAGCCTATTATCAGGACCTCGCCAATCTGGTGGTCGACCTGGATCGGGCCAGCGGAACGTTCGCCAACTTCGGGGACGGCACGTCCCACGGCGTGGATGTCGTGCTCGAGGGCACGATTCGCGAAGGCCTCTACGCGACCGCCACCTACTCCTACAACGATGCGGAGGTCGACCGGAAGGATGGTCGGGGCGCCGTCGCCGACGAGTTCAGCCGCGAGCATGTGGCGACCCTTGGACTGACGTGGGAGATCACCGACCGCTGGAAGGTGGCCGGGCGCTACAAGTACCTCTCCGGCAGGCCGGAGGATGCCTTCGTCATCCACGAAGACGTGCTGGGGCCGGGGCAGCCCCTGCGCTTCTCGAGGGAGACGGTCGAGCGCAATGTCGGTCGAAAGTCCGGTTACGGCGTGCTGAACCTTCGCGTGGACTATCGGCGCGCTTTCGGCCCCATCGACGTGACGGCCTTTCTCGACGTCATCAACGTCACAGGCGCATCGTCGACGGACGATACCGAGTTCGACTACCGCCGGGGCGTCAACGTCCGGGACGACAGCGAAGCCGAGCCGCTGATCGGGCTGCGACTGGACTACGCCTGGTAGGGGAGCCGCAGATGGGTGGTGCTTTGGGTGCGGCGCCGATCAGGGCATTGATCGTCGAGGACAACCGCGACATCTGCGCCAACATCGCCACGTATCTGGAGAAGTTCGGCTATGTTCTGGATTTCGCGTACGACGGCCTGACCGCGATGCACCTTGCGTCGACGAATCCGTTCGACGTCATCGTCCTCGACCTGATGATCCCGGGCATGGATGGCCTCAGCTTCTGCCGGCGTCTGCGAACGGATGCCAGGATGGAGACGCCCGTTCTCATGCTGACGGCGAGGGACACGCTCGACGACAGACTCAAGGGCTTCGACGCCGGAGCCGACGACTACCTGGTCAAGCCTTTCGCGCTGCAGGAACTCCATGCGCGACTCCGGGCCCTCTACAAGCGTAGTCGCCGAAACACCGACAACCTGCTGGCGGTGGGCGATCTGACCATGAACCGATCCACGTTGCAGGTGCATCGCGCGGGGCGGCGTGTCGAGCTCAACCCTGCCGGCCTCAAGTTGCTGCAGCGATTGATGGAAGAGTCGCCGTCCGTCGTGGCGCGCGATGATCTCGAAACCCTGCTGTGGGCCGACGAGCGGCCGGACGGTGATGCGCTTCGCTCGCACATGTACAAGCTGCGACAGGCGATCGACAGGCCGTTCGACAGGCCCCTGATTCATACGGTGCATCGCATCGGCTATCGAATCGCGGAGGACGCCGACTAGTGCGGCGGCTCAGTCTGCGCAAGCGTGTCGAACATGCGTTCGCGCTGTGCGTCGTCGGACTCAGCGTCGTGTGGGGCTTCGCGTTCTACGCCGCCATCCGGTTGAGCGAAGACCGTGTGCTGGTGAACCAGCTGAGGCACGCCGCCGGCAACTATCCCGACGTGACGATGAACCTGCGTGGCTACGAGGACGTCGCGAGCCTGCCGGAATCGCTGAGGGACTGGGCGCGGACCGGTCCCGGGGAAGGCGTGTACGAGTTCGTCGACGAAGAACTGCATGTGGCGGTGATTCCGGCCGACACTGCATCGGGACGCGCCTTCGTGGTCTTCGATGTCGCCGGGGTCGAAGCGGCATCGTCCGAGGATTGGTGGTGGCTGCTCGTCATCACGGCCGTCGTCGGTGCGCTCGGGGCGCTCGGGCTCGGACTGGGAGTGCTCGTGATGCGCAGGGCGGTCGCTCCGGTCGTGCAGCTCGCCGAGGTGGTCGCCGCGATCGACCTCGAGCACCTGTCGGCCGGCGATCACAAGCTCATCGAGGCCAACCGCTTCGGCACGGATGAGGTCGGCGTCCTGGCCGGGGCGATAGAGAGGACACTCGAACGCATCAGCTCCTTCGTGGCGCGGGAGCGATACTTCACCAGCTGGGCCAGTCACGAGTTGCGCACCCCCATCACGGTGATGACAGGTGCGCTCGAGCTGCTCGAACAGAGCGATCTTTCGGCAGAGGATGCAATGGCGCTGGAGCGCGCGCGGCGTGCAACGCGCGAGATGAAGTCCACGATCGAGATGTCCCTGTGCCTCGCCCGCGAGTCCGACGACGGTCAGTACGACGAGCAGTTCCAGGTGACGCCGCTGGTGAACCGGGCAATCGATCAGCAGCGCTACCTGCTCAACGGCAAGGCGGTCGAGGTCGATGTCGACAGTCTCGCCAGGCCTCTGGTCCGCGGACATCCGCAGGCGTTCCTGATCGCGGTCAACAATCTGGTGCGGAATGCTTTCGAGCAGACGCTCGCCGGCGAAGGACCGATCACGGTTCTCATAAGGGAGCACGAACTGCTGGTCACCAACAGGTTGCGCGGTGACGTCGTCGAGCGGAGCTCGCCGACCGCGACGTCGTCGTCTCACGGATATGGTCTGGGTCTTGGCATCGTTCAACGGCTGTGTGAGCGAAACGGCTGGGCGTTTTCGTTGCGGGTTGACGAGGCGCGCGTCACCGCGAGCCTTTCCTGGTGAGAATGGTCAACCGCTTCAACGCGGGCAGCAGGAATTCCGGAATCAACGTTCCAACCCCGCGCCGCGCAGACTGGCGTGAATCCCCTGTTGGCCGAAAGCGGCTCAATTCCCGAGCCCGCGCCGGTGCCGAAGCAAGCATCGTCCTGAATCGACGACCGCGACTTGGTGACCCTGCGCTCAGCTTCGGCGCTCTTGCAGCCAGCACAACTGCTCGCCAATCCGCAGTCCTGCCTTGGGCACCGAGACCTTGATCCACCAAGGCCAACGAACTCCGAGTCCAGCCACCTCGAGAGCGGATCCGTCGCTTTCGATCCGAGCAAGCGCGACCCGCCATCCCTCGCGCGTTGCGCCCGCCCGCGCATCCATGCGCGGTCGCTCAGCGTCGCAGCGCGGCCACTGACGCAGCCGCGCTGGCGGCGATGCTGAGCCCCGTCACGGCCCAATGCTCCAGCAACCCCGAGTCCGTCAGGCGGACTCGCCCCATGTGGTCGATGGTCTGATCCCGCCGACGACCGGTGAGCCGGCCTGGCGTGGCAGCTGACCGGGTGGCCGCGAGCCGCACTTCCGATATGCTCCCCATCCGTCCGTACAGCCGCAGGGATCGCCAAGCCGATGGGGGCAGCGCTCACGCGAGATCAGGTTCTTGCACTCGCGCCGGATGACGCGTCCGCCAAGGCCGCCAACGGCCTGACCTCCGACAGCAGATGGGTGACGCTCGGCGCCGACAGCGAAGCGGTGTGGGGCGAATGCCAGGGCAGCGGCTCCAAGCCCTACCAGGCGCAGGTCGATCTGGGTGCGCTGGTCAGCCGATGTTCCTGCCCGAGCCGCAAGTTCCCCTGCAAGCACGGGCTGGCGCTGCTGCTGCTGTATGCGCAGCAGAATCCGCGCTTCGCGGGTGCGGCGCGGCCGGCCTGGGTGGACGAGTGGCTGGCGTCGCGGCGGGAGCGCAACGAGAAGAAGGAGAAGGCCGCGGTTGCGGTGGCCGAGAAGGCGACTGCCGACCCCGAGGCCGCGGCGGCCGCAGCGGCGAAGCGCGAGGCGGGGCGCTGGAAGCGGATCGAGGACGGCACGGCGGAGCTCGAGCGCTGGATGGCCGACGTGCTCAGGCGCGGGCTGGCGAAGTTCGGGGCCGAGCAGCGCAAGGAATGGGAGGCGATGGCGGCGCGCATGGTCGACGCGCAGGCGCCTGGGCTCGCGCCGCGCGTGCTGGCGGCGCTGGCGCTGATGGGCGCGGGCAGCGCGCGATACGGTGAGGTGGTCGAGCATTTCGGTCTGCTGCAGCTGGTCCGCGAGGGCGTGCGAAGGCGCGCGCGCCTGTCTCCGGCGCGCCTGGCCGATCTGCGCGCGGCGTTGGGTTGGCCGACAGAGAAGGACGACGTGCTGGTCGCCGGCGAAGCGGTCGCCGATGAGTGGTGTGTTCTGGGTCAGCTCGTCACCGAGCCCGAAGCCAAGCTGAGCGAGCGGCGGGTATGGCTGCGCGGCGTGGGGAGCCGGCGCTTTGCGCTGCTGCAGGAATTTTCCTACGCCGGCAAGCCGTGGGAGCGCACCTGGCGCATCGGCTCGCAGCAGCGCGCCGAGCTTCGCTTCCATGCCGGCAGCGTGTCGCTGCGCGCGATCGCGCGCGAGGTCGGCAGCCCTGCGCCGACGACGGCGATGCTTGCCGATGCGGCGGACGTCGCGTTCGATGCCGCTTCGCAGGCGTTCGCGAGCAACCCCTGGCTGACGGTGGTGCCACTTGCGCTGAGCGTGGCGACGCCGTTCCGCGACGATGCCGGCTGGCGGCTGCATACGGCCGCCGGCACCGTGCCGCTGCGGATCGACGACGCCGACGGCTGGTCGCTGCTCGCCTTCAGCGGCGGGCACGCGCTCGCCGTGATGGGCGAGTGGGACGGCCGCGAGCTGAGAATGCTGAGCGGCCGGGATCGCGGCGGCGCGCATTGGGCGCCGGAGGTGGCGACATGACGCCCTGGCTCAAACCGGCGCTGATCGGCGTGGACGACACCGTGGCGTTCGGGATCGAAGGCGAGGTGGGCGAGCTGCTGGCGCGCGTCGCCGAGGTCGAGGACCCGGCGCTGGCCTACGCGCGCAGCGCCGCGGTGCTGGCGGCCTGCGCGCGGGCGGCGACCGCGCCGGCGGGAGCGGATGTCGCGCTGCCTGCGCCGGCGGCGCCCGATCCGGAGGCGCTGCCGGCGACGCATCCATGGGCCGACGTGATCGCCGCGGTGTTCATGACCGCGACGCAGTCGCCGTCGTACGAGGTGCGCCTCACCTGTGAGGCCTGTCTGCGCCTGGCGGAGGTCGGCAGGACGCTGCCGCCCTCCGCGCTGCCTTCCGCGTTGACCGCCGGACAACGGCATCAGGCGCTGCGACCCGCGCTGCTCCCGGTGCTCGGCAATCGCGGACGCTGGCTCGCGGCGCAGAATCCGGACTGGAAGTACGCTGCGGGCGCGGGCGCCGACCCCGGCGCGCCGGATCAGGCGACGCCGTGGGAGCACGGCACGTTCGTCGACCGGCTCGGGTACTTTCGCGCGCTGCGCCAGGGGGATCCGGCCGCGGCGCGCGATCTGCTGCAGGCCAGCCTCGGCGAGCTGGCCGCGAAGGAGCGACTCGAGTTCGTCCAGGCGATGAGTCTCGGCCTGCAGCCGGACGACGCCCCGCTGCTCGAGCTGCTGCTGTCCAAGGACCGCAGTCGCGACGTGCGCTACGCGGCCGCACGGCTGCTCGCGCTGCTGCCCGACACCGCGCACGCCCGGCGGCTGCAGTCGTGGGTCGCCCCCTTGCTGACCGCCAGGCGCGGCCTGCTCGGCAAGGGCTGGAATCTCGAAGCGCCGGACGCCGCTGATCCGGGCTGGGCCGCGGCGCAGATCGAGCCGACCCGCCCGCAGCATGAAGCCCTCGGTGAGCGTGCCTGGTGGCTCTACCAGCTCACCCGCCAGGTGCCCTTGTCCTGGTGGACCACGCACACCGGCATGAGCCCGGCCGACCTCGTCGCCTGGGCCGGCAAGTCCGATTGGAAGGCCGCGCTCTACCGCGGCTGGCGCGAGCGGGTCAGCCAATCCGAGCCGGACTGGATCGAGGCGCTGCTCGCGGCGCGCTCGCGCGATTCGCGCGCTGCCGCCGGCGACCTGCTCGCGCTGCTGCCGGTGGCGCAGCGCGAGAAGCACTGGGCCGACGACATCGATGCGCTCTGGAAGAGCGGCGACGCGGGCGAGATCATCGCCGCCTGCGCGCTGGGCGAGACGCTGTCACTGCGCTACTCCAGCGCCCTGCTGCCCACGCTGTACGCCTGCTTCGACGATGATCGTCTGCGCCATGACTACGGTCTGCGCAGCTGCCTGCTCGAGCTGGCGACGCTGGTCGATGCCGGCGCCATCGGCAGGTCGCGGCCGGTGTCCCGCCGCGCCGACGAGACGCCGGCGATGGCCGAGTGCGCCCAGGCCTTCGAACGCATCCTGCACGTGCGCGCGGCGCTGCGTGCCCACCCCTGAGAACGCCCGATTCCCTACCGGAGCCGTCATGAGCACTTCGAAGCCCCTCGAATCCGTCCTGCGCCGGCACGCCGAGCACCAGTTCGCCGAGGAACTGGCCGAACTGAAGAAGGTCGACGACCGTCCCCGTCCGGCGAACTGGGAGCTGTCGCCCTGGGCCGTCGTGACCTATCTGGTCGGCGGCAGGCTCGACAACGGCTTCGAGGTGACGCCGAAGTACATAGGCGCGCGCCGGCTGATGGAGGTGGCGGTCGCCACGGTGGCGACCGATCGCGCCCTGCTGCTGTTCGGCGTGCCGTGCACGGCGAAGTCGTGGGTGTCCGAGCACATGACCGCGGCGATCAGCGGCGATTCGACCCTGCTGGTGCAGGGCACCGCCGGCACCAGCGAGGAGCAGATCCGCTACGGCTGGAACTATGCCCAGCTGCTCGCCAACGGCCCGAGCGAGCAGGCCCTCGTGCCCAGTCCGCTGATGAACGCGATGCGACGCGGCAAGATCGCGCGCATCGAGGAGCTGACCCGCATCCCGGCCGATGTGCAGGACTCGCTGATCACCGTGCTGTCGGAGAAGACGCTGCCGATCCCCGAGCTGGGTTCGGAGGTGCAGGCGGTCCGCGGCTTCAGCGTGATCGCCACCGCCAACAACCGCGACAAGGGCGTCAACGAGCTGTCGAGCGCGCTCAAGCGGCGCTTCAACACGGTGATCCTGCCGGTGCCGTCCAGCGAGGACGAGGAGATCGCGATCGTGGTGAAACGCGTGCACGAGCTGGGCCGCGCGCTGCAGCTGCCGGCCGAGCCGCCGGCGCTGAAGGAAGTCGCGCGCATCGTCCGCATCTTCCGCGAGCTGCGCAACGGCGTCACCGAGGACGGCAAGTCCAAGCTCAAGTCGCCCAGCGCCACGCTCTCCACCGCCGAGGCGATCTCGGTGATCAACAACGGCATGGCGCTGGCCGGCCACTTCGGCGACGGCGTGATGCGCGCCGCCGACGTGGCGTCGGGAATGATCGGCGCGATCGTCAAGGATCCGGTGCAGGACGCCGTCGTCTGGACCGAGTACCTCGAGACCGTGGTGAAGGAGCGCGGTGACTGGAAGGACCTCTACCGGGCCTTCCGCGAGCAGGTCTGATCGACGCCGATGAGCGACGGCGTCTCCTATTTCGGCATCCGCCACCACGGCCCGGGCTGCGCGCGCAGCCTGCGCGCCGCGCTGGCACGGCTTCGTCCGGACTGCGTGCTGATCGAGGGGCCCGCCGGCGCCGAGCCGCTGCTTTCGCACCTGCTCGATGCCGAGCTGTCGCCGCCGGTGGCCCTGCTGTCGCACGTGGTCGACGACCCGCAGCTCGCGGTTTTCCATCCCTTCGCCGTCTATTCGCCCGAATGGCAGGCGCTGCAGTGGGCCGCGCAGGCGCAGGTGCCGGTGCAGTTCATCGACGTGCCTGCGGCGGTGAGCCTGGCCTGGCAGCAGGTCGATCGTTCGACGGCACGGGCGGAAGCCGCCGACGCCGACGAGCCGGACGCCGGCGGGTCCGAGGAGGGCCACAGTGCGGTCGATTCCGACGCGGTGCCCTCCGGCACCGCCGCGCATGACGGAGACGACGACGGCCCACACGATCCGCTCGACTGGCTCGCCCGCGCCGCCGGCTACGGCGACGGCGAGACCTGGTGGAACCAGATGATCGAGGAGCGCGGCGAAGGCGAGGGCCTGTTCGACGCCATCGCCCAGGCCATGACCGAGCTGCGCGACCACGCACCCCGGCGCGTGCGCCGCGACCAGGCGCGCGAGGACATCCGCGAGGCGCACATGCGCAGCGGCGTGCGCGCGGCGCGCAAGCACGGCCACGCGCGCATCGCCGTGGTCTGCGGCGCCTGGCACGTGCCCGCCCTGATGGATCCCGGCACGGCCGCCGCCGATGCACGCCTGCTCAAGGGACTGCCCAAGCTCAGGACGCAGTCGACCTGGGTGCCCTGGACCTACAGGCATCTGAGCATGCGCAGCGGCTACGGCGCCGGCGTCGCCGCGCCGGGCTGGTACGACTACCTCTGGCGCAGCGGCGGCGACGCCCGGCGTCGCGCGGTGGGCTGGTATGCGCGCGTCGCCCGCCTGCTGCGCGAGCACGAGCTGGACTGCTCCTCCGCGCACCTGATCGAGGCGGCGCGTCTGGCCGACGCGCTGGCGGCGCTGCGCGACCGCCCGGCGCCGGGTCTGGACGAGATCAGCGAGGCCACGCGCAGCGTCATCTGCAGCGGCGACGACACGCCGATGCGGCTGATCGCCGACGCGCTGTTGGTCGGCGAGGTCATGGGCACGGTACCGGCCGGCGTGCCGACGGTGCCGCTGCAGCGCGACCTCGAGGCCGAACAGCGACGCCTGCGCCTGAAGGCCGAGGCGCTCGCCAGCCCGCTCGACCTCGACCTGCGCAGCGAGACCGACCTGCAGCGCAGCCATCTGCTGCACCGCCTGCTGCTGCTCGGCATCGGCTGGGGCACGATCGCGCAGGTCGGACGCTCGGCGCGCGGCACGTTCCACGAGGTGTGGACGCTGGCCTGGGCGCCGGAATTCCTGATCGACCTGATCGTCGCCAGCCGCTACGGCCAGACCGTCGAGGCGGCGGCGGGCCAGCGCGCGATCGAGCAGGCCAGGTCGGCCGAGAAGCTGCCCGAGCTCGCGGCCCTGGTCGATCGGGTGCTGCTGGCGAACCTGCCGGCCGCCGTGCCGGCCGTCGCGGCGGAGCTCGAAGCGCGCGCGGCGATCTCCGCCGACCCGCTCGGCCTGCTCGCCGCGCTGCCCGCGCTCGCCAACGTCTACCGCTACGGCAACGTGCGCCGCACCGACGGCGAGCAGGTGGCGCATCTGTTCGACGGCATGCTGCTGCGTGCCTGCATCGGACTGCCGCTGGCGCTGCGCGACCTCGACGGCGAGCCGGCCGAGCAGGCGCGCGACGTCCTGCTGGGCGCCGACCGCGCGCTCGGACTCCGCCAGGGCGAGGAGCAGACCGCGGCCTGGCGCCGCGCGCTGCGCACCGTCGCGCTGGCCGAGGGCAGCGCCACGCTGCTGCGCGGCGTGTGCACGCGGCTGCTGCTGGATGCGTCGGCCATGCCGGGCGACGAAGTGCAGGCGCAGCTGCAGCGCAACCTGTCGCAGGGCGCCGAACCGTTGCCTGCAGCGCAGTGGCTGGACGGCTTCCTCAACCGCAACGCGACCGTGCTGCTGCACGAGGACGCGGTGTGGGCGCTGATCGACGGCTGGCTGAGCGGGTTGAGCGATGAGCACTTCGTGCGAATCGTGCCGCTGGTGCGACGGACCTTCGCCGAGTTCGAGGCGGCGGATCGGCGCGATCTCGGGGAGCGGGTGAAGCGACCGCATGCCGCCGTGCCGGTCGCTATCGAGAAGCCGGCGTGGGACGAAGCGCGGGCGAAGCGGGCCTTGCCGATGCTGCGGGAACTGTTCGGGGTGAGCGATGCGTCGTGAGATCGGCCGGACAGCGGGACGACGAGGGCCGGCGCCAGGGGAGGGCGGTCATGGCAGCTGAGGTCGAGAACGACGAAGCGCTGCCCGACGGGCCGATCTCGCGCGCACAGCGCTGGCGCCTGGTGCTGGGCAGCGATGCGGAGGCAGGCTGCGGCGGGCTCGGCGCCGGGCTGCAGGGCATGGATGCAGCGCTGGCCGCGCTGTACGAGCCCGAAGGCCCGGGCGGCCTGAAGCGCCGCGGCGGGCGCGGCGGCTCGGCGCCGAACGTGGCGCGCTGGCTGGGCGACATCCGCAGGTACTTCCCGTCCTCGGTGGTGCAGGTCATGCAGCGCGACGCGCTGCAGCGCCTCGATCTCAGGCAGATGCTGCTCGAGAAGGAGATGCTCGAGAGCGTGCAGCCGGACGTGCACATGGTGGCGAACCTCATCGCGCTGTCCAGCGTCATCCCCGCCGGCACGAAGGAGACCGCGCGCCTGGTGGTGCGACAAGTGGTCGAGGCGCTCATGCGCAAGCTCGAAGAGCCGCTGCGCTCGGCGATCACCGGCGCGCTCGACCGCGCGCGCCGCAACCGTCGCCCGCGCCACGCCGAGATCGACTGGCTGCGCACCATCCGCGCAAACCTGCGCCACTGGCAGCCCGAGCTGCGCACCGTCATCCCGCAGGAGCTGATCGGCTTCGGCCGCAAGGCGCGCAGGCCGCAGCGCGAAGTGATCCTGTGCATCGACCAGAGCGGCTCGATGGCCGCCTCGGTGGTGTATTCGAGCATCTTCGGCGCGGTGATGGCCTCGCTGCCGGCGGTATCGACCAGGCTCGTCGTGTTCGACACCTCCGTGGTCGACATGAGCGACCAGCTCGACGACCCGGTCGACCTGCTGTTCGGCGTGCAGCTCGGCGGCGGCACCGACATCCACCGCGCCGTCACCTACTGCCAGTCGCTGATCCGCGAACCGCACAACGCGATCCTGGTGCTGATCTCGGACCTGTACGAGGGCGGCGTCGAGCAGAAGCTGCTGGCGCGCGCGCAGGAGCTGGTCGAGGCCGGCGTGCAGTTCGTCACCCTGCTCGCGCTCAGCGACGAAGGCCGACCGTCCTACGACAAGGACCTCGCCGCCAAACTTGCCGCGCTCGGCGTACCGTCCTTCGCCTGCACCCCCGACGCATTTCCCTCACTGATGGCCGCCGCGATCCGCCGCGACGACATCAACCAGTGGGCATCCAGCCAGGGATTGGTGGCGTCGCGCGGGGCCTAGCTGCTGGTCCCCGCTGCTCTGCTGCGAAGGTGGCGACCCGGTGCGCCCATGCCTGGTGGACGGAAGGATGGGCATCCCACGATGCGATGCCGCCTCGGAGGGAGGTGCAGCTCGCTGCAGGGGGCGGAGCGAACTTCAACGACAGCTGTCGACGCATTTCCGTCACTACGCTCAGAGCGGAATCGCAGATCCTGCTCCGAAGCAATGCCGAGCCAGTGCACAAGGTCCATTGATCTCCTGCCCATCGGCGGACGCGTCGACGACATGCTTGACCGTCGTTCCGCCCCTCTCGGGCAACGGACCCATGGACACTCGCCTGCTCCCGCGTGGCGATCATGCAGGCGGCCTCAGGGATCTGCGCGCACCGGCACGGGCGCTTCCGGCGACTTGCCGCTGATCACGCAGCGGTCGATGTCGAGGGTTCCGGCATTGAAGACTCCGCCGCCGGCCGTGAGGATGTTCAGGGCGCCATGCGTCGCAGTCGAATCGAAGACGCCGCAATCCGAGAGGGAGAGTGTTGCATCCGGGTCGACACGCACTGCTCCTCCGTAGGATCCCGACGAGACTCCGCTTCGCACGGTCAATCCGCGCACTTCAGCGACCGCCCACTCGTGCACGTGGAGAATTCGATCCGGAACCGCACTCTGGATGAACGTGTCGGCAGGTCCCGCGCCCACGAGCCGCAGCTTGCCGCGCACGTCGAGATCGCCACCAGCGTCTTCCTCCAGCCGATCGGCCAGGAGCGAAAGCACGAACGTGCCGGCGCCGACGTTGATGGTCGCGGTACCCGCCTGCGCATTCGCCTCCTGAACCGCGGCGCGAAGGTTGCATGTTCCGGCGCCGGTCGCACATACGCCGTCACCGATCGACGCGTCGACGGCATCTTCCACCTGGGTCACTTCGAAGGTGGTCCCTGCCGCGGAGTCCACGCCCGGGAGAAACGCCATCGCAATCCCGATGGGCAGTGCAGCCAGGCAAGCGCGAAGTGCCCGCAGCCACCTGGGCAGCCGAAGGGTTGCATCGGTTCAGGGGCGAGAGGGGCGCTCGGCACATGGGCGAGTCCTGGATAGAGGCACGTTCAAGCGTTCACGGCGGCGCAGATAGCGCGCCTTGGGCCATTGGGGCTGAGAGCGGGGACGACGCCCGACGCTGCGCATCGGAGACCGCGAGTGGCCGGCGGCGTGGCACGTAGTGCTCGCCTCGGGTCAGTGCCGAGCGGGTGCTCGTTGCGGAATGCGTTGCCCCGCCCGACTGGGGGGCGAACCTCGGGCACTGTTGTGGCTGCACTGTCGTGGCCCGAGAATCCCGCTCTGGGCCCAGACTCCCGAGACTGCAGGAGGTCGATGAGATGCGGAGACTGCGGTGGATCTGCTGTTTGGTTTTCCTTGCCTTGCCGGGTTGGGCGATGGCGTCGCTGCTGCAGTTGACGCCGTGCACGATTCCGGGCCATGCGGAGCCGGTCCGCTGCGGCACCCTCGAAGTGCCCGAGAACCGCGCGCAGCCGGAAGGCCGCCGGATCGCGCTCAACCTTCTGGTGGTTCCCGCCGTCGCGCCGGACCCGGCTTTCGTGCCGCTCTACGACCTCGCCGGCGGGCCTGGCCTCGCCGTGACCGAGGGTGCGGACTTCTACCTGACGATCGGAGCGGTGCATCGCCTGAAGCGCGATGTGGTGCTCGTCGACCAACGCGGCACCGGCAAGTCTTCGCCACTCGCCTGCCCTGAGCTTGCGGGCACCGGGGCCCGCTATCCCGCGAGACAGGTCCGTGCGTGCCGCGAGCGCCTCGGCAAGCTCGCGGCCCTCGACCAGTACACCACGGCGGCGAGCGTGGCAGATCTCGAGGACGTGCGGCGCGCACTGGGACACGAGAAGGTCGACGTCGCCGGCATGTCCTACGGAACGCGCCTGGCGCTGGCCTGGATCGACAGCGCGCCCTCTGCGATTCGCTCCGCGGTGCTGATCGGCACCGTGCCTGACGATGCACGCGTTCCGCTCTGGCACGCGCGCAACGCGCAGGATGCGCTCGACGCGGTGCTGGCCGACTGCGCCGCGGACGCAGCCTGCCAGGCAGCCTTCCCGTCGCTCGAGAAGGATTGGAAGACGATTCGCTCGGATCCCGCGTTCGACGGCGCAGCACGCGAGGCGTTGCGCAACCGCCTGGCGACGACCTCCTCCCAGCGCGCGCTGCCGCAGCTCATCACCTCGCTCGCCAAGGATGGGCTCGCGGCACTCGCCGGACCCGCGACGGGGCCGCCCTATGCGGAAGGCCTGTACCTGTCGATCACCTGCGCGGAGGACGTGCCTGCCTTCGCCGCGGCAGACGTTGCAGACGCGACCAGGGACACGTTCCTCGGCGACTGGCGCGTCGCCCGCCAGCAGGAGGCCTGCGCGCTCTGGAACGTGGCGCCGCGCACCCTGCGCTACGCGCGAGCATCCAGCGACGTGCCGGTGCTGTTTCTCGCCGGTGAGCGCGACCACGTCACGCCGCCCGCGTGGGCCGAGCGCGTGGCCAGACAGTTCCCGCGCGGTCGCGTCGTGGTGCTGCCGGGTCTTTCGCACGTGCCCGAGGGCGTCGAGGGCATCGCATGCATCGACACGCTCATCAAGCAGTTCGCCAAGCGGCCCGACGCTGCGGCGCTGGACGTCGGCTGCGTGGCCGCGATGAAGCCGCCGCCGTTCGCGGGCGCGCGCTGAGCGCGTCTCGCGTTACCTCCCCCACCGAGGAGTTCCCTGCAGGTGCTCGTCCATGCCGCTCGATCCCACACCGTGGTCACCGCTCCAATCCGCAGCCGGATTCAGGCGGTGCTCACCGAAGCACAGCAGCCGCAGGATGGACGCCGGCCTCAGGTGCAGGCTGGCCCACGACAGCGGTGTGTCGCCGTTCGCATCGAGCGCTTCGCGATCGGCCCCGGCATGGAGCAATGCGTGGATGGTCGCCTCGTCGGCGAATGCCGCCGCGCGATGCAGCGGCGTCTCGCCTCGCGTCCGGACGTCACGCATGAAGCACCCGGTGTCGACCCCGACCGCAGTCCGGACGTCCGGCCGCGCCCCTGCCGCGAGCAGCACCGCAACGGTTCGGCGTTGAGCGGGGCGATCGGCACGGGCGAGCGCTGCATGAAGCGGGGCCTCGGCCGTATCCGGGAGAGCGTGATTGGGGTCGGCACCGGCTTCGAGCAGGTACTGGCACAGCCGCCAATGGGCGTGGAAGGCGGCACCGTTCAGATCGAAGTTCTCGCCGAGCGTCGCCAGCGCTTCCCCATTCGCGACCAGTGCACGAACGGCGCTGACGTCGCCGTAGTAGGCGCACCAACGCATCAGCGGGACGCCATCGAGGTCGGTGGTCTTCGCAGGATGGCCGGCGGCGATCAGCTCGAAGACTTCGTCGGTTCGGCCGTTGACGATTCGATCGATCCAGCGAGTCAGCATCTCCTCCTCCCCATGTCCGCCAGGTTGCCATCCGGATGCAGGTCAACGATAACGACAGCGCCGCGCCCGCGCTTCGCGCGATGCTGGCGGGGGGCCGCCTCGCAGCCTCCGGGATGATGCGATCGATTCGATTGCCTGACGCCCATGCGCGAACTCGGGCTTTCGGGTGAATGGCGGCAGCGCAGTTCCGACCAGGGGTCGGCCGGCTTCCGGATCGAAGCGACAGCCCGCCAACCTCGACTCAGCGGCTTCGCGAATCGGCGAGGTGGCGGCACGAATGCGCAGACCGTGCGGTCCTGCAGAGCGGTTCCGCGGTCAGGCAGCGCTGCGCAAAGCGGTGAGGGGCTTCCAGCACGGGAGACGGATCGCTTTCGCAAGAGCGGGCCACGTGCGTCCGGAACTCCGGGTGAGTCCGCACTTCGGCGCCAAGCGGCGCTTGCTGCCATGGGCGGATCGGGTTCACTGCACCTTGGCATCGCTCGGCCGCCGGTCGTTCGAATCCCGAGATCCTTCGGAGCAGCCTCAGGCCTGATCGAACCGATACGGCGTCGCCAGCGCGGAAGGCCGCTGCCCGAAGGCGGCGGCGAACGCCGTCAGGTTCGTGCAGTCGCCCAGATCGATCGGGTTGCGGAACGGGAAGTGCTCGACGAGGCAGAACAGGGCGACCTCGAACCAGCGCAGCCGCTTGGTCGGCAGCGATGCGAGGACGGCCTCGAGCTGCCGGTCTAGCCAGGCGACGCTGTCGAGCAGGCCCTGCCTGCGCTTTGCGGACACCACGTCCGGCGGGCGCCTGGCGACGAAGTCGTGCATCACCACCTCGACCTGTGCCGCCATCGCCTGGGCAAGCAGCTCATGCGCGTTCATCAGCAGCGGCGCGTCGGCCTGTTCGGGCCAGAAGACCTCGGACTCGGCGTCGGCGGCGCGGGCCAGGCAGCGGCAGATGTTGGCGGTGCCGAACACGGGCTCGCCGTCGATGCGCAGGATCGGCAGCCTGAGCGCGGGATTGCCGGCGAAGGTGTTCGCGTCGTGGGCCATCAGGTCGAGGATCGGCTCGAACCGCGGCGCCAGTCCGAGCTCGTGGGCGAAGATGCGCGCGAGCCGGGTGTAGTGCGAGCTCTGGCGGCCGATCAGTTCCAGCGCAGGCATGGGCGTGTCCTCGTGGCGTCGGGGAACATTGTGCGCCCGGCCTGCGCCCGCGGCAGTGCGCCTACTGCGCCGTGATCCGGGCGACGACCCTGCGCACCACCGGCGCCAGCAGCGTCACCGCGACGAACGCCACCGGCCAGGTCTTCAGGCAGCTCCACAGCCACAGCGAGATGAAGTCGGGTCCGATGCCCTGGCTCGTCGCCAGCACGAAGGCCGACACCAGCGCGACCATGAGCGCCGAGAGCAGGGCGCCGAACAGGACGGGGGCGTAGCGGGCGGGGATGCGCATGTCAGATTCCTCGAGCAAGTGAGAGGGCAAGGGCGGTGGCGTACAGGCCCAGGCCGAACACGACGTGGGTGGCGAAGTTCTGCAGGCGCGCGGCGGCGGGTCGGGGCGTGCGTCGAGCGGCGAGGCCGGCGCCCATGCCCGGCTGCATCAGCAGGAAGGGCGCGGCCAGCGTGCCGATGCCGACCAGCAGCGCCGGGAGCAGCCGTGGTCGGGCGAACCAGTCCGG
>VFQU01000493.1_pt1 | contig 34506 bp, 29 predicted proteins | sample 3512311 | NCBI WGS metagenome assembly VFQU01 (sample SAMN10412377, study PRJNA504923) | tailings metagenome | isolation source: Relicate 3 Philex TSF3 active mining site | place: Philippines: Tuba, Benguet | collected 2017-08-29
GCGGCGGTCAGCGCGGCGGCGGCATGGCTGCCCGCATCATCGAGGCGCTCGACCTCGACGCCGGCCAGCAGAAGAAGGCCGAAGCCATCTTCGCCGAGGCCCGCCAGAAGGCCCAGAACGCCTCGGGCGAAGACCGCCGGACCGCCATGCGGGCGGCCATGGAAGAGGCCTTCACCAAGCTCGACGCCATTCTCAAGCCCGAGCAGAAGACCCGCCTGGCCGCCATGCGGGCCCGCATGGGCCAGGGCGGCGGCCGCGGCCAGGGTCGTGGCTCGATGACCCAGGGGACCGTCTGGATCCTGGTCGACGGCAAGCCGCAGCCCGTCTCGGTGATGATCGGCGCCACTGACGGCTCGTTCGTCGAGATCGTCGACCGTTCGGGCACGATCAAGCCCGGCTCGCAGGTCATCGTCGGCGGCGGTCCCAAGGCCCCGGCCCAGGTCCGCGGCGGCCCGATGGGCGGCGGCCCCCGCGTGCGGATGTAAGGGGCCGGCCGTGATCGAGATCGCCGGTCTGAGGAAGACCTATGTCATGGGCGACGAGACCGTCCACGCCCTGGCCGGAGTCGATCTGCGCATCGACCGGGGCGAGAATGTCGCCGTCATCGGTCCATCCGGGTCGGGCAAGTCGTCACTGATGAACATTCTCGGCGGCCTCGACCGGCCGTCGGACGGCGCCTACCGCTTCGAGGGCGAGGATGTCGGCGGCTTCGACGACAACGAGCTGGCCAGCTTCCGCAGCCGCCGCATCGGTTTCGTCTTTCAGTCCTTCCAGCTTCTGCCGCGCCTCACCGCGTTGCAGAACGTCGAGCTGCCGATGATCTATGCGGGCGTCGATCCGGCCGAGCGCCGCGACCGCGCGGCCGAACTGCTGGATCGAGTCGGGCTGGGCTCCCGCAAGGGCCACCGCCCGACGCAGCTGTCCGGCGGTCAGCAGCAACGCGTCGCCATCGCGCGATCGCTGTCCAACAACCCCGACCTCCTCCTCGCCGACGAGCCCACCGGCGCGCTGGACACCCACACCAGCAAGGAAGTGCTGGAGCTCTTCAACCGCCTGAACAGCGAGGGGCTGACGCTCGTCATCGTCACCCACGACCTCGAGGTGGCCGAGCAGTGCAAGCGCCGCGTGACCTTCCGCGATGGCCTGATCGTTTCCGACGACCACGGCGCTAGGGTTCCGGCATGATGCGCCCCATCGACCTCGTCCGCTTCGCCACCGGAGCCATCGTCGCCCACCCCATGCGCAGCGCTCTGACCTCGCTGGGCGTTGTCATTGGCGTCGCCGCCGTGGTCATGATGACCTCGATCGGCCTTGGCGCACAGCAGACCATCACCAACGCCATCGGCGGCCTGGGCTCCAACATGCTGATCATCAGCCCCGGCGCCAGCAGGGGTCCGGGCGGCGGCTTCGTCAGCCAGGGCGCCGGCACCGGCATGTCCCTCAGCGACGGCGACGCAGAAGCCATCAAGGCCCAGATCGAGAATGTCGCCGCCGTCGCCCCGACGGTTCGCGGCGGCGCCCAACTGGCCGCCGAAGGCGCCAACTGGAATACCCGCGTCGAAGGCGTGACGCCAGACTACCTTGTGGCCCGCGACCTGACGATCGCCGAGGGTCGCATGTTCGACGACCGCGAGGCGCGCCAGGGCCGCAAGGTCATCGTCATCGGCCAGACCATCGCCACCGAGCTGTTCGGCGAGACCGACCCCATCGGCAAGCGCATCCGGGTCGGGTCGGTGCCGTTCGAGGTGGTCGGGGTGCTGGCCTCCAAGGGCCAGAGCGGCTTTGGCCAGGACCAGGACGACATCGTCCTCGGCCCGCTGCAGGCCGTGCGCTCGCGCATTGTCGGGCGGCGGGTGCGCGGGGACAACGTCCAGAGCATCTACGTCAAGGCGGCCACCGCCGAAGATATCGACCGGGTCCAGGAGGACGTCACCAACCTGCTGCGCGAGCGCCACCGCATCCGTCCCGGCGCGGAGGACGACTTCTCCGTCCAGAACATGTCGTCGATCATGGAGGCCATGCAGGCGTCCACCAAGACCTTCACCGGCCTCCTGGCGGCGGTCGCGGCGGTCTCGCTGCTGGTCGGCGGCATCGGCATCATGAACATCATGCTGGTCGCGGTGACCGAGCGCACGAGGGAGATCGGCCTGCGCATGGCCGTTGGCGCCCAGCGAGGCTGGGTCCTGCAGCAGTTCGCGCTCGAAGCGGTCGTGCTGTCATTTGCCGGTGGCGTCCTTGGCCTCTTGTTCGGCCTTCTGGGCGCTTGGCTGATGGCCACCCTGGCGGGCTGGCCCATGGCCATCGCCAGCTGGGCCGCGCCGGTATCGCTGGGCTTCTCCATGCTGGTCGGCCTGGTTTTCGGCGCCTACCCAGCCTGGCGAGCGGCGCAGTTGGACCCGATCGAGGCCCTTCGCCGGGAGTAGCTTTACCGCCTCAGAAGGGCCGGTCGCCGACGATTGTCACCCGCTCCATGCGGCGCACGGCAGGCCAGTAGTCGCTCGCCGCATAGTGCTGGCTGGCCCGGTTGTCCCAGAAGGCGATCGAGCCCGGCTCCCAGCGGAACCGGCACTGGTATTCGGGAATGGCCGCCTGGGCGTACAGGTGCGCCAGCAGCGCATCGCTCTCATCCCGATCCATGCCGACGATGTACTGGGTGAAGGCGGCGTTGACGTAGATCGCCTTGCGCCCGGTCTCGGGATGCGTCCGCACGACCGGGTGCTCGGCCATCGGATACTGCCGGTTGAAGGCCTCGATCTCGGCCTCGGTCTTGCCCCTCTTCTTCAGGCCCAGGCGGAAATGGGCGAAATCGTGCATGGCCGTACGGCCCTCGATCTTCGCCTTCACCGCCTCGCTCAGGCCGTCGTAGGCGGCGTACATGTCGGCGAACAGGGTGTCGCCGCCGACCGGCGGGATTTCGAGCGCCCGCAGCACCGAGCCCAGCGAGGGCTCCAGCCGCCAGGTCACATCGCTGTGCCAGGTGTTCTCGCGTCCACGGCTCTCGCGATCATGGGTGATCGCCAGCACTTCGGGGTATCCCGGCTTCTGCGGCGCGAAGGGATGAACTTCCAGCTCCCCGAAGCAGCGGGCGAACGCCAGATGCTGATCGGTATCGATCTCCTGATCCCGGAAGAACAAGACCTTCCAGTCCAGCAGGGCCTGGCGCAGCGCCTTCACCTCCGCAGCGCTCAGGGGTCGCGACAGGTCCACCCCATCGACCTCGACGCCAATCGTCGGCGTCAGGGGCGTCAGCACCAGGCTGTCGAGGTTCAGGCGGCCAACCAGCTCGGTCATGAGATCTCCTCCGATCCGCTCGCCGTTCTGCGCGGCGACGTCGCGCCAATTATGTTACCACACGGTTTCATTTGACAAGCCCCCTGCCCGACGTGTGTCTCACCCCTGATGAACGCCTCACCCGCCCGATCCCGAAAGCCCCGCGTCGACGCCGACGCCCGCCGCCGGCAGTACGTTGAGGTCGCCGCCCAGGTCATGCTGGAGCGAGGCGTCCAGGGCGCGACCATGCGCGAGATCGCCGAGCGAGCCGGCTCCGCCAAGGTGTTGTTCTATCGCCTCTTTCCCTCCCGCGACGCGCTGGTCGAGGCGGTCTACCAACGCGTGGAGGATGCCATCCTCGCCGCCTATGCAGAACCCTGGGACGGGTATGGCGCCATGGTCCGCCGCGTCCTCGAGACGGCGCGGCGCGACCCCGCGCCCTTTCTCGTTGTGCTGCGCAACTGTTTCGCCGGCGCCCAATACAGCGAATGGGGCCTTCGCCTGCGCGCGATCTTCAACCGGCGATCGCGGGCCCTGTTCGATCCCGAGCCCGGCGCGCCTGACGGAGCCCTGGAGCGGGCCAACCTTGCGGGCGGCACCCTGTTCGGCCTCTGGGTCGATTCGATGATCACCTGGCTGGAAGAGCGTGACGGCCTGGATGACGCCGCCCGCATCCGCTGGTGGGCCAGGATCGTGCGAGAATGGCATGCCGCCTCCCGCGAGGCATTCGGCCTCGATGGGCCAACGCCCGCCACCGATTGACAGCCGGCCCCGCGAATACCGATCCTGACACCCTCTCCCGCGCCCACGAGGACGAACCCGTGACGACACCCGGCCTGATGCAGACCACCCAACTGCTGACCACGGCCATCCTCAGGTTCGCCGAGACCGCCCACCCGCGGACAGAGATCGTGTCCCGGACGGTCGAGGGGCGCGTCCATCGCTATGACTACGCTGGCCTGGCGGCGCGTTGCCGCAAGCTGGCCCGCGCCCTCGCCGCGCTGGGCGTGAAGTCCGGCGACAAGGTCGCGTCCCTCGCCTGGAACACCCATCGCCATCTCGAGCTGTTCTACGGCGCGCCCGGCCTCGGCATCGTGCTCAATACCGTCAACCCGCGCCTCTTCGACGACCAGATCGTCTATGTCCTCGAGCACGCCGAGAGCACGGTCCTGTTCTATGACCGCAGCTTCCAGCCCGTCGTCGAACGCCTCGCCCCGCGCATGACGACGGTGAAGACCTTTGTCCTGCTCAGCGACGCCGACAGCCATGATCCCGGCTCGGTTGGCGCGCTGAACTACGAAACCCTTCTCGACGCCCAGGACGACGGCCCTCTCGACTGGCCGACTTTCGACGAGAACGCCGGCGCCTTCCTCTGCTACACCTCCGGCACGACCGGGGATCCCAAGGGCGTCCTCTACAGCCACCGCGCCGTGGTGCTGCATGCGATGGCTGCGGGTCTGGCCAGCGCCTTCGGCCTGACCGCGTTCGATGTGGTCATGCCCTGCTCCAGCCTCTACCACGCGACCGCCTGGGGCCTGCCCTTCATCGCGCCGATCAACGGCTGCAAAATCGTGCTGCCGGCCGAAAAGATGGACGGCGCCAGCCTGCAGGCCCTGATCGAATCCGAGGGCGTGACCTTCTCGGGCGGCGTGCCGACCATCTGGACGATGTACCTCGACCACCTTGAACAGACAGGAAAATCTCCTGGCAGCCTCAAACGGATCATCATCGGCGGTTCGGCCGTACCGCGCGCGATGGCCGAGGCGTTCAAGACCCGCTACGGCGTCCAGGTACTGCAAATCTGGGGCATGACCGAAACCTGCCCGTTGGGCGTGGTGGCGACGCCGACGCCGGCCCTTGCAGCGCAGGGCGAAGACCAGGTGGACGAGGTTATCTGGACCCGTCAGGGCCGACTTCAGTTCGGCATCGAACTGCGAGTGGTCGACGACGACGGCCGGGACTGCCCGCGCGATGGCGAGACCTCCGGCGCGCTGATGGTGCGGGGGCCCTGGACGATCCAGCGCTACTATCGCAAGGACCAGGATGCGGCGAACGCACAGGGCTGGTTCGACACCGGCGACATCGCCACCCTCGACGAACTCGGCTTCATGCGCATCACCGACCGCGCCAAGGACGTCATCAAGACCGGCGGCGAGTGGATCAGTTCCATCGACCTCGAGAACATCGCCGTGGCCTGTCCGGGCGTGAAGATCGCCGCCGTCGTCGGCGTTCCGCATCCCAAGTGGGAGGAGCGCCCCCTGCTCGTGATAGAGACGCACGAGGGGCGTAGCGTCAGCAAGGAGGACGTCCTCGCCTTCCTGGCTCCGCGCATCGTCAAATGGTGGACGCCCGACGACGTCATCTTCGCCCCGGTCCCGCTGACCGCCACCGGGAAGATCGACAAGAAGGTCCTGCGCGAGGCCTACAAGGCGCACCTGACAGGCTGATCAGTCGACGCTCAGCGCCAGCGTGCGGCTGATGTGGGCGAACGGGGCGCCGCTTTCGGCGCTCCAGGCGTCGAAGGCGGCCTGCACGGCGCGGGAAGCCTTCTTCGACCCGACCGGCCCGTCGAGGACGCGGGCCGCGGTCAGCGCCCGTACGACGTCGGGGGACAGCACCCATCCGTCACGTCCCATGAACCGCAGGGCGATGGCTCCGGCGCCGCCGCCCAGTCGGTCGCCCCGCGTCTTCAGCATCTCCAGCAGCCCGGAAAAGTCGCTCGCCGGCCAGTGCGCGAAACAGGCGCCGGCCGATCCATGCTCGGCCGCCAGGTCCATCAACAGGGCCGCGTTCAACTGCACGCTCCTGACCTTGGCGCCGTTGCGAATGATCCGCCTGTCGCTCAGCAGAGCGTCAAACCGCTCGCCATCCACCGCCCTGTTCCATGCGGGGTCGAACCCGTGGAAAGCCTCCTCGAACCCCGGCCATTTCTTCTCCACCACGCTCCAGGAAAACCCGGCCTGGAAGACACAGCGGCTGAACATCGACAGCCAGCGATCATCGGGTGTGGCGGCCAACTCTGCAGCCGTCCTGATCTGCGGCATCAAGGCGTCAAGGGCGACCTCGCCACCCTTTCGCATCGCCGCGCGCGCTCGAATCTCGGAAAAGGCGATCACCGCGCCGACGCCCCGAACGCCAGTCGGCCAGGCAGGTCGAGGCTTGGCGTCGATTTCTGCAGCAATGTCTTTCCCGACAGCCCCAGGGCCGCCTGCCCAGAGGCCTTGCCGGATCGCACGCCAGCGATCGCGCCCCGGCGCACCTCCAGCTCGAGCCCCTGGAGGTCAAGGCTCAGGGCTATGTCGAACGGCAGGCTGGCCACCGCCTTGCCGGCGCAGACCAGGTCCACGGTCGGCAGGTGCTTGGATGTGACCTTGTGCGTCGCCAGCGGGACAAACATCACGACGTCACCCGTTCGCGTCCGTTCCAGCGCGTCGGCCAGAGCCGCGACGCGGGACCATGACGACGCCAGCACCTCGCCCAGTTCCGGGCTGAGCATTTCCTCGATCGCACTGGCGAACGCGCCGCCAAGACCCTCGGCCGCTGCGGCGGGGATGGCGCCTGTCGCCTTCAGCCCTTCGAGAACCGATGAGAACGCGCCATCCTCGGCGATCGGCCGGCTCACATCGGCCGTGAAGAGAGACTTCAGCGTATGGGTGGTCTGGCCGCTCATCACGCGGGCTCCCTGGCCGGATAGTCGGTGAACGTCTCGACCGCGCCTGCCTGAACGGCCAGGCCGATACCCGGCGGCTCCGGGACCATGGCGAAGACGGGTGGCGCGATAGTGGACGGCGCGAATGTCACGCGCGCACTGACACTGGCCGGCGGCGGCGCCATGAGCCTGCGCACCAGCGCAACAAGCGCCAACAGGAGCAGCAGGCCAAGGCCCAGTACCGCGATCAGCAGCCATTGCGGAGCCGCAGCAGGATTGGGCAATGGCCCTGGCGGCGCCGGCTGCAACGGCTTGGCCTCGGGAACAGCCGGCCCACCGGTCGGAGCGGGCGCTTCCACGGACGCCGAAGGTAGCGGCGCAGCTTCGGGAGCCTGGCGCGGCGCCTCCGCGACGGCCGGGGCCACGCTCGGAGCAGCGGCGCGCGCGGTCGGCTCGCGCACGGGCACGGGCCTCGCAATCTCCTGATCAGGCGTTTCGCCCGGGCCGCCCGGCGCCGGCTCGGCGCTCACCGGAGACCGGCGCTCCGGGCGGGGAACGGGCGGGCTTTCCTGGCCATAGATCGGCCCGCCACGCTCTTCGTCGGTCGGCAGGGGCGTGCGGCGGCCCGGCGCAGGGCTCGGCCGCTCCCACTCCCGCGGCGCGGCCTGGCGCAGAAGTTCCCTGGCGACGTCCGGCTCCGGCTCCGTCTGGCGCGGCTGTCCGGCCGGGGCGGCCCCGCCGGCGCGCGTCTGAGACATGACGGGCTGCGCCCACAGCGCGGCCAGAACGAAGGCGAACGAGATCGCAACGCCGCGCATGGCCCCTCCCAAGGATGCTCGGACAGGCTTCGAAGACTGCTACATCCGCGTAGCGAATGCACCCGTTTCGTAAAGCGGCGTTATTCGGGAGCCGGGCCTCGGTCTCGAACGCTGACCGCAGCGTTGAAAACGGCGTCGCTTTGGCTTCGGAAGATCAGCGATGGCGGTGACGGAGGGATTCGAACCCTCGGTACGGCTTTACACCGTACGTCGGTTTAGCAAACCGGTGCCTTCAGCCACTCGGCCACGTCACCCCAAGGCGAGCGGCGCTGATAGCCGGTTCGGCGCGTCGTGGCAATCGTCGGATCGCGCCCATTCCCGTCGATTGCGCGAACGCCGTTAACCCGGCGCTTAACGCCATTGTGCAACCCTGCCGACCATGAACACCCGTCCCGCGCCAGTCTCGTCGCCAGACGCTGCCCGCAGCAGCCAGGAGCCGTGGGTCGAGGCCGCCAAGGCCCTGCGCGACGAGATGCGCCAGGGCTTCGCACGCCCCGAGGCGCCGACCCAGTCCGGTGACGACCGGCGCGGCCCCCTGCGTCCCGGCAAGCTCACCCCGGTCCGCAACCGCATCCAGGGCCAGATGATCGGCCGACTGTTCCGGCTGGTCGACGCGGGCTCGCTCGTCGCCTTGGCGCTGGCCGGCGCGCACCTTTCGACGCGCGAAGGGTGGCTGAACGCCAGCCTGATCGAAGTCACGCCCTACGCCCTCGGGGCGCTGGTGATGATGTGGCTGCTGTCGGCTGTCGGCCTCTATCGCTTTCCGGGCTCCGGCCGGCTGTGGACCCGGATGGTCCGCCTCACCGGAGCCTTCCTGATCGGCGGCGTCCTGCTGGCGGCAGGCCAGCGAATGCTCGGCGGCGCCTGGCCGGGCGCGACCCAGACCCTCTGGTTTGGTCTGTCGTTCACCGGCCTGGCGATCCTGCATGTGATCTGGTGGGCCATGGTCGCCCGCTGGCGGCGCAATGGCCTGCTCACGCCCAACATCGTCATCGTCGGGGCCACCGCCGCCGCCGAACGCCTGGTCGGCGCCGCGTTGAAGACCCGCGAGGTCAACGTCGTCGGCGTGTTCGACGATCGGCTCGGCCGCGTCCCGGACCGCGTGGCGGGTGTGCCGGTTCTGGGCGACCTCGACGCCCTTATCGGCCACCGCATCATGCCCTATGTGGATCAGGTCGTGATCGCCGTGACCGCCGCCTCGCGCGCCCGGACCCGGCTCATCAGCGATCGGCTGGCGGTGCTGCCGAACCAGATATCGCTTGTCGTCGATCTCGACCAGGAATCGGCGCCCGCCGTCATTACCCGCATCGCCGATGCGCCGCTGGCGCGCGTGGCCGGTGGGCCGACCGACGAGCGTCGCGCCGCGCTGAAACGCCTGCAGGACCTCGCCCTGGCCTCGATCGCCCTGGTTGGCCTCGCCCCCGCGATGGCCCTGATCGCGGCCCTGATCAAGCTCGACAGCCCGGGACCGGTCTTCTTCCGCCAGCGTCGCCACGGCTTCAACAACGAGGAAATCCTCGTCTGGAAGTTCCGCTCGATGCGCGCCGACATGGCCGATCACGCCGGCGCCAAACAGGTCACGGCCGACGATGACCGCATCACGCCGGTCGGCCGCTTCATCCGCCGCACCAGCCTTGATGAGCTGCCGCAGCTGTTCAACGTGCTGTCGGGCGAGATGTCGCTGGTCGGGCCCCGCCCCCATGCGGTCGGCATGAAGACCGGCGATGTGGAGTCCGCGCGTCTGGTCGCCGAGTACGCCCATCGCCACCGCCTCAAGCCCGGAATGACCGGCTGGGCCGCCATCAACGGCTCGCGCGGCCCCGTCGACACGCCCGAGCTCGTCCAGCGCCGGGTGGCCCTCGACATCGACTACATCGAACGCCAGTCCTTCTGGCTCGACCTGTACATCATGGCCATGACCATCCCCTGCCTTCTCGGCGACCGGCACGTGGTCCGCTAGGCGATGTTCTGGCGCGGGGTCCTCGGCTATCTGCCCGTCAATGTGGCGCAAGGCGTCGTTGGTCTGCTGACCATCGTCGTCTTCACGCGCCTGCTGACCCCGGCGGACTACGGCGTCTATGCGATCGCCTACTCGGCCATGGTGCTGGCCCACACCGCGCTCTTCACCTGGACCGAAGCGGCCATGGCTCGCTTCCAGGCCCGGGCGCGCGCCCGGGGCGAACTGGCCGACCATGTCGTCACCCTCTACCGCGCCTGGTCGGTGCTGGGCCTTGGCTTCCCCGTTCTGGCAGGGCTCGCCGTCTGGCTGGCGCCCGTCGACTGGGCGCTGAAGGTCGCCATCAGCTCCGGCCTGGCGGCCATCCTCTTCCGCAGCCTCATCAAGCTGGTCCAGGAGCGGCGGCGGGCCGATGGCGAGGTCGCCTCCGCCGCGACCCTCGACATCGCCCAGACGGTCGGCGGTTTCGCGGTCGGCGTCGTCTGCGCCGCGGTAGGCCTCGGCGGCGCCTCGCCCCTAATTGGCCTGGCCGTCGTATCGGCGATCAGCCTCGTCTTCGTTCTGCCCCGGGAACTGTCGCTGATGAAGGGCGGCGCCTGGAAGCGCAGCCGGGCGATGGTCTACGCCGGCTACGGCGTGCCGGTATCCCTCTCGCTGATCCTCAGCCTCGTCATATCCAGCACCGATCGCTTCGTGCTGGCGGCCTTCCTTGGCGAGGCGGAGACGGGCATCTATCACGCGGGCTACAGCCTCGCGAACCGCACGCTGGACGTGGTCTTCATCTGGCTCGGCATGGCCGGCGGTCCCGCCATCGTCGCGGCTCTGGAGCGTGGCGGCAAGGAAGCCATGCAGCGCGCCGCGCGCGAGCAGATCTCGTTCATGGTCCTGCTTACCCTTCCGGCGGCGATCGGCCTGGCGCTTGTCGCTCATCCCCTCTCGCAGGTACTCGTTGGCCCGGCGATGGCCGAGGGCGCCGCGCGGGTGACGCCCTGGATCGCTGTCGCCGCCTTCCTGTCGGGCATCACCACCTACTACCTGCACCAGGCCTTCACCCTGGGCCGGCGCACCGAGCTCCTCCTAGCTGCCATGGTCGCGCCAGCGGTGCTCAACCTGGTCCTCAACCTCGTCCTGGTGCCGCGCTTCGGCATGGACGGCGCGCTCTGGGCGACGGCGGCCAGCTATGCCGTCGGCGCCGGCGCCTCCTGGCTCTTCGGCCGGCGGGTCATCCGCATGCCCCTGCCCGGCGGCGCCATCCTGCGCACCGCCATCGCCTGCGTGCCGATGGCGCTGGCGGTCATGGCCATCCCGGCTTTCGGCGGGTTTCTCGAGCTGATGGCCAAGGCCGCGACCGGCGTCATCGTCTTCGGCCTCGTCGGCTGGATGCTCGACGCCGGCAGCCTGCGCAGCCAGGGGCCTGCCCTGCTGCGCAGCCTTCGCCAGGGAGCCGCCGCATGACCGCGCCCTCCGGAGACCTCATCGTCGACAATTCCCTCTGGGCTGACGGCAATCCGCGCCTCTCGGTGCTGATCCCGTTTCTCGGCGATGACCCGGTGCAGCTGATCAATGAACTGGCCGCGCAGTCCGACGCCATCGAGATCGTTCTGCTGGACGACGGCGGTCAGGACGCGGAGCTCGCGGTCCGCGTAACCGAAGCCGTCGCCGCCCTTGCCGTCCCGGCCCGCCTTGTACGGCTCGCGGCCAATGCCGGTCGCGCGCGCGGTCGCAATCGCCTGGCCGCCGAGGCGCGCTCGCCCTGGCTGCTGTTCCTCGATGCAGACATGCTGCCCGACGCCCCGGACTTCATCACCCGCTGGCTGAAGGCGATCGAAGGCGACGACCCCGCCGTGGCGTTCGGCGGCTTCTCCTTCCAGCGCACGCCGCCCCGGCGCGAGCACGCCCTGCACCGGGCCATGGCCATGCGCAGCGACTGCCTCCCCGCCGAGGTCCGCGCCCGCGATCCGGCCAAGCACGTCTTCACCTCGAACCTGCTCGTCAGGCGGGACGTGTTCGAGGCCGTCGCCTTCGACAACCGCTTCACCGGCTGGGGCTGGGAGGACGTTGAATGGGCCATGCGCGTCGCCGAGCGCTGGACCATCCATCACCCCGAAATCCCGGCCAGCCACCTTGGCCTGGACAGCGCCCCCACACTGGTCCGCAAGTACCAGCAGTCCGCCGCCAACTTCGCCCGCGTCATCGAACAGCACCCGCAGGTCGTCAGCCGCTACGCCAGCTACCGCGTCGCCCGGTCAATCCGCCGCCTGCCGGCCAGGGGCCTGCTCCGCACCGTCGCCCGCTACCTCGCCCTCTCTGACCTGGCGCCGGTCAAACTCCGGGCCTTCTCGATGCGCCTGTACCGGGCCGCGCTCTACGCGGAGGTGGTCTGATGCAGGCCTATTCCGCCGATCGGTCCTGGCGCGGCAAGCTGCGCCGCCGTTACACCCGCCTGGCCTACCGCAAGCCGGTGCGGCTGGCCCTCGACCGACCCATGGTCACCTTCAGCTTCGACGACGTTCCCGCGACTGCGGCGCACGCCGGGGCCAGAGTTCTGGAGGCGGCCGGCATCAAGGGCGTCTTCTACCTGTGCGCCGGGCTTGAAGACCGCGAGGGGCCCATGGGCCGCTACGGCTCGGCCGAGGACGCTCGTCGCCTGGCCGACGCGGGACACGAGGTGGCCTGCCACACCTATTCGCATATCGACTGCGGCCAGGCCGACGGCCCGACCATTGCCGCGGAGGTCGACCGCAACGCCGAAGCCCTGGCCCGGCGAGGATCGCCAGCCCTTGTCAGCTTCGCCTATCCCTACGGCGATGTGTCACTCTCGGCCAAGCGCGTCCTTGGAGCCCGCTTCAAGACGCTGCGGACTGTCCAGGCTGGCCTGGTCACCGACGGCGCGGACGCCAACCAGCTGCCTGCCGTCGGCATCGAGGGATCGGACGGCGAAGCCCGCGCCGGTCGTTGGATGAGCGAGGCGGCGCGGCGCAAGGCCTGGCTCATCCTCTATACGCACGATGTCGCCGAAACCCCGTCGGACTGGGGCTGTACCCCCGGCGCCCTTTCGCGGCTGGCCGAGCGCGCGAAGGCCGACGGCTTCGACATCGTCACCATGGCGGAAGGCGCCGCGCGCCTCGGCCTCTAGCCGTCGTCGCTGTCCGGCATGGCCAGGCGCACGGCCAGAGCCACGAAGATCATCCAGCGAAGATCGTTGTAGGACACCGCCACGCTCTCGGTCAGGCTGATCAGGCTGAAGGTGACCAGGAACGGCAGCGCCAGATAGGCGCCCTTGCTCCGGAACACCGCCACCAGCGCCGCGATCACCGTCTGGGCGAAGAACAGGGCCCAGGCGATCAGTCCGGGCAGTCCCATGCCGAGCCATTGCTCCAGCCAGGCGTTGTGCGCATGCCGCGCCCGGAAGCCGGCGTCCTTGGTGATCCAGGCCAGGGCGCCCCGCCCTGACTCGTCGTCCCAAACCGCCGCGTAGCCGTACCCCGTCAGGGGCCGTGCCTCGATCTGTCGCCAGATCGCGTCCCAGATCTTGGTGCGGCCGGTAAGGGTCGCGTCCTTGCCCAGCAGCTCCAGGAACACGTCGGCCGCGACCAGCATGAAGCCGGCCAGAAGCATGGCTCCGACCACAGCGGCCCAGGTCGCCATCGTCGCCGAAGCGGGGCCGCGCCGGGCGATCCAGACGAAGCCCAGCGACGCCATGCCGAGGATCAGCGATACCAGCGACGTCTTGGAGGTGGAGGCCAGAACCAGGCCCGCCGCCATCAGGGCGAAGAAGCCCCAGAGCCAGGCGCGCCTGAGGCTCAGGAAGGCTGCCGCGCCCAGCACGCCGAACGCCATGGCCATGTTGCCGCCCAAGGCGTTCTTCTCCGGCCACAGCCCGCGCCAGGCGCCCGGAAACAGCGTCTCCATGCGTCCGATCGAGGGAACCGCCACCGATACCACCAGCGAGGCCAGCGTCAGAATGGCGAAGGCCGTCGCCATCACCTCGACCAGGGCGGTCCATCGATAGCGCGCCGCGATGACCACCCCCGCCAGCGTCGTGGCGTACAACGCGATGATCCGGCGAAGCGTCGCGTCCGGCGACAGCGACCACAACATCGAGGCCGCCACTACGCCCATCAGGATGATCAGGAACGGCTGTCGAAGCAGCCCCTGTAGGGTCTCCCCTGGCGTCATCGCCAGCAGCAGGACACCGGCGGCATAGGCCGGCAGGTAGGCGTTGCGCACCAGCGCCGAGCTGCCCTCGTCGAACTTGTCGCCGACCAGCGGCAGGATCCAGCCCTGGCTGAAGATCAGCAGGATGAAGACCGACATGGCGAAGGCCAGCCAGTCCCACATGTCCGCCCGGTGTGGCCCGCTCCGGGCGTCCGGCCAGGCGGCGGTGGTCACGGCAGGATCCGCTGCAGGAAGCCTGGCGGCTCGACCTCGGCCCGGTTGAAGAAGACGCCCGCGCACTGGCCGCCGGCTGCCGCGATCGCGTCCCTCAGCCGCGCCGGCGCCCGGACATCGGCTTCGTCGGCCGCCACCACCAGGATGGTGAAGTCCACATAGGGCGCGAGGGTCAGGGCCGTCTGCGAGCGGTCCGCCGGCGGGGAATCGATGACGACCAGGTCGGCATGACGCCGCAGGGCATTCCAGTAGTCGGCGCTGGGCAGGACATGCGCCTTCTGGGCTCCGCGAAGCACTTCGCGGCGGAACCGGGTGACGTACAGCCTCGCCTCGCCCACGCGGTGGGCCAGCACATACTTGGCGTCCGGGATGGTCGCGCCATCACGGGCGCGGGCGGGCGGCAGAACCGTCAGGAAGATCGACCCGTCCGGGCTGGCGGCGACAGGCTGGCCAATCGCGCCATAGAGATCGGGCCGGGTCGACACTGCGTCGAACTGGCCTTGCCCCTGGAGATCGACGTCCACCAGCCAGACAGTCTTGCCCGCACGTCGCGCGCCAAACCGGGCCAGTTCCCGGGCCACCGTTGATGCGCCCTCGCCCCGCCGCGCCGACACGATCTGGATGACGCGCGCGCGACCGGGAGCGGGCGCGCCCAGCGACGCCCACAGCTCCCCCATCTCGGCGCTCAGATCCACCATGCTCGAATCGCTACTCACGCGCGTAGAGCCAAGCCTAGCCTATCGCGCCGCTCCACGCCCCTTGCACCCTTGCCGCACGTCAGGCCTTGCGCGGCGCCGCGCCCAGGACCGGAAGGTCCAGCGTGCGCGAGGCCGACGCCGGCGTGGGCAGGCCCGGCCGCAGGAACATCCGCAACAGACCCGCGCAAAGCGCCGAGAACAGGGCGAACATCAGCGCCAGGGCGGCGACGGGCTTCTTCAGGCTCGCGCCCTTGGCCGGCGGCGTCGCCCGCTGGACGATGCGGATGTTGTCATTGCTCTCGGCGGAGATCTCCCGCGCCGCAGCTTCCTGCTGTTCCTTGATCGTGTAGTCCCGGACGCTCGACTGCAGAAGGTCCCGGTCCCGCGACAGCTCGAGGAACTCGGGTTCGATCTCAGCCAGCCTCTGGAGCTGGGCCGTCGCTTCCGTCAGTTGCCGGGCATTGGCCGCCTTGTGGCTGCGCAGTGCCGAGATCTCCGCCGACAGCTGGATCTTCTCGGTCTGCAGGGTCTGGTAGACCGGGTTGACCCCGAAACGGCGAGCGCCCGGCGCTTCTGTACGACCTTGCGCCATGGCCGTTTCCAGCCGGGCGATCTGCGCTTCGATGTCGCGCACGGGCTGCGATCCCGGCTGGTAGCGCGACAGCAGGTCCTCGCGTTGCACCTTCAGTTCAGCCAGCTTCTGGGCGTCAGCCGTGGCGCTGTCGCGGTAGAGCCCGATCTCCGGCGCCACGCTGGCCAGCTGCGCCTCCAGCGAGGCCAGCCGCCCCTGGCGCTCCTCAAGCTGGGCGTCAATGGTGTAGCGCTGCCCCTCGAGCTGCCCGATCAGCTGGGTCATGCCCGCCTTCTGGGCGGCGAAGTCGCCGATGTCGTTGCTGCGCAGGAACTCCTGATACGCCACGTCCGCCGCCGCGAGCCGCTCCTCGAACGAGACCCGCTGGCGCTCCAGCACCGGCGACGACGGCGGCAGCAGGACGCCTCGCCGGTGGATCAGATACTCTTCCAACAGCGTATTGAGCACCCGGGCCGCCATCGCCGGGTCGTCGTGCTCGAACGAGACCCGGACGATCGGATTGGCCGGCGCGGCGCCGACGTTCATGTTCTCGCCCATGTCCTGGACGGCCTTGGCCATGATGATCGGCTTCTCGGCCGGCGGCGCGGCAGCGTAGTCCGCGCCCAGCTTGGGATAGACCTTTTCAAGCCCGATCTTTCGCAGGGTGCGCTCGCGCAACTGGGCGCTCATCAGGATTTCGGTTTCCGACGCGACCAGAGCGTCGATGTCCGGCACGGCCCCGCGCGCCGCATCGCCCGAGCGCGGCTCGTAGACGTACTCCTGCCCGAGCTGGACCAGCACGCTGGAGCTGGCGGTGTAGCTCTTCTTCAGGGTCACCGCGAAGCCCAGTCCGATGAGGAACAGGATCAGGAAGACCCCGAGCATCAGCCAGCGTTCGCGCCACAGCAGGGTGACAAAGTCGGAAGGCGCATAGCGCGGCCGGCTGGCCCAGGCCCCCTGGCCAGGCCGATCGTGAGGTACCATCGTCCAGGTGGAACTGGCGGCCATGCGAATCCGCGACCCTTCTCGTACAGGCAGCCAGCCTCGCCGCGCGCCGTTAACGGTCCGTTACCCATTCCCCTTAACCTTTGGGCCATGGTCGCAAGACGCTCCCTCCTGCTCGCCCTCGCCTCCGGCGCCGCGTTGACTCTCGTCACGCCCGCCCAGGCGCAGCTCTTCGGGCGTCGCCGGGAGCAGCCGCGAGAAACCTTCCCCAACATCCCCTACGCCGAATGGAGCGACGCCGAACCGCCCTACCGGGTCTATCCGGGCGATGAGCTGGAGATCGTCGTGCCTTCGGCGCCGGAGCTCAACAAGTCGGCGGTGATCCAGCCTGACGGGCGTATCGCCCTGCCCCTCATCGGCCAGGTGATGGCGGCCGATCGAACCCTGCCCGAGCTCGAGGCCAGCCTGACCCAGGCCTATGGCAGCCAGCTGCTGCGACCGCAGGTCATGGTGTCGATCAAGGTCGCCCAGCCGCTGCGGGTCTTTGTCGGCGGTGAGGTGGAGAAACCCGGGATCTACGACATGCCCGGCGACATCAACGCGCTGCAGGCGATCATCCAGGCCGGCGGCTTCCGGACCACGGCCAAGCGCAGCAAGGTTGTGATCATCCGGCGCGGCGCCGACAACCGGGCCATGATGCGGACCGTCGACCTGCTCAAGGGCCTGTCCAGGCCGAGCGATCTGGTTCCGCTGCGCCGCTTCGACATCATCTACGTGCCGCGCAGCGAGGTGGCCGAGGCCAACCTCTTCGTTCAACAGTACTTCCGCGACCTGTTCCCGGTCACCTTCGGCTTCGACTACGCCTTCGGGAACAGGTAGCCCCGCCTCAGGCGCGGGCCAGCCACTCGCGAGCCTGGCGCTGCGCTTCGGCGATGTCGTCGGACGCCATCTCCTCGCTCAGCTCCTTGCGGTACAGCTTGGCTTCGATGGAGCCGCGCATGGCCGCCAGGTTGAACAGCATGTGCGCCGAGACGTAGTCCAGCGGCGCACCGCCCTGACCCGTCGAGTACAGCAGGCCCATGCGGAACAGCTCGTCGCCGCTGGTGTCCGGGCCCGGCAGCGGGAGCGGAGCGTGGTTCTCGGTTTCAACGTGCATCATCATGACGCCGGTTCCTGTCACGGCCGCCAGTTCTGCGGCCTTCCCTGTTGATCCAACACTCGCAGGAAAGTGCCGCGCTTGTGAAAGCAGGGTTAACAGCGCCGGCGCATCGATGTTTTTTGACGCTGATTTACTCAATAGTTCCGGGTTGTTAGCGCCCCGGTAAGTGAATGGTAGAGTTGCGTTCACCTCTGTTGCGACGAGCTTACCGGAAACGCGCCTGATCGTTTGCTCGGTCCCCGCCGTGGAACGGCGAAGCTGACAAACTCGTTCAGCGACCATTCAGGCCGGAAGGCTCAGCTTCGAGGCCTGTCGGGAAAGATCGGGGTCGCGCCCGCCGTGGCCTCGCTGAACGAAGGAGGACGTTCACCATGAAGCGTCTGATGTTGTCTCTCGCCGCCGCCGCCTGCGTCTCCGGCCCGATCATGGCCGCCGCCGCCGAGGCTTCGGCCCAACCCCGTGATCGCTACGAGCGCCGCGAAGATCGCCGCGAATGGCGTCAGGACCGCCGGGAAGACCGGCGCGAATGGCGTCGCGACCGCCGCGAGGCTCGCTGGGATCGTCGTCGGCACAACGGCTACTACTACCGCAATCGCTGGTATTACGGCCCGCCGCCGGCCAACTACTACTCCAGCCCCTACTATCGTCCGGGCTATACCGCCTGGCGGCGCGGCGGCTATCTGCCGCCCTACTATCGCGAGCGGACCTACGTCGTGTCCGACTATCGCCGCTACCGGCTGCGCCAGCCGCCGCGGGGCTACTACTGGTACCGGGCCGGGGATGACTACATCCTCGCCGCCATCGCTACCGGCCTGATCTACGAGATCATCCGGAACTAGGCGATGGTCGCCAGACGATCGAGGGCCGCACCGGCGACGGTGCGGCCCTTTTTCGTAGCCTTCGCGCGGCCCTAACGGATGACCCTCGCGCCCTTGCCCTTCATCACCGCCTCGACCTCGGCGGCCCGCACCATGGAGGTGTCGCCGGGCGTGGTCATGGCCAGCGCACCGTGCGCGGCGCCGTATTCCACCGCCGCCTGCGGTCCCAGCCCCTGCAGGAACCCGTAGGCGAGGCCCGAGGCGAAGCCGTCCCCGCCGCCGACCCGGTCGTAGATCTCCAGGTTCTCGCGCAGCATCGAGGCGTGGAACTGGCCGCCGGCCCACAGGATGGCCGACCAGTCGTTGAAGCTGGCCGTGCGCGCATTGCGCAACGTGGTCGCCGCCACCTTGAAGTTCGGAAACTCCCGCACCGCCGTTGCGATCATGGCCTTGAAGTTGGCCGGGTCGATTGCGCTGATATGCTCGTCCAGCCCCTCGACCTCGAACCCGAGGCAGGCCGTGAAATCCTCCTCGTTGCCGATCATGACGTCGACATACTGGGCGATCTCGCGGTTGATCGCCTGGGCGCCAGCCTTGCCGCCCTGGCTCTTCCAGAGGCTGGCGCGATAGTTCAGGTCATACGAGACAATGGTCCCGTGCCGGCGCGCCGCCTTGACCGCCTCGATGACGATCTGCGCGGTATTGGGGGCCAGGGCCGCGAAGATGCCGCCGGTGTGGAACCAGCGGACGCCCTCCTCGCCGAACAGCCGGTCCCAGTCGACCTCGCCCGGCGACAGCTGGCTCGCCGCCGAGTTCGCCCGGTCCGAACAGCCCAGCGCCGCCCGCACGCCAAAGCCCTTCTCGGTGAAGTTCAGGCCAACGCGGGTGTTGCGGCCGATGCCGTCGAAGTCGCGCCAAAGGATGTGCGAGGTATCGACCCCGCCCTGCATGATCATGTCCTCGACCAGCCAGCCCAGGTCGTTGTCCGGCAGGGCCGTGACCACGCTGGCCCGCTTGCCCCAGCATTTGCGCATGGCGCGGGCGACGTTGTACTCGCCGCCGCCTTCCCACACCTGGAACTGCCGCGTGGTCCGCACCCGGCCAAAGCCGGGATCGAAGCGCAGCATCACCTCGCCGAGCGAGACGCAATCCCAGCGGCAGTCGCTCGCGGGCCGGATGTCGAGGATGGTTTCGCTCACTTTGCCTTCCGTATGGACCTGATCCGCTCGACCGTCTCGCGCACGCGGGCCTCGATGCCCGCCCAGTCCCGGGCGTCGAGCAGCGCCTGGGTGATGAGTTTGGAGCCGATCCCGGCGGCGACGATGCCGGCGCCGAACCAGGCCTTGAGGCTCTCTTCTGTGGGATCGACGCCGCCCGTCGGCATCATCCGCGTCCAGGGCATCGGCCCCAGCACCGCCTTGACGAATTCCGGCCCGCCCACCTGGCTGCCCGGGAAGACCTTGACGATCTCGCAGCCCAGCTCCTGGGCGTCCGAAATCTCCGAGGCGCTGCCGCAGCCTGGGCTGTACGGGATCATGCGCCGGTTGCAGACCCTGGCCACATCGGCGTTCAGCACCGGGCCGACGACGAACTTCGCCCCGTTGGCGATGTAGAGGCCGGCGGTCGGCGCATCGACGATCGAGCCGACGCCCATCACGACCCTCGGATCGGCCTTGGCGAAATGGCGAGCCACTTCCAGGAAGACATGGGCGGCGAAATCGCCCCGGTTGGTGAACTCGATACAGGGCGCCCCCGCATTGGCGCAGGCCTGGATCACCTCGATGCAGACCTCGGGGTCGGGATGGTAGAAGACGGGGATAACCCCCTGCTCCATCATCGCCGTCAGGACGGACATGCGGTCGTGAGTCATTGCGCGCTCCTCAGTCAGGGGACCGCCAGCCTAAAGAAAAAAGTGGGCGCCGGGTTGTTCCTCCCGGCGCCCAGTTCGCGCAAGGAGGTCGTCAGAAGTTGTACCGGAAGCCCACGTAGAACTGCCGTCCGGTACGGTGGTAGACGCTCGCCCGATCGCCGGTCGAGGAGACGTACTGGTCGTTGTACTCGTCGGTGAGGTTCAGGCCCTCGACCGTGATCGTGAAGCGGTCGTTGACCTTGAACGAGGCGGAAGCGTCCACGTTCAGGGTCGAGCGCTTGCCTTCCACATCGTTGATGTTGGTCGCGCCCGCCTGGCTGGACGAGTTCCGGCCCGGCACCGTCTGCAGGTAGTCGTCGCGATAGGCCGCCGACACCCGGGCGCTGAACCGCTCGTCCTCATAGTAGAAGGTGACGTTGTAGGCGGTCGGCGACAGGTTCACGAGGTCGTCCGTCACCGTCAGGGCCGAGGTGGCCGACAGCACGTATTCGATCTCGGATTCCACGTAGGTGTAGTTGATCACCATGCCGGTGTTGGCCAGCGGCCCTGGCAGGAAGGTGAACGGCTGCTGGTAGCTGATCTCGAAGCCCTTCAGCGGGCCGCCGTTGGTGTTCACCGGCGCGGTCACGTCATAGACCGTCGTGGCGTCCTGGCCGGGCGGCAGGAGGGTGAGCGGCAGGCCGGTCGTGCCGAACGGCTTCGATTCCCGCAGCGTCTGAATGTAGGTGTCGATGTCCTTGTAGAAGACCGCGAACGACAGCAGCGAGTCCTTGGCGAAGTACCATTCGAAGCTGAGGTCGTAGGTCTTGGCCGAGAACGGCTCCAGAAGCGGGTTGCCCGAGGTGATCGTCCGGGCCGCGGTGTTGACCGTGCCGCCGGGCGACAAGTTGGGCAACTGCGGCCGGGCCATCACCTTCGCCGCGCCGAACCGGACAATGAAGTTGTCGGTGACGTTCAGCGCCAGGTTCAGCGACGGCAGGATGTCGTTGTAGTCGTTGCTGACCTTGACCAGCGTGCCGCCGCCCGTCGCCAGATAGCCGGCCGCCTCGACCTCCGTCTCCACATAGCGGATGCCGACGTCGCCGCGCAGCGGCATGCCGAACACCTCGGTGCGGAACTGGCCCATCAGATAGGCGCTGCGGGCGGTCTCGACGGCGCTGCGGTTATTGCCCCGCGCGCTGCCGTTGGTCGGGCCGAACAGGGTGAAGTCGCCGCCGGCGACGCCGGTGTTGCAGTTGCAGTAGATGTTGAACGTCCGCGCGATCGCCGCCAGGTCCGGAATGACCCAGGACCGGTGCAGGCCGCCAGTGCTGTAACCGGTCAGCATTCGCGTGATGTCGGCGATGGTGACGCCGCCCGGCAGCGCCGGGATCGAGGTCTCGGTCGCCCGCCGCAGTTCGAAGCTGTCGAACTCGAACTCGGACCAGTTCACCCCGGCCTTCAGGGTCAGCCAGTCGGTCGTGTCCCAGGCCAGGTCGTAGCGCACCGTCGTATAGGTGTTGTCCACGCCCTGGGGCCGGATGCGGATCTCGCTGCCCGTGGCGCCCGCCGGCGGGCTGCTGATCCACTGCCAGTTGTTCGGGTCGGCGACATCGAAGCCGTAGTTCAGCTTGGGCAGCCGGTCATTGCCGCGGAAGTCCCAGCTGTAGCCGTCCACATCGAGCCGATCGAGGGTGACCGTCGTCTGGCGCGGGTTACGGAAAACCGACTCCGCCCGGCCGGCGACGAAGTTCATCCGCCAGCTGTCGTTGAACTCATGCTCGACCTGGAAGGTCGCCTGCCGGAACTCGGTGTTCAGGGTGTCGAACCGCGACTCCGACCGCACGTCGACGTCGTCGAACAGGCCGTAGACGATATTGCCCTTGTTGTTGACCACCGCGTCCAGCACGTCCGTGCCGCCCTTGCCCTGAGCGCCGGAGCGGCTGAACGAGATGGCCTCGAGGAAGTCTTCCTGACGGGTCGAGCTGAGATCGGCATAGAGCAGGTCCAGCGAGATGGTCGTCCCGTCGCGCGGGCGCCACTGCACGCTGCCGGTCACGCCCAGCCGCTCCTGATGGTGGGTCAGGCGACCGTAGCGCGGAATGCGCGGCCCATAGATCGAGTTGCGGTCGGGATTGGTGCAGACGATCGTCGCCGGCGCCGCGCACGACTGGTAGGCCGTGCCGGTTGTCCCGGAGTCGGCCCAGCGGACCGAACTGAAGACCTCTTCGTAGAGATCGCGCTCGATGTAGGCGATCGAGAACAGCGCGCCCCAGGTGCCGTCCTCCGTCTGGTCGGTCCACAGCAGGGCGCCACGCGGATTGTACTGGCTGGCCAGGTCATTGTAGCCGTACTGGCCCGAGACGCTGATCACCCGGCCCTTGAAGTCGAACGGCCGCGAGGTGCGCAGGTCGACCGTCGCGCCGAGCGAGCCCTCCTCCACTTCCGCCGACTGCGTCTTGCGGACGGTGATGGCGTTGAACAGTTCCGAGGCGAAGATGTTGAAGTCGAACTGACGACCCCGGTTGGCCCCGCCGGAGCTGTCGGTGCCGCCGGTGGTCGCCAGCGCCTGGATGCCGTTGATGCGGATGCGGGTGAAGTCCGAGCCCAGGCCACGGACCGTGATCGAACGGCCCTCGCCGGCGTCGCGGTCGATGGAGACGCCCGGGATCCGCTGGATCGCCTCGGCGAGATTCAGATCGGGAAAGTCGGCGATATCCTCGGCCTTGATCACGTCGACGACCGCGGTCTCTTCCCGCTTGGTCGCGACCGCGCTGGCCAGGCTTCCACGGAAGCCGGTGATAACGACTTCCTCGACTTCACTGTCCGCGTCCTGCGCCATGGCGACGCCACCGGCGCCGAGCGCGATCGACATCGCGGCCAGAGACGCGCCGAAGCGCAGGCCAAGCGTCCGAGAACGATTGCTGGTGAACACGTCGTAGTCCCTCCCCTTCGGCGCGTCCCGGCGATCTGCGTCGCCGATTCCTGAACTTACCTCAGTCCGGGCCCGCTCGCGCTCGATAGCGGTTCCGGATATGACACCGGTGTCATTTCGTGGCGCCTTGCCTTTGACACCGGTATCATCGACATGGATACCTTAACTTCGCCGCGTTTGGCAACCCCGCCGAACACTGCACGACGAAAGACGATCAGATGATCCGATGGACCGCCCTCGCGCTTTTGTTCGCTTTCCCGGCCCAGTCCGCTGTTTCCGCCCTGCCCCCCACAGGTCAGCTGGCCTTCCCCAGCGCGGAGGGACACGGGCGGTTCGCCGCCGGTGGCCGGGGCGGCCGCGTCATTCACGTCACCACCCTTGCCGACTCGGGTCCCGGCAGCCTCAGGGCTGCGATCGGGGCGCAGGGCCCGCGAACCGTCGTCTTCGAGGTCTCGGGCGTGATCGCGCTGAAGGCCCCGCTCAAGATCGCCAGCGGTCGCATCACCATCGCGGGCCAGACGGCGCCCGGCGAGGGCGTGACCCTCAGGGACCAGCCCCTGATCGTCGCGGCGGACGATGTCGTCGTGCGCCACCTTCGCGTACGCCTGGGCGACGAGTCCCGCACGGAGGAGGACGCCGTCACCATTTCGCGCGGCCGACGGATCATCCTCGATCACATCTCGGCCAGCTGGTCGGTGGATGAGACCCTGTCGGTCGGCTCGCGGTACAGCCCCCCGTCCGACGGCGTCTACGACGTGACGGTCCAGTGGTGCCTGATCGGCGAATCCCTGAACCGCTCGGTCCACGGCAAGGGCCGTCACGGCTACGGCAGCCTGGTCCGCGGCGGCCACGGCGCGCGGATGAGCTTTCTCTACAACCTCTGGGCCAGCCACCAGGCGCGCATGCCCCGCCCCGGCAACTACAACGGCCCGGAGGTCGATCCGCTGGGCGGCTTCTTCGAGTTCCGCAACAACGTCTTCTACAACTGGGGCGGCGAGGCGTCCGGCTACAACGCCGACAAGGCCCAGCACGCCGCCTATGACTTTGTCTCCAACAGCTACATCCCTGGCCCCGACAGTCGCGGCCGCCTCGCCTTCTGCGAGGAGAACAGCCTCTCGCGGGCCTGGTTCTCGGGCAACGCCATGCAGGGAGCGACGCCCGCCGATCCCTGGAGCCTGGTCGGCTGTTCGCCGCCGGCTGACTACCGCGCCACCGCTCCCCTCGCCTCCTCGGGCCCGACCCGGTTCACAGCCCTGCAGGCGGAAGCAGCCGTGCTGGACAGGGCCGGCGCGGGGCCTCGGCGCGACGCGGTAGACCGGCGAATCGTCGCCGGCGTGCGAGACCGCTCCGGACGCCTGATCGACAGCCAGGCCGAGGTCGGCGGCTGGCCGGTTCCCGCGCCCGCCTCGGCCGCGCTCGACAGCGACCGCGACGGCATGCCCGACGCCTGGGAGCGCGCCAGAGGCCTCGACCCCGGCAATCCGTCCGACGGCGCCGCCGACCGCGATGGCGATGGCTTCACCAACCTCGAGGACTACCTGAACAGCCTGGCCTGACCACCGCTCTCAGCCTGTGTTGCGCAGGCCCGCCGCGATGCCGGTCACCGTCAGCTGGACAGCCAGCCGCGTCTCCTCGCTATCGTCGCCCTGTCGTCTGCGACGGAGCAGTTCGAGCTGCAGATGGTTGAGCGGCCGCACCGAGCCGGCGGCCAGCGCCACCGACTCGGCCAGGTCCGGCCGGTCGTCCAGCAGGCGGGTCCCGCCCCTGACGGCAAGGGCGAGTTCCACGGCGGCGTCATGCTCGCGACGGATGGCGTCGAAGATGGGCCCGGCGCTGCTCCGGTCCTCGCAAAGCGCGGCGTAGCGGGCGGCAAGGCCCATGTCGCTCTGGGCCAGGGCCAGTTCCATGTTCGACAGCAGGGCCTCGACGATGTCGAACTCGCCGGCCAGGTCCGCCAGCCGCCCCGGCTCCAGTCCGATCCGCCGCGCACCGCCGGCCAGGCCATACCATCCCGGCAGCATGACCCGCGCCTGGCTCCAGCTGAACACCCAGGGAATGGCCCGCAGGTCCTCGATCCGCCGGCTGCTGGTGCGGGAGGCTGGGCGACTGCCGATGTTGAGCGTGACGATCTCGGCGATCGGCGTCGCAGACCAGAAGAAGTCCTCGAACCTCGCCGTCTCGTAGACCAGCTCGCGGTAGTGGGCGAAGGCGCCGGCGGCCAAAGCGTCCATCGCCTCGACAGCCTCGGGCGGCGCCGGCTTCTGCGGCCGCACCGTGGCGGTCAGGGCGGCGGCGGTCAGTCCCTCCAGATTGCGGCGCGCGGTGGGCTGGTCGCCGAAGCGCCGGAAGATCATCTCCCCCTGCTCGGTCATCCGAAGCCGCCCCTGGACGGTGCCAGGCGGCTGGGCCAGCACCGCTTCGGCGGCAGGACCTCCACCTCGCCCGACCGAGCCGCCCCGGCCGTGGAACAGGCGAAGGCCCACCCCCAGCCGGTCGCACTCGGCCGCCAGCGCCGTGGCCGCGCGGGCGACACCCCAGCGCGAGGCGACATAGCCCCCGTCCTTGTTGCTGTCGGAATAGCCGACCATGACTTCCTGCACCGGCTGCTCGCCAAGCAGCGAGCGGGCCGCGTCGGTCTCCAGCCAGGCGCGCAGCACCCCGGGGCCGGCCTCGAGGTCGCCGATGGTCTCGAACAGCGGGCTGACCTTCACCGCCGCTCGCGGCTTGACCCCGCCGCGAACCAGTCCCGCCTGCTTGAGCAACACGAGAGGTTCGAGGATGTCAGAGACGGTTGCCGATTTGGAGACGACATAGGCCCCGATGGAGGCCGGGCCAAAATCGGCGATGGCCTCGGCCGCCGCGTCGAGGATCGCCAGCTCCCGGGCCGTCTCTTCGCTGTACTCGGTGAACGGCGAGCGCAACGGCCGGCCGCCGGAAAGCTCCTTCAGCAGCAGGGTGACCCGCTCGTCCTCAGGCAGATCGAGATAGGCCTCCTGCTCGCCGGCGACAGCGAGCAGTTCGGCGATCGCGCGCTCATGGACATCGGAGTTCTGGCGCAGGTCGACCGCCAGCAGGTGAAAGCCCGCGGCCCTGGCCAGCGCGGTCAGCGTCTTGAGACGGCTGCCCACCAGCCGCGCGCCGTCATTCGCTTCAAGGGATGCGCGAATGATATCGAGATCGGCGATGAAGTCGTCCGGCGCCGCATAGGCGGGGCCGTCCGGGTCGGTGACAGCATAGGCCACGCGCGCCCCGGTCAGCTTGACCGAGGTGGCGCAAAGCCGGTCGAAGATCCTCTCGAAAGCCAGCCGGTAGGGCTCGTCCAGCCGGTGGACGCTGGGCTGGTCGGCCTGCATGGCCAGCGCCTTCAGCGCCGCCGACGCCGCGCCATAGGCTGTGGAGATGGCCAGGTCGGACCACAGCCGCCGCACCTCGCCCGCATAGTGGTCGAGGATCAACCGGGCCTGGGATCTCAGCGCCAGCCTCAGGGTGTCGGCGCCGACGCCCGGATGGCCGTCCCGGTCCCCGCCAAGCCAGGTTCCGAGCCTGAGGATCGGCTCCATCTCGCCGATCTCCTCGCCCCAGCGCTCATAGAGCTCGACCAGGGCCGGCAGGATGGCCGTACGCACTACCGACAGCGCGTTGCGGATCTCGTCGCCGACGGTGATCTTCTCGGGCCGATACAGCCGGGTGCGCCACAAGAGGGCGGTCTCGCGGAAGAGTTCCTCGCGAATCCGGCGCTCCTGCCCCGGCCGCAGATGATGGCGACGCAGGGCCATCAGCCGCGCGATCTCAGACTGCCGCTCGACCAGCGCCCGGCGTCGCACTTCGGTCGGATGCGCCGTCAGGACGGGCGTCACCGACAGCCCCGCCAGCGCCTGCCGGCCCGCCTCGCCCAATGATTTCAGGGCGTCGGCGAGGGTGGCTGTCTCGGCCTGGCTCTCGGCCTCGGCCTCCAGGCGGCGGCCGGCGACATCCTCGCCGATGTTGGCCAGCATCGAGGCGCAGGCGAAGGCGCGGGCGAGCAGCATCGCCTCGGCCGGGGTGACGGCATTGAACAGAAAGCCCAGATGCGGCGCCTCGCCGCCTTCCTCTGCCGCCGCCCGGGCCGCCTCGACCAGGCGGGCGACGTCCTCGCCGTCCAGATAGCGGATCGCCTCGGCGAGGAGTTCGCCAAGGATGTCCAGGTTCCTGCGGACCTGACCGTCTGCGCCTTGTGGGGTCAGCGGGCCAACCATCCCCCGTCCACCGGCAGGGTCACGCCGTGCACATAGTCCGAGGCCGCGCTGGCCAGGAACACGGCGGCCCCGCCGAGATCGGACGGCTGGCCCCATCGGCCCGCCGGAATACGCTCCAGGATCGAGCGGTTGCGGTCCTGGTCGGCGCGCAGGGCCTCGGTGTTGTTGGTCTCGAAATAGCCGGGCGCGATGGCGTTCACATTGATCCCTTTGGCGGCCAGCTCATTCGCCAGCAGCTTGGTCAGACCGGCCACGCCGCTCTTGCTGGCGGTATAGCTGGCGACCCGTATGCCGCCCTGGAAGGACAGCATCGAAGCGATGTTGATCACCTTGCCGCGCCCCTTCAACGCCATCTCCCGCGCCGCCGCCTGTGTAAGGAAGAAACAGGTCTTGAGGTTGACGTTCATCACCTCGTCCCAGTCAGCCTCGCTGAACTCCAACGCATCGGCGCGGCGGATGATCCCGGCGTTGTTGACCAGGATGTCCGGCGCCGCGCCCAGGCCCTTGGCCGCCTCGATCACCCCGCCGCTGACGCCGGGATTGGACAGGTCCGCCTCGATCCAGTGAAAGCCGCCGCCCGCGGCGCGCACGGCAGCCTCGGTCTCGTCCGGCCGGCTCCGTCCTACGGCCAGGATGTCGGCCCCGGCCTGGGCCAGCGCCTCGGCCATGCCGCGACCGAGCCCGGTGTTGGCCCCGGTGACCATGGCCGTCAGGCCAGCGAGACTGAAGGGCGAGGTCATGGCGCTATTTCAGCTGGCAGATGTCGAGGACGTTCATGTCGGTGTAGTCGAGGTTCTCCCCGCCCATCGCCCAGATGAAGGCGTAGTTCGAGGTGCCGGACCCCATGTGGATCGACCACGGCGGGCTGATGACCGCCTCCTCGTTGGCGACGACGATGTGCCGGGCGCTGTCTGGCTCGCCCATGAAATGGAACACCCGCTCGTCCGGCTTCAGCCCGAAATAGAAATAGATTTCCGACCGCCGGTCATGCAGGTGCGGCGGCATGGTGTTCCAGACGCTGCCAGGGTTCAGGATCGTCAGCCCCAGCAGCAGCTGCGCCGACTGGCACACGCCCGGGATGATGTACTGGTAGATGGTCCGCTCGTTCGAGGTCTCCAGAGAGCCCCGCTCCAGCGGCGTCGCCTGGGCGATATCGATCTTCTTCACCTCGAAACGGGCGTGCGCCGGGGTCGAGGCCAGGTAGAAGCGGGCGCCCTCCCCTTCGAACACCACATCCTTGCTGCCCATCGGCACATAGAGGCCGTCACGCGGCGCCAGCTCGAAGCTATGGCCATCGACAGTCACCCGCCCGGGCCCGCCGACATTGATGATCCCCAGCTCGCGACGTTCCAGGAACGGGTGGCCCGCGGCGCTGGCCGGCTCGGTCTGGTCGGGCAGCCGCAGCGGGGTCGCGCCCGGCGCGGCCCCTCCGATGACGAACCGCTCATTGTGGCTGTAGTTGAGGACCACCTCGCCGTCGGCGAACAGCCCGCCGATCAGATAGCGCTCCCGCAGCGCGTCATTGCTGGCCCCGTCCATCATGTCCGGATGGGTCGCCTGATAGGTCTTGGCGAACATTTGGCCTCTCCTCCCAGCTGCCTGTCGTGCTCAGGTAACCGGTGTCATGGACAAACTCAAGAGCCAGCCGCCAGGCTCGTGGTTAGGCAGGCGGCGGCCCGCTCGACTGTCTCACCACCAACGTCGGCAGCCTTTCTTCCGGCGGCGCCTCGGTGCTCTCGCGGCCCATCAGCTTTTCGGCGGCCATCCGGCCGATGCGGCGGGTCGGGGTGTGAATGGTCGTCAGCGGCGGCCAGACCCGCGTCGCCACCTGGAAATCGTCGTAGCCGACGACCGACAGGTCGCGCGGAACATCCAGGCCCGCCTCCCTCGCCGCCTGCAGCGCCCCGGCCGCCATCTCGTCATTGCCGGCGAAGATCGCTGTCGGTCGATCGGCCATCGCCAGCAGCCGCCGCGCGCACTCCACGCCCGACTCGAAGGTGTAGGCCCCTTCGGCCACCAGCGTCGGGTCCAGCGTCAGCCCATGCTCGGCCAGCCCCTCCTCCAGCCCGGCCCGCCGCTCGTGCGACGAGCGGAAGGTGGCCACGCCGGAGATGAAGCCGATGCGGCGGTGTCCCAGCGACGCCAGATGCCGCGCCGCCTCCAGCCCGCCCAGCCGGTCACGCGTCTCGATCATCTGCGCCGGATCGTCCAGGTCCACCGAAGCGACGCGGATGTAGGCGCAGCCGATCTCCTTCAGCATCGCCGCCACCTGCTCGTCCTCCGACACCGACGGCGTCAGCACCACGCCGAACAGCTTCTGCCGCTCGATGAAGCCCTGCATGTCCTCGACGATCGTCGGACTGGCCCGGTCACAGGGATGCACCACCAGCTCGAAGCCCGAGCCGCGCATGGCGTCCAGCAGGCCCAGCTGCATGTTCACCACATACTGCGGGTTGGGGTTGTCGTAGATCAGCCCGATCAGGAACGAGCGGCGGAACGCCAGCCCCCGCGCCTGGGGGTCGGGCACATAGCCGATCTCGCGGATGACCGCCTCGATGCGCTCGCGCGTCTCGGGCTGCACCGAGGGCGAGGCGTTGATGACGCGCGAGACGGTCTTCTTCGAAACGCCGGCGAGCCGCGCCACGTCGTTGATGGTCGCGCGGCGGCGGCCGAATCCGTTGTCCTGATCGCCGTCTGACCTTGGCTTGCGAGGCATGGCGCTGCGGCTCAGCCCAGGTCGCCGGCGGCCGCGTCGAGCAGCAGATAGGCCCGGCCGGCGTCGGACGACAGCAGCGAGGCCACCAGATGCCCGCCGCGGTCACGCTCGGCCGCCTCGTCCAGCATGCCGACGAACCGGCGCAGATAGCGCTCGGTCTGGCCCCGCAACGCCGCGTCCGAGAACAGCCGCCGCACCAGCCTGCGCGTCGCCGCCGGCGCCAGCCTGCGCACCACTTCGCGCGCGCCGGCCTGGTCGCGCGTCTGGATCGCGGCCGCCACCTCGTCGATGCGCCCGCGCGGCAGCAGCGCCGCCGGATCGATGCCCATGGCCTCGATTTCCTGCACCAGCCGCTCGGCCTGGCCCTCGGTGTCCGAGGAGTCGCCGTCGATGGTCGACAGCAGGTCCTTCCAGGTCCAGCCCCCCTCGCCTTCCGGCGCCGGCTCGGGCGGCGCGCGGCCGCCGGCGGTCTCGAACACGCTGCGGAATTCCTCGTCCGTCGCCGTCGGGGTCAGCCTCAGCCGCGGGCGCAGGCCCAGCTGCTCGGCGCTCGGCGGCTCTGCCGGCGGTTCGCGACGGCGCGGCGGCGGCGGCGCGGCCGAATGCCCGCCCAGCGAGCCGAGCGACGGCGCGGCCGCCTGCCCGCCGCTGCCGGCCACCACGCCCATCAGCTTCACCGCGTCGGTCAGCATGTCGTAGTTGCGGCGCACCCGGTCCTGGAAGGCGGCGTCGATCGCCTGCGTTTCCTCCGCGGTCCGGCGGGCGCTCTCGACCATGCCGCCGATGCTCTCCTCGACCGCCGCCTTGACCGCCTCGGCGCGATTGCGCGCCTCGTCCGGCAGTCGCCGCGTCTTGGTCTCCAGCTCGTCCATCAGCGCCTGAAGCTCGGTCAGCGTCGCCTTGGCCGCGCCTGCGCTGACGTCCAGCCTTTGCGCCGCCGCCGCTCCGGCCTGCTCGACCATCTGGGCGCTGCTCTCGATCAGGTCGCGGGCCTCATTCAGCCGCGCCTGGAAGATGGCGTCGGCCTTCTGGTGCGCGGCGAACGCCGCCTCGTTCAGCTGGTCCACCCGTCCGCGCGCCGACTCGGCGTGGGCCTCGGCCGCCTCGCGCGCCGCCTCGCCCGACCGCGTCAGACGGTCGATCGCCTCGCGCATCTCGCGCTCCAGCCGCGCCCGCTCCGCCGCCGCCGCGTCGGTGACATGGCTCAGCGCCTTCTGCGCCTCGCCCACCAGGGCCAGCCGTTCCGACTGCGCCGTCTCCAGAAGCGCCTGCATCTGCGCCGCCGCATCGGTCAGCAGCGACTGCAGCGCCTCTCCGCCGCTGGCCGCCTTCTCACCCAGCGAGCTGGCCGCGACCGTCGCCTCGGCCATGAATTCCGACAACTGCGCCGCCCGCGTCTCGGCCTGGGCGGCGAAGTCTTCCTGATCGGCGCGAATGGCGTGCGCGACGGTCACCAGGGCGGCGCGCTGCTCGTTCAGCCCCGCCTCGACGATCCGCATCTGGTCGCCCACCCCGACGCCGGCCGTCTCCAGCCGGGCCACCTGACGGGCCAGGTCCTCGCCCGCGACCCGCGCCGCGTCGCCGGCCTCTCCGGCCGCCGCCGCCAGGTCGGCCGCCCGCGCCGCCAGCGCCGCCTCGGCCTCGCGCAGTTGCGTCTCGGCCAGGTCGGAGGCGTCGGCGACCATCCGCGCCTGCATTGTGATGGTGTCGGATACGGCGGCCGAGCGGCTGTCCAGTTCCCCGCTCAGCGCCTCCAGCGCCTCGCGCTGGCGGCCCAGCGATTCGGCCAGGCTCTGGGCGGTGCGGTCCGCCGCCGCAGCCGCCTCGGCCAGCCGTCCGGTCTCCTCTGCCAGCGCCTGGCGCAGCGCCAGCATGGTGTCCCGCGCCTCGGCCGCCATCGATGCGGCCTGGGTGATCTGCTGGTTGATGGCCGTGACGCCCGCGCCCGCGTCCTGCAGCGCCAGAGTCGCAGGCCCGGCCATGGTGTCGGCCAGCACCCGCGTGCGCCGGATCTCGACGCCCAGCTTCTGTCCCTGCCGCGACAGGTAGGCGACCAGCCAGATCAGCACGAGCGGGCCAACGGCCATCAGGCCGAACACGATCAGCACAAAGGGATCGGTCGGCAGCGGTTCGAGCTGGCGGCGATAGCCGAAGGCGAAGGCCACCAGCGCCAGCGGCCAGGCCGCCGTCGCCAGGCAGGCCAGCACCCAGACCATCGCCCCGCCGCTCTCCTTCACCTTTGCCGGCGTCGGACGCACCATCGGCGTCATCGGCGGCTCGGCATGGGCCAGCGGCGCCTCGACGGGCGCGGGCGGCGGCCGGGCGGCGAACGGCTCTGCCGTCACCTCGGCGCCGGGAACCTCGACGATCTCGAGCTCGGCCTCGCGGAACGGCGGCGCCGAGGGGGCGTCCACCGATTCGACCTTCGGCACGAAACCGTCCGTGGTGATGCTGGTGAAATCCAGCGCCGGCCGCTTCTTCGACTTCATGCCCGCCTGTCGTCCTGCAAGGGTCCGGACTCAAAGTCAGCGCGGAATCCCGAACCCCATCCTTCGCGCGCGAGGAGAACCCTAGCGAGGAAACCGGTTCACGTTAAGCGGTTCGCAACGATTTCCTCACGGAACGGACCGACTCGTTCCGTCCCGTGTGCCGGCAGGGCTGCATGGACCCGGCGGCGGCGCCTCCGGGCGGGACTTTCAGGCGCGTGCGGCGATGGGACCAGGCGCCGGAATCTCCGGACATCCGTCACGGACGGCCGACTTCTCGGGCGCCGGCGGGTCCCTCGGAATGACCTTCTCGGCCTTCGGCTCGGCGCGCGGCTGATCGACATCAACGCCCAGGGCGCTGAAGGCCGTCGCTGCGATCCAGATCACAACCGCCGCGAACAGTTCGACGACGATCTGCATGGGGCGTCCCTCCCCTTGTGGCCGGCTGCGCGGACGCTCCGCCCCAGCATGCCTTGGCTGAACAGCCAATACCGTCGTTATCCGCCGCTTCCCCTGCGTCGGCAAGATGGCGCAATGTGAACTTTCAGACAGGTTTCGATGCGGGATGCCGCAGCAGCATCGCTCCCGCGACCAGTCCGGCCAGGGTCATCGCCGTCATCCCCAGGTAGCCGCCCGCGCCCCAGGCATCAAACAGCGGCCCGGACGCCAGTGTCGCCAGCCCGATGAACAGCCCTCCGGCGCAGGCCGAGCTGATGGTCTGTGCGGCCGAGGCGGCATGCGGCGGCGCATGGCGCTCGATCAGCGCCAGCGAGCCCAGGAAGGTCGCCGTGAAGCTCAGCGCATGCAGGGCCTGCAGCGGAAACAGCAGCCACAGCGGCGGCGAGAAGGCCATCGCCGTCCACCGCACCAGCGCCGCGCCGCCGCCGATCAGCACCAGCACCTCGGGCCTCAGCCGCCGCCGGATCGGCTCGCCGAAACACAGGAAGGCGATCTCGACCAGCACGCCCCAGGCCCACAGGGCGCCGATGTAGGCCTCGCCGATTCCCTGCCGCCGCCAGAGCAGCGCCGAAAACCCGTAGTAGAAGCCGTGGGTCGCCTGGATCACGCCGCTGGCCGCGACCGCCAGCAGGAACGGCCGGTTGACCAGCAGGTCCGACAGCCCGCGCCATCGCGCCCCGCGCGGCGGCGGCTCGCCGGCCTCGTTGACCGGCTCCGGCGGCAGCATGAGGCGCGCGGCCAGAGCCGCCAGGATGGCCGCGGTGATCGTCCAGTAGAGAACCAGGTCCGGCATCGCGAGAGTCAGCAGGGCGCCCATCCCCAGGTTGCCGACCACGAACGCCAGCGATCCCAGCCCCCGCGCGAACGGATAGGAAAACCCCTCGCGCCGCGCCAGCCGCAGCCCCATGACATCGCCCAGCGGCGGCAGGGTGCCCAGCATGCAGGACGCCACCAGCCAGGCTGCCAGCCAGGCCCAGAAGCCTTCGACCAGGCCGATGGCGATGTATGAGGCGGCCGCCGCAATCCCCAGGAAAACCAGCGGCGTGCGGCGAAGAACGAAACCGTCCGCCCAGATCGCCGCCAGCGGCGAGACAACGATCCGCGCCAGCATCGGCGCGGCCAGGATCGCGCCGATCTCCGCCCCGCTCAGGCCCTGCGCCCGGAACCACACCGGCATGTAGGGCAGGCTCGCCCCCGTGCCGATGAAGATGGCCGCGTAATAGAGGCCGAGGCGGAGGTTGGTGGGCATGGCCCTCGCTAGCAGAGAATCGCCGCGCCATCGCGCGCTTGTTGGGCCGCCCGGCGGCGACCGATCGTCCCGGCGGGTTTTTCGCTTGGCGAGGGGCGGCGCCCTGTGGTCGAACCGGCTCTCACGCGCCCCGGCGCGGCTGTTCAGGACCAACGAAGGCATGGCGACGATGGCGGATCACAAGACCCTGGCGGACTACCTGGCGAGCGTCGCCGATCTGCCCGCGGACCTGCGCACCGGCCTGTTGAGCGTCGCCGACGCCTGCCGCGAGATCGCCGGCCTCGTCGACCGCGCCCCCAT
>VFQU01000494.1_pt1 | contig 34379 bp, 31 predicted proteins | sample 3512311 | NCBI WGS metagenome assembly VFQU01 (sample SAMN10412377, study PRJNA504923) | tailings metagenome | isolation source: Relicate 3 Philex TSF3 active mining site | place: Philippines: Tuba, Benguet | collected 2017-08-29
TGAGAATCTTCTGCCCGTCCGGATTGATGCGGCTGGCCGGGATGATGTTGTTCGGGAAGCAGCCACCGCCGCCGGAGGTTTGATTGCAGGCAGCGCTGCTGAGCGGGTCGCGAATGAAAACCGGCCGGCCATCGCCCAGCGTCGTGCCCTGGAAGTTGCCGTTGCGCTGAGCCGCCGTCGGCACCGTGACACTGCGCAGAGCGTTGGGCGAAAGACGGTTCTGCCATTCAATACCGACAAAGAAGAAGAGTTTGTCGCGATTGGGGTTGAGCTTGGGAATGTAAGCCGGGCCGCCCACATTGAAGCCGGCGGTGTTATCGCGGAACAACTGCCGCGCACGGCCTTCCATGTTGTTGCGCCAATTGTTGGCGTTGAGGCCTTCGTGACGGTGGAAGATGTAGCCGGTGCCGTGCAGGTCTCTGGTGCCGGACTTGGTCACCACCGAAATGGCTGCGCCGGAAGAGCGCCCGTATTCGGCCGGTTGCGAGTTGGTCAGCATCTTGAACTCGGCAATCTGGTCGATGTTCATGGTGGCCAACTGCCCACCGTTGGAGCCAGTATCAATGTTGGTGACACCATCCACCATCAGGTTGTTCTGATTGTTTCGATTGCCATTGACTGAACCACCAATGCCGCCAGTCGGCACTACGCCGGGAATGGTGCGAGTAAGGTCGAGGAATGAGCGGCCGTTGAGAGCAAGGTTGATTACCTGATTGCCTGTCAGCACGCCACCCTTTTCCGCGCCGCGGGTTTGCAGGATAACCCCGGACGCCTCCACTGTAATCGAATCACTTACCGCGCCAACAGCCAATTGGATGTCCGGGATGTCCAGACGATCGTTGGCGGATACACGAATTTCACTACGTTCGTAGCGCTTGAAGCCGGCCGCTTCCACGATTAAGCGATAGATCGCGGGCTTGAGCGGGTTGAAGAAGTAGACGCCTTCTGTATTGGTGACCACTTCCCGGTTGTCGCCCTGGGCAACGTCGATCAGGTTCACCTTGGCACCGGGCACCAAGCCACCTTGTGCATCACGAACCACACCCCGTATGGATCCGGAGGATTGTTGAGCATTTGCCGCTGGGACGAGGAGCGGCAGGGACAGGAGAGAGAGCAGCGAAACGCTGCGCAGCAAACGAAGCTGCATAGGTTACCCCCTTAGCTTTACTCAATAATTGAGAATCTGCCAGAGCCAAAACTCAGGCAAATTGGACGGCAGCATATAACAGGCATTTGCGGGAATCAAGGGGGGGCAGTTGATATCTGTGGTTATCGGAAATTAGTGCTAGCCTGGCGCCTATGAGCTTGGAAGCACTGGTTACGCTGATCCATGAAGGGAACCCGAAGAACAATTGGCTTGAGCGAAACCGGGCGATCTTTGACGGACTCTTCGAATCACGCTATCCACTCGCGGCGCGCGACAAGTTTCAGTTACGCGCCCCAGGGGCAAAGTCCGAGAATGACATCCCCTACGCTGCGTATATACACAGCAACAACCCGAACTCCGGCGTCTATCAGGGCACCTCTTTTGGCATCTTGCCCGTCGACGGCAAGCCCAGCCTCATTGGCTTGCTTGTGGGAACTGGCGGACTGGACCCGGATCAGGGGATTCTGGGACGACCTGGGCATAGCCGCAAGGCTCGCGCAATCTGCCAGTGGCTCAACCACCACTATCGCGAAGGCGAATCCCTGGTGGCGTGGGCGAAGCAGGACCCGACCGACCTCAGCCACAACCCGGCCCAACTTCGTAAAGAATTCCCCGGTTATGAGCGAATCTTTGACCGATATGGCCACGTCATGTATGCCATTTACGTGCCTTGCGAACACAAACCCGAGGCAACGCGACAGGCCGTAATTGCCATGCTGGATTTACTCCTGGAGGAGCGTGGGTTCAGACCTCGCGCGGCAGTGAAAGATGGCAACCAGCACGAGTGGTTGAAGGACCTGATGCCCGCCACAGGAGGCGATGAAATCGCCGCGCTACTCCGACACCGAAAGTACGTCGTGCTTGAAGGTCCACCCGGGACTGGCAAAACGCGGATGGCCTTGCAGTTGCTTTGTGAGCAATATGGAGGGCGGGGGCGCTCGATTCAGTTTCATCCGAATACCACCTATGAGAGCTTCGTGGGCGGCTTAAGCCCGGTCGTCGATGAAGCCCAACTCGGGCTGCGCTTCCGGCCCACCCCCGGGCATCTGATGGAAGCCGTAAACGCGGCGCAACGTGACCCCGAACAACCCTGTTTGCTGCACATTGATGAAATCAACCGGGCGGACCTGAGCAAAGTTCTGGGGGAAGCCATCTACCTGCTGGAACCCCAGGAGACTCGTTCCATTCGACTGCCTTACGACTTTGGCCCAAGCTTCGGCAGCCAATTGAGCATGCCGCCGAATCTGCACATCCTGGGAACCATGAATAGCGCAGACCGCAGCATCGCCATACTCGACGTAGCCGTGCGGCGGCGATTTGCCTTTGTCAAACTTTGGCCCAGCATCAAGGTGGTCCAGCAGCATGCCTGTCCCTACATGCAGGAGGCTTATGCAAAGCTGCTTAATCTCTTTGTGGATCATGCCTCCGACGAGGCACTGGTATTGATGCCAGGACATTCCTACTTTCTCGAGGCTGACCCGGACCAGGCCCCGCAAAGCTTGCAAGTGAATCTGCGGCCGCTGCTGGAAGAGTATCTTTCGCAGGGCTACCTGGGCGGCTTTTCCGAGGAAATTCGAGGTTATCTGCAATGGCTGCAAGAACCGAAGCTCAACCGTTCTGGCTCGAGGTAACCGACCACTCGGAACAGGAGTGGAGTGCGTTGCCCCTGATCCGCGGAGCAGCACCGCGTAATGCGCAGGAGCACTCGGCTCGCCTGGCCGAACAGTTCGTCCGCCAGAATTCTTCATTGCTCCAGCAGTTGGATGTAGCGATACACCGCGATTACGATGGGCGGGAATTGCGCTTGCGACTGACAGCTGGAGGCAAGGTGGGGGCCATACCGCTTTACTCCCCTGTATCCGCCCGGCTGGAGCATGGCTTGATCGTCAAACCACGTTTCGCCTGGCGTGGTATCGGCGCCATGCTGGGCGACATGGGCTGGCGCGTGGCGCCACAGCCGCTGGCGTTGCCCTTGCTGCCCCGTTCAGAGCGACAGGTGCCTGCGTGGGTGCTGGCCAGCATGGTTCTCACCCGCTTGCAGTCGGTGGTGGCACGAATGCAGCGTCGCTTCGAAACCGTGGAGGATTGGCGTCCTTCCCCTCGCGGCAGCGTGAACTGGCCTCTTTATGCCTCACGAAGCATCGCCCATGGCCGTATGGCTCACTTGCCCTGCCAGTATCCGGACCTGCAGGATGACCGCGAGTTTCAAGCCGCGATCAAGTTCGTGGTGCAGAAACAGCGGGCAGTACTCGAGGGCCAACTCCACCAGGGGCATTTTGTCGTGGAGTTGTTGAATGTTGCGCAATCGATTCTGGATCGTCTCTCCGGTGTGGTGCCCCGCCGCCCCACCCACCAACGCCTCCAGACCTGGTTGCGTCAACCGCTAGCCGCCCTGCAGATGGAAGAAGCCATTCGAAGTATGGAATGGACCATCGAAGATCGAGGGCTGGCGGGCCTTAGCGATTTGACCGGCGTACCCTGGCGTCTTGACATGAATGCTTTCTACGAAGCGTGGGTGGAACGCGTTCTTGAGGCGGCAGTTCGTCAGCTCGGCGCCACCTTTCGAAGTGGACGCCGCCAGCAAACCGTCGTTGGGTTGCGCTGGCAACCGGGATTCGCTGGCAGCCAGAAATCTCTGATCCCCGACTTCATGCTCGAGTTTCCGCAAGCCACCGTCATTGTGGACGCCAAGTACAAGCGCCACTGGGAAGAAATGCAGCAGTATCGCTGGGGACAACTCAGTCCGGACACGCGTGACCAGCACCGCGAAGACCTTCTACAGATACTGGCTTACGCCAACCTTGCGCCCACAAATCGCGTCGTCGTGTGCCTGGTCTACCCCTGCTCCATGGATTCGTGGCGGTTGATGGGAGAGGCCGAGCGCCATTGGCAGCAAGCCGAAATCGTCACCGGAAACCGTCGTGTGCAGCTATGGCTGACCGCCCTGCCCATGGCTCTGGGCTTCGCCGAATCCGTAGCCCTTTGGACGAGGCGATTCAATCAGGAATTTGCCAGCACACCGTAAGGTGAGTCCCCAGCTGGTTTCGCGGCCACAGGATCGTTTCGTCATCCAACCACGCCACGCTGGCAAAGAGGTCCACCGGCGGCACCTGTGGCGCCGGCCCACTCGCCGCCCAGAGGCGCTTTCCCGTCGCCAGGTGAAACACCTCCAGACTGGCCGAGGTGGACGGCGTCAGGGGTCCGTACCCATGCTCGTAATGAATCCGCAACAGCTTCTTTCCGCTGGGCGAGAGCAGCTTCGGTCCTCTCAGGAACTCCCTCGGCGAACGGTAGGGGTCTCCCAGCGGCGCCGACTTCGAAGGAAAATCGCTTACCTCGGCCCGGTAGGGGAAAACCGTCCGCGCCGCCGACCAATCCTCTTCGGAAGCTTGCATCACATCCTGCTGATAGGCGAGCGCATAGGAGTCGTAGCTCAACTCCGGCGCATGGCCCTCGCGCTGGCGCAATCCGCGCAACAGATAACGTGCCCCCAGTTGCCGCAGGTGAAACCCGAAGGCGGTGTCCTGCGAATACTCTCGTACTGGGCCATGGTCCGGAAACTGCCAGTCAGTCGGAATCCGGTAATCCACGCAGTGCCGGTGCGAATCCGTTTCATGATCAATCCGCACACTCTTGGGCGGAATACAGGAAAACATTACCAGCCCCAAGAGGGCCATCAAAGGAGCGGCAGTTTTCGTGGAACAGAGCTTCAAGGGTGCGGGTGTGGATCAGCTACTGCCCCCAGCAGCGCAACGTGGAGCGCCGGAGCAGCAAGCCTGCCCACACCCGAGTGTAGCGCGGCGTTTAACGCAGGTCGAACAGCAGCAGGTGCGAATCCGCCTGCGCCGTGAAGCTCAGTGCTTCTTCCTGTTCCACTGCCGCTCCGTCACCGGCTTGCAACTTCTGGCCATTCAGTTCCACCTCACCGCTGGCCACCTGCACCCATACTCCTCGACCCGCGCCAACTTCATACTTTGCAGCCTTGCCAGCCTCCAAATCCGCGGCCAGGAACTTCGCGTCAGCGTTGATCATCAACGACCCCTCCGCCCCGTCCTGGCTCGCCAATAGCTGGAACTGATTCACCCGCGCTTCCGCCGGCAAGGTCCGCTGGTCATAGCTTGGCTGTATGCCGCGCTTTTCAGGCAGGATCCAGATCTGGAACAGATGCACCGGCGTCTCCGGCAGCGGATTGTACTCACTGTGGAACAACCCCGTGCCCGCGCTCATCGCCTGCACCTCGCCGGGCGAGATGGTCCGCCGGTTGCCCATCGTATCGGCATGTTCCAGTTGTCCGGAACGAACCCAAGTGATGATTTCCATATCCCGGTGCGGATGCATGCCGAAGCCCTTACCACCAGCCACCCAGTCTTCGTTAATCACCCGCAAGCCGCGGAACTGCACATGCTTCGGGTCATAAAAGTCCGCAAAGCTGAACGTGTGGCGCGAGTCCAGCCAGCCATGGTTGCCATGAAACCGATCTTCCGATTTCCGTATCGTGATCATTTCCTTGATCTCCTTTCCAATACTCGATTAGTTGGATGTCGTTATAACAGAAAAGTTGCAAGTGACCCGCCTGCGAAACTGGAAGCCAATGAGGCACGTCGCATCACGCATGAGCTTACGGATTCTCGCCACGTTCGCGATGTTTATTTTCTTCAGTTTGCCGGGCTGGTCGCAGCGCGGACAGGATGCCTGGGTGGTCGTACTCAAGCAACCGGCGCTGGCCGAACGCGGCGTCGCCCGCAAAGATTTGCGCCAGAACGAAGCCAGTGCGGCCATCGCCGCCACCCAGCAAACTCTAATGACCAAGGCCGCCCAGCGAGGCGTTCGCACCCTGGGCACCTCCCAGGTACTCCTGAACGCCATGTATATTCGAGCCACCGACGAACAGGCTGCCGCCCTGAAATCACTTCCCGAGGTGGAATCCGTCCAGCGGATGCGCCCGCTCCGCCGGCACATCAACAAGGCCCTCGACCTTGTCAACGCGCGTGCGGCTTGGAACCAGTTGGGCGGTGGCGGCCAGGCTGGCAACGGGGTGAAGATCGCCATCCTCGACAGCGGCATCGACCCCGACCATCCAGCCTTCCGCAATTTCACCACCCGGCCCCCTGACGGTTATCCCAAGTGCCGCGAACAGGCCGGGGATTGCCGCTTCACCAACAATAAGGTGATCGCCGCGCGCAGCTATGTCGACCTGCTGAACTTCGCCTTTGGCACGAACCCCACCGACACCCGCCCCGACGACAATTCCCCCGCCGACCGCGACGGCCACGGCACCGCAACCGCCATGATGGCCGCCGGGCAGGAACATGATTCCCCCATTGGCCGCATCTCTGGCGCCGCTCCGCGCGCCTTCCTCGGCAACTACAAGGTGTTCGGCACAAATGGCGTCAACGATGTCACGTTCCCCAATGTCGTGATCCGCGCCCTCGAAGACGCTGTCGCGGACGGCATGGACATTGCCTCGCTCAATCTCGGCCAACCGGCGGGCTTCGGCGCACTCGACAACATCTGCGGCGAATCGGGCACCCAACCCTGCGACGCCTTTGCCCGCGCCGTGCAGAACGCCGTCAACCTCGGCCTGATTGTCACCGTATCGGCCGGCAACAGCGGCGACAGCGGACCCAACTATCCCAGCAACAACACCATCTCCAGCCCCGCCACGGCTCCCAAGGCCATCGCGGTGGGCGCTTCCACAAATTCCCACATCTGGTACAACACCCTCAGCGTTCTCGGCAACGGCGTCCCCGCAGACCTGCAGGCCATGAATTTCCGCTTCTCCAACGGCCCGCAAGTATCGGCGCCACTCGAAGCTCCGCTGGTGGACGTGGGCTCCATTGCCAGCAACCGCCTGGCCTGCGCCGCTCTGCCCGACAACTCGCTCAATGGCCGCATCGCCCTGGTCGAACGCGGCTCCTGCACGCTGGCCGAGAAGGTCACCAACGCCCAGCGGGCCGGCGCCGTCGCCGTGGTGATCACTAATTTTGAAGGCGGCGCTGTCTTTCAACTCACCAGCCTCGACGGCACCGGCATCCCTTCGGGCTTGATCGGTTTCAATGCCGGCAACTCGTTGCGCGCCTTCCTTTCCAATCAGGAGCGCGTCGTTCGCCTCAACCCGGCCTTCCGCGAAGTCTCCGCGGCGGCCGATGAAATCGCCGTCTTCAGCGCCCGCGGGCCCGCCATCGGCGATTACGGCGTCAAGCCCGATCTCATCGCCGTTGGCACTGACCTCTACGTCGCCACGCAACGGCTGGACCCCTCTGGCGGCATGTTTGCCCCCGATGGCTACACCGTGGTCGACGGCACCAGTTTCTCGGCCCCGCTGGTGGCCGGCATTGCCGCGCTCGTCAAGCAGGACAAGCCTGGTCTGCGTGCCGATCAGGTCAAGAGCGTACTGGTCAACACGGGCAGCACCGTGCTGGTGGATTACGACAACAACAACCGGCAGATCCAGGCGCCTATCGCGGCGATGGGCGGCGGCAAAGCGGACGCTGTGCGCGCCCTGCGCGCGAACCTTTCGGCTGAGCCCTCTTCATTGGGCTTCGGCTTGCTCGATGGAGGCAACTTCCCTTCCCTGGGCCTTCTGTTGACCAACCTCTCCAGCGGTGGCTCGCTCAATCTCAGCGCCCGCGTGGAGACGCGCACCGCGGCCAGCAGCGTCAACGTCACCGTCACCCCCAGCAATTTCGCTCTGCTCGCAGGCCAGGAAACGCAGTTGACCGTCCGGCTTAGCGGTACGCGCCCCGCCCCCGGCCGCTACGAAGGCTTTATCGTCATCAGCGGCGGCGCTACCGAACTGCGCGTTCCCTACAGCTTCTACAGCGGCCCGGCAGCACCCTTCAACATGTATGCCCTCGCTGGCGGCTTCTTTGACGCCATTCCGGGCTACCGCCAGGGAGTGCTCATGAAAGTGGTGGATGAGTTCGGCATCCCCGTGCGCGGGGTGGCAGTCGTGGGCCAGGTAGTTGCCGGCAACGGCCGCATCACTTTCGCCAATGAGCGCACCGACGAGTACGGCATTGCCGAGGCGACCCTGGAGGCCGGTCAGAATCTCGGCGAGCAGGTGTTTCGCTTCACCGCTGGCAATCTCTTCGCCGACTTCGTGGCTAATGTCATTCCCCGGCCAGCCATCGCCGCCGGAGGCATTCGCGACGCCGCCAGCGGCGAGGCCTCCACAGCCTTCACCGCCGGCCAGTACATCTCGATTTTCGGCACGGGCCTCAGTCCCAACCTGCGTGTCTTCAGTGGCAACCAACTCGCCCTCAGCCTTTCCCGGGTCAGCGTCAGCTTCGACAACGAAGCTGAGCGCGTCAGCGCCCCCGGCCGTATCCAGTTCGTCAGCAACGGACAGATCAATGTCCAGATTCCCTGGGAATGCGCCGGGCTCGCCACCGTGGACATGAAGGTTTCCATTGGCGAGTTTTCGAGCGCAGTGCAAACCCTGCGCTTGCGCGCCGCCAATCCCGCCCCCTTTGAATACACCGAACCCGGCACCAACCGCCGGCTGGTGGCCGCGCTCGATGGCAACTTCACGCTCATCTCCAGCGCCAACCCGGCGCGCCGCGGGCAGGTCGCCCAGCTCTATGTCAACGGCATGGGCGCCGTGGACCCCACGCCGGGCTCCGGCCAGGTCAGCCCCGCCAACCCGCTGGCCCGCACCAACGCCACACCGGTGGTGCGCATTGGCGGACAGAACGCTCAGGTTCTCTTCAGCGGCCTCGCTCCCGGCATCGTGGGCCTCTACCAGATCAACGTCGTGGTTCCCGAAAATGCCACCACTGGCGCGGAGACTGAGCTCACCATCCAGCAGAGCGGCGTCACGTCTCGAACAGCCCGCATCCCGGTGCAGTAAAATAAAGGTTTGCGTAAACGGGCGAAATGATTGATATCAAGAAAAAACTGACCGACGAGATTGCCGCGCTCGAACACGAGTTGCGCAGCGAACTCCCCAAGGAAATCCTGCGGGCCCGTGAATTGGGCGACTTGAGCGAAAACGCCGAGTATCACGCCGCCAAGGAACGCCAGGGGTACGTCAACGCTCGTATTGGCCAGTTGAAGATGCGGCTTCAGGTCATGTCCATGGTGGACATGACCAAGATTCCGCATGACCGCGTCGGTCTTGGCTCCGAAGTCGTGGTCTTCGACGTCAAGAAAGAAGAAGAGATCACCTACAAGCTCGTAACCAGCGAAGAAGCCGACGCCAACAATGGAATGATTTCCACCAGTTCTCCCATCGGCAAAGGCTTGCTGAATAAGGAAGTAGGGGACGAAGTGCGCATTGCCATTCCGGGTGGTGTGAAAGAGTTTGAGATCCTTCGCCTCAAGACGATTCACGATCTCGCGGATTTGAGCTAAGCTAAGCCAAAGTAAAACTGACTCGTGGCAGAAAAACACACATGGACGGGGGCTGTAGGCCGGGCTTGTAACGTACTGCTGGTCCGCATCGTAAACGGGCTGGCCCTGTCCCGCATTCATCCCAACGTCCTCACCTTCATCGGGCTGGTCATCAATATTGGCGCTGCCTGGCTGCTGGCCCTGGGGCAGTTCTTCGAAGCAGGTCTCGTCATCATCGGCGCCGGCCTCTTCGATATGGTGGATGGCCGCGTCGCAAGGCAGACCGGTCAGGTCACGCGCTTTGGCGGCTTCTTCGACAGCGTGATCGACCGTTACTCCGACCTCGCCCTGCTCATTGGCCTGCTGGTTTACTACGGCAACATCAATCGCCCCCTCTATGTGGTGCTCACCGCCATCGTCATGATGGCCAGCGTGATGATCAGCTACACCCGGGCCCGGGCCGAGAACACCATTCCACAGTGCAAGGTAGGCTTTCTCGAACGGCCCGAGCGCGTGGTGCTGCTCATCATCGGCGCTCTGTTTGACCGCATGGCCCCCGTTCTCTGGATCATCGCCATCATCGGCAACCTCACCGTGGTTCACCGCATGATCTTCACCTTCCAGGAAGCCGAACGCCTCGAAGACGCCCAGACGCGCGTACCCGCTGACAACAAAACAGGCATTGCCGTTGGCCGCTAGTCCTGACCGCTAGTCTTCCACCACCACCACCGCTGTCACATAACCCCGCGTGTGCGAGAACGACACGTGGCTCCGCTTCACGCCACGCTGGGTGGCGATCTGCGCCGCGACTCCATGCAGCAGCAGCCGGGGCGCACCGCCTGGCGCAATCTCGGTTTCAAAATCCCGCCAGGAAAGCCCGTCCTGCCACGCTGCCTGCAGCGCCTTGAAGGCCGCTTCTTTGGCCGCAAAGCGGGCGGCAAAGCGCTCGTTGGCGTTGGCCTTATTGCGGCAAAAGGCAATCTCCCCAGGCGTAAACACACGGTCGAGAAAGCGTTCGCCAAATCGAGAGATCGAGTCACCAATGCGGGCGACTTCTTCGAGATCAATACCGATACCAAGAATCATGCGTTAAGGGTCAGCGGCGCCAAGGGAAAGGGGCCACGGGCTTCTTCCAGTTTCCTACCAAAAGCGAGCAGGAGTTCTTCGTGCCACGGCTTGGCTACCGCTTGTAGCGAAAGCGGCAGACCCGCCGCATCAAGGCCCACCGGGATGGCCAGCGCCGGCAAACCCAACAGGTTGGCTACCGTGAGCGGCGCCATTGCCTCCGGGCCCGGAAACCGTCCCACTGGCCAGGCCCCAAAGCCAGGGTTTGGCAGGAGCAGGACCGGGCATTCCTCCAGCGCCGCCAGGAACCGAGTCCGCAAGGCATCCCGCGCGGCGAGCATCACCAGCACCTCCGCCGCAGTGGGCGGCGCTTCGTCCAGAAAGCGCGCCGTATGGGGCGTGGCGAAGCCAATCGGGTGCGCGTTCAGCCGCAGAAAGAAGAATTCCCAGACGTCATACAATCGCTGCCAGGGCTGCCCTGGAAAGAGTCGCGGCGCTGCAGGCAGCCAGGGCCGCGCAAGTTCCACCACCGGATGATCCACTACCCCGATGGCATAAACCTCTGGAAGCGGCAGTGGCGTGAAGGGAACTGAGAACGGGTCCCCATCATGGTGTCCGGCCAGCACCTGAAACAGCAGTTCCACGTCAGCCACCGTGCGTGCCATGGGTCCAATCACGCCCAACAATCCGCCTGGGTGCGCGATGGGCGGGAAGTGCCCTGTCGCCGGCACCCGTCCCGGCGTTGGCTTAAGTCCTACAATGCCCGTGAGCGCAGCCGGCAGGCGTATGCTGCCTCCACCGTCAGAACCAACGCCCCCTGCCGAATAGCACCCGGCAATCGCCGCGCTCTCTCCACCCGAAGACCCGCCGGCCGTATATTCGAGATTCCACGGGTTGCGTGCAGGCTCCTGCCAGGCGGTGTATGTCTCCCAGTTCATCAGCAGTTCGGGGGTGGCCGTCTTGGCGGTAATGACCGCGCCTGCCGCCAGCAACCGTTCCACGGCCACGGCGTGTCGGCTGGCCCGTTGGGTCTGCCGGGGTGCATGGCCACAGATAGTGGGCAGGCCTGTGATATCGAGGGAGTCCTTGATCGTGATGGGAATACCGGCCAGTGGACCGGTCGAGGATTGCGCCAGGGGTGGCTCCAGCAGTTGACTGATGGCATGCAAGCGCGGCTCCAGCCGCAGCCGCTGACGCTCATGCTCGGCCAGCAGTTCCGCGGGCGTAATCACACCGTCGGCCAGCGCCTGCCGCATCTCAACCAGTGTCCAGAAACAGGGATTCCGCAAACCATAAGGGTAGACTATTGGTTGCATGGCGACAGTGACTTTTGCCGCGGCACGGCAAGCGGTTCTCGATCAGGTTGGCGTGCCGGGCAACATCCCCGTGGAGAATGTCTGGCTGAGCGAGGCCAGCGGCCGCGTGCCCAGCTGCGACATCCCCTGCGATCGCGATATGCCGGTGTTGCCGCGCAGTCTGCGCGACGGCTATGCCCTCCGCACCACCGACCTGCCCCAGGCCTTGCGCGTAACCGGCGAAATCAAGGCTGGCGACCTGCCCGGCGCTTCCATCGCCCCGGGCGAAGCGATGGCCATCATGACCGGCGCCATCATTCCGGCGGGCGCGGACATGGTGGTCATGAAGGAACACGTGGAACGCGAAGGTGACCTGTTGCGCACTGGCCGCCCAGCCTCTCCCGGGGAATGGATCAGTCCGGCTGGCAGCATGGCTCGCGCGGGGGAAACAGTCGTGCCGGCCGGCCAGCGCCTCACCGGCGCGGCCATCTCCATGCTGGCCAGCGTGGGCCTGAGCCAGGTGGAAGTCTTCCGCCAGCCAGTTGTCCGCATCCTGGCCACTGGTGATGAAGTGGTGGATATTGCCCGCAAACCGAACGTGGCCCAGGTGCGCAATTCCAACTCCTGGGCGCTGGCCAGCGAGGTGCGCCGTTGCGGCGGCCGCCCGGAAATTCTGCCTATCGCCCCGGATGAAGAACAGGTCACGCGTGACCTCATCGAATACGGCCTTGGCGCCGACCTCCTGCTGATCAGCGGTGGCGTCTCGGCCGGTGAGTATGACTTTGTCGAAACCGCGCTGGCCAATCTGGGCGCTGAATTCTTCTTTGACCGTGTCCTCATTCAACCCGGTCAGCCCACCGTCTTCGGGCGGGCCCGCGGCACCTTCTTCTTCGGCCTGCCGGGCAACCCGCTGGCCACACTGGTCACTTTCCGCATCTTCGCCGAAGCCGCCCTGAGCCGCCTGGCGGGCATCCCGCAACCCGAACTCTTCTTCCACTCCCATCCGTTGCGTCACGCCTACCAGCACAAGCCCGGCCTCACTCGCTTCCTTCCCGCCCGCCTGCATAGCGACGGCGTCGAGGTTCTCCCCTGGCAGGGCAGCGGCGACATCCCCGCTCTCGTGCGGGCGAACTGCTATGCCGTCATCGCCGCCGACCGTCCGGCCTGGGCCGCAGGCGATTCCCTTGAGGTACTGCTGCCATGAGCCAGCTCAGCCATTACGATGACGCGGGCCGCGCCCGCATGGTGGATATCAGCGAAAAGGCCAACACCGCCCGCACCGCCTCAGCGCACGCCTTTGTCCGTATGAGCCCGGCCGTGCTTGCCGCTCTACCCGACAACCCCAAAGGAGATCCTCTTGAGGTTGCCCGTGTGGCCGCCATCCTTGCCGCCAAGCGCACGCCGGAGCTCATCCCGCTTTGCCACCAGATTCCCCTGTCCCGCGTGGATGTCGATTTTCGTATCGAAACCAGCGGCATCCGCGTCACATCCAGTGTGGCTTGTACGGCCGGCACAGGCGCCGAAATGGAGGCGCTTACCGCGGCCGCTGTGGCCGCGCTTACCATCTACGACATGACGAAGGCCCTCGATAAGGGCATCGAAATTCAGGATCTCTACCTGCTGTCCAAGAGCGGCGGCAAAACGGGAGACTTTGTGAGGGAAGCCAATGAAAAAGCATAGAGCCTTTGTGGCCATTCTGACCTTGGGCGCGCTCCTCGTCACGGGGGCCGCACAGCAACCCGAAAGCGACGTCATCCGCGTCACCACACGCACCGTCATCGCGCCCACCACCGTCAAAGATCGCAATGGCGACTTCCTCTACGGCCTCGTGGAAAAGGACTTCATTCTGCGCGACAACGGCAAGGCCCAGGACATCAAGATCGACGACGCCCATGTCCCTCTCTCGCTCGTCCTGGTCATCCAGCGCAGCGCTGCTGCCGAGCCCGTGTTGCCCACCGTCATGAAGGTGGGTTCCATGATTGAGCCTCTCGTCGTCGGCGAGCAGGGCGAAGCCGCGATCGTTACTTTCGATCACCGCATTGAAACCATACAGGACTTCACCAACGACACCGACAAGTTCAAAAAGGCCCTGGCCGGCCTCCGCCCCGGCTCCCAGACTCGCGCCATGTCCGACGCCGTCCTGCACGCCGCGCGCATGCTCAAGAAGCGCCCTGCCGACCACCGCCGCGTCATCGTCCTCATCAGCGAAACGCAGGAAAGCGGCAGTACCGCCCGCGTGAAGGACGCCCTGCTCGAAGTGGAAATGAACAACATCATGGTCTACGCCGTGAACATGTCGCGCTGGGTGAACAAGATCGCCGCCAAGCCCGATTACCCGCGGCCCAGCCCCATTCCCCCGAGCGCCCGCCCCATGCCGCCCGGCATGCCAAACACTCCCACCACCCAGGCGCAATCGAGCGCCCTCGGTGGCCAGATGGGCAACGTTCTGCCGCTGGTCAAGGAAGTCTTCACCGCCGCCAAGGCAGTCTTCATCTCAAACCCGCAGGAACTCTACACGAAATACACCGGCGGCAGCGAATACTCCTTCGTCAGCCTGAAGGGCTTTGAGCAAGCCATGCTGAAGCTGGGCGAAGAGCTGCAAAACCAGTACATGATCAGCTACAGCCCCAGCGATTCCGTCAAGCTGGACGGCGGTTGGCACACCATCGAAGTGGAAGTACGCCGCGGCGACGCGCAAGTGAAGACGCGTTCCGGCTATTGGCTGGCCGCCATTCCCAACTGACGGCTCGCTACCATAAGGAGCATGCGGGCATTTTTTCTCGGGTTGCTGGTGGCGCTCTGCGCCGCCGGACAGGACAGTGTTGTTGACCTGTCCATTCTGCACTTCAATGATTTCCATTCCCGCCTGACACCCACCCCCCAGGGCGTCGGCGGCGCCGCCCACCTCGCCACGGCCATTCGCCGCGAACGAGCCAATTGTACGCGTTGTCTCTTGCTCAATGCGGGCGACAATGTGCAGGGCTCGCCGGTCAGCACCATCTTTCGCGGCTTGCCCGTCTTTGAAGTGCTGCGGCCCCTGAAGACCGATGCCTTCGTCGTCGGCAACCACGAGTTCGACTACGGCCATGAGCGCATCCACGATTTCGTGCGCGAGGCCGGCCATCCCGTGCTCGCCGCCAACCTGCTCAACCGCGATGGCAAGCTCTTCACCGGACAGGCGAGCGTCATTCTCAACCGCGACGGGCTCCGCATTGGCATCGTCGGCGTGTTGATGGAAACTCTTGTGCCGGGCCTCACGACGCCCATCCGCTTTGGCCCCAACCAGTTGCTACCGGCGCTCGAAACCCTCCGCGCCGAAGCGGCGCGCCTCAAGGATAAGACCGACGTGCTCATCGCGCTGGTCCACCTCGAAGCCCGCACCTGCAACGACATTGTGGACCAGTTGCCGGAATATGCCATCACCGTTTCCGGCCACGACCATGGCGGCCTGCCCACGATGTACCGCGCCGGGGACCGCGTGGGTGTCCGCCTTCGCGCCAATGGCTCCGAGCTGGGCCGGCTCAACGTGCGCTATGACCGCACCGCCCGCAAAATCGTCAGCGCCGACTGGAAACGCATCCCCATCACCACCGCCGAGTTTCCGGCTGACCCGGAAGTGGCTGCGCTGGTGGAAAAGTGGGAAAGCCGCGTCCGCGCCGTAGTGGATAAAAAAATCGGCACGAGCCCCGCCCGGCTCGACCGCACCCAAACCCGCGAGTGGATCGAATCCATCATGCGCCGCAAGACCGGCGCCGACTTCGTTCACATGAATCAGGGTGGTGTACGCGACATCCTCCCCGAGGGCGAAATCCTGGCCCGCAACATCTGGACCCTCATGCCCTTCGACAACATGCTGGTCGTCGCGGAAGTCCCCGGGCGGCTTATTCCTGAATTCGTTCGCAAGGGCGCCGCCGTCGAACCGGACCGCAAGTACAAGGTCGCCACCATCGACTTCCTCGTCGAGGGCTGGCGCAGCGGCAGGGATGAAGCCCTGCGGGCCTTTGGCCAGGCCTTGCCCCTCGATGGCCCGTTGCTGCGCGACGTACTCATTGAGTCCTTCGGTCCATCCACGCGTGGCAATTAACCGGCTTCCTTTCTCTCGCCGCTACCCCTGGGACGCCCCGCCCAACCGTCTCGCCACTGCGCTTGCCAGTGCAACTGGTTACACCGACCTGATGGTCACCAACCCCCTGCGCGCCGGTCTCGAGCTCCCCCTCGCCGAGCCCATCCCGGGTGGCGACACGCGCACCGCCGTGGCCGGGTATTATGCCTCTGAACAAGGCGCGGCAATCGACCCGCGTCAGGTGCTGCTCACCGCCAGCACCAGCGAAGCCTACAGCTTCTCCTTCAAGTTGATTGCGGACGCAGGCGATCGCATCCTTCTGCCTCAACCTTCCTACCCCCTGCTCGACCACCTCACGCGCGCCGAAGCGCTCACGGGCGTCCCATACCCTTTGCATTACGCCGCCGGCGAATGGCTGCTCGACCGCGACGCCATCGCCCGCTCCTGGGACTCTCGCACCCGCGGCATTGTCCTCGTCGAGCCCAACAACCCCACTGGCAACTGGCTCAGCCCAGACGACCACGACTGGCTCGTCGAGTTCACCGCCGGGCGCGGCTGGCTGCTCAGCGATGAGGTATTTTCGGACTACGCCTGGCAAGCCCGCCCCGGCCAGCCCCTGGCCAGCCGCAAGCTCGACAACTTGCTCGTCTTCAGTGGCCTGTCGAAAATCTGCGCCTTGCCGCAGATGAAGCTCGGCTGGGTGCTCATGCCGCACCAGCCCGAACTCTGGCGGCGTCTGGAATTGATTGCCGACACCTGGCTGAGCGTGAGCGGCCCCACACTTGCGGCTGCCCCCGCCTGGCTCGAGCGCCGTACCCAATTCCAGGCCCCCGTCAAAGCACGCTGCCGCCAGTCACTGGCCATACTGTCGGAAGTCCTGACTGGCGCCGCGTGGGAACTCCTGCCCGTTGCCGCTGGCTGGTGCGCCGTGCTGCGCGGCCCCTCCCACATCGATGAGGAATCGCTCCTGCTGGCGCTGCTCGAACAAGGCTACCTGGCCCACCCCGGCTACTACTACGATCTGCCCTTCCCGGTCAGTCTCGTGGTGAGCCTGCTCACACCCCCGGCAGACCTGCGGGCCGGACTCGCCGCGCTTATTTCTTGCGGAAGATGAGAATGTGTTGCCACGGCAGATCGTGCAGCACCTGCGCCAGGCGAAAGCCTTCGGCTTCCACTTCCAACTTCACTTCCTTGATGCTCATCTTGTGCTCAGGCCGGATCGGTACATACGGGTCTTCCTTGCGGTACTCCAGCAGAATCAGCCGCCCATCATCCTTCAACGCCGCCTTCAGCCGCTGCAGCATCTCCTGCGGCTGCGAAAACTCGTGGTAGACGTCCACCATCAGGATGGCGTCACAACAATTGGCCGGCAGCTTGGGATCCTTCTCCGTACCCTGCACGGCTTCCACGTTCTCCAGCTTCCGCTGCCTCACCTGCCGCCGCAGTATGCTCAACATCTCCGGCTGTATGTCATTGGCGTAAACCTTGCCAGTCGGGCCCACCCGTTCCGCAATCCGCACTGCATAGTAGCCACTGCCCGCCCCAATGTCCGCCACCGTCATGCCCGGCTGAAACTTCAACAGCTGTAAGGCCCGCCCCGGGTTCTCTTCCGACTCCCGCTCGGCCCTCTCCAGCCAGTCTGCCCCTTCGTAACCCATCACCGGTGCAATCCGCCGCCCCGAGACCGGATGCGTCCCCTGCGCCAGCAAGTTTCCGGCCAGCAGCAAAATCAGGAATTGCCCCAGCAGCGGTAATTGGATTACGCTCATACCAGTAAGATGACACAGCACATGCCTCCGTTCCTAAATCGCCGCCTCTTTTTGACAGGCGCTTCCGGCCTTGCGCTGGGTCTCATGGGCTGCAGCCGCGAAAGCACCGAAGCCCCCGAGAAGAAAGGGAAAACCTTCAAGATGGGCGAGCGCGCCGCCGTCGGTCTGCTCACCTATAACGTGCTCGAGGCGACTTACTTCACCCAACTCGGCACCACGGGCGCCTACAAGATTCCCGAGCGGCGCTTTCTTGTCATTCGCCTTGCCATCACCAATGGTGGCGCCAAAGAAGCGGAATTACCCTTCCTGCGCCTCGTCGACGAATCCGGCACGGAATACTCGGAAGTGGGCGATGCGGATTTTCTCTCCGGCTGGTTTGGCCTCATCCGCAAGATCGGCCCCACCCAGACCGAGGAAGGCCGCATCCTCTTCGATGTCCAGCCCAAGAGCTATCGCCTCGAAGTCACCGATGGCGCCGAACCCGGCAAGGAACAATTGGGCTTCGTCGAAATACCCATTGATTTCGACACCGCCGAACCCGTTCCCTCCGCCCGCTAATCCGGCTCGTAGAACGACACACAGTTATCGCCCTGCCGCAGCACGCGCTGTTGCCGAAAACGGCCGCTCCGCTCCGGCAGCACGCGGCGCTTATCATGCTGCACCAGAATCAGCCGGCTCTCCCCGCCACCCAGCGCCTCCAGCGCCGCTTCGTACTCTTTGTCCAACTCATATGGCGGGTCCACAAACACAATGCCGGGCCAGCTCTGCCCTCCCAGCACGGCATTCACGCGCTTGGGCACCACCACCGCCTCCCGGCCGATTTCCAGGCTGGACAGATTGCTGCGCAGCGCCGCCAGCGCCGCCCGGTCACTTTCCACAAACGTGCAGCGCGCCGCACCCCGGCTCAACGCCTCAATGCCCACCGCCCCGGAACCGCAATAGAGATCATGAAAAGTCTCCCCCTCAAGGCGCGGCGCCAGTATGCTGAACAGCGCTTCGCGCAAGCGGTCCGGCGTGGGCCGCGTAGTCTCTCCCGCCGGCGCGGCCAGCTTCCGGCGGCCATATTGGCCAGCGATCACCCGCATAGCTTCGATTATCCAACCTGCGCGAGCCCGTAGCGCCGCTGCCAGTGCTCTTCCAGATACCGCTCAGCCTCTCGCATCCGGGGCGAGTGGGCGTTCTGCTCCAGAAATTCCTGTGCCTCCCGTCGCGCCATCTCGAGAATCTCCCGGTCCTTCAGAATGTGCGCGAATCGCAATTGCGGCACGCCCGATTGCCGCGTTCCGAAGAACTCGCCCGGCCCGCGTATTTCCAGGTCCGCCTCCGCCAGCCGGAAGCCATCACCGGTTTCCACCATCGCCTTGATGCGCTGGGCCGACACCTCATTCTGGCTGCCCGTCAGCAGAAAGCAATAGCTGGCATGCCCACCGCGGCCCACCCGCCCGCGCAACTGGTGCAGCTGCGACAAGCCGAACTTCTCGGCATTCTCAATCACCATCACCGTCGCGTTCGGCACATCCAGCCCCACCTCCACCACCGTGGTGGACACCAGCACATCCAGTTCATGCCGCTTGAAGGCTTCCATCACCCGGTCCTTCTCGGCCGCCGGCAACTGGCCATGCATCAGCCCCACGCGGAACTCGGCAAACACCTTGCCTGCATGGTGCTCAAACATCTTCTGCGCGCTCTTGAGGTCCGGCGAGTGCTCGGAATCATCCACCAGCGGATAGATGATGTAGGCCTGCCGGCCCTGCTTCAACTGCTCGCGCACCGCTTCCCACACGCCCTTGCTGGCCGTATGCGTGTAATGCCTGGTCACCACCGGCCGCCGTCCCGGTGGCAGTTCGTCAATGACACTCACATCCAGGTCCCCGTACAGGGTCAGCGCCAGCGTCCGCGGAATCGGCGTCGCCGTCATCACCAGCACATCCGGCGCCAGCCCCTTCTGCCGCAGAAAGAGCCGCTGCAGCACGCCAAACCGGTGCTGCTCATCAATAATGGCCAGCCCCAACCGGGCAAACTCAACGCCCTTTTCCAGCAGCGCATGCGTCCCCACCAGAATCTGCACATGCCCGGCGGCCGTCAGCTTCCGCAGTGCCGCCTTTTCCCGCGCCGTCTGCGAGCCTGTCATCACGGCCACGTTGTAACCCAGCGGACGGAAGAAGCGCTGCAGCGACAGGTAGTGCTGCATCGCCAGCAGCTCCGTCGGCGCCAGCAGCGCCACCTGGTAGCCGTTCTCAATCGCAATCACCGCCGCTTCAGCCGCCACCAGCGTCTTGCCGCTGCCCACATCCCCCTGCAGCAGGCGGTTCATCGGATGCGGCGCCGCCATGTCCAGCGCAATCTCCTTGAGCGCCCGCTTCTGCGCCCCCGTGGGCTTGAAGGGCAGCATCTGCTTCACCTTTTCCCGGATGCCGTCCGTCAAGGCAAACGCAATACCCGGCGCTTTGCGCGTATCCCGCTGCTTGCGCAACAGGCCAAACTCCAGCCAGAAAAACTCCTCAAAGATCAGCCGCCAGTGCGCTGGCGAGCGCCGCTGGTTCAGCGCCTCCACGTCCACATCCACCGGGGGCTCGTGTATCTCCGCCACCGCCTTGGCCAGCTGTGGCAGGCGGAAGCGCCGCTGAATCTCTTCCGGCAACGCGTCGGTCAGTTCCTGCGCCGCCGGCAGCGCGCGCGCCAGCAGCCGCCGCAACTGCTTGGCCGTGATCTTGCCAATGGCCTCGTACACCGGCACGATACGCCCCATGTGCAGCGCCATCTCCGGGTCGCCCGCCTCGGGCAACACTTCAAATTCCGGATGCGCCAGAAACACCCTTCCGCTTTGAAAGTCGAACTCCGCCTTCCCGAACAGCACCAGCCGCAACCCCGGCACAATCTCCCCAGCCAGATACCGCGCGTTATACCAGCGCGCCTGCAGGCGATTCCCTTTGTCGTCCTGCAACTCTGCCTCAAACAGCAATTGCTGCCCTTTGCGCCAGGTGCGCGTTCGCGTCGAAGCCACCAGCGCCTGCACGGCCCCGCTCTGCCCTTCCCGGAACTGATTCAGCGGAATAAACCGGCTCCGGTCCTCATAACGGAATGGCGGGTAGAACAGCAGGTCCTCGACAGTTTCCAGCCCCTTGGCCTGAAACTTCTCGGCCAGCGCCGGGCCAACCCCTTTGAGAAACTGTAACGGCGAGGAGAGTCGCACCAAAGCCGTAGTGTACAATGCCCGCAATGCGTTGTTCGCCTGTTTTTCTTCTTTTCTTCGCCCTCGGGCTCCCCGCGGCAGACCTGCGCCTCGGCATCATCGGCACTGACACGTCCCATGTCATCGCCTTCACCAAGATCCTGAATAATCCCGCCAACCCCGACCACATCCCCGGCGCGCGCGTCGTGGCCGCCTTCAAGGGCGGTAGCAAGGATATCGAGTCCAGCTACAGCCGCGTCGACAAGTACGCCGAGGAACTGGCTCGCGACTGGAAGGTGGAAATCGTCCCCGACATCGCCACGCTGCTCACCAAGGTGGACGCCGTCCTGCTCGAAAGCGTCGACGGCCGTCCCCACCTCGCGCAGGCCAAGGCCGTCATCGCCGCCGGCAAGCCCCTCTTCATCGACAAACCCCTTTCCGCCACCCTCGAAGACGCCTGGGAAATTGCCCGCCTGGCCAAGGCCAAGGGAGTGCCGTGGTTTTCTTCCTCCAGTCTGCGCTGGGCCAAGAGCCTCGCCGCTCTGGAACAACCCAACCTCAAGGGCGCCATGGTGTGGGGTCCCGGCCCTCTCGAAGAACACCACTACCTCGAACTCGGCTGGTATGCCATCCATGCCTCCGACATGCTCTTCAAACTGCTCGGCCGCGGTTGCGAAACGGTAACCCGCACCTACACCCCCGACCAGGATGAGATCACCTGCCGCTGGACGGATGGCCGCATCGGCACCGTCCGCGCCCTGCGCCCCTATTCCGACTTCGGCGCCGTCGTCTTCACGAAAGACAACAAAGTGCAGCAGTCGCCACCCAAGTTCGAATACTCCTACGTACCCCTCGTCAAGGAAATCGTGCAGTTCTTCCAGACCGGCAAGCCGCCCGTCGACCCCGAAGAAACCCTCGAAATCTTTGCCTTCCTCGACGCCGCGCAGAAGTCCCGCGAGCAGAATGGCGCACCCGTCAAGCTGCGCCAGATGAAGCGCTAGCTGACACCACCCGCCTGTTCAAAGGCGTAGGCCAGCCGGAACATCTTGCCTTCCTCAAAGTGGCTGGTGAATAGCTGCAAGCCCACCGGCAAACCTTCGGCTGTCTTGCCGCACGGCACGCTCATACAGGGAATACCCGCGAGGTCGCCCGTAATCGTGTAGATGTCCGACAGGTACATCTGCAACGGGTCCGCCATTTTCTCACCCAGCTTGAAAGCCGGAAAAGGGCTCACCGGCGCCACCAGTGCATCCACCTTCTCGAAGGCCTGTGCGAAGTCCTGCGCAATCAGGCTGCGCACCTTCTGCGCCTTCAGGTAGAACGCGTCATAATAGCCATGACTCAGCACATAAGTGCCCAGCATGATGCGCCGTTTACACTCCATGCCGAAGTAGGCGTCACGCGTCTTGGAATACATGTCACCCAGACTCGCCGCCTGCACCCGCGCTGTGTAGCGCACGCCGTCATAGCGCGCCAGATTCGAACTCGCCTCGGCCGTGCAGATGATGTAGTAGCAGCTGATCGCATACTCCGTATGCGGCAGGCTGACTTCCACAATCTCGCAGCCCAGCTTGCGCAGCACATCAAGGCCCGCGGCAATCCTGTCGCCCGTCTCGGCCGCCAGCCCCGCGAAATACTCTTTCGGAATCCCGATGCGCATGCCCGCCACCGGTTGCCGCATCGCGGCCTGATAATCTTCCACCGGCGCAAACGCGCTGGTCGAGTCCAGCTCATCGCGCCCCGCGATTGCCTGCAGCACCGTGGCTGCATCTTCCACATTCCGCGCAAAGGGGCCTACATGGTCGAGACTGCTCGCAAAGGCCACCAGGCCGTAGCGGCTCACCCGTCCGTAGGTGGGCGTCACGCCCACCACCCCGCAGAAACTTGCCGGCTGCCGGATCGATCCGCCCGTATCCGAGCCCAGACTCACCACCGCCGTCCCCTGCGCCACCACGGCCGCGGACCCGCCCGAAGAGCCGCCCGGCACCCGGTCCAGCGCCACCGGGTTGCGCACCGGTCCAAACGCCGAGTTCTCATTGGACGAACCCATCGCGAACTCATCACAATTCGCCTTGCCCACAATCAGCGCCCCAGCCTGCTTCAGCCGCGTCACCGCCGTCGCATCATAGGCCGGCACATAGTTCTCGAGCATCTTCGAGGCGCAGGTCGTGCGGATGCCCTGTGTCGACAGCACATCCTTCACCCCCACCGGCACCCCCGCCAGCGGCCCCGGGTCTTCCCCCCGGGCAATTTTTTCGTCCACCACACGCGCCGCCGCTTCCGCCGCCTCCGGGCACAGCGTCAGATAGGCATTGGTCTTCGGGTTCTCCCGCGCCGCCAGCTCATTGGCCGCCCGCGCCAACTCCACCGCGCTCACTTCGCGGCCCAGCAGCGCCTTGCGGATCTCCGTAATCGTCATCTGCGACAGGTTGTCCATGGCCATCTCCCCTAGCGTTCAATCACCCGCGGCACCTTGAAGTGCCCTGCCCCGCTGAGCGGCGCATTCGCCAGTGCGTCGGCATTGGTCAGCCGCGTGTGCTCCCGCACGGCATCCTCGCGCAGCGCCGCCGTGGCCGGCGCGGCATACAGCACCTGCGTCATCGGCGCCACCGTGCTGGTATCCAGTTCCGACAACTGTTCCATGTGCGTCAACACGCCCGCCATGTCGTGCGCCATGCGTTCAATCTCTTCCGCTGTCAGTTCCAGATTGGCCAGCTTGGCCACTTTCCTGACGTCTTCTGCCGTGAATTGCATTTCGAATATCCTTCGTGCGGCTATCCCGCCGCCTTCCGCTTTGATTTCAGATACACCCGCCGCAAACCCGGGTCGGTGATCCGCGAGGCTTCCGCATCCTGCGGCGCCAGTTGAAACTCCCAGGCTTCGGCCCGTCCCGGTTGCCGCCGCGGCACCGCCACGCGGTACTCAATCCGGGTTGCCAACCGCCGCCCTACCAACCGTTCCAGCTTGTCCAGAATCTGTTTCTCCAGCGTGTGCAACTGCCCCTGCCACACCCGGTCATCCACTTCCACAATCAGCGTCTGGTAATGCAGTTCGCGGAAGCGCGCATGGGCTTCCAGCCTCTCGCCAATAGCCGCCCGCCACGCCGCCCGCGCCAGGTCCTCATCCTTGACGATGCTGTTCTTCAGCTTGCCCAGCAGCCGCAGCGCCTTGTCCATGTCTTGAATCCCCGATTGTACCAAGGGGCTACAATTGCATCGATGTCCCAACCCTACCCGCCCGGTGTCCAGCTTGTCCTGGCCAGTGCTTCTCCCCGCCGGCGGGAGTTATTGGCTCAGGCCGGACTGCCCGCCGTCATCCGCCCCGCCAATATTCCTGAGGCCCCCCAACCCGGCGAGTCCCCGGCTGCCTATGTTTCCCGGCTCGCCCGCGAAAAGGCTCTGGCGGTAACCGCCACCCCGCAGGAAGCCGTTCTGGCAGCCGACACCACTGTCGTGGCAGGCCAATCCATTCTCGAAAAGCCGGCTGACGCAGCCGCCGCACGGAGCATGCTGCTTCAGCTCTCGGCACGCTCCCACGAAGTACTCACCGGCGTCTGCCTGATCTGGCAAGGCCAACTCATCGAACATGTGGAGCGTACCCTGGTGGAGTTCGCACCCTTAACCCCGGAGGAAATCGCTTGGTATGTATCCACCGGCGAGCCCTTTGACAAGGCTGGCGGCTACGGCATTCAGGGTTTCGCCTCCCGCTTTGTCAGCCGCATCGAAGGCTGCTTCTTCAACGTTGTCGGCTTACCCGTGCCCCGCGTTTACCAAATGCTTCAACAGGCCAACCTCTTGGCTTAGGGCCGGAAGTCTCGCGCCTGCTGCTTCAGCCACTTCACAAACTCCTTTGGCACCGGCATTGTCGACAGCCGCGACTGCCGCACCAGCGCAAAATCCGCAAACAAACCCGACTCCTTGATTTGCGTCAGACTCACCGGCTGCGCCAGCCGCCCCCCGAAGCGATACTGAAAAACGCTCAGCTTTGGATGATCCGGATCCGGATAAACGTCCCCCACTACATAGCCCCACCCCACCACCGTCGCTTGCCCCATGGAGTGATAGCAGATCACACAGTCCCCGTCTTTCATCGCCCGGATCGCCTGCTGCGCCTGCGCGTTTTTCACCCCGGTCCAGGCCGTTTGCCCCTCGCGCTCCAGGTCATCTAAAGAATATTCGGAAGGGTCCGATTTGGCTAGGAAGTAGTTCATGGCAGGGTACAAAACTTTCGATTGTACTAATGAGCCTATAAGATTGACACCGCAGTACTAGAGTTCCAAAATTTTTGCTGGTGTAGACTTGAAGAGAAGTAATGGCGAAAGCCAAAGCGTAATTGGAGGATGGGAACGTGATTTGGCGAGGATTCTGGCTGGCTCTGACATTCAGCTTAACGGTCTATGGTCAGGCGGCGGCGGGCAATGAACAGAAGCCCGAACCCCCGCCGGCTGAAAAGGAAGAACCGGTCACGGCCAGTTCCGCCGGCGCTGCTGTGGACCCCAACAAGTACCGCATCGGTGCCGAGGACGTCATCCTCGTCCGCATCTGGCGCGAACCGGAGCTCTCCGGCCTGGTCTCGGTCCGCCCCGACGGCAAAATCAACCTCCAGCTCGTGGGCGAAATTGAGGCCGCCGATTCCACCCCCGTGGAGTTGGAAGCCCGGATTTCCAAAGCCTATGAGAAGTTGCTCAAGAACCCCATCGTCTCCGTACAGGTCCAACGCGTGGAAAGCAAACGCTACTACCTTTCCGGTGAAGTGGGCAAAGCAGGAGCCTTCCCGCTGGTTCGCCCCCTGACGGTGCTGGAGGCCATCACCCTCGCCGGCGGCATCCGGGAATTCGGCAATGGCAAGAAGATCGTCATCATGCGCGGCGCCGAGCGCATCAAGTTCAACTACAACGAGGTCATCAAGGGCAAGAAGCTGGAACAGAACATCCTGCTGCAACCTGGTGACCACATCTACGTGCCCTGATCGCCCGATAGGAGTATTCGACGTTCATGCAACCCTTACAAGATCCACTTGCCATACAACACCGCGCGCTGGACGTTGAAGATTACATCGACATCGTTCGCCGGCATAAGTCCCTGATCCTCGCCCCCATGCTCGCGGGCCTCGTCATCGGCGTTGTAGTCGCTTTCCTCTGGCCGGACACTTATGTTTCCAGCGCCACCATCCGCGTCCTCCCGCCCCAGGTGCCCGACGCCATGCTCAGCATGCCGATGAATATCGACATGACGGACCGTGTCAACCAGATGCGCCAGAGCATCCTGAGCCGCGCCACCCTCACCAACATCATCAATACGCATTCTCTCTACCAACGGGAGCGCAAGCGCCTGCCACTCGAAGACGTCATCGAGAATATGCGCACCAAGGCCGTCAACGTGCAGATGCTGAACAGCGGCCAGGGGAATCAGAACCGTACCATTGCCTTCACGGTCACCTTCAAGTACGAAGACCGCATCAAGGCGCAGAAGGTATGTCAGGACCTGGTCACCAAATTCATCGACGAAAACGTTCGCGAACGCGCCAGTTCTTCCTCCCAGATGAAGGACTTCGTCGAAGATCAATGGGCCACCCGCAAACGCGAACTCGACTCCATCGAAGAGCAGCTCTCGCGCTTCAAGGCCGCCAATGTCGGCCGCACCCCGGAACAGCAGGGCGCCACCATCACTGCCATCAGCAGCGTCGAAAACCGCATGGCCAATCTGAACGCCTCTCTGGCCCGTGTCAACCAGGACCGCCTGATCATCGAAAACCAGATCAGCATTCTCAAAGATCAGCTCAAACAGATCACCACGCCGACGGTGGAAAACATCCGCTCCATTGTTCCCAAAGACGACCGTCTGATGCAGTTGGAACGCGAAATTGCCAACTTCGAAACCCGCCTTCAATCTCTGCGCGAGCAGTATCAGGACACCCACCCCGATATCCGTGCCGCCATGGGCAACCTCCAGGTACTCAAGGCCGAGCGCGGCCGCCTGCAGAAAATCCAGGACGATAAAGAAAAAGAGGCGCAAAGCAAGTCTTCCACCGTCAGCAGCCTCCGGCCTGAAGCCGCTCGCGAGGCCCGTCAGATTGAAGCCCAGATTCAACAATTGCTGGGCCGCATCGAAGCCAGCAAACTCGAAGAAGAAACCTACCGTAAGGGTCTGGCCGAAGCCGAACGCTCGGCCCGCAACCTCCAGGGCAATCTCGCCAGTCTTCCCGCCAACGAAAAGGATTATGAGCAGTTGCGGCTCCAAGCGATGCTCGCCCGCCGCGACTTCGAGGAAATCGACCGTCTTCGCCAGCGCGCCAATACCGCTGTCGAACTCGAAAATCGCAAGCAGACCGAAAAACTGGAAGTCCTCGACCAGGCGTCTCTGCCCGCTACCCCGACTGAGCCCAAGCGCTGGATGATCATCCTCGGTGGTTCCATCGCCGGCTTGGTGCTGGGCATCTGCTTTGCCGGCGCCAAAGAGATGAAGGACTCAACGCTCAAGAATCTGAAAGATGTCCGGGCCTACACGCAGTTGACCGTGCTCGGCTGCATTCCGTTGCTGGAAAATGACTTGGTCGTCCGCCGGCGCCGCCGGTTGGCGCTGCTGGCTTGGGCCACCGCCTGCCTCGCCAGCATTGCCATCATGGCGGGCTCAGTAGCCTTCTACTACACGAGTAAATAGCAAGAATTCTGGAGAGAAATTTACAATGAGCCGCGTTCATGACGCCTTACGCCGGTCCGGCCTGGCCAATCCCGAGACCGAACCACAGTCCCGGGCACAACAGTCTGTTGTTGCCAAATACGAAACCCGTCACGCTCCGGCCCCACCGGAATTCGAAGGTCTCCTCAGCCGCATTCCAGAGATCCCCTTCAACCCCGCCCCCGACGCTCACATGATCGACGCCGCCCGTCCCCATGAAGCGCCCAGCGAGGAGTTCCGTACCTTCCGCACTCGCCTCAACCACCTGCAGAGCCTCCAGCCCATCCACACCGTCGTGGTGACCAGCCCCTCTCCAGCCGAAGGCAAGAGCATGGCTGCCGTCAATCTGGCCCTGGCCGAGTCCCATCTCGAAGGCAACCATACCGTCCTCTGCGATTTTGATTTCCGCCGTCCCCTCGTCCACAACCTCTTTCAGGTGGACCGCTCCCCCGGCCTCACCGACTACCTCCTCGGTAAAGCCACCATCGATCAGATCGTCAAGAAGGTGGCCGGCACCAATCTCAGCATCATCCCCGCCGGTGAAGCCGTCATCAATCCCCTCGAGCTACTGAACCTCGATCGCGTCCGTCACCTTCTCACCAACCTCCAGAAGGTCTACAACTGGGTTGTTCTCGACACCCCGCCCCTGCTCTTTGCCGCTGACGCCAATCTGCTTTCCACCATGTCCGACGGCACCATCCTGGTCGTTCGCCTCGGCGTTACCACCGTCGACTCCATCACCCGCGCCATCCAGTCCCTGTGCGAGAACAATGTTCTCGGCACCGTCGTCAACGGCGCCCGCCGCGGTGAACTCTACTCCAAGTACACCTACTATCACACCTACTATTACTCCAAGCCCGATTAAGCCCGCCTCACCACCAGGGCCGAGTTCTTGCTCCCAAAGGCGATGGTATTCACCATCGCCTTTTTGATTTCCAGTTCCCGGCCTCGCAACGCGATATAGTCCAGGTCACACTCCTCAGCCGGCTCTTCCAGATTGATCGTTGGCGGCGCGAAACCATCACGCATGGCCAGCAGGGTTGTCGCCAGACTCGCCGCTCCACAAGCCCCTTGCGGATGCCCAATCATGCTTTTCACACTCGACCCCGGCAGCCGTCCCGCGTGTTCCCCGAACGCCAGTTTCACCGCCGTCGTTTCCACCCGGTCGTTCAACTGCGTCGCCGTCCCATGGTAGTGCAGATAGTCCACTTCTTCAGGCTGCATCCCCGCCTCACCCAGCGCCAGCGTCATCGCCCGCGCCGGCTCAATGCCCACTTCCTCCAACCGTACCCGGTGAAAAGCCTCGCACGTCGCCCCATAGCCACTGATTTCCCCGTAAACCCTCGCCCCCCGCTGCCGCGCGCTTTCTTCCGACTCCAGCACGAAAAACCACGCCCCCTCCGCAATCACAAACCCATCCCGCGTGCGCGAGAATGGCCGCGAGGCCTTTTCCGGCGTTTCGTTATAGCTCGTGCTCATGATGCGCAGCAGTTGAAACCCTCGCAGCGTCAGCGGCGCAATCGGGGCATCCACTCCGCCGCACAACGCCACCGGTGTTTCCCCATTGCGTACCGCCCGGTATGCGTATCCAATCGCATCGGTCGAACTCGTGCAGCCATTGCTGAACAGGTGACTCAAGCCGCGAAAACCGAAGTGCATCGATACTTCACTGGCCAGCGTCCCCAGCGTACTCGACGGAATCACAAACACGCTGCACTTCTTCTGCTGCCCCGAATAGTACAGCGAATATTGCCGTTCGGTGAATTCCTGATTCCCCCCGCCGCTGCCCACATACACCGCCACCTGCCGCAGCCGCTCGAGGTCCATCTCCCGCCAGTTCAAACCGGCCTCGCCCAAGGCCTCGCCCGCCGCGGCAATGGCGTACGGGGTCGCCAGACCGGTCCCTTCCAGGTCACGCGCATCCATGTAGTCCAGAGGATTGAACCCGGCAATCTCGCCCGCAATCTGCACCGGCTGACCGCTCGTGTCGAAACGCGTAATGCGCTTCACTCCGCTTACGCCATTCCGCGTCGCCTCCCAAAAATTCTCCCGCCCCAACCCGTTCGGGCTCACTACACCAATTCCGGTCACGCATACTCGAGTCTGTTCCATAGAAGAACTCCAATGCTAACATTAGGTTGCATCATGGCAGACAGTCCCCCGGCCAGGTTCGAACGGGCCCTGGCCGCGCTACAGGCCGCCACACTTTCCTTTCTGCTCACCACCTTCTGGTGTGGCTTCGCTTCTGCTACCAGTGGTCACGCCTTCTGGACCTTCCCCAACCTCACCTCCGGCCTGATCCTCGGTTCGGCCAGCCTCCGTCCGGACTTCGGCTTCCACACGCTCACCGGTCTCAGCCTCCAGTTCTTCTTCACCGCCGCCCCGGCTCTTGTCTATTCCCTGCTCGTCTCCCCCTACCTCCGCTCGCTTCCTTCTCTCCTCCTGGGCATTCTCTTCTGCACCTGGTGGTTCTATCTCCTGGACGGCTTTTTCTGGCGCAAAACCTTTTCGCCCCTCAGTCTCTACGCCCGCCGTCCCTCCATCTTCTTCTCGTTTATACTCATGGGCATTTGCGTTGGTTTATACTCAGTATTTGTGCGTCCGTCCCAGGAGGCTCAGGTTTCTGCTTGAGCCGGATGGTCTGCCCTTGCGGATAAACCCAGTGCATTGCAGGTATATCGATTGAAACCCGGTCAGATCAGGCTACGTCTCCACGAAGGCGCAGAGTGGAAAGGAATCAGCTCTAGATGAAGTTTTACAGGCGGCGAAGCCTGCGTACGCCACATCTGCGTCTGTTCGCGGTTTTCTTGGCATCTCTATGCCTCGCTCCATCCACTCTGGCGCAAAATCCCCCCCCGCAACAGCCTCCCACGCCGGCCAAGCCCAAACCCGCCAACCCCTTTGAGAATGTTCCCTCTTCGGTCCCCACTGAGGCGCCGAAGCCAGAACAGCAACCTCCCGCGCCCAAAGCACCCTTTGAAGCTCCTTCCGCACCCAAGCCGGAGGCGCCGCCCGCCAAGGCCGAAGGCGAGCCCGTCGAGGACGTCATCGAAGCCATTGAGTTCCGCGGGTCCCGGCGCGTCCCCCAGGACACCCTGCGCGCCCTCATCTTCAGCAAGCGCGGCGACAAGTACAGCGAAGAAACCCTCAACCGCGATTTCATGGCCCTCTGGAATACCGGCCGTTTTGATGACCTCCGCATTGAACGCGAAGCCGGCCGCACCGGCTGGGTCATCCGCTTTGTCGTCACCGAACGCCGCGTCGTCCGTTCCATCAAGTACGACGGCATGAAATCCATCACTGTCTCGGAAATTCTCGACCGCTTCAAGGAACGCCGCGTCGGCCTCCAGGTCGAACAGCAATACGACCCCAATCGCGTCCAGCGCGCCGCCAACGTCCTCAAGGAATATCTGGCCGAGCGCGGCCGCCAGTTTGCCGACGTCGTCCCGGAAATCCGTCAGATTCCTCCTTCTTCCCTCGAAGTCAACTTCCGCGTGAATGAAGGCCCCAAGGTGAAGGTCGGCCGCATTCAGATTGAAGGCAACAAGGTTTTCAGCGATGCCGTGGTCCGCCGCGCCATGAAGAATTTGAAGCCCGTCGGCATCCCCCGCTCCATTCTCTTCGAAAGCTTGTTCGCCAAAACCTACGATGCCTCCAAGCTCGAAGAAGACATGAGCCGTGTTCAGAATTACTACCAGGAGCGCGGTTACTTCACGGCCCGCGCCACCGCGGAAGACCCCGTCATTCGCGACGTCGGCGGCAAAGGATTCCGGATTCCCATCCTCAAGCCCAACAAGCCCGGCAAGCGCGCCGACTTCGTCGTCAACATGGAAGAAGGCCCCAAGTACAAGCTCAACAAGCTCAACCTCGTTGGCGTCAAGTTCTTCCGCGCCCCGGAAGAAATCTTCTCCAGTGTTCTCGGCATGCGCGAGGGCGACTTGTTCTCCACCGCCAAGCTCCGCAAAGGCCTGGAAGAGATGCGCAAAGTCTACGGCATGTATGGCTTCCTCGACTTTGTACCCGAACCTTCCTTTGAGCCCGACCTCAAGAACGGCCTCATGGACCTTACCCTCAACGTGGAAGAAGGCTCCCAGTTCTTTGTTCGCCGCATTGATTTCTCCGGCAACACCACCACCCGCGATAAGGTCATCCGTCGCGAAATCCTCCTCGACGAAGGGGATCTCTTCAATTCCCGCCTTTGGGAAGTCAGCCTCCTGCGCCTCAACCAGCTCGGCTACTTCGAAGTCCTCAAGGAAGACCAGGCCGCCAACATTACCCGCGACACCCGCAACAACACCGTTGACATCACCCTCAAGGTGAAAGAGCGCGGACGCAACTCCGTGCAGATGTCCGGTGGCGTTTCCGGCATCGCCGGCAGCTTCGTCAGCTTCGGCTACTCCACCAACAACTTCCTTGGCCTCGGCGAAACTCTCTCGCTCGACACCCAGTTGGGCGACCGTATTCGCAGCGTCACCTTCGGCTTTACCGAGCCCTACTTCCTCGACAAGCCCATCCAGGTCGGCTTCACCATTTTCTACCAGCGGTTTAACTACGACCAGGGCCGCGAAGTCTCACTCTTCTCCGGCCGCAACCTCACCGCCCAGTTCGAAGCCCTCGGCCACGACAACCTCCTCAATTACTCCTCCAACGGCTACGGCTTCACGGCCTATGCTTCCACGCTGCTTCGCCGCAGCTTCGCGCGCGTCGGTGTCACCTACAGCTACTCCAATTCGCGCTTCGAGCCCACCACCCAGGCCGCCCGCACCTACTTTGAGGCTGTCAACTTCCAGAACATCGACGGCCCCAACCAGCTCTCCGGTATCCGCCAATCCTCCATCATCCCCAACTTCTCCTACAACACGGTCGACCACCCCATTACCCCCTCGCGCGGTAAGTCCATCTACATCTCCACCACCTTTGCTGGCTCTTTCCTCGGCGGCAACACCAACTTCATTGAACCCACCATCGACGTCAAGTACTTCCGTTCGGGCCTCCGAAAGGGTCACGTCATCGGCATGCACGGTCTCGGCCGCTTCATCACCGGTTATGGTGGCAAGACGCCGCCCCCCTTCAACCGCTTCTACATGGGCGGTGAAAACGACATCCGCGGCTTCGACATCTGGGGCATCAGCCCCCTGGCTTACATTCCTTCCCAGGCCACGGTGCCCGTCCTCAACGAAGACGGTAGCGCCCGTATTCAGCGCTCCATCGGCCCCGACGGCAACCTCGTCCTGACCCAGGTCACCCAGAACATCCCCGTCTACCAGATCATCTACCCCGGCGGCGACACTCAGGGCGTTGGCAACTTCGAATACCGCATCCCCATCTTTGGCCCCGTGGTCCTGGCTGCATTCGCCGACATCGGCGTCAACCGCATCACCAGCCAGACCGGCCTCAACCTGAACCCCAGCCGTACCAATCAGTTGAATGCCGCCTTCCCCCAGGCCGGCTTCCCCGGCAAGGCCTTCCTCATTGACTTTACCCAGAAGCCCAGAATGTCCACCGGCCTCGAAGTGCAGATTATGATGCCGGTCGTCAACGCGCCTTTCCGGTTCTACTGGGCCTTCAATCCGCTCCGGGTTGACGACGTCATCCAGCCGCCTGTCGCGGCCGACCGTTCGTACTTCCCCAACCAGACCACCTTCATCAATTCCATCGCCCAGTTCGGCCAGCCCAGCGTCTACCGGGAACGCCAGCGCGTTTTCCGCTTCACTATCAGCCGCACGTTCTAGCCAATACGGAATGATACGATTTTGAAAGAGAAACGAAAGATGAGCTTTACTGTGAAAAACCTCTTCACCGCCGCCACCCTGACGGCCATCCTCCTGCCCGCTGCCTTTGCCCAGAACAAGGTCGGCACCATCAACATCCAGCAGGCCATTATCTCCACCAAAGACGGCCAGAAAGCCGCCGCTGACCTCCAGGCCAAGTTCGAACCGCGCCGCAAGGAAATTGAGCAGGCTTCCCAGGCTGTCCAGGCCCTCCAGGATCAGTACAAGAAGCTGGGCACTGTCGGCAGCGACGACGCCAAGCGCAAGCTCCAGTCCGACATCGAAATGAAGACCAAGAGCCTCCAGCGCGACAGCGAAGACGCCCAGGCGGAGTTCGACCAGCAACAGCAGGCAGTTCTGAACGAACTGGGCGGCCGCATCATGCAGGTCATCAACAAGTACGCCACCGACAATGGCTTCTCGATGATTCTCGACATCAGCAGCCCCCAAACCCCCGTCATCTGGGCCTCCAACACCCTCGACATCACCAACGAGGTAATCAAGATCTACGACGCCAACGCGCCTTCGTCCATGGCCGCCCCGGCCACCAAGACGGCTGCGCCCGCCGCGCCCAAAACGCCGGCTCCCGCTCCCGCCAAGAAGTAGCAGCCCGGGCTAAAAGCCCGCTGCCGTGATGAAATAGCTCTCGCGCCAGGTCTCCCCTGGCGCGATTGTTTTGTAGGCCCCCGGAGTATTGAAGGCGTTCGTCGGCGCCGTCATCGGCTCAAAGCAGATGAAGTTCTGTCCCGCCGGTGCATACACTACCCCAATCCGGTAATCCGCCCCGTAGCGTACGGTTATCTCCTGCTGCCGTCCCTTCACGCGGAATGTCGCGTTCTCCTCCAGTCCGCTGAACACATCATCGAGCACGATCCCCTTCAGCGGCGTTCCCGGAGCATATGGGTTCGGCTGCTTCTCTCCTGTGGGAATCAATTGCGCCGACAGCACCATCCGCTCCCGCGCCGGTATCGTCACCTGCCACTCATCCCGTGGCGCGTCGCTCAACTGAAAGTAGGGGTGATACCCAATGGCCAGCGGCAGCGGCTCGGTCGCCAGATTCTCCACCTGTGTTTCCACCTCCAGCCG
>VFQU01000495.1_pt1 | contig 34278 bp, 40 predicted proteins | sample 3512311 | NCBI WGS metagenome assembly VFQU01 (sample SAMN10412377, study PRJNA504923) | tailings metagenome | isolation source: Relicate 3 Philex TSF3 active mining site | place: Philippines: Tuba, Benguet | collected 2017-08-29
GAGGCGGTCGAACAGGTGCGTGGCCGCGCGGCTCGCATGGGCCTGGCCCAGGCGCCGGTCCGTCTGGCCGCCGAAACCAACCTTCGCGCCATCCTCGACGGCCTCAAGGCCGAGCCCTTCGACCTGGTGGTGATCGATTCCATCCAGACCCTCTGGAGCGACGCCCACGAAGCCGGCCCCGGCTCGGTCACGCAGGTGCGCAGCTGCGCCGCCGAGCTTGTCCGGCTGGCCAAGAAGCGCGGCGTGGCCGTCCTGCTCGTCGGCCACGTCACCAAGGACGGCCAGATCGCCGGACCGCGCGTGGTCGAGCATATGGTCGACGCGGTCCTCGCCTTCGAGGGCGAGCGCGGCTACCCCTTCCGCGTCCTGCGCGGGGCCAAGAACCGCTTCGGGGCCACGGACGAGATCGGCGTCTTCGAGATGGGCGACGCGGGCCTGGCCGAGGTGCGCAACCCCTCGGCCCTGTTCCTCAATGGCGGCGGCGAGCGGGCAGCCGGGGCGGCGGTGTTCGCCGGCATCGAGGGCTCGCGGCCGGTGCTCGTCGAATTCCAGGCCCTGGTCGCGCCCAGCGCCTACGGCACGCCCCGCCGGGCGGTGGTCGGCTGGGACTCCGGCCGGCTGGCCATGGTCCTCGCCGTACTTGAAGCACGATGCGGCCTTGGTTTCGGCAATCGCGCCGTCTATCTGAACGTCGCCGGGGGCCTGCGGCTCGTCGAGCCCGCGGCCGACCTGGCCGCGGCCGCGGCCCTGGCCTCCTCTGCGTTGGAAGAACCCTTGCCCCAGGACTGCGTGGTGTTCGGCGAGATCAGCCTGTCCGGCGATGTGCGGCCTGTCGGCCGCATGGAGTCGCGCCTCAAAGAGGCGGCCAAGCTCGGCTTCGGCCGCGCCCTCGCGCCCGCCGGCGGCGCCGGTGAGGCCCTGCCGGTCACCGGCGTCTCGCGCCTCGCCGAGGCCATCGACCGCATCGGCCAGCAGAGGTGGGACGCTTGACCCTGTTCGACGTCCTGGCCGGCCTGCTGCTGCTGATCTCGGCCCTGAACGGCCTGACCAAGGGCGGGACGCGAATTCTGGGCGGCATGCTGGCCTTCCTGGCCTCGGCCTTCCTGGCCATCGCCATGCTGCGGATCAGCGCGCCGATCGCGCGCGGCATGATCAGTCCGGACTGGGCGGCGGTGACGGCGGCGCTGGTCGTCGTGTTCGTGACGTTCTTTGTAGTTTTTCGACTCATCGCCGGCCATTTGGCGACAAGGGTCCAGGCCGGTCCCGTGGGGGCCCTCGACAGGGCGATCGGCGTCGGCTTCGGCTTCATCCGCGCCCTGGTCATCCTCGGCGCCTTCACCCTGCTCATCCAGATGGCCGCCGCGCCCAACCGTCCGCCGGCCTGGGTGGCGGACTCGGTGCTTTACCCCTTGACCGAGGGGGCCGGTCGGGTGCTGAAAGCCTTCGCGCCGGGGGTCTTCTCGACCGTCGGCAAGATTGGTCCGGCCGTGGGGGATGCGGTCAAGGACGGAGCCGGATATAGCGACCAGGATCGTCAGAGCATGGACGATCTGGTGGAGAAGAGCCGATGACCCCTCCCCCCGCCTTCCATCGCGACCCCGACGACGACACCCTGCGCCTGGAGTGCGGCGTGTTCGGCGTCCACGAGGTCGCCGAGGCCGCCGCTGTCGCGGCCCTGGGCCTCCACGCCCTGCAGCACCGCGGCCAGGAGGCCTGCGGCATCGCCACCTTCGACGGCCGCCGCTTCTATACCGAGCGCCACGTCGGCCTCGTCGGGGACAGCTTCACGGGCGCCGACCTCGTCGACCGCCTCCCCGGCCACTCGGCCATCGGCCACACCCGCTACTCCACCGCCGGCGGCAGCGCGTTCCGCAATGTCCAGCCGATGTTCGCCGATCTCGAGACCGGCGGCGTCGCCTTGGCCCATAACGGCAACCTGACCAACTTCCACACCCTGCGCGAGCGGCTGGTGTCCGACGGGGCCATCTTCCAGTCGACCTCGGACAGCGAGGTGATCCTCCACCTCATCGCCCGCTCGCGTAAGGCCAAGTTCGTCGACCGCTTTATCGACGCCATCAGCCAGATCGAGGGCGGCTTCGCCCTGGTGGCCCTGACCAACAAGAAGCTGATCGGCGTGCGCGACCCGCTCGGCATCCGGCCGCTGGTGCTCGGCGATCTCGCCGGCCGGCCCGTGCTGGCCTCCGAGACCTGCGCCCTCGACATGATCGGCGCCCGCTTCGTGCGCGACATCGAGAACGGCGAGATGGTCATCATCTCCGACACCGGCGTGGAGTCGGTGCGGATCGCGCCCAAGGTGCCGGCCCGGCCCTGCGTGTTCGAGTACGTCTACTTCGCCCGGCCGGACAGCTTCGTGAACGGCAAGTCGGTCTACGAGGTGCGCAAGCGCATGGGCCGGCGGCTGGCGCAGGACAGCGCCGCCCCGGCGGACGTGGTCGTGCCCGTTCCCGACAGCGGCGTGCCCGCCGCCATCGGCTACGCCCAGGAAAGCGGCCTGCCGTTCGAAATGGGCATCATCCGCAACCACTATGTCGGCCGCACCTTCATCCAGCCGACGCAGGGCGTTCGCGAGCTGGGGGTACGCATGAAGCACAGCCCCAACCGCGCCGTGCTGGAAGGCAAGCGGGTGGTGCTGATCGACGATTCCATCGTCCGGGGCACCACCAGCCGCAAGATCGTGCGGATGGTCCGCGAGGCTGGCGCGACCGAGGTGCACCTGCGCAGCGCCTCGCCGCCGATCAAGTGGCCCGACTTCTACGGCATCGACATGCCCGAGCGGGACAAGCTGCTGGCGGCCACCAAGTCGCTGGAAGAGATGGCCCGGTTCCTCGAGGTCGACACGCTTGGCTTCCTCTCGGTGGAAGGCCTTTACGGCGCGCTCGACGCCGGCGAGCGCGATCCCGCGAACCCGCAGTTCACCGACCACTACTTCACCGGCGACTATCCCACCCGCCTCACCGATCGCGAGCGCGAGGAGCGTGACGAAGAAGCTTCCGCCCGCCAGCTGTCCTTCCTGGTCAGCGCCTGAGCGAGCGGCGCCGGGAAACCTCCGGCGCCCAGGCGCATTGAACTGACTCCAGGGATCAACAGAGCAGTCCATGACGCAGGCGACATCGGAGGAACAGCGACTGGAGGCCCTCAGGGCCTACGGAATTCTAGACAGTGAGCCGGAAGCCGCGTTCGATGACCTGACGAGACTTGCCGCCCGCATCTGTGGCGCGCCTATGGCGGTGATCAGCCTGGTGGACAGCGAACGCCAGTGGTTCAAGTCCGTCTGGGGCCTGAGCGACCGCGAGACGGCGCGTGATGTCTCGGTGTGCAGCCACACCATCGCCCAGGCCGAGCCTGTCTATGTCATTCCCGACCTGCTGGCGGACCGCCGCTTCGCCGACGGACCGCTGACAGCCTCCGACTCCGGGCTGCGGTTCTACGCCGGGGCCCTGCTGACCACGACCGAGGGCCAACGGCTGGGCACGCTCGCCGTCATCGACCGCTCGCCCCGACCCGAAGGGCTCACCGAAGACCAGTCGGACGCCCTGGCGACGCTGGCGCGCCAGGTGATGGGCTTGCTCGACCTGCGGCGCGCTGTCGCCCGGCTGGAAGACAGCCAGCGCCGCTTCCGCCTCCTCGCCGACACCCTGCCCCAGATGGTCTGGTCAACCCGTCCCGACGGGTTCCACGACTACTACAACAAGCGCTGGTACGAGTTCACCGGCACGCCGGAAGGCTCCACTGACGGCGAGGGCTGGAACGACATGTTCCACCCCGAGGATCAGGAGCACGCCTGGGCGGTCGGGCGGCGATCGCTGGAGACCGGCGAGCCCGACGAGATCGAGTATCGTCTGCGCCACCACAGCGGCGAGTATCGCTGGACGCTGGGACGCGCCCTGCCGATCAGGGACCGCGAGGGACGCATAGAGCGCTGGTTCGGCACCTGCACGGACATTCACGACCACAAGCGCCTCAACGACCAGCAGGCGCTGCTCAGCCGCGAGCTGAGCCATCGGATCAAGAACATATTCTCGGTCGTGTCCGGCCTCGTCGCCCTGTCTGCCCGACGTTTTCCCGACGCCGCCGACTTCGCCAGGGACCTGCGGGAGCGCATCGTGTCGCTCGGCCGGGCGCACGACTTCGTGCGTCCCCAGGTAACCTCGACGACGCCGAGCCATGCGTCGCTGACCGCCCTGCTGACCGAACTGCTGTCACCCTATGGAACGGGCGACGAGAACCGGATCCGTATCGAGGGCGGCGACGCGGCGATCGACGATCAGGCGGCCACGCCCATCGCCCTGGTCGTGCACGAGCTGGCGACGAATGCGGCGAAGTACGGCGCCCTGTCCGCGTCAGAGGGTCGGGTCCGGATCCGCCTTGAACGGAGCAAGGATGCTCTGACCATCATCTGGACCGAACAGGGCGGACCACCGGTGCCGGAGGCCCGCAGCGAAGGTTTCGGCTCCACGCTTTCGCGCATCAGCATCGAGAACCAGCTGGGCGGGCGCATTCATCACGATTGGCGGGCCGAGGGCCTCGAAGTCACCCTGGGCATCCCGCTGGCGGCGCTCAGTCGAGTGGCGACCGCTACAGGGCCAGCGTGAAGACTTACGCCCCGGCGAAGACCTGGAGGCTGGGCGGGGGCGGCAGCGGCGTCGATTCCTGGCGAACCGACAGGGCGTAGTCGATGGCGCGCAGGACCGATGTCTCGTCGCTGGGCTTGGTCAGCAGGCCGAGAACGCCCGGCGGGCGCTCTTCGGGATCGAGGGGGTGGGCGGTCAGGTAGATGACGACAGCGCCCCGGTCCCGGGCCAGTTGGCCGCCAAGGCTGACACCCGTGCGGCCGTCGCGCAGGTTCACATCGACCAGCGCCAGGTCGATGGGCGCGGCTTCCGCCAAGCGGCGCGCGCTGGCGGCATCGGCGGCGATGCCGACGACCTCGTAGCCACGCTCGGTAAGCACGTGTTCGAGTTCCATGGCGGTGAGGATTTCATCCTCGACAATCAGAACTTTGGCTGTCATCGCGTGGTCCGCACGCCTCCTCTCGAAGGCGTCAACGCGCGATAATGGTTCAGGTTTCATCGAACATCGTCGGGTTTCCGACATAACGATGGCCTGTCGCACCGAAGCAACATACCCGGCGGTCACCGGAGCGGAATACGATGAAGCCCGGTTGGCTCCGGCTCGATCCCTACATTCTCGCGCTCATGGCCACGATCGTCGTGGCCAGCCTGCTCCCGGCGACCGGCGCGGCGGCCGTGGCGCTGGGCTGGACCGCCAAGGTGGTCGTCGCGCTTGTCTTCTTCCTGCACGGCGCCAAGCTGTCGCGCGAGGCGCTCGTCGCGGGTCTCATCCACTGGCGGCTGCATCTGACCGTGCTGGCGACCAGCTTCGTGCTGTTTCCGGTCCTGGGGCTCGGTGCGGGATTGCTCCCCCCTGCGGTGCTGCCGGCCGGCCTTGCGATGGGGATTCTGTTCCTCTGCTGCCTGCCCTCGACGGTGCAGTCGTCTATCAACTTCACCGCCATCGCCCGGGGCAATGTCGCGGCGGCTGTCTGCGCTGCCTCGGCCTCGAACATTCTTGGCATGGTCCTGACGCCGGTGCTCGTCGGCGCGCTCATGCATGTGTCCGGGGCCGGCCCTGACCTCGGCATCCTGCGCGACATCGCCCTGCAGCTCTTCGCGCCCTTCCTGGCCGGCCAGATCGCTCGCCCCCGGCTGAAGAGCTTCATCGAGCGTCAGGGCAAGGCCGTGGGCATGATCGATCGCGGCTCGATCCTGCTCATCGTCTACGCCGCTTTCGGCCGGGCGGTCATCGAGGGCGTCTGGACCCGCGTTTCGCCCGTGCAGCTTGTGATCGTCGGGGTGATCTGCCTTGTGATCCTGCTGATCGTCCTGGCTGTCACCGACAGGGCAGGACGCTGGATGAAGCTGCCGATCGAGGACCGCGTCGTGCTGATCTTCTGCGGCTCGAAGAAAAGCCTGGTCACCGGCGCCCCCATGGCGGCGATCCTGTTCGCGCCGGCCGAGGCGGGCATCATGATCCTGCCGCTGATGATCTTTCACCAGATGCAGCTGATCGCCTGCGCGCTTCTGGCGCAGAAGTTTGCCGAACGGCCCGAGCCTTCGGCCACGACAAACTGCGGCCCGGAAGCTAGAGACGGCGCATGAGCACCTCCCTCCCCCATTCCGGAAAGATCGCCGTCGTCACGGGGGCCAGCCGGGGCATCGGCCGCGCCATCGCCCTGGGCCTGGCCAGGGCCGGCGCCCAGGTGATCGCCGTCGCCCGCACCCAGGGCGCGCTCGAGGCGCTGGACGACGAAATCCTGGCCGAGACCGGCCGCCGGGCGACCCTGGTCCCGCTCGACCTGCGCAAGCCCGAGGAACTCGATGTCCTCGGACGCGCCCTTTATGACCGCTTTGGCCGCGTCGACATCGTGGTCCATGCCGGGGCGGTGCTCGGCCCCATTTCCCCGGCCGGCCACGTCGAGCCCAAGCACTGGGACGAGGCGATCGGCGTCAACCTGACCGCCACCTGGCGGCTGATCCGCTCGTTCGAGCCCCTTCTCAAGGCGTCGGACGCCGGACGCGCCATCTTCGTGACCACCGGCCGCGTGGCGCGGCCCAAGGCCTTCTGGTCGCCCTACGCCGCCAGCAAGGCCGGCATGGAGGCGCTGGTGAAGTGCTGGGCGGACGAACTGGAACAGACGAAGGTCCGCGCGGTGCTGCTCGATCCGGGCGCGATGCGCACGAAGATGCGGGCCCAGGCCTTCCCGGGCGAGGATCCGATGACCCTGCCCGAGCCCGAAGCGATCGTTCCGCTGGTGATCGATCTGGCCGGCCGCGAACAGCTGCCGGCGATGCCCGAGACGGTGGTCTTCAAGGCCGGCTGAACGGCTACTTCAGCCGCCCGGGATTGCCGCCGCGCGGCCGCACTACCGGCTTGGCGGCGGGCGCGCCCTCGCGCGCCTGCTTGCGCGCCTTGACCGCCTTCTTGACCCGCGCCTGCTTGGCTTCCTTGGCCGTGGCGAACACCTTGCCGCCGGTCTTGGGCTTGGGCTTGCCGCGAACCATGGCCGGACGCCGATCGCCGTCCGCGTCCGCATAGGGGTTGGCCCCGGACTTGATGGTGATGCGGATGGGCACGCCGGGCAGGTCGAAGCTCTCGCGGATCGAGTTGATGAGATAGCGCCGATAGTGCTCGGGCATCTGGTCGGCCCGGCTCGAGAACAGCACGAAGGTCGGCGGCCGCGCCTTGGTCTGGGCGACATACTTGGGCTTGATCCGCTTGCCGCCGACGGCCGGCGGCGGATGCCGCTGCACGGCCATGGCCAGCCAGTCGTTCAGGTCGCGGGTCTTGACCTTGGTCGACCAGTCGGCATGCGTCTTCAGCACCGCCGGCATCAGCCGCTCCAGGCCCCAGCGGGTCTCCGCCGACAGGGCCACGACCGGCGCGCCGCGCACCTGGGGCAGCATGCGTTCGGCGTGCTCGACAAACCCCTTGAGGGTCGCCTGCTGGTCCGCGACCAGGTCCCACTTGGCCAGCACGAACACCAGCGCCCGCCCCTCGCGCTCCACCAGGTCGGCCAGCTGCAGGTCCTGGATCTCGAACGGGTGGGTAGCGTCCATCACCAGCAGCACCACCTCGGCGAAGGTGATGGCGCGGATGGAATCGGCCACCGACAGCTTCTCGAGCTTCTCGTGGATACGCGCCTTGCGACGCAGCCCCGCAGTGTCGACCAGGCGAACCTTGCGACCGTCCCACTCCCACTCCACGGGGATCGAATCGCGCGTGATCCCGGCCTCGGGCCCGGTCAGCATCCGGTCCTCGCCCAGCAGCGCGTTGACCAGCGTCGACTTGCCGGCGTTCGGCCGCCCGACAATGGCGATGCGGATCGGCTTGTCCGGATCCTCGTCCTCGTCGTCCTCCGCCGCATCGGGAACGATGGCGACCAGGGCGGCGTAGAGATCGGCGATTCCCTCGCCGTGCTCGCCCGACAGCGGGATCGGCTCGCCAAAGCCCAGGCGCCAGGCCTCGGCCACGCCGGAGTCGCCCTGCTTTCCCTCGGCCTTGTTGGCCCCCAGGATCACCGGCTTGTCGCGACGGCGCAGGATCTCGGCGAAGACCTCGTCCAGCGGCGTGACGCCTTCGCGGGCGTCAATCAGGAACAGGCAGACGTCGGCCTCGTCGATGGCCAGCTCGGTCTGGCGGCGCATGCGCGCCTCCAGGCTCTCGTCATCGACATCCTCGAAGCCGGCGGTGTCGACGAGTTCGAGGGTCAGGTCGCCGATGCTGCCCGAGGCGAAGCGACGATCGCGGGTGACCCCCGGCCGATCGTCGACGATCGCCAGCTTCTTGCCGGCGAGCCGGTTGAACAGGGTGGACTTGCCGACATTGGGCCGGCCGACGATGGCGAGTTTCAGCGGCATGATGGGCCTAATGGGGTGGCGAGCGGCGGCGAAGTCAATGGCGCGCGCCAAAAGCAAGGGCGGCGGCTGATGGACCAGCCGCCGCCCGAATGCAAGGCCTGACGTATTGGCGGCGTCAGCGGATGGCGATCAGTTCCGCCTTGTCCGTGACCACATAGACCATCCCGTTGGCGGCGATCGGCGTGATCAGGGCGGGCGAGCCCAGCTTCAGGGTCTTGATGATCTCGCCCGTCTTGGGGTTGATCGCCAGGGCCCGGCCATCGCTCGAAACGACGACCAGCCGGTCGGACGCCATCACCGGTCCGGTGAACACGGCGCGATCCTTGGGCTTCTTCACACCGGCGTTCAGGTCCTTGATCCAGTAGACCTGACCGTTCTCGCGCGAGGCGCAGATCAGCTCTCCGGCGCGGGAGATGATGTAGACCACGTCGCCGGCGGGCCAGGGCGTGGTGATCGACGCCACCGGCAGGAACCAGCGGACCTGGCCGGAGCGGATATCCGTCGCGGCGAAGACGCCCGAATGGCTGGCGGCGAAGACATCGCCCTTGAACACCACCGGGCGGCCGGCGACGTCGCGGATTTCCGACAGCGCGTTGGTGCGGCTGGCGCGCGACAGGGCGTTCGACCAGAGGTCGTTGCCGTTCGTCGCCCGCAGCGCCACCACCTCGCCCGAGGCGAAGGCGGCCACGACAACTTCGCCCGACGCGGCCGGGCTGGAGGACGACAGGATTCGGGCGGGCTCGACCAGGGCCTGGTAGTTCCAGCCCGGCGTTCCGGTCGCCGCCTCGAAGGTCAGCAGTTCGTTGTCGGTGCTGACGGCGAACACCCGGCCGGCATGGACGGTCGGCGCGCCGTGCATCGGCGAGGCCGTATCCTGGCGCCAGCCCACCGCGCCGGTCGCGGCGTCGAGCTGGGCGACGATGCGATAGCCCGACGCGACATAGACCTTGCCGTTAGAGTAGGCGACGCCGCCGCCGAAACCGGTCCGGTCCCGACGATTGGTCGGGCGCAGTTGCTGGCGCCAGACCACCTGTCCGGTGCGGGCGTCGACGGCGGCCACCTCGGCTTCAGCGTCCATGACATAGATGCGGCCATCGGCAAGAACCGGCGGCGCGGTGACGTGGAACTTGTTGTTCGACGACTTACCGAAGCTGCGCTTCCAGGCGATCTCGAAGTCCGGGGCCGCAGCCACGTTCTCGATGACGATGGAGTCGGGACCGCCCGGCAGCGGCCAGTCGGGTTGCGGCGCGGCCGGGGGCAGGAAGAAGTCGACGCCCTGAAGGCCCTCGGACACCTCGACCTGGGCGTCGAAGGCGATGACGGAGATGCGCCGACCGTCGGCGGCCGTCTCCTTCTGTTCCTTCTGGCCGAAAGGATTGAGGTTGCCGATCGTCGAGCAGCCCGAGAGGGCGACGGCGGCGCCAAGGGCCGCGACGGCGAAAAGACGGGTACGCGTCATCATTGAGGAGCTTCTCCGGCCGGCGGCGCGGCGGGGGCGGGCGTGGCAGGCGGAAGCGCCGTGGGCGGGGCCATGGACTGCTTCACCGCGGCGGCGACCGAGGCGGCCGATCCGGAATCGATCAGGGCGATGGCCTGTTTGGCGCGCTCGCGCATGCCAGGAGTGGCGTCGAAGATCTGCGACAGGACGACGAAGTCCTCGCGCGCTTCCTTCAGCTTGCCGTCACGCAGCTTGAGGAAGGCGAGCGCTTCCTTGGCCTGCATCCGGAAAGGCTTCTTGTCCCCCGCCAACGGCGTCAGCCTCTTCTCGAGATCCGCATAGGGAGCGGTGTCCAGCAGGGCGAAGGCGGATTTGAGGCGAGCGAAGTCCGAGACCATCGGATCGGGCGAAACCTTGGCCGCCTCGTCGAACAGCCGCACCGCCTCGTCGGTGGCGCCGGCGTTCAGACGGATCCCGCCCTGATGCATCAGCGCAAGCGCGCGGTAGCCCGGCGTACCGCTCTTGGCCACCTCGCCAAACAGGGTGAAGGCGCGGGCCTCGTCCTGGCCGCGCAGGGCCTCGAAGGCCTCGTTGTAGGCGATGGAGGCCTTCTCCTGCTGGCTGGTCTGCCAGCTGGTGAACCCCCAGTAGCCGAGCGCGGCGATCAGCAGGGCGGCGGAGACGCCGATGATCCAGGGCAGGTAGCGGCGCAACAGGGTCTGGTACCGCTCCGCGCGGAGCTGACCCTCGACCTCTTCGAAAACATCGACCACGAACGACTGCTCCGGATGGAAAGGCGGATTTGAGTGGGGCGGAACCTATAGGCTCGCAAAGGTGGCTGCAACGCGGCGTGACGAAATCAGGAGACCACCGTCAGCTCGCGGCTCTCGTCGTCCTGGCGCCGGCGCCGCTCGATCAGCCAGACGCACCAGATCGAGATCTCGTAGAGCAGGCAGATCGGCAGGGCGAGCATCAGCTGGCTGATGGGATCGGGCGGGGTGACGATGGCCGCGACGACAAACACGCCAAGGATGGCGTAGCGCCGGCCCGACCGCAGGACCTTCGAACTGACAAGACCGGCCAGGCCGGCGAGCGTCAGCACCACGGGCAGCTGGAAACAGAGGCCGAACGACAGGACCAGCGTCGTCACCAGAGACAGGTACTCGGCCACCTTGGGCGTCAGCTCGACCGAAATCCCCGCCTGGGTGATCTGCTGCGACAGGGAGAACCACAGCACGAACGGCAGCATGACGTAGTAGACCAGCGCCGCCCCCAGCGTGAACAGCACCGGTGAGGCGATCAGGAACGGCAGGAAGGCGCCGCGTTCGCGCTTGTAGAGCCCCGGCGCCACGAACCGGTAAAGCTGCCAGGCGATCACGGGAAAGGCCAGAATCAGGCCGCCGAAGCCGCCGACCTTCAGCTTGGTGAAGAAGAATTCCAGCGCGGCCGTATAGATCAGGCGCAGCTGTTCGCCGCCCGAGCCGGCGACCGTCTCGTGCCGCCCGAGCAGAACCTTGATCAGGTCGAAGAAGCCATGTTTCGCGCCGCTGGCCTTCTGGGCCATCAGGAGCTCGTTGGCGGCCGAGAACGGGCGGACAAGGAACATGAAGATGGCGTCGGCGAAATAGAACGAGATGGCGAAGCCCACCGCCACGGCCAGCACGCAGACGATCAGGCGGCCACGCAGCTCCACCAAGTGGTCGAGCAAGGGCGCGCGCGAGGCCTCGATGTCCTTGTCGTCCTGATCATAGCTCATCAGGCGGTCCCCTTGCGGGTCCGGGCCGGCGCGCCGGCCTTGGCGGCCTGGCTCTTCGCCGTCTGCCCCTTCACGGTCCGGCCCTTGGCGGCCGGCGCCTTGGCGCTCGCAGCCTTGGCCTTGGCCTCAGGCGCGGACTTGGCCTTGCTGACCGCGGCCTTGGTCCGTGCAGAACCCGACTTGGCCGGAGCCTTGGCCTTCGCGGTCGCTGCGGCGCGGGCGCGGCTCTTGCGAGCCGGCGCGGGCTGGACGGGCGGCTCGGGCGCGGGCTCGTCCGGCAGCCCCATCGAGGCCTGATGCGGCGCGAAGGTCACCTCGCCAGACTTCAGCCCGGCGTCGATGTCCGAGAACACCTGGTCGATGCTGGGGTCCTGCAGCGGCGCGGCGTACTGGCCAGACCGCATCGCCTCGACCTCCTTGCGAAGGTCCTCAAGCTCGGACTGGCGCGCCATGTCATCGAAGCTGGCCCGGAACTCGGCCGCCATCCCGCGCAGCCGGGCGATGAACTGGCCCAGCTTGCGGAGCATGACGGGAAGATCTTTGGGCCCGACGACGATCAGGGCCACGGCGGCCACGATCAGAAGTTCCAGGCCGCCGATGTCGGGCGATAGCATGCGGGCGCCTTAGGCCTCGAAAGGCGAAGGTTCAAGCAACGGCGAACGAAATCGTCAGCTGACGATGTCTTCCTTCTTGGCCTCGGTTTTGGGCAGCGGCGTGGCGACCGGCTGGTCCTCGACCTTGTCCTCGCCCTTCAGCCCGTCGCGGAAGGCCTTGATCCCCTTGGCCGCATCACCCATCAGCGACGACAGCTTGCCGCGTCCGCCGAACAGGAGGGCGGCCACGCCGATGACGATGACCCAGTGAATCCAGCTGAAGCTGCCCATCGGTAGCGCTACTCCTTGACGGCCGCCCCGTCGTCGAGGCGGCGATGATCATATCCTGGCGGCCTATATAGGCGTTCCGATGGCGCCGGGCCAAATGAAAGGCGCGTTAAGCGAAAACGCGCCGCTTCCGGCGCGCTCAGTCGTCGCCCTCTCCAACGTAGTCCTGCACGAACTCCGGCGTCTCCCCGGCCTCGAGGTCGAGCATGTCCTCGTCCCCTTCGCCCGGCTGGCCCGCCAGCGCGGGGTCCGGCACGGAGAAGCCGGGCGGCAGGTTCATGTCCAGCAGGCCCACGGCCTTCATCTCGGCCATGCCGGGAAGGTCGCCCAGGCTCGCCAGCCCGAAATGCTCCAGGAAGAGGTCGGTCGTGCCGTAGGTCACGGGCCGCCCAGGCGTGCGCCGCCGCCCGCGCATCCGCACTAGGCCAAGCTCCAGCAGCACGTCGAGCGTGCCCTTGCTGGCCTGGACGCCGCGCACCGCCTCGATCTCGGCGCGGGTGACCGGCTGGTGATAGGCGATGATGGCGAGGGTCTCCTGCGCCGCACGCGACAGCCGGCGCGGCTCGTCCCGCTCCTCGGTCATCAGGAAGGCCAGGTCCGCCGCCGTCTGTATGCGCCAGCGCCCGGCCACCTCGACCAGCTCCACGCCGCGTCCCTCCAGGCGCGACTGCAGGGCGCCCAGCGCCGGACGCACCTCGGCGCCCTGCGGCAGGCGCCGCGCCAGATCCGCTTCGCTCAGCGGCTCGGCGGCGGCGAACAGCAGCGCCTCGACACAGCGCTCGATGTGGTCCGGATCGGTCAAGCGACGGGCTCCGCGCGACGCTCGCGCTTGCGAAGGTAGATGTCGGCGAAGGCTTCCAGCTGCCGCGCCTCAAGGTCGCCCTCCTTGACCAGCTCAAGGCTGGCCGAAAGCGTCGAGGCCAGATAGCTGGAACGGGGGGTCAGGTCCTCGTCCTCCGGCGCCGGCGCCACGCCCTGCAGGGCCGTCCAGCGTTCGAGGTCCGGCAACAGGGAGCGAAGGCGCTTGCGGGCGTCCTCCAGGCCATAGGCCAGCGGGGCCGCCGGCCGGTAGGTCCGCTCGTGCTCGCGGCGGCGCTGGCCGATGTAGGCGCTCATCAGCTGGTAGAGGTCGCCCTCCAGACGGTCGGAGCCGACGACCTTGATCTGCTCGGGGTCCCCGCGAACGAACACATCGCGCGCGAGGCGCGGCCGCTGGTTCAGGGCCTCCACGGCCTTGCGCATGGCGTCGAGCTTGGCCAGCCGGAACGCGAGGTTGGCGGCCATCTCCTCGGCCGGCATCTCGTCGCCCCGCGCCTTCTCGTTACGCGGCAGGAGCAGGCGCGATTTCAGGTAGGCCAGCCAGGCCGCCATCACCAGATAGTCCGCCGCCAGCGAGAACCGCATCCGCCGCGCCCGCTGGACGAAGGCCAGGTACTGTTCGGCCAGCCGCGTCACCGACAGGGTCAGCAGGTCGACCTTCTGTGTCCGCGCCAGGGCCAGCAGCACATGCAGAGGGCCCTCATAGCCCTCCAGGTCGACGATCAGCGCCTCGCCGTCCTCGGCCGCCTCGCTGGCGGCCTTGAAGTCCAGGTTGGGCTGGAAGCCGTCGCTCATGCCGCGCGATCCTCGCCCAGCGCCGCCTCGAACCGCGCCAGGGCGGCGGCGTGATCCAGCGGCTCGGGCCGCTGCGCAAGGCGCGCCATCGCCGCCTCGGCCCGCCGCAGCGACTTGCCGCGAAGGGGCCGGGTCCCGGCGACCACGGCCTGCATTTCGGTCATGTCGCCATTGCAGTGGAGAACGACGTCACAGCCGGCGGCCAGGGCGGCCCGGGCGCGCTCGGTGAAATCGCCACTGAGGGCCTTCATCGACAGGTCGTCGGTCATCAGCAGGCCGTCGAAGCCGATCTCCTCGCGCATGATCCGCGAGATCACCTTGCGCGAGGTCGTGGCCGGCCCGCGCCGGTCGAGTGCGGTGTAGACGACGTGCGCCGTCATCGCCATCGGCATGTCCGACAGCACCCTGAACGGCTCGAAGTCCACCGCCGACAGGGTGTCGCGGTCAGCATCCACCACCGGCAGCTCAAGGTGGCTGTCTGCCATGGAGCGGCCGTGGCCGGGCATGTGCTTGATGACCGGCAGCACCCCGCCGGCGATCAGCCCCTCGGCGGCCGCGCGCCCCAGGGCGGCGATCTCCTGGGCGGTCTCGGCGTAGGCGCGGTCGCCGATGATGTCGTGCGCCCCGCGCTGGGGCACATCCAGCACCGGCACGCAGTCGACGTTGATGCCGACGTCCGCCAGATCATGAGCCATCAGGCGCGCGCCAAGCCGGGTAATCTCGCGGCGGATGGTCGGATCGTTCGCCGGCAGGCGCCCATAGGCCCGGCCGGGCGGATACTTGCGCCAGTGCGGCGGCCCCATGCGCTGGACGCGGCCGCCCTCCTGGTCGATCAGGATCGGCGCATGGGGACGGTCGATGGTTTCCCGCAGCGCGGAGGTGAGCGCCCGGACCTGGTCCGGCGTCTCGATGTTGCGCTTGAACAGGATGAAGCCCCACGGCCGCACATCCCGGAAGAAGGCGGCCTCGGCCTCTGTCAGGACGGGACCGGCGCAGCCGAGAATGCAGGCGCGATCGATCACCGGACGAAGCAGCTCTTTCCGGCCGACTTCAGCCGGCCGCAGAAGGCGTCCGCGTCGGCCCGGCTGGTGAAGCCGGTGACCGAGGTGCGATAGAGCGTCTTGCCGTTGCTCTCGACAGCCTCGACCCGCTTGCCCTTGCCCGCGGCGGCGCCCGGCGCGATGGCGGCGGCGTCGCTCCAGCCCTTGTCGGCGAGCGCCGGCGAGGAGAAGGCGCCGATCTGCACCAGATAGGTTCCTGACGCCTTCGGCGAGGGCGTCGCGGCCGGCGTCGCCGGAGCCTTCGGCGTCTCGACCGGGGCGGCCTTGGCCTGTTCGGTCTTCGCCGGCGGCTTGGGCGTCGGCGAATGGGCCGGCTTTGCGACAGGCGCCGGGCTGGCCGGTCCAAGCGGGCCCGCGTCGGCCTGCTCGACGGGCACGGTCGGGCGCGGCAGCGGCGTCTCGGGCGCCGGCGCGAAGCCGGGGTCAGACGGCGGCAGCCCGTCTTCCTGGGTGTAGATCTGCAGACCGCCCGTCTCGTCCTTGGGCTGGTCGTCGGCCTTTGGCGGGGTCTTGCTTTCGGCGACGACATCGCCGACCGCCTTGGGCGCCTCGCCTTCGGCCCGGAAGCCGTCGCGGTAGATGAACCAGGCGCCGCCGATCAGGACGATCAGCACCAGGGCGCTGACGATCAGGGTCACCGGCGCGGGCGAGCCGCCGCGAACCGGACGGCGGGCGTCGAACGCCAGCGGCGCATCCTGGCTGGGCGGGGTGTAGGCGCCGCGGTTGTAGTCGGACATCGGGACTTCGGGCTCCGAAGCGGTCATGCGCAGGGTGGCGAATCGCTTCGCCAATCCCGCCAGTCTATCGAATCGCACGCGCCGCCCGCCAGCGAGGCAAGGGCCGAAACCTGTGGGTTTCCGGGCGATCAGTTCCAGGTTTCGAGCTGGAACAGCCGCCGGTGCTCTTCGATGGCGAAACGGTCGGTCATGCCGGCGATGTAGTCGCAGACCACCCTGGCCCGGCCGGCCTCGTCGCGGTTCTGCGACTTCACGAACCATTCGGTGGGCATCACCTCGGGTTCGGCCATGAACAACGAAAACATCTCGGCCAGAATGCGGCGCGCCTGGCTGCGGGTGCGGTTCACCTTCCAGTGCCGGTACATGCGGTCGAACAGGAAGGCGCGCAGCTGGGCCAGATCCTCTCCCATGTCGGCCGAGAAGGCGACCAGGGCGTGCCCGAGGCCGCGCACGTCGGCGACGCTGGAGACGCCGCCCGCCCCTGCGCGTTGCAGCGTCTCGCCCATCACGTCATCGACCATCGCGCCGATCATCCGGCGGACCGCCTCAAGCCGCGTCAGCCGGTCATCCAGCTCGGGCCGCTCGCTGCGCACGCCCTGCAGGATCGGGCCGATCAGGGGCACGTCCATCAGCTCCTCCAGCCGGAACAGCTCGGCCTGCAGGCCGTCATCGACGTCATGGTTGTTGTAGGCGATGTCGTCGGCGATGGCCGCGACCTGGGCTTCGGCCGAGGCCCAGGTGCCGAGCTCGAGGTCCATCTTCTCGTTGAAGCGAGCGACCGCGGCCCAGCTGGGCCGCGACAGGCGATCGGTGACCGGCCCGTTGTGCTTGATCACCCCTTCCAGCGTCTCCCAGGTCAGGTTCAGACCGAGAAAGTCGGGGTAGCGATGCTCCAACTCGGTGACGACGCGGAAGGTCTGGACGTTGTGATCGAAGCCGCCCCAGGGCTTCATGCTTTCGTCGAGCGCGTCTTCGCCCGCGTGGCCGAATGGCGGATGGCCGAGGTCGTGGGCCAGGGCGATGGTCTCCGCCAGATCCGCGTCCAGTCCCAGCGCGCCGGCCAGCGATCGCGCGATCTGCGCCACCTCCAGCGAATGGGTCAGGCGCGTGCGGTAGTGGTCGCCCTCGTGGGCCACGAAGACCTGCGTCTTCTCCTTGAGCCGCCGGAAAGCCGTGGAATGGATCAGTCGGTCGCGGTCGCGGGCGAACGGGTTGCGCGTGCGACTGGCCGCCTCCGGAAACAGCCGGCCCTTCGAACGGCGGGGGTTTTCGGCGTAGGGAACGCGATACAGTGTCTCGTACGCGCCGGCGGGATCGGTCATTCGCGGCCTTGTCGGTTCTGGCGCCCCTTCCCAGGCGGCGCGGGCTTGCACATATAGGAAGCTGGAGAGTTTTCCACAGATGTCTGAGCCGACCGTCACCCTGTCCGAAACCGCCGCCCGCCGCATCCGCGAGATCGGCGAGGCCGAAGGCCGCGCGCTGATGCTGCGCGTCGCCGTCGATGGCGGCGGCTGTTCCGGCTTCCAGTATCGCTTCGACCTGGTCGAGGCCGCCGAGCCCGACGATCTGAAGATCGAGACCGCCGGCGCCGCCGCCCTCGTCGACGACATCTCGCTGGCGCTGCTGAAGGGCTCGGAGATCGACTTCGTCGACGAACTGGCCGGCGCCGAATTCCGCGTGCGCAATCCCAACGCCAAGTCCAGCTGCGGCTGCGGCGTCAGCTTCTCGATCTGAGCCGGAACCGTATCGCTTAGGAAGTCGGCTAATTGCGGCTTGCAATTAGCGATTGGGCTAATTAGCCTTCTCCCTATGAACACCCTGTTCAAGGCCCTGTCCCATCCGGCGCGGCGCCAGATCGTCGCCATGCTGCGTTCGGGCCCCAAGGCCTCGGGCGAGATCGCCTCGGCGTTCGAGATGGCCTGGCCGACGGTGACCGGCCATCTGACGACCCTCAAGGACGCCGGGCTGGTGGAAGCCGAGCGCGAGGGCGCGTCCATCGTCTACCGGCTGAACATCTCGGCCGTCGAAGAGGCGATGGCCTTCCTGATGGACATTCTCCGGACCGGCCAGGACGTCGAGACGCCGGGCGCCGCCCGCGCGCCCCAGGGAGTCCCAAAGTCATGAAACCCACCCGTCTCGAAACCGCCGCCGCCGTGGTGTTCGCCGGCCAGGTCGGCCTGGCGCTGGTCACGGCGGTCCACGGCAAGGCTGGCCGGATCGCCATGCAGTACGGACTGGATGGTCAGGTCACCCGCTGGGGTGACCGGGGCGAGGCGGCGCTTCTCATTGGCGTCATGGCCCTGGCGACGGCGTTCGGCGTCGGCGCCCTGTCCTACAGCGCTCGCTCTCGCCCGCACGACCTCGCCCGCGCGCGCGGCCTGGCTGTCGGCCAGGGCATCCTGCTGCTGGCGCTTGGACTTGTCAGCGTCATGATCGCCGTCATGGCCAGCCAGCTCGCCGACCACGGCCTGGCCGGACCCCGACTGATGGGCTTCTTCGTCGCGGCCTTGCTCGCGGTCATAGGCGCGGTCCTGGGCAAGGTCGCGCCCAACGCCCTGGTCGGGGTGCGCACACCCTGGAGCCTGACCAGCCGCCTTGCCTGGGACAGGTCCAATCGCCTGGCCGGACGCCTCTACTTCTGGGGCGGGCTGGCAGGGATGATCCTGATGCCGCTGGCGCCCCAGCCGATCGGCATGACGCTCTTCATCGCCTTTGTGCTCGCCGTCGGCGCGCTCGTCGTCTTCGAGAGCTGGCGGGTCTGGCGCATCGATCCCGACCGCAAGATCATCTGAACCTCGAGGACCGTCCATGACCCTTCGCGCAACGCTTCTGGCCATCGCGGCCGTCCTGCTGGTTCCCGGCCTGGCCCTGGCGGCCGATCCCGTCGAAACCCTCGTCGGGATGTCGAGCGACAAGGGCGAGCTTGCCGGCACCCTTACGCGCCCCCGGGGCGCCAAGGGCGAGCCGGTCGTCGTCATCCTGCCCGGTTCCGGCCCCACCGACCGCAATGGCGACAACCGCTACGGCGTGCGGGGAAGCTTCCTGAAGGACCTGGCCTGGGGCCTCGCGGATGAAGGCATCGCGTCCTTGCGGATCGACAAGCGGGGCATGTTCGGCAGCATGGGAGCCACTCGCGGCCCCTACAACGCCAGCCTGACCGAGATGGCCGCCGACGCCCGGGCCTGGGCCGCGTTCGCCCGCGGAATGACCGGCGCGCCCTGCGCCTGGATCGCGGGCCACAGCGAGGGCTCGACCGTCGCCCTGCTGGCCGCCCAGCAGGACGAGGGCATCTGCGGGGTCCTGCTGCTGGCCGGGCCGGGACGACCGCTCGGGATCATCATCCGCGAACAACTCAAGGCCAATCCGGCCAATGCGCCCTACCTCGACAACGCCTTCTACATCCTCGACGAGCTCGAAGCCGGCCGCACGGTGCCGGGCGACAAGGTCAACCCGGTGCTGAACGCCCTCTTCGCCCCCGGGGTCCAGCCGTTCCTGATCGACAGCATGAAGCACGACCCCGCGGCGCTGGCCGGCGCCTACAAGGGCCCCATCCTGATCCTTCAGGGCGACACCGACCTCCAGGTCACCGTTGCCGACGCCAATCGCCTCAAGGCGGGCCAGCCACGCGCCACCCTCGTGGTTCTGGAACAGGTCAACCACATGCTCCGCACAGCCCCGGCCGACCGGGCGGCGAATCTGGCCACCTACAGCGACGCCGACGCTCCGCTGGCGCCGACCGTGGTTCCGGCCATCGCCGGATTCATCAAGGCTCAGCCCGGTACGAACTGAAGCGTGACAGCGGTGGCGATCGCCCAGACGGCGGGAATGCCGATCGCCACCCAGGCCCTGGGCTCCTGACGGCGCGTCCAGAAGACCCAGGCGGCGAACGGCGCCGCGATACAGACGATCCAGAACCCGACCATCAGCAGGAAGCCCAGCCAGGCCAGCGGGTTGAGCAGGTTGCCGCGATTGTCGAAGACCAGCGGCGAGAACAGCGCGCCCACCGCGCCGAACGGGATCAGCCCCAGGCAGCCGGCCGTCAGCAGGCCCAGCAGGATCGCCCGTCTGCGACGCTCGCGCCGCTCTCGCCCCTTGAGCCCCTCGGTCATGGGCCCTAGCCTTCCGGCCCCGAACCGGAGCCGTCAATGCGTATCGCCACCTGGAATGTAAACTCGGTCAACGCTCGCCTGCCGACTGTGCTGCGCTGGTTCGAGGAAGCCCAGCCGGACGTCGCCTGTCTCCAGGAAATCAAGTGCATCGACGAGAAGTTCCCGCGCGAGGACTTCGAGCGGCTCGGCTACAATGTCGAGACCCATGGTCAGAAGACCTACAATGGCGTGGCGATCCTCTCGAAGCATCCGCTCGAGGACGTGCGGCGCGGCCTTCCCGGCGACGACGGCGACGAGCAGGCCCGCTTCATCGAGGCGGTGGTCGGCGGTCCCTCGCCGGTGCGTGTCGTCGGCATCTACCTGCCCAACGGCAATCCCATCGGGACCGAGAAGTTCGCCTACAAGCTGGCCTGGATGGACCGGCTTCGCGCTCACGCCGCCGGCCTGCTGGCGCTGGAGGAGCCGCTGGTGATCTGTGGCGACTACAATGTCATCCCCGAGGAGATGGACGTCGAGCGTCCGTCAGAGTGGCTGAACGACGCCCTGTTCCAGCCGGAAAGCCGGGGCGCCTTCCGCGCGCTCAAGAACCTCGGATTCTCGGACGCCTACATGCAGGTCGACGGCGCGCCCGGCGGCTATACCTTCTGGGACTATCAGGCCGGAGCCTGGCCCCGGAACCTCGGCATCCGCATCGACCACCACCTGCTGTCGCCCCAGGCGGCCGACAGGCTGGCGGCCTGCGACATCCACCGCGACGTGCGCGGCTGGGACAAGCCGTCGGACCATGTGCCGGTGATGATCACCCTCGACCTGTCGGCATGAAAAACGGGGCGGCTTTCGCCGCCCCGCCTCCATTGGCGATCGTGTCTGCTACCAGCGACGCTGGTAGCTCGCGCGCTCTGGGCGAGCCATCCGCTGCATGCGGTCGGTCAGACGGTCCAGCCGCTGGTCGATGAGCCGCAGGTCGTTCCAGGTGAACCCGCCGCGGGCGGCGAGGTTCGAGTGCTGACGCCCGATCGCAGTGTGCTCGACGCGAAGCTGATAGGCCTCGTTGTTGGTCAGGCGACCGGCGCGGCGCAGTTGCTCGATCCGCCCGTGAATCTGGCTGCGCTTGGCGATCAGGCGCTGGGTCTCGGCCTGCAGGGCGCGCTGGCTGCGCTGGTCGTAGCGCTGGCCATAGCGTTGGTCATAGCGCTGGTCATAGGCGGGTCCGCCGCGATAGTCGGGGCGGGCATAGGATTGGGCGGCGGCCGGCAGGGCGGCGGCCACGGCGGCCGTGGCGACGGCGGTCAGGATGATCTTCTTCATGGCGTGGCTCCTTCCATGTTGGACCGCCCGGGGTGGGCGATCAGCCTGTGGAAAGAGATACAGGGGCCTGGCTGAAGCGCCCCTGAGCCGATGGTTATGTTGTGTTCAGGTTCGCAGGGCCGATCAGATCGGCATGCGCATGATTTCCTGATAGGCGCTGATCACCTGGTCACGGACCGCGAGCACGGTCTCCAGACTGGCCTCGGCCGACGAGATGGCGGTGACCACATCGACCAGGTTGGCCTTGCCGGCCACATGGGCGGTGATCTGATTTTCGGCGGCGCGCGAGGTCTGCACCGCGTCGCTCAGCACCGACTGCAACAGATCGCCGAAGCTGGCCCCGCCCGGCTGGGCGACACCGGCGGCCTGGCCCATGTCGCCGCCCATGCCGGCCTGCTGCTGGACGGCGGCGTAGGCCTTGGCGGCGGAAAGCGGCGTCATCATCGCGGGCCCCTACCCTATTTCTTCAGGAGCTCGAGGGTCCGCATCTCCATGGAGCGGGCGGTCTCGATGACGTTCAGATTGGCCTCGTAGGCGCGCTGGGCCTCGCGAAGGTCGAGCGCCTCGATCAGGGTGTCGACGTTGGGCATCTTCACGTAGCCGTTGGCGTCGGCCGCCGGATGGCCCGGATCGTAGATGGTCTTGAAGTCGCGGCGGTCGGGCTCGACCCGCGACATCCGCACCCCCTGGCCGCCGTCGACCGCCTCGGGCTGGAACACCGCGACCTGCCGGCGATAGGGATCGCCCCCGGGCGTGCGCGAGGTCGAATTGGCGTTGGCCATGTTCTCGGCGATGATCCGCATCCGCGACTGCTGGGCGCGCAGCCCGGTCGCGGCGATCCGCATCGTCGTGTCGGTAGGGGATCTGATGTCAGCCATCTAGCGGCCTCCTCACCGGCTCGGCGGCCGGGCGGCCATGCGCAGCAGGGCCAGGGATTTCTGGTAGAAGCCGATCGCCGCGTCGTACTCCATGCGGGTCTCGGTCATCTTGATCATCTGGTCCTCGAGGACCACCGCGTTGCCGTCCAGCGTCGTCTCGCTGTCGGCGCCCTTGACCGGCCGGCCGGAAGGCAGCGAAGCCCCGCCGCGCATCGGCTTGCCGGACATGTGGCCCGCTTGGGTCATGGCCGGCTGGACCATGCCCAGCTGCCCCGCCCCGCCCTGCGGACCGCCGGCCAGGCCCTGGCCGATCGAGAAGGGCTTCAGGTCGCGCGGCCGGAAGCCGGGCGTATCGGCGTTGGCCACATTCTCGGCGATCAGCGTCTGGCGGTCGGACAGATAGCCCAACCGCTGGCGCAGCATCGAGAACAGCGGGATGTCGCCTATGTTCATGGTGAACATGGTGAACGAACAGGGTTAATCGCACCTTAAGGGTTCGCGTCCAGATCATGCGGGACACGGCCAGAAGGCCGCTTTCCGAGTCGGCCGGTCCATGGATTTTCTTCAGCTTGTTCAGGCTCTTGCGGCCCTGGCGATCACGCTGGGCCTGATCGGCCTGACCGCCGTCGGCCTGCGCCGCTTTGGCCCCGACGTCATCGCCAGGTTCCAGGGCCCTGCCCGCGAGCGGCGCCTGACGCTGGTAGAGACCCTTGTCCTCGACCCCACCCGCCGGCTGGTGCTGGTGCGGCTGGACGAGGAAGAGCGGCTGATCCTGCTGGGCGAGGGCCGCACGCTGGAGACCGTCAAGCCGGCCAGGACGCGCAAGGCGCCGGCCTCCCGGGAGACCGTCTGATGGGCCGCATCCGCCGCCTCGCCCTGCCCGCCATCATCGCCATGGCTGCGCTGGCCCTTCCCGGCGCCGCGGGCGCCCAGGCGGTCAACATCGACCTGGGAACCGGCGCCGGACTGACCGAGCGGGTCGTCCAGCTCGTCGGGCTGCTGACCGTCCTGTCGCTGGCGCCGTCCATCGTCATCATGACGACCAGCTTCGTGCGCATCGTCGTCGTGCTCGGCCTGCTGCGCACGGCGCTGGGCCTGCAGCAGAGCCCTCCCAATGCGGTCATCATCAGCCTGGCCCTGTTCCTGACCGCCATCGTCATGGCCCCGACCTTCCAGCGGTCCTACGACGACGGCATCCGGCCCCTTCTGGATCAGCAGATGGAACTGCCACAGGCCTTCGATGCGGCCTCCGCGCCGGTGAAGACCTTCATGCTCAGCCAGGTGGACCGCGAGGACCTGGCCCTGTTCGTGCGGCTGTCGAAGATCGAGCGACCCGCGACGTTGCAGGACACGCCGCTGCGGGTCGTCACGCCGGCCTTCATGATCAGCGAGCTCAAGCGCGCCTTCGAGATCGGCTTCCTGCTGTTCGTGCCCTTCCTGGTCATCGACCTCGTCGTGGCCAGCGTGCTGATGAGCATGGGCATGATGATGCTGCCGCCGGTGGTCATCAGCCTGCCATTCAAGCTGATCTTCTTCGTGCTGGTCGACGGCTGGCGACTGGTCGCGGGCAGCCTGGTCGAGAGCTTCACGCCCGGCGGAGGCTGAAGCCCGCCGTCAGCGCGAGGTTATTCCGCTCAGCCCTTCGAGCTCGCGGCCGGCTTTTCGGCCTGACGACGCGGCGTCTCGCCCACGGGCGCAGGCTTCTCGCGGAAGCGCTTCTTCATCCGCGCGACCCAGCCGTTGAACGCCTCGTTATCGGCCACCGCCCGACCGAAGTCAGCCGGCGCCAGATCGCCGCCGTCCATAGCCGCATAGGCCACGCGCAGCGCGTCCGGATTCCGCGAGCCCTCGAAGTAGGGCTCGTATCGGCCCCGCATCCGGTTCAGGCCTTCGTTGTCGCCGGCCAGGCTGAAGGCGACGCCGGCGCGCAGCAGGCGACCCTCCTCGTCCGGCGCGAGCGGCGCCGGAGACTTCCAGCGGTCGCCCAGCAGGGCCTCGTACATCGAGCCGGCCAGCGGCCAGTTGCGGCCCTTCCAGGCGATTTCGGCGCGAACCTCGCGCGCCTCGGCGGAGGTATCGGTCTCGATGACCTCCAGCGCCGCGTCCAGGCGACCCAGACCCATCAGCGCCCGGGCGGTGATGATCCGGCGCTCGGCGTTCAGGTCCGCCGGCAGGACGGCGATGCGCGAGTTGTTGATCGCCGCCAGCGCCTTCTCCGGCTTGCGGTCCATCAGGTAGATCAGCGCCAGGTCCGTCGCGACCTGGGCCTTGGGAACGCCGTCGAGGCGGTTCTCGACCTGGTATTCCAGAAGCTCGGCCGCCTGGGTCAGCAGGTCCACATCGACCAGCCGGCGGACCATGCGGCGAACCATCAGGTCGCCGTCGGCGCCGATCGGCGTCAGGTCCTGGAAGTCCTCGAACAGCCCCAGCGCTTGGATCGGCTCCAGCCCGTCGGCCCGCCCCTCGAGGAACAGCGCCCGGAACGCATCGGCCAGATCGTTCTGCAGTCCGACCGCCTGCGGCAGGTCGGGCATCCGCGTGCCGGCCGAGCGCAGCACTTCCAGCGCTTCGCGATAGCGCCCCTGCTCCAGATACAGCTTGCCGAGCAGGCGGATGGTCTCGATTTCGGTCGCGTCGCCCCGCCAGCGGAAGCGGAGCTGGTCGAAGATCTCGACCGCCTGCACGGCGTTGATCTTGCCCTGCTCCAGCTTGATCTGGGTCGCCCGCAACAGGGCCGGCGCGGCGTACTGGTCCAGCGGGGCCTTGGCGATCAGCTCATAGATGGCCAGCGCCTTGTCCTTCTCGCCGCGCGCTTCCAGCAGTCGCGCCTGGATCAGGCTGTTGGCCAGCTGCTCGGCTTGAGGCAGGTCGGGGATATCGGCCCGGTCGAGGCACTGCTGCGCGGCGCCGAACTCGCCCAGCGCGATGGCCGCCTCGGCGTCGGCCCGTTCGAACCGGGCCCGCCACAGCGGCGGGAACGCGGCCATGGCCCGCGCACCCTTGCCGAACTTGGCCCTGGCGTCGGCCCAGCGGCCCTGACGGGCGGCGATATACCCCAGCCAGACGGCGGAGGCGGGATCCTCGGCCAGGATCGGAACCGAAAGGTCCGCCTCGGCCTCCTTCAGCCGGCCGGCCATCACGCGCGACAGCCCGCGCAGCCCCCGGAACTCGGCGTCGCCCATCAGGGTCTCGCGCGAGCGGGCGGCGGCGTTCAGCACGCCGATGGCCTCGTAGCTGAGCTCGTTGCCGACCAGATAGCGGGCCAGGGCCATACGGGCGTCGGTCGGTGCGGAATCCCCCTGCGCGGCCTCGGCCGCGGCCGCGGCGACCAGCTCGTCGTAGCGGTCCATGAAGCCGCCCTTGCCGGTCCGCTCCCAGCCTTCGCCGATGAGGGCGGGCATCGAGGCGGCGGCCGGCGGTCCCAGCACATCGGCCGGGGCCGCATCCGGGCGGGCGGCGGCGTAGCCGGGCGACAGGGCAAGGCCATCGGCGCTGCCGATGCGCACGAGATCGCCCTCGACCTGGAACCGCAGGCCGGGCGCATAGACTTCCGCCGCCAGCCCCTGGACGGTCGGCAGAAGCGCCAGGTCGACAAAATCGCGGCGGCGGGACAGCCCCTTGGCCGGCGCCAGGGCGGGAACAACCGCGATGCGGTCGCCAACGGCCGGATCGTCGATCCAGACGGCGCGGTGGACGCCGGGCACCACGGCGGCGAGCGCCGCGTTGGAAGCTTCGGAGTCGCGGCTGACCTCGATCGTCCCGCCGCCATCGCCCCGGGGGGCCGGCGCTCCGGCGCCCAGCACCACCGTCCAGCGCCCGCCCTCGGCCGAGGCGCTGACCGGCGTCGAGCGCGGCACGACCAGCCGGACGGCCGAGTAGTCCGCGCCGTTCTGGGCGACGATCTTGCGATAGACAGAGCCGCCGCGCGGCAGCTTGCCGATGTCGAGCCGGGCGCGGGCGTCGAAGACGATCCACACCGCCTCGCCGCGCCGGAAGACGGCCGCGCCGACCGGCGCCTTCCAGTCGAACCGCAGCCGCACCTGCTCGACGCTGGTCTCGGCGGTGACGGCGACGACACCGCCGGCCGGGACGGGATCGGGCCGCGCGGGCGTCGCCGGCTCAGGCGTCGCTTCGGCCGCCTCCACCGCCTCGGCGGTTTCGCCAGCCTCGGCCTTCGGCTCGGCTGCCGCCTTTTCCCACAGGCGGACATAGGTGATCGCGCCGTCCTGTCCGACACGGGCATCGGCGCCGTCGGCCAGAACCAGCACCATCTCCAGCACATTGCCGACGCGGCGGGCCTCGATCGTCTTCAACCAGCGCGGCGGCGTGGCCCGCAGCATGGCGATGTCTGGACGGGCGTCACGGCTGAATCGCAGGATCAGTGACTGGCCTTCGCGCCGCGACTGGACCCGCGCGCCGCCGGCCCAGTGAAACTCGATGCGGGTGAAGTCCTTGGCCTGTCCGACCCGCACGTCGAGCGCGGGTCGAGAAGCGGCGGCCGGCGCGGCATAGCCGGCCGGAGCCGCCACCACGGCGATACAGGCCGCGGCGACGCCGGAACGCAGGGTCCGGCGCAGATCCATCTAGCCGCCCTTGCCCTTGGGGGCGGGCGCGGCTCCGGGGGCCTTGCCCGCCGGTGCGGTAGGCGTCTTGCCTGCCGGCGCGGGGGCGGTCGGGGCCTCGGCGACCTTGGCGCCTTCCGGCTTGATCGCCTCGCGGCCTTCGAGGATGGCGGCGTTGCGGGAATACCGGCCGGCCAGCTTCTCGGTGATCGCCTTGGCCTCGGCCGGCGGCATCTGGGCCAGGATGGCGGCCAGGGTGCGCTCCTTCATCCGGCTGGCGATCGGCAGCAGGACCGAGTCGTCCATCAGCCGCATCTGGGCGGCGGCGTCCTTGGGCTTCATCGCCGAATAGACGGCGACCAGCCGGGTGATTTCCTTCTCCTGCTGGGCGTCGGCCTCGCCGAGCAGCCCCTTGATCTCGCCCTTCAGCCCGTCCAGGGCCTTGAACTTGGCGTCCAGCTTGGCCTCGGCGGCGCCGATCAGCTGCAGTTGGACATCAAGCCCCTGCTCGCGGGCGTCCAGTTCGCCGCGACGATCGCCCAGGTTCTGCAGCACCCGAAGCTCCGAGGGCGACAGGCCCGCTTCCTTGGCCAGTTCGGCGGCCGTCGGCGCGCAGACGGCGGCGGCGGGCGCGGTCTTCGGCGCGGCGGCGGGCTTGTCGGCCGGTGTCTCTGCGTCGGCCTTGCCCTCGGCCCAGGCTCGAGCGCCGGAGAACAGCTCGGGCAGGCTGCCGGCGCCGGCCAGGGCGTTGACGGCCAGCACGCCGACGACGGCGACGCCGGCCAGCGGCAGCAGGCGGGGGATGCGGCTCACGGGCGGCCTCCATTGATGGCGCGCAGGCGGCCGGGGCCGCTTTCGGGTTCGAACAGGTCGTCATCGACCCGGGCGCGCGAGCGCGGGGTCGAGGCCGGCTCGGCGCGGCTGAAGGCGGGGCGCTCGCGACGCTCCTCCGACCAGCCGCGATCGGCAGTCAGGCGATCCGCGGTCAAGCGTTCCGAGGTGGCCGGGGCGGCGGCGCGGCGGCGGGCCAGCTCGGCCTGGGCTTCCAGCGCCTCGTCCAGCTCCGCGGTGATCCGGCCGGCGGCTTCAAGGCGGCTGTCCAGCGCGCTTTGCGCCTCATCGGTGGCGTTGCGCAGCGCCGCCAGCGCCTGGGCCGCCCGCATGGCCGCCGCGTCGAGGTCGGCGACGGCGCGGGTGAAGTCGGCATGGCTGGCGCGCAGACCCTTGAGCCGCTGGTTCAGTCGCCAGCCCATCAGCAGGGCTCCGACCAGCAAGGCGGCGAGGATAAGGTTCAGCGCGAGGGCGACGATGCTCATGACATGCCTTTCTGGACCGCCTGGCGGGCGGCCGGATCAAGCGGCGCCTCGCAGCGCACGGCGATATGATGATTCCGTCGGCCCATGCGGCCGCGCGTCAGCGGAATGGTCCCGGCGCGCAGCTCGACCAGGCTGTCGCCGGTGGCGTTCAGCATCAGGGTGTCGCCGATCTTCAGGTTCAGGACCTTGGACAGCGGCGCGGACTGCTCGTCCAGCACGGCGCGGACCTCCATCTGGGTGGTCCACAATTCTGTCGCCAGATGGCTTTCCCAGATGTTGTCGCGGCCGAACTTCTCGCCCATGAACTGCTGCAGCAGCATTTTGCGGATCGGTTCGAGCGTCGCGTAGGGCAGCAGCAACTCGATGCGGCCGCCCCGGTCTTCCATGTCGATGCGCAGCTTGACCAGGATGGCGGCGTTGGCCGGCCGGGCGATCGCCGCGAAGCGCGGATTGGTCTCGAGGCGGTCGAGCACGAAGTTGACCGGCGTCAGCGGCTCGAACGCGGCGCGGGCGTCCTGCAGCACGACCTCGACCATCCGCTGCACCAGCACCCGCTCGATGGTGGTGTAGGGCCGGCCCTCGATCCGCATCGCCGCCGTGCCGCGACGCCCGCCCAGCAACACGTCGACGATCGAGTAGATCAGGTTGGAATCGACCGTCAGCAGGCCGTAGTTGTCCAGCTCCTCGGCCCTGAACACCGACAGGATCGCCGGCAGCGGGATCGAGTTCAGATAGTCTCCGAAACGGATCGAGGAGATGTTGTCGAGGCTGACCTCGACGTTGTCGCTGGTGAAGTTGCGCAGCGAGGTCGTCATCAGCCGCACCAGGCGGTCGAAGACGATCTCGAGCATCGGCAGGCGCTCGTACGAGACCAGGGCCGAGTTGATGATGGCGCGGATGCCGGTCCGCTCGCCGCCGTCGTCGTCGGACAGATCAAAGCCCAGCAGGCTGTCGATCTCGTCCTGGTTCAGGATGCGCTCGGAGCCGACCAGCCCCTCGGCGTCGGGCTCGCCGGCGTCCCATTCGGCGGGCGCGCCTTCGGCGGGGGCGTTGTTCGCCGCCCACTGGGCCAGTGCCGCCTGATCGTCCTGGTCTTCAGCCATACGCCTTCGCCGCCCGGAGCCCGAAGGCCCTAGTTGATCAGCATCTCCTCGATGAGCACCGCATTCACCTTGGCCGGAGCGACCACGAGGTTGACCCGGCGCAGGATCTCCATCCGCAGCTGATAGCTGCCCTGGCTGCCGGACAGGTCTTCCGGCCGCATCTCGCGCAGGAAGGTCTGGAACATGTCGTTGAGGCGCGGCATCGCCGGGTCGAGGGTCTCGGTCAGCGACTCGTCGGGCAGCTCCAGAGTCAGCTTGAGCTTCAGGAAGGTCGGACGACCATCGGCGGTCTGCATGTTCACCACCACCGCCGGCAGGGTGTAGAAGACCACGCCGTCAGGCCCTTCGCGCACGGTCGCGGCGCCGGCCTCGGGCTTGTCGCCCTTGCCCTTTTCGGCCTTCTTTTTCTTTGGCTTTTCCTTGGCCTCGGCGTGCTCGCCCTCGGGCTTGGGCTTCATCAGGAAGAAGGCCGCGCCGCCCCCGCCGCCCAGCACCAGCACGGCGGCGACGCCGGCGATGATCAGCAGCTTCAGCGGCGGCTTCTTCTTGCCGGACGCACCTTCGCCGCCTTCGCCTTCGGCGGCGTCGGAACCGGCTTCGGCTTCCTTGACCTTGTCCTTGGACACTTCGCTGACGCTCCCCGGCTTTAGGGCCGTCTCTCTATAGAAGGCGAGTTGGTTAAGGATGGGTTTGTGACCGGGTCGAATCCGGCCCGGCAGAATCCGCCGCGCGGCGCCCGTTAACCAACCTATTCACTGAATTCATTGCGTTTTTCAGTTGGCCCGGAGTTTGCAGGCCAGCCCTGGCCGGCATGGGTTCGCCGGCGGGTTAAGGGAATCGCCGTGGACAACACCCTCTACGTCGGCCTGTCGCGCCAGATGGTCCTCCGTCGCGAGATGGACGTCATCGCCAACAACATCGCCAACGCCGACACGACCGGCTTCAAGGTCGAGTCGCTGATGGTCCGGACCGAGGCGCAGGCCCCTGCCCGCATGGTCGACGGCCCGCGCCCGGTGAAGTTCGTGCTGGACGACGGCGTTGCGCGGGACTTCAGCCAGGGCGCCATGCGCCAGACCGGCGGGACCTTCGACCTGGCGCTCGAGGGCAAGGGCTTCTTCCGCGTCGAGACGCCGGTCGGCGAGCGTTACACCCGCGACGGACGCTTCACCATCAGCCCCGAGGGCCAGCTCATGACCCAGTCGGGCGACGCGGTCGCCGGCGAGGGCGGCGAGGTGGTCATCGATCCGACCCGCGGCCCGGTCTCGATCGCCGCCGACGGCACGGTCAGCCAGAATGGCGAACGCGTCGCCAAGATCGCCGTGTTCACCTTCGACGACCGCTCTGTCCTCGCCAAGGACCAGGGCAATCTCCTGAAGAACACCTCCAACGCCCAGCCGACGGCCGACACCGCCACCCAGGTGCGCCAGGGCATGCTGGAGGGCAGCAACGTCAATCCGATCCTGCAGATCACCCGGATGATCGAGGTCAGCCGGGCCTACGAAGGCCTGGTCCGCAGCATGGAAAACACCGCCGACCTGTCCCGCCGCGCCGTCGAGCGCCTGGGCCGGGTGGCGTAAGGGAGTAACGGAATATGCAGGCCCTCCGCACCGCCGCGACCGGCATGTCGGCCCAGCAGCTGAATGTCGAGGTCATCTCGAACAACATCGCCAACATGAACACCGTCGGCTTCAAGCGACAGCGGGCGGAGTTCCAGGACCTGCTCTACCAGTCGCTGGAACGCGCCGGCTCGCAGTCGTCGGACCAGGGCACCATCGTGCCGACCGGCGTGCAGATCGGCGGCGGTGTGAAGGCCGGCAGCACCTACCGCATCACCAGCCAGGGCGTCATGACCCGCACCGACAACCGGCTGGACATCGGCATCCAGGGCCGCGGCTACATCCAGGTGCAGATGCCGTCGGGCGAGACGGCCTACACGCGCGCCGGCAACCTCGCCGTCAACGGCGAGGGTCAGCTGGTCACCGAGGACGGCTATCTGATCCAGCCCGCCATCACCATCCCGCAGGACGCGGTTGATGTGTCGATCTCCAAGTCGGGCCAGGTCCAGGTCATCAAGGCCGACGCCGCAGCGCCCGAACTGGTCGGCCAGATCGAGCTGGCCAGCTTCGTCAACGAGGCGGGCCTCGAGGCGCTCGGCGACAACCTGTTCATGGAAAGCGCCGCCAGCGGCCCCGCGACCACCGGCCAGCCCGGCTCGACGGGCTTCGGCACCCTGCTGCAGGGCTATATCGAAGCCTCGAACGTCGATGCGGTCAGCGAGATCACGGCCCTGATCGTCGCCCAGCGCGCCTACGAGATGAACTCCAAGGTCATCACCACCGCCGACGAGATGCTCCAGGCCGCCAACCAGGTGAAGTCGTGATGATCCGCGCCCTGCTGATCGGCGCGGCCGTCGCCGCCATCGCCCTGCCCGCCTTCGCCGGATCGGTCATCCTCCGCGCCGAGGTGACCGACGACGACGGCCGGGTGACGCTTGGCGAGCTGTTCGAGGGCGCCGGCGCCGCTTCGGGCATTGTGGTCGCCAACCGGGCCGGCCCGACCGTGGTGCTGGATGCTCAGGCGGTGCAGGCGGTCGCGCGCCGCAACGGCCTCTTCTGGGACAATCCGCAGGGCTTCCGCCGCATCGTCGTGCGCGGCGGCCCGTCCGGTCCCGCCGCCGCCTCGGCCCCCGCCGCGCGCGGCAACGTCGAGGTCCTCACCTACGCCCGCTCGATCAACGCCGGCGAGATCGTCCAGCCCCAGGATCTGACCTGGGCGAAAATGGCCGGCGCCCCCGCCGATGCGCCGGCCGACGCCGACGCCGTCATCGGCCTTGCCGCCAAGCGCCCCCTGCGCGCTGGTGCGGCCGTGTCTCAACGCGATGTCTCCGCGCCGCAGGTCATCAAGGCCGGCGATGTCGTCACGGTCACCTGGTCGGACGGCTATGTGACCCTGACCATGCAGGGCAAGGCCATGCGCGCCGCCACCCTTGGGGAAACCGTCCCCGTCCAGAACCCCGTCTCGAAGAAGGTCATCGAGGCGCTCGCCACAGGACCCGGTCAAGCGGTGACCGGACCCGAGGCCCAGCGGCTGAAAGCCGCCGGGGCCGGCCAGTACGCCGCCCGATAGAGGCCACATCCATGCGCTCCGCTCTTCTCGCCATCATCGCCTTCGCGCCGCTCGCCGCCTGCAGCACCGTCACCGAGGCGGTCATGGGCCCGGAACTGGCGCCGGTCGGCTATCCCGCCGCCCTGGCTCCCCAGACGCAGAACTTCGCGTCCGTCCGCCAGGAGCCGCCGCAGCCGGCCTCTGCCAACTCGCTCTGGCGCACCGGCGCCCGCGCCTTCTTCAACGACCAGCGCGCCGGCCGCGTCGGCGACATCCTCACCGTGCGCATCGACATCGACGACAGCGCCCGCACCCAGAACAACTCCAGCGCCACCCGCACCAGCGGGATGAAGGCGGGCATGCCCCACTTCTTCGGCCTGGAATCCAGCCTGGGCCAGCTCTTCCCGGGCGGCTTCGACCCGGCCAACGCCATCGAGACCAGCGCCACCACCGGCTCCACCGGCGCCGGCGCCGTGGCCCGTTCCGAGAAGATCAGCCTGACCATCGCCGCGGTCGTCACGGGCGTGCTGCCCAACGGCAACCTGGTCATCCAGGGCACCCAGGAAGTGCGGACCAACAACGAGGTGCGCCGCCTCACCATCTCCGGCATCGTGCGGCCCGAGGACATTTCCGCTTCCAACACCATCAGCCACACCCAGATCGCCGAGGCCCGCATCAGCTATGGCGGCCGTGGCGACCAGAGCCGCGTGCAGAAGACGCCCGGCGGCCAGGCCCTGGTCGAGAGCTTCACGCCCTTCTAGGCTGCTTGGCAGGCTGGAGCCGCGATCCGGCTCCAGCCGCCGATTGAACCGCCGGAGCCCGGCCGCGTTAAGACTTCCGAAGGGAGCCTTGACGCCATGGGTCGCAAGCACCGCATAGCCGCCATCGCCGGCGCCGTCTGCGCCACCGCCGTTCTCGGCAGCTGCCTGCACAGCCAGGGCATCGAGCCCCAGGGCATGGCCTGGACCAGCTATCACACGCCTGAAGAGGGCGCGAAGCTGGCCTATGGCGCGCCAAACTCCGACAATGTCGTGCTGATGCTGACCTGCGCGCCTGGCTCGCGCGAAGTCCAGCTCTCGACCCACGCCGCCGGGCCCGGCAAGGCCATCGTCCTGAAGTCGGGCCGCGCCGACACCGCCATCCCCGCCGTCGCCGTCGAGACCGGTATGGGCCACGGCGCCTATCTGGAAGCGACCGCCCGCTCGACCGACCCGGCGCTCAGCGCCTTCGCCCGCACCGGCGATCTGGCCCTGGTCGAACCCGGCCGCACCCTGAAGATGAAGGCGTCGCGCGCCGAACAGGCTCAGGTTTCAGCGTTCTTCCAGACCTGCCAGGCGTGATAGTCTGGCGGCATGAAAGCCGCCATTCCCGCTCTGCTCGCCGCCGTTATCGGCCTCTCGACCACCAGCGCCGCCTTGGCGGAGGACCGCGTCTGGCGATTCACCGAGACCGAGGAAGGCGTTCATCTCGTCTACGGCCAGCCGGAAAGCGACGAGGTGCAGGTCGCCCTGTACTGCGAGCGGGGCACGGACCGGGCTGGCCTGGTGGTCTGGTTCGAGCATCGGGTCGCAGCCGACGCGCCGAACCCGGATGGCGAATGGATCGATGCTGAAGGCGCGCCCGCGCCATGGCCGGCCACGCTGGGCGTCTCGGTCCGCGACTCCGGCTTCACCCTGAGCGGCGACGCTGTGCATGACGAGATCAGCGATGGCACCGCGCTGGAAGTCCAGACGCCGACCGCAACACCCTACCTCAAGGCCTTCGCCGCCTCGGGCCGCATCGCCTTCAAGGCCTATGGCGAGACCATAAAGCCCGGCCCCGCCAATAAGGCCGACATCCGGGCCTTCATCGCCGGCTGCGCGCCAAGGCGAAAATAGGGCTCAGGCCCGGCGCCCGGCCGCCGCGGCATTGTCGAGGCCCAGCGCCGACAGCGCCCCGGCCAGGATGCCGTCCGCGTCCAGCCCCGCCTGGG
>VFQU01000497.1_pt1 | contig 34213 bp, 28 predicted proteins | sample 3512311 | NCBI WGS metagenome assembly VFQU01 (sample SAMN10412377, study PRJNA504923) | tailings metagenome | isolation source: Relicate 3 Philex TSF3 active mining site | place: Philippines: Tuba, Benguet | collected 2017-08-29
AGGCAATCCACTTGGCGTCGGGGGAGCAGCGCGGGTCGCCCACGGCCTTAATGGCATGCATGTCATCGAGAGTGATGAGCCGGGCTTCCTGGGCGGAAAGGGCAATGGTAAGAAAGAACAGAACAACGGAGTACCGCATTGCTCTGAGTTTAACAATGGCTCAGGGAACGATGAGGAGCTTGCCGCGGGTGCGCCCGGACTGGCTGGCGTTGAGGGCGGCGGCGGTATCGGTGAGCGGGAAGGCGTGTTCAATGGGGATGCGCAGGCCGCCAGATTCGACGATGGTGGCAATTTCGGCGAGGCGTTCACCGGAAGGCTGGATGCCGTACATGGCGGCGGAGATCTGGTTGGCCTCGAGCAGTTCAGCCGGTGGCAACTGATAGACGCAGGTGACGTAGCGGCCACCGGGACGGAGGCTGGAAAGGGCGGGGGTGCCGGTTTCAGCGCCCACGGTATCGAGAATGAGATCGACACCAGCGGCGACATCGACGGTGGCCTGGCGGGAGTAGTCAATGGGGGTGGCGCCGAGTTGGCGGAGGAAGTCCTGGTTGCGGGTGGAGGCGGTGGCGTAGACCTGGGCGCCACGGAAGCGGGCGAGCTGGATGGCGGCCGAGCCGATGCCGCCGGCGCCGCCGAGAATGAGCACGCGCTGGCCGGCCTGGAGCTGGCCGTGCACGAAGAGGCCTTCGGCGGCGGTGATGGCGGCGACGGGAATGGCGGCGGCTTCGGTGAGGGGGAGATTGGAGGGGGCGGGGGCGAGTTCGTGAGCCGGCATGAGAACCGCGTCAGCGAATGCCCCGCTGCGGGAAAGATTGGGATAGCCGAAGACAGCGTCGCCGGGAGAGAAATGGGTGACGCCGGGGCCGACGGCTTCGATGGTGCCGGAGACATCGCAGCCGAGGGTGTAGGGGAACTGGACGGGGACGACTTCGCGGAGGTAGCCTTCGCGGAGCTTCCAATCGACGGGGTTGACGCCGGCGGCCGTCACCTTCACGAGGACCTCGCCGGGAGCCGGCGGGGGAAGCTCGATGGTGTCGATCTGGACGACTTCGGGGCCGCCGAAGCTGTGAATGCGCGCCGCGCGGATGGTGGCCATCTCTCCAGTTTAGGGCTTGGGCTTGGTGCCCACCTCGCGGGGGATGTCGCGGGTGATGGAAGAGGGCTTCGGCGCGGGTGTATCCTTGGCCGGGGTTTCCTCGATCAATTCGGCATCGAGGGGTTCGGGGATGTCGAAGGTGATGGAGGTGTCGGCGCCGAACTTGCGGTAGTTGCGGAACTCAATGTCGTTGCGGACCTGGAGACGGCCTTCGCGCATGCGGACTTCGGCGCGGAGGGGCAGCAGGAAGGTGTTGCCGGAGATTTCGGTGTAGTCGTAGTCAAGCTGGTTGCGGGCCGACTGGATGGGGAAGCTGGTGGGGAGATCAAGGGCTTCGAGGGTGACGCGCATGATCATGCCGTTGGCGGCATCGGCATAGATGAGGCCGGTGTAGGCGGGGCGCACGCTCATCGATTTCTCATAGACGATGCCCCACTTGGAGTTGGCCTGGGAGACCTGGTAGCGGATGACGTGGGTGCGTTTCTTGCGGAGAGTGCCCCAGCGTTCCCACTGGAAGGTGGCCTGGGTGGAGGGTTCGAAGATTTCGCGGAGCATGTCGCCGAACTCGCCGGTGGAGGTGGTGCCGCCGAGTTTTTCCCAGTCGATGTCTTCGTACTTGTTGTTGACGAAGAGGATCTTCTTTTCTTCCTTGTTCTGGAAGTAGCTGAGCTTGGCGGTGATGGTGTCGGCGCTGACCCAGTAGTCGAGGCCGGCGGGGTCGTAGAAGCGGCGGGTGACCTGGGTGCAGAGGAAGTCGGGGAGGCTCTTGTCGTAGTTGAGAGCGTATTCGCGGAGTTCGGTGATGAGTTTGCGCTGCTCGGTGGGGGTGGGTGGAGGGATGAGCTGGGCGATGGGTTGATCGACAGGCGCGGTGGCCTTGGGTGGGGGCAGGGAAGCGGTGGCGGCGACCATGGCCTGCAACTGGTCGTAGGTCTTGGGCCCGAGGCCGGAGGCGAGGAGTTCTTCGACGCGTCCGGGGGGGAGCTGTTCGGTGAGGGTGACCTTCTTGAGGTAGGCGGCGACCTGATGATCGGGATGTTTGAGGCGGATGGAGCTCTTGATGAAGCCGAGGAGTTGTTCGGCGGAGAACTTGATTTGCGCGGTGGCCAGGGTGGCGGCGAGCAGGCAGAGCAAGAAGAGCCTCATACCTTCAGGATACGGCGCAAAAAGAATTTTCGTTTCCTTTCATGTTTTCTTCGCCCGGTCCGATAAGAGCCGAGGATGTGGCGTCTCTGTCTCTCAATCGCGGTAGTGGTGTGCGCGGCGGTTCCTGTATGGGGTATTAGCGGGAACAACTGCACGGTGAACGTGAATGGGAGCGTGGGCAATGCGGTGACGGCGCCGTCGAGCTGCGCGACGATCAGCGTGTTTGTGAACCCGGACATTAACTTTGTGGGCGGGACGCCCATGCCGGCGGGCTTGTTCATCACGAAGTCATCGGGCAGCGGGGGCAATGCGACGTGGCAGGTGAGCGGGACGCCGACGGAGGCGGGTAGCGGCACGGGGACCTATACATTTACGGATTCGAACCCGGGTGCGGTGACGATGACGGTGAACTTCAACATCCTGGGGCCGGTGGTGGTGAGTGGCAGCTTTCCGGCGGGCACGGTGGGGCGGGCCTATACGCGGGCGGCGACGGCGAGCGGGGGGACGGGCAGCGGGTATGTGTTCAACGTAAGTGCGGGCAGCCTGCCGCCCGGGTTGACGCTTTCGGGCGCGGGGACGCTGACGGGGACGCCGACGACGGCGGGGACGTATGACATTACGGTGCGGGCGGTGGACGGTGGGGGCAATCAGGGATTGCTGCCGGTGACGCTGACGGTGAATGCGGCGGTGGGTGTGACGAGCCCGGTGGGGTTGAACCGGACGGTGGGGCAGAGCTATGAGGGGGGCATCACGGCGAGTGGGGGTACAGCGCCGCTAGTGTACAGCCTGAGTGCGGGGACGCTGCCGGGGGGAGCGGTGGTGAACCCGGGTACGGGGTTGTTTAGTGGCACGGCGAGCGGGGCGGGTACGGGCAGCTTTACGGTGACGGTGACGGATGCGAACGGGTCGAGTGGGGCGGTGGTGGTGAACTGGGAGGTGTCCGTGGCGCCGGGGATTACGCTGGCGACGCCGGATGGGGCGGTGGGGACGCCGTATTCGCAGGCGATACAGTTTACGGGGGCGTTGACGGCCGCGACGGTGAGTGGGGGGAGTCTGCCGCCGGGGCTGGGGTTGACGAGTGGAGGTACGGTGGTGAGCGGGACACCGACGGCGATAGGAAGCTACGGGTTTACGCTGGCGGGGACGGACTCGAATGGGGTGGGAACGACGGCGAACTTTACGATTGTGGTGACGGCGCCGCTGGAGTTGACGGGAGGCAGCTTGCCCGGGGGGACGGTGGGGAGTGCTTACAGCGCTACGCTGACGGCGACAGGCGGGGCGGGTGGCTACAGTTATGCGGTGACGGGTGGGGCACTGCCGTCGGGCTTGAGTCTGAGCAGCGGGGGCGTGTTGAGCGGAACACCGGCGGCGGCGGGGACCTTCGCGTTTACGGTGACGGTGACGGATGGCAATGGTGGCACGGCGGCGGGGAGTTTTGGGCTGACAGTGGTGGCGCCGCCGGTGGTGTTCAACGGGGGAGCGCTGGCGGATGCGACGGTGGGGTTGCCCTATGCCGCGACGCTGGCTGGAAGCGGGGGAGCGGGGCCATTGAGTTATGTGGTGACGGGTGGGGCCTTGCCGCCGGGATTGACGCTGGCGAGCGGAGGCAGCTTGACCGGGACGCCGGGGGCGGCGGGCAGCTACAGCTTTACCGTGCAGGCGTCGGATGGGCAGGGGGGCAGTGCGTTCGGGGTGTTTGCGTTGGTGGTGGTGTCGCCGGTGACGATCACGGGTGGGGGTGCGTTGCCCGGTGGGACGGTGGGGGCGGCCTACAGCTACAGTTTTGGCTTGAATGGGGGGACAGCGCCGTTTGTGTGGAGCCTGAGTGGGACGCTGCCGCCGGGGCTCGTGTTTGCGGGTGGGGTGGTGAGCGGTACGCCGGGGGTGGCGGGGGTGGTGAGTGTGACGGTGGCGGTGACAGATGCGGTGGGGGCAACGGCGACGGCGGTGGCGTCATGGACGGTGAATGAACGGCTGCAGATTACGACGGCGAATCTGGGTGGGCCCTATTCACGGGAAAGCGCGGTACGGGTGCAACTGGTGGCGAGCGGGGGCACCTTGCCGCTGGTGTGGAGTCTGGCGGGCGGGCCGCTGCCGCCGGGGGTGATGCTGCTGCCGGGAGGAGAACTGCGGGGTTCAACGATGGAGGCGGGCACCTTTCCGGTGCGGCTGCGGGTGATCGATGCAGCTGGGGCGGTGGCCGAGCGCGGCTATCTGATCGGGGTGGGGCCGGGGCCGCAATTCGCTTCGCTGGAATTGCGTGGGGCGACGCTGGGGGCGCCGTACCGGCAGAGGCTCGAGGTGGTGAGCTTGCTGGGGTTGCGCAACTGGCGGGTGGGCACGTTCCCGGAGACGTTTCCGCCGGGTTTGCGGCTGGAAGAGGGAGAAATCGTGGGTGTGCCGACGCGGTTGGGGGTTTATGATTTTGAGCTCAACGTGGAGGACGAGGCGGGGAAGGCCACGATGGGGCGGTTCCAGTTGCGGGTGAACGAGGCACTGGAGTTGCCGGAGATGGGACCGGGTGAGGTGGCAGTGGGGCGCATGGCGGCTTGGAAGCCGGAACGGCGGGGGGGAACGGGGCCGTGGGTTTGGTCTTTACTGGCGGGACGCCTGCCGGCGGGAACGCAGCTGAATCCGCAGACGGGGGAAGTGAGCGGGATGGTGCGCTCGAGCGGCGAGAGTGGCTTTACGCTTGAGGTGAGTGACGCCAATGGTGCGACGGCGCGGCGGTTGTACGTGTTGCGGACTGGGGCCGTGGAGCCGTTGAGTTTGCGCCTGACGGGCGTGGCAAGTGAGGCCCGGGTGGGGCAAGGAGTGAGTGGGCGATTGGAGGCGACAGGGGGTGTGGCGCCGTATGAGTACCGGGCCAGCGGGTTGCCGGCCGGGGTGAGGCTGGTGGGTGGGGAATTGACGGGCCAGTTTACGGAGACAGGTGCCTGGCGGGCGGAATTGGCGGTGGTGGATGCGCGGGGAGAGAGTGCGAACGCGGAATGGCGTGGGGAGGTGCGGGCGGAGGGCAGTGTGGAACTGAGTGTGGCGCCGCGGCAGTTGTTCTTTCAGACCACCGAACGAATGCTGGTGGGCCTGCCCCACACGATCCGGTTGGGTGGGCAGGGAAAGGTGAGAGTGCGTGGTAGTGAGCCCTGGCTGCGGGTGACGCCCGCGGAGGTGGAACTGCCCGGGACGGCAGAGGTGCGCGTGGATGCGGGATTGTTGCAGCCGGGGAGTCTTAGCGGGCAGATTCAGGTGGGGGATGAGGCTGTGGTTGAGGTGACGGTGGAACACCGGGCGCAGGCTGCGGGGGACTGGTCTCTGGAACTGGCGCCAGGGAACAATGGCGGGGCAGTCGCGCTGGTGCGGGCGCAGGGCGAGCGGGTGCCGCTACGGGCCAGCCTGAGCCCGGACTCGGCTGGTCACTACCTTTTGCATGCCACGCTGGCGGAGGCGAGCGCTCCAGACAGCACAGCTTTCTGGGTGGAACGCCGGGAAACGGGTGGCGTTGCGGCACTGACCCTGCGCATCCGGAATGAGCAGAGCGGGGAGGAAAGAGAAATGGCGTGGGAGGGAGTGGCCCCAACGCAATGGGAAGCCAGCGCGGCGCGGCTGGAACTGCTGGAGGGCCGGCGCATGCCACTGGTGGTGAGAGGGCAGGGACCAGGAAGCCAAAGTGTGGCGGCGCTGGCGGGAGCGCCATGGTTGAAGGTGCGGCCGGTTGGTACACCGTCGGCCGGGCGAATGCTATTTCTGATTTGGGCTGAGGGAGGGGCGCCGGGAGAGGAGAGCTGGGTGCAGTTCTACGATGCGACGGGGCGAGCAGCGCTGAAGGTGGCCGTGCGGAAGGCGGGTGCGATGGCTGGGGGGATTGAAACGCATACACAGGCTCTCACCCTGGGCGCGTCGAGGCCGGCGGGACAGATTGTGCTGCGGAATGAAGGTGAGCAGAAGCAAAGGTTCCGGCTGCGGGGTGAGGTGGGATTGCGGGTGAATCCGGCAGCCGGGGAGATTGATCCTGGCGGGGAGCAGACGATCGAAGTCGAGGCAGTCGCCCCACCGGGAGGCGGCTGGACCCGCCGTCAAATCTGGCTCGAAACGGCAGAGGAGCGCGTGTCGGTGATCGAGGTGGACTGGGCGGTTGCTGAGGAGCGCAACCGGTGCCGGCTCGCGACGCCGATTGTGGCGGTGGAGGCGCCGGGCCGCAGCGCGAGTCTGCTGGCCGGTGGGAGTGCCGCTGTCGTAGCCAGTGTCAGGAACCCTTGCGGCCAGGCAATCCGGCCGGGGCAAATGTGGTTGCGCCCCACCGGAGAAGCTGCCGTAATGTTGATGGCCGGGCCCGATGGGCGCTGGTACGGAACGTGGACACCACAACATACTGGAGCGGCTGCACACGCGGAATTGTTATGGTTGGACCCGGTGGAAGGCGTACAGGCTTCGCGCTGGCTGAGCGTTGAGGTGAAGCCCTAACTTGAGGAAGTCAGCTGCAGTGTGACCGTGCCGATATAGAAACGCATGGCAATGCGGATCTGAACCGGAATCTTGGCGGCATCATCGGTGAACCAGACATGCAGGCGGGCTTTACGGGCGAAGAGAACGCCGTCAAAGAGGAAGGCTTCGCAGCGGATGGTATTGAACTCGCCGGCGGGGGTTTTCACCTTTTCGCGGCCTTGCGACTCGACGCGAGCCTGGACGAATTTCTTGCCATCGCTGATGGGCACGCTGAAGGCGGTGCCGGGTTCGAGGCGGAGACGGCGGAGCTCGAGCAGGGCGGCAATGACGTCGAAGGTACAGCCGGGGATCGCGACTTCCTTTTCGGTGGTCAGGTTCTTGACCAGATCCTGCTCCCGGAACTGGACGCGCTGAGCGACGCGGTCGTAGGTGACCTGCGTGTGGCGGCGGCGGGCGCCTTCGTTGGCCTGAAGGGTGGTGAGAAGGGCGCAACCCAGCTCGTCCGTCTTGAGGCTGAACTGATTCTGGACCGGGAAGAGTTTGCTGACCAGGCCCTTGGACTGGATATTGACCTGCGCATCGCCGGAACGGGCATTGCCGGAGGGCGACCACTTCAAGGCGGCTTCGCCGGCTTCCACGAGGCGCCACTCGACGCGATATTTGAGGTCGAGGGGGCGTTCCGGGGCCTGGGGCAGGCCCGGGATGGCGAGCAGGAGGATCAGTGGCAGGAGTTTCAGGAGAGCCTCAGTGCGCCATCTTATCGCGGAAATGAAAAGGCCCGGCTTTGGGGAAAGCCGGGCGCAGAAAAAAGAACGAACCGTCACGTTTAGTGCTGAGCGGGGGCGGCAGCGGGTTGGGCTGGCGCCGGGGCAGCGGCTGGGGTGTCGGTATTCAGACTGGGCAGAGCGCGCTGATCCACCGGGCCCTTGTAGGTGGCCGGGCGGGTATCGAAGCGGGAATCGGCGTCCACCAGGCAGAAGCCCAGGAAGACCGCGAGGAAAAGCAGGGTGCTGACGAAGATCAGGCCGTTGATGGGCTTGTCGTCCTTCAAGTGCATGAAGAAGAGGGCTACCAGGCTGGCCTTGATTGTGGCAATCGTCATGGCGATGACAATGTTGGCCGTGGCCGAACCGAAGTTCACCCGGGAGGCGGCAACGGTGATGATAGTGAGGACCAGGAGGATCAGCAGGACGTAGAGATAGCCCTTCCAGCCATGTTCGTGGCTGTGATCGTCGTGGTGGTCAAGCGTTTGGGAATGAGTGCTCATGATTCTTATGCGTCTCCGTAAAACGATCCACTAGGTGATCAGGTACAGCAGGGGGAAGAGGTAGATCCAGATGAGATCGACCAAGTGCCAGTAGAGGCCGATGAGATCCACCGGCGTGTAGTAGTCGCTCGAGTAATCGCCCTTCATGGCGCGAATGACGAGGTAGGTGATGGCGCCCATGCCGCCGAGGACGTGGAAGCCATGGAGACCCGTCATCATGAAGTAGAAGCTGAAATACACGAACATGTTCGGCACCGCGTCCGGGCCGGCATAGGTAAAGAACTTGCCGGGGAGCAGGCCATCGTGGATCTTGTGGCTGTATTCGAAGTACTTGACCACCATAAAGCCGCCGGCAAAGCCGAGGGTGAGCAGCAGATTGGTGATGAGGATGCCCTGCTTGGAACCATTGCGGTTGTTGGAAGCTGCCCAGACCGCCATCACCATGGTGAAGGAACTGATCAGAAGGAAGCAGGTATTGAGGGCTCCCATCTGCCAGTCCAAGTGCTGGTGGCCGGCGATGAAGGCTTCGCCGTGGCGGGCCTGCATGATGCCGAAGCCGACAAAGAGGCCGCCGAAGAGCAGGATTTCGGTCGCCAGGAAGAGCCACATGCCGATCTTGGACGCATCGAATTGCTGCTCCATGGTGGCGAAGTGGTGCTGGTGGAAAGGGTGATGGTCGTGGGCATGGTCGTCGCCATGCCCACCGGCCATCGTCAGACTCGCATCATGCGCTTGACTCATGGTTTCTCTCTTGGTTTCTCTCTGTGTTGGATTTAGACCCTGGGGACTCTAGACCGCGTCGGACGGAACCTTGAAATAGCGGTAGTCGTAGGGGTTGTGCTCAATGGCCGGCTGACCGATGAAGTTGTGCGTGATCGGCGGCGACTGAGTCTGCCATTCGAGGGTGGTGCCGCCCCAGGGATTTTCCGGAGCGTTCTTGGGACCACGCAGCGAACCGAGGAGGTTCACCGCGGCGATGAGCAGGCCAGCGCCGAGTACCCAGCTACCAAAGGTGGAGAACTGGTGGAGGGGCTGGAACTGATCGAGATAGGTGTAGTAGCGGCGCGGCATGCCCTGGCTGCCCATGAAGAACTGGGTGAGGAAGGTCATGTTGAAGCCGACGAAAACAATGGCGCAAGCAATGCGGCCGATGGTTTCGTTGTACATGCGGCCGAACATCTTGGGCCACCAATAGTGGAGCCCGCCGAGGAAGGCGATCACGGTGCCGCCCATCATGACGTAGTGGAAGTGGGCCACCACGAAGTAGGTGTCGTGCAAGTGAATGTCGACGCTGAGGGCGCCGAGGAAGATACCGGTCAGACCACCGATGCCGAAGAGCAGCAGGAAGCTGATGGCATAGAGCATGGGGGTCTGCAGTCCGATCGAAGCCTTGTACATCGTCGCGATCCAGTTAAACACCTTGATGCCGGAGGGGATGGCTACCAGGAAGGTGAGGAAGCTGAAGATGGAGGCGGCCAGAGCGCTCTGACCCGAGGTGAACATGTGGTGGCCCCAAACGAGGAAACCGATGAGCGCGATGGCGACCGAGCTGAGGGCGATCAATTTGTAACCGAAGATGGTGCGGCGGCTGAAGGTGGGGATGATTTCCGAGATGATGGCCATGCCCGGCAGAATCATGATGTACACCGCGGGGTGCGAGTAGAACCAGAAGAAGTGCTGGAAGAGAACGGGGTCGCCGCCAATCTGGGCATCGAAGATACCGATGTTGAAGGCGCGTTCCATGACGAGCAGCACCATGGTGATGCCGAGCACGGGGGTGGCGAGCACCTGGATGATGGCGGTTGCGTAGACGCCCCAAACGAAGAGGGGCAACTGGAACCAGCCCATGCCGGGGGCGCGCAGTTTGTGCACGGTGGCAATGAAGTTGATGCCGGTGAAGATGGAGCTGAAGCCGAGCACGAAGACCGACATGGTCATCATCGTGACGCTGCCACCGGTGGAGGTGGAATAGGGCGTGTAGAAGGTCCAGCCGGTGTCCACGCCGCCGACGATGATACTCACCACGGCCATGACCGCGCCGATGACGTAAACCCAGAAGCTGGCGAGATTTAAACGTGGGAAGGCCACATCCTTGGCGCCGAGCATCAGGGGAAGAACAAAGTTACCGAGGGCCGCAGGGACGGAGGGGATGATGAACAGAAACACCATGATCGCGCCGTGGAGCGTGAAGGCCTGGTTGTACTGTTCGGCGGTCATGAAGTCTTCGCCGGGATTCATCAATTCCAGGCGGACCAGGAGGGCAAAGATGCCGCCAACCAGGAAGGCCATGAGGACGGCCCAAAGATACATGACGCCCAGCCGTTTGTGATCGACCGTGGTCATCCAGGACCAGATGCCCTTGTGTTGGGGATCTGTCAAGTAGTCGGCGTGATGCCCATGGTCGCCCGTATGGACGGCGGGGGAAGTGATTACGTCTGCCATAATTCGTTACCTCTGAATTCTTCCTGTCTTACTTCAGGCTCTTGATGTAGGCGATGAGCGCCACCAATTGCCGTTCCCGGATCTGGCCCTGATAGCTGGGCATGATCCCTTCAAAACCAGCCACAATCTTGGCCTGCGGTTGGAGGATGGATTCGCGAATGTAGTTCTCATCCACCTCAAACGACTTGCCATCTGTCATTTTATGCTGAGCGGCGTAAATCCCTTTCCAGCTCGGACCCTGGCCACGAGTGCCATCAATGGAATGGCAGGTGGAGCAGCCGAGATTGACGTAGAGATTGGCGCCCAGTTTCTCGGGAGGGAGACCCTTTTCGTCGGGGTCGCCTTCTTCGAGGAACTTTTCATAATCCTGTTGGGAGACGACCTTAACGATCGCCTTCATTTCCGAGTGGCCTTTGCCGCAATACTCTGTACAGGGAATTACGTAATCGCCAACCGCCGTGGCGTGAAACCAGGTTTCGGTGTAGCGATTGGGCAAGACGTCCTGCTTGATGCGGAAGTCGGGCACATAGAACGCGTGGAGGACGTCTTCGGAGTGCATGATCAAGCGGACAGGCTTGTTGACCGGCACCCAGAGTTTGCCGATGGTGACCGAGCCATCGGGATAGCCGAAGCTCCAGATCCATTTCTTGGCTGTGACCTGAATTTCCATGGCGCCATCGGGAGCGATGGAAGCTTGAATATAGGTGTTGAAGCCCCAGAAGAAAACAATGAGACAGAGAATGAGGGGGAGAATAGTCCAGCTGAGCTCGAGGGAAAGGCTGTTTTCGATGTGGGCGGTTTTGTCTTTATTCGACTTGCGCTTGTATTTGGCGACAAATAGAACGACAAGACCAGCGATGAGGGCAAAGAAGATGATGTTCAACCAGAGGATGAACATGAAAAGATCATCGATGCCCTCGGCCTTGACACTGACCGGGTTGGGGAGGAATAGGTTTCTTAGCCAAGTATTCATGAAGAGTGACTCTCACTAGTGGGGATGCCGGCAGGAAACCGAGTGCTGCTATTTCCTTCGGCGCCGCGCGCCCGGAACTCTTGCCGCCAGTAACGGCTGAGCCAGAGCCCCAAGATCAAAACCACCAAAAAACCGCCCAGACGCATGACGTTGGTGGCGAACAACACATACGACTTCGCACTAGGGTCGTAGTGGTAGCACATGAGCAGGAGTTTCTCGAAGCTCATGCCAAACTTGTTACCGGCCGCTTCCGTGAGGGCGAGCCGGAGATCCCGCTCACGGAATTTGATGCCGTAGAGGTAGCGGGAAACCATCCCCGTGGGGGAAAGAACCATGATTGCCGAACTGTGCGCGTACTGCTGCTGCACTGGATCGTAATTGTATCGAAAGCCGACCTGTTCAGCGAGCTTTTTCACATTGCCGTTGTGGTCGGCCAGGAAATGCCAGCCGCGACGCACGGGTTGATCGAAATTGGACAGGTAGGTGGCCTTTTTCTCGGCCGCCATCTCGCTGGTTTCCGTGGGGTCGATGGAGATGGAGATGACGTCAAACTCGTTGCCCGGCTTCCAGGCCAATTCACGCAGCACGTTCACCTGCCCGTTGAGTACCAGGTTGCAAAGCATGGGACAGCGGTAGTAGACGAGGTTGAGAATGACTGGCTTGTCGGGGCGGATATAGTCGCCCAATTTGCGGACGAAGCCGCCTTCGCCAACGAAGGTGAGGTTCAGATCCACTTGGTTGCCGAGCTTTTCATCCACGCCGACGCCAGCCATTTGCTGGGGCATGTCGGTGGTTTTGTCTGCGAGGGCCCGCGCCCGCTCTTCGGCATTTTTGGGCATGCCGATGACTTCATTCTGCGCCCAGAGCGCCGTAGAGGCAGCCAGGGTGAGCAGCAGGAAGGAGCGAAATGGGGCAGGGAAGAACATGTTTACTACTTCTTGGATGCTCCAGCGGGTGCAGTTGCGCCGTCATTTTGTGCCGCCGGGGCAGCGGCCGGTGCAGCGGCGGACGTGACACCAAGCGCCTTGTCAATGACGGTTTGGAGGTTCGGGTCAGCCTCATAGGGCTTGACCGTTGAACTGGCGCCCCCGTAGAAGTACTTGCCGGCAGCAGTCTCTTCCACCAGCAGGCTCATGGCCTTGTCGATGGGCAGTTGCACGGAACCAGCGGCTTTGTCGAAGTACTTGTACTGGGTGAGGCGCTCGGTTTCATAGGCGCGAACTTCCTTGGTCTCGTCCCAGAGCGGTACTTCAACTTCCATGTGGCGCGTGTACTCGATCTGGCCGACATACCAGTAGTAAACCGCGTAGCTGGTAATGACGATGGTGATGACGATCAGGACGGTCAACAGGCCGATCTTGAGCGCATTGGGCTCGCTGCGTTCGTAGCCGATTTCGATGGCTTCTTCGGGAGTCAATACGGGGAAGGGATTCTGTTCAGACATGGTGCGATTTTCCTTGCTCCGTTAAACGTTGTGATGGGCCAAAGCCTGATACAGCCGGACGTCTCCGACGGGAACGATGGCGTGCTGCTTGAGCCGGTTCCAGAAGAAGAAGGCGTAGAAGCTGACGATGGCGATGGGGGCGGTGATGTCCATCCAGTGCGGGGCAAAGCCCTGGGGATGGAGAGTGGGCATCACGTTCCAGTGAATGTCGAGATAATCCATGACCAGCAACCAGACGGCCATGAAGGCGAGCGTCTGCAGGTTGCGCTTGGTCTTGCGGGTGATCAGGAAGAAGAGCGGGAAGACGAAGTGGCCGAAGACAAGGAACTTCGAGACATTCAGCCAGCTGCCAACAAAGCGGTGCTTGAACCAGATGGTTTCTTCTGGAATGTTGGCATACCAGTAAAGCATGTACTGGCTGAAGCTGACGTAGGTCCAGAAGACGGTGATGGCGAACATCCACTTACCTAGGTCATGGTAGTGCTCTTCGGTGATGGAGTTCTTCAGAACACCGGCGCGGCGGAAGGCCAGTGAGATGAGCACGAGGGCACACATGCTGGCGAGGCCACCGCCGGCATAGATGTAGATGCCGTACATGGTGGAGAACCAGTGGGGGTCGAGGCTCATGAGCCAGTCGAAAGCCGCGAAGCTGGTGGCGAGAAATACCAGAAGCATGCCGGGGGCGGAATACCGCGAGCTGGAATGCATGTGCTGGATGTTCTTGTCCTTGTCCATGGCCGTTGAGTTGCGGTAGATGCCCCAGGCGAAGAAGGTCCAGATGGCGAAGTAGATGACGGCGCGGATCATGAAGAACTGCGGATTGAGCCAGCCAGCCTTACCCTGCAGAATCTTGTCGGCGGCCACGGCTTCGGGGTGCGACCAGTGGTAGAGCTCATGAATACTGAGCGCTACCGGGATGAAGAGCACGATGCCGAAGGGGATGACCGACGCCATGGTTTCCGAGAAGCGGCGGACCGTGACATTCCAGGCCGCGCCAGCGAGATAGCCAGCCATGAGGAAGAAGAGAGCGCCGAGCAGGATGCGGGTGCCCCACATGAAGGCGGCGAGATAGCTGTGGAAGAACTGCTTGTGATCGGCAAAGTAGCCGGCGCCAGTGGCAACGGCACTGACGAGGAACAGGAAGACGATAATGTTGCGGACCCTGGTCCACAAAGCTTCGTCGAGGTGGAAGTTATCCAGTTTGTCGTGATGGGAATGAGCTGCCATGGTCTGTGAGGTTCCTTTCCCGGCTTAGCGGAGATCTGCCCGCAATTCGGCCGGTACGTCCTGTACCGTGCCGCGGTCGCTGCGCTGGAGCGCGCGAACGTAGGCGACGATGGCCCAGCGGTCCTTTTCTTCAATCTGGAAGCGATAGCCGTGCATGGTGCGGCGGCCGTTGGAGATGACGTCGTAGATTTCGCCGTCGGGCATGGCCACCACGCGGTCTTCGTGCAGATTGGTGGGCAGCCACAGGGTGCGGCGGGGGACAACGCCCTGGCCGGCGCCGGTTTTGTCGTGGCAGGGCGAGCAGTAGGTATTGAACTTGGTCTGGCCGGTCTTCAGCAGTTCGGCATCAATCTTCACGGGAAGCTTGCCGAGATACTGACCGTTGACGATACCGCGGAAGGTGGCGTCGTCATCCTTGAGATAACCGACGGCGACCGTGCCGGGAACCGGCATGCGGTTGGCACGGGTGTCGGCAAAAAGGCCTTTGCCCCGATAGACGGTTTGCGCCTTGTATTTCTGCTGACGGTCCATGTCGTCATGCAGCTCAATGGGCGTCGAACGCGTAGGGAAGCCAGCACAACCGGTGAGGGCGAGGGCGGCGCAACCGAGGGCGATGAGGTTGAAGAATTTCATGGTTGTTAGTCCTCCACCACTTCGGCGCTGGTGGCGCCAAGGCTCAGGAGTAATTCGCGGGTTTCCATGGCGGAAAACTTGGGGTCGCTTTTTTCGACCAGCAGGAGGAAGCCGTCGTCGGTAGCCCGGGCAAATTTGGAGAAGTTCATCGTGGGGTGGAAGAACTTGGGCAGCCCATTGAGGGCGAGCATGCCGAAGACGCAGGTGAAGGCCGAGAACAGCACGCTGAGTTCGAACATGATGGGCATGGCGAATTCAAACGCGAAGAGCGGCTTGCCAGCGATGACGAGCGGGTAGTCCACCGCACCGGTCCACCACTGCAGCAGGATTGCCGTCAGCGTGCCGGTGAGGCCGACGCAGATGACAATGTAGCCGAGAATGGAACGGGAATGCCCGAGAGCGGCTTCAATGCCGTGAATCGGGAAGGGCGTCAGCGCGTCGAGCTTGGTGTAGCCGTGCTTGTGGTGCATGGCTTCCCCTGCCTTGAGCAGCGCCTCTTCATTTTCGAATTCCGCCATCACCCCAAAGAGTTGCTTGGGAGCGTTGGGGTCAAAGAGTTGCTTGATGCCTTGGATGTCAACGAGTGCCATGATCAGGCCACCACCTTCATGATTTCGTCACGCCGCGCCTGCATCTGCGCTTCGACGTGTTCGGGGAGATTGCGATGCTTGTCGCCGGCGATGACGCCCTTTACTTCCGACATAGCGATGATGGGCACGAAGCGGGCGAAGAGCAGGAAGAGCGTCATGAAGAGCCCGAAGGTGCCGACAAAGGTGAGGATGTCCACGTAGGTGGGGCGGAAGTAGCCCCAGCTGGAGGGCAGGAAGTCGCGGTGAAGGCTGGTCACGATGATGACGAAGCGTTCAAACCACATACCGATATTGATGAAGATCGAGATGACGAACATGAAGGGGATGTTCGTGCGCAGGCTCTTGAACCAGAAGAACTGCGGGGAGATGACGTTACAGGAGATCATCGACCAGTAAGCCCACCAGTAGGGACCGAAGGCACGGTTGATAAACGTGAACAGTTCGTAGGGGTTGCCCGAGTACCAGGCGATGAAGAACTCGGTGCCGTAGGCGTAACCGACGACGGTGCCGGTGACGAGCATGATCTTGTTCATGTTCTCGAGGTGCTTGATGGTGACGAGGTGTTCCAGCTGGAACCACTTGCGGAAGATCACCATTAGCGTCATCACCATGGCGAAGCCGCTGAAGACGGCGCCGGCGACGAAGTAGGGCGGGAAGATGGTGGTGTGCCAGCCGGGGAGCACCGAAGTGGCGAAGTCGAAGCTGACGATGGTGTGCACGCTAAGCACCAGTGGAGTGGAAAGACCCGCGAGCAACATGTAGGCCATTTCGTAATTGGTCCAGTGCCGGGCCGAACCGCGCCAGCCAAGGCTGAGGAAGCCGTAGATTTTGGCGCGCAGGCCGGTGGCGCGATCGCGAATGGTAGCGAGGTCAGGAATGAGACCCACATACCAGAACAGGGCCGAAACCGTACCGTAGGTGGAGATCGCGAAGACGTCCCAGAGCAGCGGGGAGCGGAAGTTCTGCCACATGGCGAGGTCGGTATTCGGGATCGGGAAGAGCCAGTAGGCGCGCCAAACGCGGCCGACGTGGAAGACCGGGTAGATGCCGGCGCAAGCCACGGCGAAGAGCGTCATGGCTTCGGCGGCGCGGTTGATGGAGGTGCGCCATTTCTGCCGGAAGAGGAAGAGAATGGCCGAGATCAGGGTGCCGGCGTGGCCGATACCGATCCAGAACACGAAGTTGGTGATGTCCCAGGCCCAGCCGACGGGCGAGTTGTTGCCCCAGACGCCGACGCCCACCATCACCTGATAGGTGAGCATGCTGAAGAGCATGCACATGGTGAGGAAGCTGGCAATGAAGGCAATCCACCAGGCCTTGGGGGTTTTGGCTTCGATGATGCTGGAGACGTCTTCGGTGACTTCCTTGTAGCCCGTCGGTCTGGTCCCTTTATCGAGGACCATCCGCGGGGATATGGCATCGAGGTCTGAGTTAGTCAGTGTAAGGTCAGCCATAAACAGTATCGCTCCTCGCGCTTTCTCTCCTTAGTGCGCCGCCGCCGGTGCGGGGGCAGTCTTTTCGGTGGCCAGATCGGGGTTCGGATTCCGCAGACGCGCCAGGTAGGTGGTGCGCGGCCGGATGTTCAGTTCGGCCAGCAGGGCGTAGTTGCGGGGGGAAGCCTTGAGCTTGGAAACTTCCGATTCCGGATCGTTGATATTGCCGAAGGAAATGGCATCGGCAGGGCAGGTTTGCTGGCAAGCGGTCTGGATTTCTCCGTCGCGGACGCTGCGGCGGCCAGCCGGATCGATCTTGGCGTTGATCTTGCCTTCGGAAATACGCTGGGTGCAGTAGGTGCACTTTTCCATGACGCCGCGCATACGGGTGCTGACATCGGGGTTGGAGGCGAGATTCTCAACTTCCGTCTTGTTCTTGGTCCAGTTGAGGTAGTTGAACTTACGCACCTTGTAGGGGCAGTTGTTCATGCAGTAGCGGGTGCCGATGCAGCGGTTGTAGGCCATGTCGTTGAGGCCTTCCGGTGAGTGGACGGTAGCCGCCACCGGGCAGACGCTTTCGCAAGGGGCGTTTTCGCACTGCTGGCAGTTGAGGGGCTGCACGGCGACGGTGGCGTCGTCGCCATCGCCGGCGTAGTAGCGGTCCAGCCGGATCCAGTGCATTTCGCGGCCCATGGCGACCATCTTCTTGCCGACCATGGGAATGTTGTTTTCGCTGAAGCAGGCCACCAGACAGGCGTTGCAGCCGGTGCAGGAGTTCAGGTCAATCGTCATGCCCCACTGGTAGCCCTTGTTGTACTCAAAGTCGGGGAAGAGGCTTTCGAGCGGGGGGCCAGGTACGGCCTGGGCGAACTTGGGGTCCTGGTTGAAGTCGGTGAGGTTGGCTTCCCGCACGATGGGACGTTCGTTCTGGGTGTCGCCTTCCGGATCGTCCTGGGTGCGGACGAGGAAGTGGGTCTTCGAAGCTTTGGCGGCAGTAACCGGAGCGAAGCCCATGGCTTCCGTGCGGCGGAGTTTGTAGGCATTGAAGCCGGCGCCCGCGCCGACGCGCCCAATCTTCTCGCGGCCGTAGCCGAGGCTGATGCCGAAGACACCATCGGCCTGTCCGGGTACGACGATGACAGCGGCCTCGATGGTGGCGCCAGCCACGGTGAGACTGACCATGTCACCTTCTTCACCGATGTAGCCCATGCTGACCTTCAGGCTCTCCGCGGTCTTCTTGGAAACCGTGACGCAGTTGTCCCAGACAACCTTGGTCATCGGGTCGGGCAGTTCCATGAGCCAGGCGTTGTTGGCAAAGCGGCCATCGTAAACACCGTTGGCCGGCAGGAAGACAATTTCGTTGCCGCTGGTGGGGCTGGCCACGGGCAGGGCAGCCACCTTTTTCGGGTCGACGGTGAGCTTCAAGGGAGCATAGGCGCTGCCTTCGATCATGCCGTCATGCAGAGTTTTGCGCCAGGCCTTTTCCTTGTCGCCAGCGAAGGTGCCGGTCCAGTAGTTCTTGACAAGTTCGTAAGCGGAGGTGGCAGGAAGGCCCGCGATAAGCGCCAGAACTTCCGAGGCAGTGCGGCCGCCGTAGAGGGGAGCAATGACCGGTTGCTGGATGGAAGCGGTGCCGTCGCTCGAACGGCCATCGCCCCAGGCTTCGAGGTAGTGCGCCTGCGGCAGACACCAAGCAGCGAGGGCGGCGGTTTCGTCGTGTTCGAGGCCGAGGTGAATGAGGGTCTTCACCTTCTTGGCATTGCTCGAGAAGTCGAGGTCAGCCGGCAAGGTGTAAGCCGGGTTGCCACCGAGGATCACCAGAGTGGAGATGCGGCCGGCGCTGAGAGCCTGCTGGAAGGCCTTCAGGCTTTCCGTTTGCGGAGGGGTCAGCGGCTGGATGAACTGTACCGTGGCGCCGATATTGCCAAGCACCTGATTGATGGCGAAGGCAATCGCGTGCACTTCGGGGGATTGCCGGGGACCGGCGCTGACGATGCTTTTGCCAGCGTTGGCCTTGAGATCTTTGGCCACGGCGGCGGCGAACTTTTTGCGGCCTTCGCCCGTGACGGCGATTTCGCCACCCGCGCTCAGCAACTGGAGCACTTCGGAGGCAAAGCCTGCCACTTCACTGGGCTTCAACCGCAGCCGGTGGTCGGCCATGCCGCCCGTGAGAGAGAAAACACCTTCCACCACGTAGAGGCGATTCATGGTATCGCCCGCCTTGGTGATCTTGCGCTTGCCGGAGAATTGCTTGGTGGGCAGGACTGTGGTGGCGTCCACGCCTAGGAAGTCGTGGTCCAGGGCGAGCACGACTTCGGCTTTGTCATAGCTGTAGACGGCATCGGCGGCAGTGCCGGTGGCCAGTTGCGCACCCAGCGCCGCATTGTCCTGATTGATGGCTTCCCAGTGCAACCATTGGGCCTTGGGCCACTTTTTGGCGGCCGCAGCCATCACGGCGCGGTAGCTGTCGCCGGCGTTGCGTTCACAAATGAAAGCGAGCCCATCGCCTTCGCCCAACTGAGCGAAGTGGGTCTTGGCGAAGGATTCGAATTCCTGCCAGGTGGAGGAAGCCGTACCCTTCATGACGCCGGTGCAGCGGTCCGGGTCGTAGAGGCTCAGCACGCTACCCTGAGCGTAAGTGTTGGCACGGCCGCGCGAGGTGGGGTGTAGCGGGTTGCCTTCCACCTTGGTGGGGCGGCCGTCGTTGGCTTCGATACGCAAGCCCTGCGCCACGCCGCCCAGATTGAAGACCGTGTTGTAAAACATGGGCTTGCCGGGGACGAGGTCTTCCACACCCTTGGAGAAACTGACAATATTCTGAGTGGGACGGCGGCAACTGGCCAGACCGACCAGGCCTGTACCGGCGGCCATCAGCTTGAGCACATCGCGACGGCTGTTGCTATCGATGGGGTCCGATTCCGGCTGTGGATTGGCCCACTCGTGGAATTCCGGCATTTGACCCAGCTGATCGAGCGGAATGCGTTTCTTTCTGACGTTGCTGATCTGAACAAGACTCATCGTGTTCTATCCTTCTGTTCCGGGCGGGTTAGCGATGGCAGCCGCCGCAGTGGACGGGCGGGTTGAGGTTCTTGGCCTTGACAATTTCCATACCGATCTCTGCGGCAGTCTTACCCGCGGGCGGTTCCCAATCGAGCTTGGTGACCAGTTCGGCAGGACGCACGTTCGGCGCCGGATTGCGGTGGCAGTCCAGACACCAGCCCATGTTGAGTGGCTGGACCTGAGTAATCTCCACCATCTGATCCACACGGCCGTGGCAACTGACGCAGCTGACGCCGGCCGTGACGTGAGCCGAGTGGTTGAAGTAGGCGTAATCCGGGAGGTTGTGCACCTTGACCCACTTGACCGGTTCACCGGTGGCGTAACTCTTGCGCACGGGGGCCAACAGTGCCGAGTCGGTCTTGACGCGGGTGTGGCAATTCATACAGGTTTCGGTTGACGGCACAGCGGCATGGCCCGCTTTGGTTACGGTGTTGTGACAGTAGTAACAGTCCATGCCCAGGTTGCCAGCGTGCAGTTTGTGGCTGTAGGGCACTGGCTGTTCCGGACGGTAGCCGGTGTCCTGTACAAGGGGATGGGTGAAATAGGTGTAGGCTGCTACACCAGTCAAAACTGCGATTCCCAGGAAAGCACCGGTGGCGCGGATCAGGAAATCGAGTGACTTGGGGAAGATCGGCTTCATTCGTCGTCCTCTAAGCTGGTTGGGGGGTGTGCCGGAGCAGTCTCCATTGACACTTCACCCGCATACTTCTACGTTTCAAATATAGCGCGAGCGATTCTTGCCCGGCAATACTGATTCTACTCAAAGCGGAAAAATTCTCGTCTGACAAGAATTTCTGTACACGCTATTACCAATCCTTATCGACCGGCAACTTCAAAACTAGACATCCGTCGGACCGGGTTTCGCGGTTGGGGCTGGTGGCGCATCGGTTTGGGGGAGGAGTCGGGCGAGTTGCTGTTTTTTCTCAGCATATTTCGTGTCGGCGGCCAGATTGTGCCACTCGTGCGGGTCAGACTTGTGGTTGTAAAGCTCTTCCCCGCCATCCTGATAGCGAATATACCTCCAGCCTTGGGTGAGGTTGCCCGTGCGGACGGAATGATTGCGATAGCCATAGGTAGTGATGGCGGGGTGATCCCAGCGAGCCTGCGGGTTGCGCAGCAGGGGCAGGAGTGATCGACCATCGAGAGGGGTTTGGGGCGGGCACTGGCAGAGTTCGGTGAGGGTGGGGTAGAGGTCCAGCAGGCCTATTGGGCGGTGGGATTGTTGGCGTGGTTTGGTCACGCCAGGCGCTTTGATGGCAAGCACATTCCGTGTGGATCTCTCCCAAAGGGTGAACTTACGCCAGTGCTGTTTTTCGCCGAGGTGCCAGCCATGGTCGCTCCAAAGCACGACGGCGGTATTGTGGGCCTGCGGGCTGGTTTCGAGGGCCCGCAGCAGGCGGCCGACCATGGCGTCGGCAAAGGAGATAGAGGCGAGGTAGCCTTGCACGGCCTGTTTCCAGCCGTTGGCTGCCGTGATGCGGGCGTGGTCGCCATTGGCGGTCGCCATCTTCAGGCCGAGAGGGGGGATGTCAGCCAGATCATCTTCCTTCACCGTTGGAAGAGAAATAGACTGTAAAGGATACATATCGAAATACTTCTTGGGGACATACCATGGCAGGTGAGGACGGTAGATGCCGCAGGCGAGGAATTGTGGCTCGCGCCGTGATTTGGCCAGTTCCTGGACGGCGAAGTGGACAGAGGCCGCATCGAGCATGGCATCTTCGTCGGTGGTGGTGGGGCCGAAGTCGAAGTTGCCGCGGGCGGCGGGCCCGCCCTGGAGGCCGGGTTGGGGCAGGCGGGACTGGTCGCGGGTTTCCTCAAAGTGGTGCCAGCCGGCGCGGTCAGCGAATTGACCGTAAGTTCCGTGATAGATTTTGCCTGTTCCCTGAACGGTATAGCCATTATTCTTAAAGTGCTGGTTCAGGGTAATGGCATTCTTCAGCAGGGGGGCTGATGCATAGGGCTGGTTGTTTTCGTAGACGCCGGAACTGGACGGGTGGCGTCCGGTGAGGATGGCGGTGCGGGAGGGGTTGCACAGAGGGGCGGCGCAATGGGCGTTGCGGAAGATAACGCCCTGGGCGGCGAGTTTGTCCAGATTGGGCGTCTGGACGCCGGGGTAGCCGCCGAGGAAGCCAACCCAGTCATTGAGGTCATCGATGGCCAGAAAGAGGATGTTGGGACGGGTGGGGGCGGCGGCGCGGGCGAATACGAAGGGCGCTGCGCCGAGCAATTGGCGCCGGGTAAGCATTGCGTCATTCTACTGCTTCTCCAGTGCGTACACTAGAGAAACGCATGCTGCTTTCTTCAACCATTCCGGTGCTGCCTTCGCTGAATCTGGACGAGACGGTGGACTATTACGATCGTCTCGGATTTTCGCTTCGTTCGCGGTATGACGATGATTACGCCATTCTGGAGCGGGACGGGCACGAGCTGCATTTCTTTCTGATGGGGGACCTGAACCCCAAGGAAAGCTTCTTCGGCTGTTACTGGCGAACGCCGAATGCGCGCGCCCTCTATGACGAGTTTGCCCGGTTGGGGCTGAGCGGGTTGCACGCGCCGGAGGAGAAGCCCTGGGGCATGTTTGAGTTCGCCGTGGTGGACCCACACGGGAATTTGCATCGCATCGGGCAGGAAATCGAATAAACTCCACTTCATGGATCGCCGCTGCTTTCTGCTGACGCCTTTTGCCCTGGCGGCGCAGCAGAGCCGAAGCCTGAAAATCACTGCCCTCGAAACAGACCTGATTCTGAATCCGCCCCGGAAACCGAATTACGATGCGCTGCAAACCCTGGGAGTGCATTCGGGAGTGGTGCGCTTGCGGCTGAAGACGGATGCCGGGATCACCGGCTGGGCCAGTTCGAGCTTTGGCGCCGTCGAGGGTGGGCCGAAGGCGCTACGGGCGATTCTTGAGGAGGAAGTGAAGCCGCTGGTGGTGGGTGAGGACCCGGCCTTTCCCAAGCGGATCCGGGCGCGGCTGGAGCGTGGCTTGCAGTATCAGGGACTGAGCGGCATCACGCAGTTCGCCATTGCGGCGACAGATATTGCCGTGTGGGACATTCTGGGCAAGCACGCGAAGATGCCGGTGTGGCGGATGCTGGGCGCGGTGCGCGACCGGATGCCGGTGTACTCGATGTGCGGCTGGTATTACGACGATGATGCGGACCTCGGGCAGTACCGGGCCCAGATTGAAACCGCACTGGGGCAGGGCTATCGCGCCATCAAGATCAAGACGGGCAAGTATTCGCTGGCCGATGATGAGCGCCGGATACGGCTGGCGCTGGACCTGGCCGGCAAAGAAAGGCGCGTGATGCTGGACGCCAACCAGGTGTTTGACCGCAACGAGGCCTTGCGCCGGGGCCGGCTCTATCAGGACATGGGCGTCTACTGGTATGAGGAGCCGCTGCCGCCGCACGACATGGAAGGCTATGCGGAACTGACGGCGAAGCTGGACATACGCATCGCCACCGGCGAGAACCTGTACCGGCGCTACCAGTTTCAGGAGCTGATCGCGCGCCGCGGCGCCGACATTGTCCAGCCGGATAACCGGCGTGCGGGAGGCGTGACGGAGTGGCTGGAAATCGGGGCGTTGTCTGAGGCGGCGGGCCTTGCACTGGCCAGCCACGGCGGCGGGGATGTGAACATGAACATGCTCTGCGCGATCCCGAACGCGGTCTATATGGAGACTTCGGGCCCGCAAGCGCGCATGGTGGACGGGGAAGTGCTGGCGCCGGAGGCGCCCGGCATGTCCACGGAACCCAAAGGATAACCAAGATGCTTTCCACCCGATTGCAGGCGCTGGATGCCTTTCGCGGCCTCACCATTTTCCTGATGGTGCTGGTGAATACGCCGGGCGACCCCAAAAACATTTATGGCCCTTTGCGTCACGCCGAATGGCATGGCTGGACCATCACGGATGCCGTCTTCCCCAGCTTTGTGTGGATTGTGGGCGTGGCGATCACGCTGGCGCTGAGCCGCCGGCTGGAGCAGGGTTTTACGCGGCCGGCCCTTTACCGGGACATCTCGCGGCGGGCGGTGGTGTTGTTTACGTTGGGGCTGCTGCTCTATGCCTTCCCGACTTTTCCGCTGGAAACATTTCGCATTCTGGGTGTTTTGCAGCGGATTGCCATCTGCTATGCCGTCACCAGCTTTCTGTATCTGAATCTGGGGTTGCGCGGGCAACTGATTACGGCGGGCGCGCTGCTGGGCGGGTATTACTGGCTGCTGAACGCCATTCCCGCGCCGGGCTACGCGCCGGGCGACCTGAGCGTGGAAGGCAATTTCGCGCACTATGTGGACCGCATCATTCTTGGCCGCCACAATTATTCCGAGACTGGTGACTGGGACCCTGAGGGGATTCTCTCCACCCTTCCAGCCATTGCCACCTGTCTGCTGGGCGTGCTGGCGGGGCATATGCTGAAAGCGCCGGGTTCCATTGAGAACCGGGCGCGGCGTTTGCTGATGCTGGGGGCGGGGCTGATTGCCTGCGGGTTGCTGTGGGATACGTGGATGCCGATCAACAAGAAGCTCTGGACGAGTTCGTTTGCCGTCTTTATGGCCGGACTGGACTTTGTCATCTTCGGGGCGATGGTTTGGCTGATCGATAAAAAGCACGTGGTGGCGCCGTTCCGGCCGGCGATCATCCTGGGAATGAACGCGATTGCCGTCTATCTGGTGAGTGAGTTTCTGATCACGATCATTGATGTCGCGGGGTGGCGCAGGCCGATGCACGAAGCCCTGTTTGCGCCGCTAGCAAGTCCAATGACAGCGAGCTTTCTGTTCGCGCTCAGCTACTCACTCTTGCATCTGCTACTGGCGTGGGGGCTCTACCGGCGCGGCTGGTTTCTGAAGGTGTAAGCCAAGCGCAGCGGCGCCGCCGAGCGCGGCGAGTACAGCGAGGAGGCCGAAGACCTGTTCGTAACCACCGCGCGTATCCCCGGCGCGGCGTGCGGCATCGAGCAAGCCGGCGAAGTAGCCGGGCACGAGGAAGCCGCAGATGCCCCAGGCGGTGAAGAGCAGGCCGTAGTTGGCGCCGACATTCTTCTGGCCGAAGAAGTCGGCGGTCATGGCGGGCATGAGGGCGAGAAAGCCGCCGTAGGAGATCGCCACCAGGCAGAGACCGAAGAGCAGCATCCAGTAACCGTCGGACTGACGCAACACCAGGGCGCAGACGCCGAAGCTGGTCAGGCACATGCCGAAGACGGCGGTGGAGCGGCCCCAACGGTCCGAGACAGCACCCCAGCCGAGGCGGCCAAGGCCGTTGAAGATGCTCATGATGCCGAGGCCGGCGCCCGCGCTCAAGCCGGGGCCCGAGGCTTCGCGCAGCAACGGGGAGGCCTCGCCGATGGCCGTCAGGCCCACGCTGGTGCCGAGGAAGTAGAGGGCCCAGAGCAGCCAGAAGCGGATTTGGCGCACCATCTGGCCGGCGGGAATCTCGCGGGCCTGAGCGGTGGCGGCGGCGGGTTGCCAGCCGGCAGGGCGCCAGCCGGGCGGAGGTACCGCATAGAATTGCGCGGCACCAATCACACCGACAGCGAAGACGGCCGCAAGGACAAAGAAGGTACGGGGGATGGTTTGGGAAAACTGGTTGGGGTCCGAGCCGATCATCCATTCGAGCCAGGGCCCGAAGGCGAGTGGGCCGAGGCCGAAGCCCATGACGGCGAGGCCGACGATCATGCCGCGCCGGTCAGGGAACCACTTGACGCACATGGCGATGGGTGTGACGTAGGCGAAGCCGACGCCCACGCCGGCAATCAGCCCGTAACCCAACACCAGGCCATCGACGGTGTTGTGCAGCCAGCCGGCCACGGCGCAACCCAGGGCCAACAGCAGGCCGCCGACGCTGGCGACGCGGCGGGGGCCGCTACGGTCCTGCCAGAAGCCGGCCACAATCATGCCGGCGGCAAAGGCCAGCAGAGAATAACGGTAGGGCATGACGCTCTGGGCGCGTGACCAGCCATGCAGCTGTTCGAGAGATGGGCGGAAGACGCTCCAACTGTAGAGAATGCCCAGCAGCACCTGCATGAAAATGGCTGCTGCCGCATAGCGCATCCGGCCGGCATTGGGTGTGTTCGCCATCGTTCGATGATATTGCGATAGCCAACAAAAAGGGCGGAGAATGTTCTCCGCCCTTTTCGTTTACGAGTCTGTTCGTGCGGTTAGCGGCGGCGCTTCCTGGAGCCGAATTCCGGTTCCACCTGTTTGTAGTCGGCCGGGACGGTGAAGATTCTGTCGGGGATGGCGGCGGTGGAGAAGTTGGAGGCGTCGGTGAACATCTCCATCATGAGCATGCCGTCGCCAGACGCATTTTCCCTGGGCGCCGGGGGAGCGGCTTCGGCCGGCGCTTCCGTCTTCTTGCGGCGGCCAAAACCCCCGAGCTTGCCGCCGAGAGCGCCACCGAGGGCGCCGCCGATGGAGCGGGATGCGGCATCGCCCGCGCTCTGGTCGCCACCGCCGAAGTTGAGGTTCATGCCGGGCATGGTCATACGCGTGATGGTGAGCACGGGCAGGCCGGGCGTCTTCTGCATTTCTTCCATCATGCGTTGCATGCCTTCGGCCATACCGGGTTGGGCGCCCATGGCGGGGTTGCGGGCGGCCAGCCACTTGCCCTTGCCTTCCATACGCTTCATAAAGGCGCGGAACTCGCTGTAGCCAGGCACGGCCTCGCTGTGCCAGCTGTCGTTGGTGATCTTCATCACGCCGCCCTGCTGGCCTTCAGCCGAGGCACTGGTTTCGATCGTAAAGACGACCTGTTTGGCGGGGTAACCACTGACCTCTTTTTCCACGCCGGTGGCTTTGGCGTCAAACTTCATGTTCATGTTGACGTCCTTGCCCTTCGTTTTTTCCTTCAGCTCGGCTTCGACGTCGGCCATGGCCTGCTGCATTTCGGCGAAGGTCATGCGCCAGTATTGCTTTTTGGCGGTGTCCATCATGATGAACTCTTCCTTGGCAAAGTCCATGATGGTGTGGCTGTCTTTGCTCACCATAGCCATGCGGTCGCCCTTGTAGTAGTTGGTGGACGTGTCACCGGCCTTGTTACCGAAGCGGGCCGCCATGCCTTTGGTGATCCGGCTGGTGGTGTCGTAGCGAAAATCCGCGGAAAGTGTGGCGGCCAAAGCCAGCCCGGCAATAAATATTCTCATGTGATGTCGATCCTTCCAAAAACAATCTAGCCAAATGGAACGCGACTGGACCCAAACTTTTGGCTCATTTTATTTGGGCATAATTCGCGGGCGGGCGCATCTCTTCCTCTTCGACGGGGCTTTCCCGGTAGTTGCGGATTTCGACAAAGGCATTGACCAGCTTGCCGTTTTCCCCCACCAGAATACGGATGGCCTCGACCAGAACGCCGGCCTGGCGTAGTTTGGCGATTTCACTGGCCACGGCAGGCGTCAGGCTGATGATGCTCTCCATACCGGGAAACAGGTAGCCGAGGCCGTGCCGCTGGCGGAATCGCTCAAGGCTGGGCCGGGCTTCGGGGTCGCTGCTGCGCTCCACTATGGCGGTTGTGGCAGTGCCGCCATTGCCTTCCGGAAAGAGGCGGCGGAGACCGCGTTGCAGAACTTCCGGAATATCCGCCGCTACACGCTGGCGCATCTCTTCGATGGGGAGGTCTTCCCAGGTGCGGTCGGTGTGGTCGATGAGCAGCATGCGGCCGGTGCCGTAGTTTACGACGATGGTCTGCTTCTGGCCCTTCACCATGACGCGGTTGCCCTTGAGCAGGACGGCTTCGCCGGGGCTGGCGAGTTTGCTCAGACCGGCCAGACTGGCGACAAGGCCGAGCAAGGGGTTGGTTTTGGCGTCGTAGGCGAGTTCGTAACGGGCGTCCGCCAGCAGGGGCAGGGAAGCGGCAAGCGCCAGCCACCAGCGCCCCATGGGTTACTGCACCTCGCGGTAGTCGGTTGGAACTTCGAATTCCTTCGGGTCGATGGGACCAGGCTGAAACTTTTCGGCCTGCATACGGATCTGGATGACACTGGTGGCTTCGCCGGAGGGCAGTTCCATACGCATGCGGGTTTCCATCAACTGACCGGTGGGCAGAGCGCCTTCCCGCAGAATTTGCTCGCCGCCAGGGATTCCCCGCAGAAACTGCATCATCATCTGGAACTGGGGCGAAGCGGTATTGCCTTGGGCGCCGCGGTTGATTTCTTTCCCGCCGGGGGCCTCCGCGCTCACCCAGACTTCTACCTTGGTGGCCATGCGCATGGGCCGTGGGAGGCCGGGAATTGGCACATCGATGGTCAGGTCAGACTCCACGCCCTCGGAGACAAAGCCTTCGATGGCACGGGGGGCAGGAAGTTTGCGCGTGGCGATGTTCATCTGGGCGCCCATGGCCTTGAACTGATCGAGGCTGGCCTGGTTGCCGCGTTGCACTTCCTCGAAGGAGACGCGGCGGCGGGTTTTATCGACGTGATCGAGCTGAATCACGTAACCCTCTTCCGGGTGGAAGATCTGCGTCATTTTGGCGTTACGGATCAATTGCCGGCCGCCGGTATGCAGCACCTCGACGCTACAGTTACGGGCCGCTTCGGCGAGGGCGCCCATTTTGGTGAGCATGGGCTCTGAGGATTCCATCTCGCAACGCATCTGGTAGCGCAGGTCGGCCCAGAGGGGCATTGACACCAACAGCAACAAGATTCCAGCAGCTTTCGCCATCACAGGCATAATTTTCGCATCCTAGAGAGTGAGATGCATTTGTCGGCGGTGAGTTACCTGAATACGCGGCCGTTGATCTGGGGGCTGCTCCATGGCCCGCAGCAGGGGAAGGCGCAACTGGATTTTGACCTGCCGGCGATTTGCGCCCAGCGATTGGCGTCGCGGGAAGTGGACGCGGGGCTGGTGCCGGTGATCGAAGTGGCACGGCAACATCTGACGCAGGTGGGCTCACTGGGCATTGCCTGCAAGGGGCCGGTGCGCAGCATTCTGTTGCTGAGCAAGGTGCCGCTGCGGGAGATACGCACCCTGGCGCTCGATCATTCCTCGCGCACCTCGGTGATGCTGGCGCGGATCATTCTGGCCGAACAGTACGGCCTGTATCCGGAGATGGTGGTGCAAGCGCCGGACCTGGCGGCAATGCTGGGCAAAGCAGATGCGGCGTTGATCATCGGTGACCCGGCGCTGCGGATTGACCCGACGGCGACGGGTCTCTACTGGCTCGATCTCGGCGAAGCGTGGCATCGCCTGACGGGGTTGCCGATGGTGTTTGCCATCTGGGCCGGTTACCGGCAGCATCCGGCGCTGGCGGCGGTGCTTCAGCAATCCTACGAATACGGTCGCGGCAAAATAGAAGAGATCGTGGCGGCGGAAGCGGCGGCGCGGGTGATTCCCGCTGACCTCGCCCGGCATTATCTCGAGGCGATCATTCACTACGAGCTTGATGACGAATACCGCCGCGGCATGAAACTCTACGTCGAACACGCCATACAACTCGAAGCGAAACAACTGGTATGAATCTGGAACGCATTACGCGCGAGCAAGCCCGCGACTGGTTTGCCTCTGATGACCTGATTGGCCTGGGCATGGCCGCCGACGCGGTACGCAAGGCCTGGCATCCGGAGAACGTCGTCAGCTACATCATCGACCGCAACATCAACTACACGAACTTCTGCACGGAATACTGCACCTTTTGCAACTTCTACCGGCCTATGAATTCGCCCGAGGGCTACATACTGCCCAAGGAAGTCATTTTCGCCAAGATACAGGAAACGATTGATCTGGGTGGCACCGGCGTGCTGATGCAGGGCGGGCTCCATTCCGAGCTGAAGATTGACTACTATGAGGATCTCTGCCGGGCGATCAAGGACAAGTTCGGCGACCGCATCTGGCTGCACTTTCTGAGCGCGCCGGAGATTTTGAACATTGCCCAGATTTCGGGGTTGAGCATCCGCGACACGATTGCGCGGCTGCGCGATGCAGGTCTGCAATCGATACCGGGCGCCGGGGCCGAGATCCTGGATGATGAAGTGCGGCACCGGATTGCAAGGCTCAAGTGCAACACCGAGGAATGGCTGGACGTGCACCGGACAGCGCACCAACTGGGGCTGAGCACTACGGCGACGATGATGTTCGGCACGGGTGAGACTTTCGAGCACCGGCTGAATCATCTGCAGCACATACGGCGTTTGCAGGACGAGACAGGGGGCTTTACGGCCTTCATCCCGTGGAGCTTTCAGCGGGAGGGCACCTCACTGGGCCGCTTTGTGAAGGAAGAGGCCACGGCGGTGGAGTTTCTGAAGATGCTGGCCATCAGCCGGGTGTTTCTCGAGAACATCCCGAACATACAGACCAGTTGGGTGACGCCGGGCCTGAAGGTGTGCCAGATGGGGCTGCGCTTTGGGGGTAACGATGTGGGGTCCATCATGATTGAAGAGAACGTGGTGTCGCAGGCGGGCGCCCGCTACCACGCCAGTGAGGAAGACCTGCGGCGGCTGATCCGGGATGCGGGGTTCGTGCCGAAGCAACGCGATACCCTTTACCGCACGTACTTCCTAAACTAGAGAGTGATGAAACTCCGATTACGTGGCAACACCGTACGATTGCGTCTGCTGGAAGGCGAGGTGCGGCAACTGGGCCAGGGGCTGAGCGTGCGCGAAACTCTGCCGACTGCGCTGCCCTTTTCGTTTGCGGTGACGCCCCTGCCGGTGGATGCCGTGAGCGTTGAGTTCGCCGACGGTGTGTTGAGCGTTTCGGTGCCGGCCGCATGGGCGGCGGAATGGGCGGCCAATGATGTCGTGGGTCGTCAGGACCGGGCGGGCGAGATCGACGTGCTGATTGAGAAGGATTGGGCCTGCACCACGCCGCGCACCGGTGAGGACAATGCGGGCACTTACCCCAACCCCACTGCATTACGATAAGTAGCTTGTCCACCACAAATTCCGATACCGCCTTCTTCGGCCACCCGCGTGGTCTTTCGACGCTCTTCTTTACGGAGATGTGGGAGCGCTTCAGCTACTACGGGCTGCGCGCGATCCTGATGCTCTACATGGTGGCGGACCCGGCCACGGGGGGCCTCGGGTTCAGCATCGCCAAGGCGAGCGCGATCTACAGTCTTTATGCCTCGATGAACTACCTGCTGGCGCTGCCCGGAGGGTGGCTGGCGGACAAGTTTCTGGGCTTGCGAAATTCGGTGCTGGTGGGTGGGGCGCTCATTGCGTTGGGCAACGGCATCATGTTCTTCCCCGGGTTGACCACCTTCTATCTGGGGTTGGCGGGCATCATCCTGGGCACGGGATTACTGAAAACCAACGCATCCACCATGGTGGGTACGCTCTATGGGGAAGGGGATCCGCGGCGGGACTCGGGCTTTTCCATCTATTACATGGGCATTAACATTGGCGCGCTGGTGGCGCCCCTGCTGGTGGGCTACCTGGCGCAGCGGGTGAACTGGCGCTATGGCTTCCCGGTGGCGGCCTTGTTCATGTCGATTGGGCTGGTGCAGTTCGCCCTGGGGGCAAAACATTTTCCGGAGCGCGTGTTTCGGCCCGTGCCGCCGCAGGATTTCCTCGATCAACAGTCGCGGCAGCGCACCTTGCGCTATGGTTTGGCTGCCCTGGTGGCGGTGCTGGCGGCGGTCTTCTTGCTCAAGCCTGATGTGGAAGCGATCGCCGATGGCTTCGGGGCCTTTCTGGTGGTGATTGTGGGCGTGGTGCTGGGCTACTTGTTGCTGAAGGGCAGCCCGGATGCGAATGAAAAGAAGCGGCTGGCCGTGGTGTGCATCCTGTTCTTCATCTCGACGCTGTTCTGGTCGAGTTTTGAGCAGGCGGGGTCCACGCTGAATCTGTTTGCGGAGAAGAACACCGTGCAATGGTTTCCGTCGACGTGGTTTCAGAGCTTCAACTCGCTGTTTCTGATTCCGCTCGCGCCCGTATTTGCGGCACTATGGGTGCGCATGGGAGACCGGCAGCCGAGCGTACCGATCAAGTTCTCGATTGGCCTGCTGTTTGTGGGGCTGGGTTATGTCTGGTTGATGTTTGGGGCGCAGTTTGCCGCCGGGGGCAGCCTGGTTTCGCCGGTGTGGCTGATCGGGACTTACCTGCTGCACACCATCGGCGAGCTCTGCCTTTCTCCGGTGGGCCTGAGCGCCATGACGAAGCTGGCGCCGGAACGCATGGCGGGCTTTATTATGGGCGTCTTCTTCCTCAGCATCTCGAGCGGCAACTACATCGGGGGACGCCTGGCGAGCCTCTATGAGACGCTGCCACTGACTCAGCTCTTCGGGGGCATCGGCGCTTTCTGCATCGTGATCGCGATTGCCTTTGCGGCCTTCGCGCGGCCGGTGGCACGCATGATGTCCAGCGCGCGCTGACATACAATCGTCGCAGGAATGCGGCTGAACTTACTTTTTCTGGCATGCGGCCTGCTGGCGGCTGATGGGCCGGATATTCTTGCGCGGCGCTGTGTGAGCTGTCATAACGAGCAGGCGCGTATGGGTGGATTGAATCTGACTACGCGCGAGGCCGCCGCTGGGGTGCTCGAGGCGAAGCTGCTGGCGCGAGTGGAGAAGGGCGAAATGCCCCCCGGCGCGCCATTGCCCGCCACGGAACGCGAAGCATTGCGGCAGTGGGTGGCGGCGGGTGCACCCTGGAAAGATGCCGTGAAGGTGACGGCGCGGCCACGGGCCGGTCGCGATTGGTGGAGCCTGCAGCCCTTGCGGACGATGGAAGGCAGCATTGACGGCTTCATTGATGCCGCACTCACCGCGAAGGGGTTGCGCCGGAACCCGCCGGCGGACCGCCTGACGCTGATCCGCCGCGCGACCTTTGACCTCACCGGGCTGCCGCCCACGCCAGCCGAAGTGGATGCCTTTGTGAACGACCCGGCGCCCGATGCCTACGCGCGGCTGGTGGACCGCTTGCTGGCCTCACCTGCTTACGGAGAACGCTGGGGGCGGCACTGGCTGGACGTCGTGCGCTTTGGCGAGAGCCATGGTTATGAGCAGAATCACGTAAGGCCGCATGCGTGGCGTTATCGCGACTTTGTCATTGCCGCCTTCAACCGGGACATGCCCTATGACGAGTTTGTGCGCTACCAATTGGCGGGAGACCAACTGGCGCCCGATGACCCGCTGTTGAGCGCGGCCACGGGCTTTCTTGTGGCGGGCCCGCATGACACGGTGGGCAACTCGAATCTCGCTGCGAAGCGGCAACAGCGCGCCGATGACCTCGACGACATGGTGAACGCCACGGCGAGTGCATTTCTGGGTTTGACCGTGAACTGTGCCCGCTGTCACGACCACAAGTTCGACCCCATCTTGCAGGAAGACTACTACCGGCTGGCCGCGGCCTTTGGGGGGGTGGAACATGCGGACCGTACGGTGGCGACGGCCGCGGAGCGGGCTGCCTTCCTGGCGAAGACCGAGCCGCTGGACGCCCAACTACGGCAGCTGAATGAGCAGTTGAAGAATCTGGAAGAACGAACCCAGTCGCGGCGGGAGGCCACGGCGGCTGCCCTCAAGACGCGCCTGCGCGAACCTGTTTCGCCCTTTGGTACCGAGGAGAGCTTTTCGCCTGTGCTGGCGCGGCGTCTGCGCGTGGAAGCTCAGGCGGGGTTTCCGGGTGGTCTCGACGAAATCGAAGTCTTCGGCCCGAAGGGCGTCAACCTGGCCCGAACGGCGCGGTTGCGTGTTTCCTCGACGCGCGTGGCCGAAGGCAACCCAACGGCTTATGAAGCGCGCCGGCTCAACGATGGCGTCTATGACCAGCGGTGGTTTCCGGAAGGCAATCAGGCGGCGTGGATCGAATTGGAGTGGGACCAGCCGGAAAGCATCACCCGGGTGATTTGGTCCACTGATCGCCTGAAGGCCTTTCAGGGTAAGTTCCAGCAGAACACGGTGTCGCAGTACCGCCTCTCTGCATCGAGCGACGGGCAGCAATGGACGACTGTCGCGACGCATGAGGGACGCCTGCCCCATCGCCCGGCTGAACTGGAGCGGCTGATTACTCTGGAGTCGCTGGGCGATACCGAGCGGGCGGAGTACTTGCGGCTGGAGCAGCAACGAACAGCTACAGAAGCCGCGCGCAAACAGGTGCCGCCCCTCCCGCTGGCCTACGCGGGGAATTTCCGGCAGCCCGAGGAACCCGTGTTTCTGCTGACCGGCGGCAACGTGATGCAACGGCAGCGGCCGGTGGCGCCGGCGAGTTTGAGCACACTGCCGGTGGCTTTGTTTCAATTGCCGGTGGATGCCCCGGAGGCGAGCCGGCGGCTGGAGTTGGCGAAGTGGATCACCAACCCGGCCAACCCGCTGACGCCGCGGGTGATCGCCAATCGTCTCTGGCACTATCACTTCGGCCGCGGGTTGGTGGGCACGCCGTCGGACTTCGGCTTTAATGGTGAAAAGCCCACCCATCCCGAACTGCTTGACTATCTGGCCCAGCGGCTGCTGCATTACAACTGGCGATTGAAGCCGCTGCACCGGGAGATCCTGCTTTCTGCGACCTACCAGCAAGCCAGCACACATCAGACGG
>VFQU01000498.1_pt1 | contig 34151 bp, 27 predicted proteins | sample 3512311 | NCBI WGS metagenome assembly VFQU01 (sample SAMN10412377, study PRJNA504923) | tailings metagenome | isolation source: Relicate 3 Philex TSF3 active mining site | place: Philippines: Tuba, Benguet | collected 2017-08-29
CTTCATCACCGAGCCCGTCAATTCGCTGATTCCGGTCGCCGTCGGCAGCTTCCAGAGCGAGCTGGGCTGCGCGGGCGACTGGCAGCCCGACTGCCTCGCCGCCTGGCTGCAGGATCCCGACGGTGACGGCTTCGCCACCTTCGAGGCGCGCCTGCCGGCTGGCCGCTACGAGGCCAAGGTGGCGATCAATGAAAGCTGGGCCGAGAACTATGGCGCCGGCGGTGCCCCAGGCGGCGCCAACATCGCCTTCGAGGTGGCCGAAGGCTGCGGGCTCACCTATTTCAGCTTCGACCGCGCCAGCAAGCTGCTCAGCATCTCCAGCAGCGCGGTCGCTCCGCGCGGCAACCTCGCCGAATCGCGCGCGCACTTCATCGATGCGCGCACCCTGGCCTGGAACGCCGGCAGCGATGAGGCCCGCTTCGCCCTGCACTACAGCGCCGAGGCCGGACTGCGCCTGACCGGCGCAGGCATCGAGGACGGAGCAGCGCTCGCGCTGGAAGTGATACCCGGCGGCCTGACCGCCGAACAGCGCGCGCGCTGGCCGCATCTCGCCAACTACCGCGCCCTGCGCCTGCCCGCGCTGCCGCGCGCCGAGCTGGCGCAAATCCTGCGCGGACAGATCGCGCTGGCCGCGCGCAGCGCCGATGACGCGCCGCTCGATGCCACCGGCGTCCAGATTCCCGGCGTGCTTGATGCGCTCTACAGCACGGATCGCCCGCTGGGCCCGGTGGTGGATGCGAACGGCGTCAGCCTGCATCTGTGGGCGCCGACCGCGCGTCGCGTCGAGATGCTGCGCTTCGCCAGCAGCGATCCGAGCGGCACGCCCACCCGGCATGCGATGAGCTTCGACGCCGCCAGCGGCGTCTGGAGCGTCAGCGGCCCGCGCGCGTGGAACCGCCAGTTCTATCTGTTCGAAGTCGAGGTCTATGCGCCGACGACCCGCCGCATCGAGACGAACCGCGTCACTGACCCCTACAGCCTGAGCCTTTCGGTCGACAGCGCGCTGTCGCAGATCGTCGATCTCGACGAGGCCGCGATGATGCCGCCGCTGTTCAAGCTCACGCCCAAGCCCGAGCTGCGCGCGCACGAAGACACCCTGCTCTACGAACTGCACGTGCGCGATTTCAGCTGGACGGACGAGGCCGTGCCCGCGGCCCAGCGCGGTACTTTCGCGGCCTTCGCGCACCCCGCCTCGACCGGCATGCGCCATCTGCGCGGGCTGGCCAAGGCCGGCTTCAGCCATGTGCATCTGCTACCGGCGTTTGATCAGGCCAACATCCCGGAGCGCCGTCAGGACCAGCGGTCCGTGCCCTTCGCCCAGCTCGAAGCGCTGCCGCCCGATTCCGAGCAGCAGCAGGCCCTGACCGGGGCGATCCGCGACGCCGATGGCTTCAACTGGGGCTACGACCCCTGGCACTACACCGTGCCTGAGGGCAGCTACTCGACGGACCCCGATGGCCCGGCGCGCATCCGCGAGTTCCGGCAGATGGTGCAGGCCCTGAACCTGTCTGGCCTGCGCGTGGTGATGGACGTGGTCTACAACCACACCAATGCCGCCGGCCAGAACGCGAAGTCGGTGCTGGACCGCGTGGTGCCCGGCTACTACCACCGCCTGAACAACGCCGGCTACGTCGAGCAGAGCAGCTGCTGCCCCAACACCGCCAGCGAGCACGCGATGATGGAGCGGCTGATGATCGACTCGGTGCTGACCTGGGCGCGCGCCTACCGCGTCGACGGCTTCCGCTTCGATCTGATGGCCCACCACAGCCGCGACAATCTGGTGAAGCTGCGGGCCGCGCTTGACCGGCTCACGCTGGCACGCGACGGCGTGGATGGCCGCAGCATCCTCCTCTACGGCGAGGGCTGGAACTTCGGCGAGGTCGCCAACAACGCGCGCTTCATCCAGGCCTCGCAGGCCAACCTCGCCGGTACCGGTATCGGCACCTTCAGCGACCGCTCGCGCGATGCGATCCGCGGCGGCAATCCCTTCGGCGACATCCGCGAGCAGGGCCTGATCTCCGGTCTGGCGCTCGCGCCCAACGGTTTCCAGGGCGGCGGTGCGGGCGAGTTCGCCCAGCTGCTGTATCTGAGTGATCTGGCGCGGATCGGTCTTGCCGGCGATCTGGCCGACTTCGAGTTCACCAATGCGCAGGGCCAGCGCGTGCGCGCCGACCAAGTCGACTACTTCGGACAGCGTGCGGGCTACACGGGCGACCCGGCCGAACACATCAAGTACATCGAAGCCCACGACAACGAAACCCTGTTCGACGTGCTGCAGCTGAAGCTTGCCAGCAACACCCCGCTGGACGAGCGCGTGCGGGTGCAGAACCTCGGCCACAGCCTGATGCTGCTGGGCCAGGGCATTCCCTTCTTCCACGCCGGGCAGGAGATCCTGCGCTCGAAATCAGGCGACCGCGACAGCTACAACAGCGGCGACTGGTTCAACGCGATCGACTGGACGCGCAACCGGCACGGCTGGAGTCGCGGCCTGCCGCCGGCGGAGAAGAACGAAGGCGTGTGGCCGCTGCTGCGTCCGCTGCTGGCGGATGTCAGCCGCCGCCCACAGCGCGCGCAGCTCGACGCCTCGCTGCAGCACGTCGCCGAGATGAGCCAGGTGCGCATGAGCTCGCGCCTGTTCCGCCTGCGCACCGGTCAGCAGGTCAAGCAGCATCTGCGCTTCCACAACACCGGGCCACAGCAGCTGCCAGGGCTGATCGCCTTCGAACTGGCCGACGAGGCCGGAGCGGTGGAGCGTCGCTGGAAGCGCATCCTCGGGCTGGTCAACGTGCGGCCGGAGACCGCGACGCTGCAGCTGCCCGAGCATGCGGCGCGGACGCTGCAGCTGCATCCGCAGCTGCGCCGCTCAGCCGATCCACGCACGCGCGCCAGCTCCGCCGCCGCCGGGCGCTTCGAGGTTGGCGCTCGCACCAGCGCGGTGTTTGTCGAGGCACGCTCAGCCGTCGAACAACTCGCGCTGCTGCGTGGCGATGTGACCGCCGCGCGCGACAGCGGCGCGATCCGCGCGCCGCGTGCGCAGGCGCTGCTGAGCTTGCTCGAGAGCACCGGGCAGCACCTGCAGGGCGGCCGCGCGACTTCGGCCCGCCTCACCCTGCTTGCCTTCAATGGCATCGTGATCGCAGCCAGCCTCGTCGGCGATATCGAGGCCGCCACCGCGCGTGCGCTGATCGAGCATGCTGGGGTGCTGATCGAGACGATCTGAGACCTGCGGTCGGTGGACCGGGGCGGATTGGAGGCCATGGTGGGTCAAGACTCACCCTATGGGCTCGTTGCGGTGCTTATGGAGCTCCATAGGGTGGGTCTTGACCCACCGCTGCCTCAGCCTTCGTTCCAGTACTTGCGCAATGTGGTCTCGATCAGCGCCGCATCGACGCGCTCGCCCTTGGCCACGCGTTCGGCCAGGGCGAAACTCGGCGCGAAGCGCGGTGCACCGTCGAGCGTGCCCTTCAGATGCAGGCCCTGCGGCCGCCACAGCGCGCTGTCGAACAGCGCGCGCACCTGCGCCCAATAGCCCTGAGTCTTCTGCCAGTACTCACGACCGGCGCTGAAGTCGTGATCGTCGATGCGACGGTAGGTGTTGAGGCCCTGCTCGCGCACCAGCGGACGGATGCCGCCCTCGCCGTCGACGATCAGCTTGGTGTTGATCTGCTCATGCGCCCAGCCGTTCGCGGTCAGCACATGGCGGTTGATCGCGCCCATCAGCTGGTAGTCCTCGCGCGTGGTGTACTCGCGGCGCGGCAACGGCCGCCAGCCGTAGTCGGACTCCCACACCGTTTCGCCGTCACTGTGGCGCCAGTGGCCCAAGCCGCCGTAGCGCGGCGCATCGTCGACTTCGTAGACCGTCTGCGACCACGCGCTGCGTGCGCGCTCGGCATCGACCGATTCCGGCACCCAGCGCTGGTCGCCGCGATAGCGCAGCACCTGGGCCGGCTGGTACTGCCAGTCCTGGCGCCAGTGCTTGATCACTTGGCGATCGTCCTCGTCGCCCATCACCAGGATGTGCTGCAGCGAGATGAAGTCGCCGCGATCCTCGATCACTTCGACCAGCTCGAACGCACCAGAGCGCTCGGCCTTGACGGGCACGTAGCCGGGTTCGAAAGCGACGGTCTCCCGAAACGTGAAGTTGACCCGGAACTCGCCGGCCATGGCGAGGATGGCGCGCCGATCGTTCTCGAAGCCGGCGTGGCGAACAGGTTCCGGCTTGGCCGCGCTGCTCGCGATGGCGGGTGCCGAGCGCGAGGCACGCGTCTCGATGCCTGCGCAGCCGCTGAGCATCAGGGCCGTGAAAACACACAGCAGTGGGCTCGACGCGCGTCGGAAGAAGTGACTGCAAGGATTCATCGATGACTCCCGGTCGGTGCGCGCGGCGAGCGCGCGATGGAGGAAAGCGAAGACCTTGCGCCCGAACCCACCTCGTCGATCAAGACGTCGGTGCGGACGCTGTCTCCGCAGGAAGGCAAGTCGATCCGCAGGCTCAAGGCCTGTGGAGAGCGCAGACCTCGTCATGCGCTCAGCGCTGACAGGGCCCGCAGCGGCAGCGCGCGCTCCAGACCTCGGCGCTGCGCTCGCCGCAGGGCGACATCGCCGCCCAAGGCTCGAAGCGCAGACGCCCGTTCCAGCGCAGGAAGCGACCCACGCGCGCGCGCCACAGCAGCCGCGCCAGCCACGGCGGTCGGCACAGGGGTTCCGGGGCCTCGGCACGCAGGGGCAGCCGCTGGGTGAGCCGCTCCCAGGCGAGGAAGTCGCTGTCCGGCAGCAGGCACAGCTGCAGCGCGGCCTGCCCCTCCAGGTCGAACAAACGCAGGGCTTCGCGCGGGCCATCGGAGTCGACCTCACTGATCGCCTGCGCGCGACTCCAGGCCAGCAGCGGCAGCGCGTCCTCGCGTCGATGCAGACAGACCACCGGACCGAGAGCGATCAGGCTGGACTCCCAGTCGGCCAATCGCAGCGCGGCCGCGTTCAGCGCGTCGGCTTCGAACGCGCTGGCCTCTGCGTTATCGGATGCGTCGAACATGTTCGGTCTCCGTGCGCCCGCGGGCGCGCAATGCAAGTTCGCTAGAAGCTCAGCTCGATCTGTGCGCTGAGGTAACGACCCGGCGCGGTGTAGCGATCGAGCACCGTGCTGCTGGCCGCGATCTGCGGTACCGCCGCCCAGTCCCAGTAGCGGCTATCGGCCAGATTGAAGACGCCGAGGTTCAGGCGCGCATGCCCGGCGAACTCCAGTTCGTAGAGCAGATCGAACACCCCGTAGCCGGGCGCAGCGAAGGCGGGCGTTGCGCCGCCCGTCGCGGCGACGGTGCCCGCTTCCCGCTTGCGATCCGCGCCGCGCAGCGCCAGCTCAACCGAGCTGCGCGCACCGCTCCAGCGCAAGCCCAGCACGCCGCTCAGCGGGTCCACCGAGCTGAGCGGCCGATCCGCCGTGGTGTCTCGGCCTTTGGCGTGCGCCGCGGCAAAGCGCAGCTCGACGTTCTCAAGCGCGGGCCAGAGGCTGCCCAGGGCCCAGCCGCCCTTCAGCTCGAGGCCGTGGATGCGCGCGCGCGAAACGTTCCGCGACTGGAACACCAGCAGGCCAGTCGCGGGATCGACGCCCACGCTGCGCAAGGATTCGATGAAGTCGCGGTAGCGGTTGGCGTAGCCCGACAGGGTCCACCAGAAGTCGGCATCGTGCCGGCGCAGGCCCAGTTCGATGCCGTCCGAGGCCTCGGGCTTCAGGTCCGGATTCGGGATCGCCGTGTAGCCGAACTGCAGATTGGTGAAGCCGAGATTGACGTCGTTGTAGGGCGGCGAACGGAAGCCCCGCGCATAGCCGGCGAAGGCGCTGTAGCGCTCGCCCAGGCGACGCACCGCGCCGAACTTCGGCGACACCGAGGTCTCGCGCACGTCCGCCAGCGCCACACCCGGATTGTCGGCCGCGAAGATCGGATCGCGCTCGGGGTCGAGCGCGTAGTGGTCGATGCGCAGTCCAGGGATGAAACGCCAGGCCGCGTCCGCCGTTTCGATCTCGTCCTGCAGGTAGAGCCCCGCCGCGGTGGTGCGACTGACCGGAAAGTCGCGCACCGGATACACATCAGGCGAGATCGTGGTACTGACCGCACCGGTGAGCCGGTTGATGCTGCGGCCATCGCGCTTCTGCCGAATGTCGCTCAGGCTGAGGTCCAGACCCCAGGTGAGGCGATGCTGTGCGCTCCCGAGGGTGAAGGCCTTGTGGGCGGTGAACTCAGCGCCGTACACGCGCTGATCGAAGTTGAACTCGCGCTCGCGGCGGGTCGGGTTGATAGGTCCGGCTGCAGTGAGGCTGACGCGCTCCTCGAAAGTGCGCTGGGTGGTCTCGCTGTCCTGGCGATACACATGCCAGTGGCGGCTGTCGGCCACGGCGCTGTTCAGGCCGCTCCAGGCGTGGCGCAAGCTGAGACGCGCGCGGGTCTGGCGATCATCGCCCTGCAGGTCGAGCACGCGCACCGGCAGGCCCGGGCCCGATGTGGTGGTACGTGCGCTGCGCACGTCGGTGAGGGCGCGCGCCTCGTTGCCCTCGACCGTCAGCGTCCAGCGCTGGTCGGCGTCTGGGGCGAAACCGAGCTTGGCGAGCAGGCTGCTCTGCGCGGTGTCCTGCGGATTGGAGCGGGTGCGCGCGGCGCCATCGCTGCGGTCTTCGCCCTGATTGCGCGGCTCGCGACCCTCGCGACGATTCAGCACAGCGAGGCCCGACCAGCGTTCTCCCACAAAGGCCGCGGAGCTGCCGCCGAAGACACCGAAGTCCTCGCCCGAGGTGCCCATGCGCAGTGCGATGCCGCGATCTTCGCCCTCGCGCACCAAGTCTTCGGCGTCGACGGTCTGCAGCGCGACGACGCCGCCCAACGCATCCGAGCCATACAGCGAGGAGCCGGGGCCGCGCACGATCTCGATGGCCTTCAGCGTGGCCGGATCGATGCTGATCCGCCCGGCGCTGGAGAAGCTCCCGATAGCGAAGGCATCGGACACGGCAATGCCATCGGTCTCGATCAGCACGCGGTTGCCTTCGAGGCCGCGAATGCGGACATCGCCGAGGCCGAAACGACCGAAGCTCGATCGCACCGACACGCCGGGCTCGTAGCGCACGGCGTCGCGCAGGTTCATCGCCAGCTCGCGCTGCAGCTGGGCGCGATCGATCGCGCTGATCACGCTGGGCAGGCTGGCCACTGCGGCCTCGGTCAGGGTCGCGGAGACGACCACGCGATCCAGACGATCGAAGGAGGCGTCATCGGCCTCCAGGGTCGCGCCGGGCGCTGCCTCTGAGGGCAGAGGGCGGGTGAGTGAGAGCAGCGCAAGCGCCACCGCGCGGCTCAGCGCGGAAGCAGGGAGCGAAAGCGAACGCGGGGTGGACATCCGGACTCCGAAAGTTCAACGGTCGGAGCTGGCTTACGCGTGTCGCGCTGGCTGGCGTACTGGGGGGTGTATTGAGGTGCGCTGATGAGCGTGCGGATGACGGGCGGGCGCGCCGCGCCTCACGGCGCGGGCGCTCTCGACCCGCCTTACTTGGTAAGAATCAACTTGTCGTTCTGGGTCAGTCGCAGGCGGTACTCGTGCTCGCCGTGGCGAATCACCAGCTCGCGGCGTCCACGCAGCAGCGCGTGGCTGTCGATCACGTCGCGCTGGACGGCGTGCAGGGTGCTTCGAAACGGCAGGGCCGCAGCGCTGGCATCGATCTCGTGGCTGGCGTGGACATCGGAAACAGCGGGGTTCAAGGTCATCGCAGATCTCCCGGTGCGGCGTGAAGGGTGCCGTGCTGCGGATGATAATGATTCGCGTTTGCCAGTCAAGCGCCGCGCCTACCGCTCGATACGGCGGACCTTCGCACGCAGTGCGCCTTGCGCAGGCACCCGCGCCGCTCCGGACTCACACGGCCGCTGCGCCGCGTCGCCTTCGCTGGGCTCGGCCGAACCGATCAAGCACGTGCGTGCTCGTTCCTCGTGCGTGCCCTCCGTCGCGCGCGACAACGCTGAGTTCTGAACCCTTGCCCCAAGTCCACACGCAGGAACAGCTGCGCATCGGCGCCCTGTGGCGCCTTCCCGCCGCTCGCGCCAGCCGCTACCATCTCGACCCCATCCATCGCGATAGAGCGATACATGTCCACCCTGCCCTCGCTGTCCTTCGAGTTCTTCCCGCCCAAGACCGACGAGCAGCGCAGCCAGCTCGACCGCAGCGTGGACAAGCTCAAGGCCTACGCCCCTCGATTCGTCTCGGTGACCTTTGGCGCCGGCGGTTCGACGCTCTCCTACACTGCCGACACCGTGCACCGCCTGCAGGCCGAACATGGGCTCGATGCCGCCCCGCATCTGTCCTGCATGGGCGGCACCCGCGAGGAGATCCGCGAGCTGCTGCAGCGCTATCGCGCGATCGGCTGCCGCCGAATCGTCGCTCTGCGCGGAGACCTGCCCTCGGGCATGGCCCGGCCCGGCGACTTCCGCTACGCCAGCGAGCTGGTCGAGTTCATCCGCGCTGAGACGGGCGAGCACTTCCACATCGAAGTCGCGGCCTATCCGGAGGTGCATCCGCAGGCCGACGACGCGCTCGCCGATCTCAGACATTTCTGCACCAAGGTACGCGCCGGTGCGAACTCGGCGATCACCCAGTACTTCTACAACGCGGATGCCTACTTCGCCTTCGTCGATGCGGTGCGCCGCGAGGGCATCGAGATTCCGATCGTGCCCGGCATCATGCCGATCTCGAACTACAGCCAGCTGAGGCGCTTCTCGGAGATGTGTGGCGCCGAGATCCCGCGCTGGATGGCCAAGCGCATGCAGGCCTATGGCGACGACGCCGCGGCGGTGCGCGAGTTCGGCGCCGACGCCGTGGCCCAGCTGTGCCGGCGCCTGATCGACGGCGGCGCCCCGGAGCTGCACTTCTACTCCCTGAACCTCTCGAAGCCGACGCAGGCGGTGCTCGAACGCCTCGGCTGACGCGCGCTCTGGGGCCTTGGATTGGCTAGCGCATCAGCGCGGTGCGGACGTGCGCGGCAAGCAGGCGCGTGCGACCGCCCGCATACCGCGCTCAGCCGCGCTGCCGCACGGCCGCGAACAGGCTGATGCCCGCTGCCACCGACACGTTCAGGCTCTCCATGCCCGAGGCCATCGGAATCTTTGCGAGGTAGTCGCAGTGCTCTCGGGTCAGCCGCCGTAGCCCATCGCCCTCGCCGCCCATGGCGATCGCCATTGGCCCCTTGAGATCGACGCTGTACAGGCTGGACTCGGCCTCGCCGGCCAGGCCTACGATCCAGATGCCGGCTTCCTGCAGGTCCTTCATGCAGCGCGCGAGGTTGGTGACGCGCACCAGCGGCACGCGTTCGGCACCACCGGCGGCGACCTTGCGCGCCGTCGGCGTCAGCGTGGCGGCGCGGTCCTTGGGCACGATAACGGCAGTTGCTCCAGCGGCCGCGGCGGAGCGCAGGCAGGCGCCGAGGTTGTGCGGATCCTGCACGCCGTCGAGGATCAGCAGCAGGGGCTTGGCCGCCGCTTCGATCAGGCCTTCGAGGTCGCGCTCGTCATAGCTCCGGCTCGACTGCACGCGGGCGATCACGCCCTGGTGGCGCGCACCCGCGGCCTGCCGCTCGATCTGGTCGAGCGGCACGAAGCGCAGGGCAATGCCCGCCGACTTGGCGGCGCTGCCGATCTCGGCAAGCCGCGGATTCTTGGCCTTGCCGTCGATCAGCACCTCGGCGAGGTCCTGCCCCGCCTCCAGCGCGGCGGCGACGGCATTGATGCCGGCGATCCAGTCGCTCATCGGCTGACTCCCACCTTCTTCGACTTCTTGCCGCCCTCGACCAGGCGGAAGTCGATCTTGCGGTCCTCGATCGAGGCGCGCAGCACCAGCACCCGCACCTTGTCGCCGAGCTGGTGGACGCGGCCCTGGCGCTCGCCGCGCAGAAGGCGCTGCGCCGGATCGAAGTGGTAATAGTCGTTGGGCAGCTGGGTGACGTGCACGAGGCCGCTGATCTTCGACTCGTCCAGCTCGACGAACAGGCCGAAGCTGGTGACGCCGGCGATGGTGCCGTCGAACTCGGCGCCGACGTGGCGCTCCATGAAGGCACAGCGGTAGCGCTCGTCGACCTCGCGCTCGGCTTCCTCGGCACGGCGGCTGCGCTCGCTGCACTGCAGACTGAGCGCGGCCATGTCGTGGGCCGCATACAGATAGCTGGTCGCGCGCCCACCGGTCAGCGCGTGCTTGATCGCACGGTGCACCAGCAGGTCCGGGTAGCGCCGGATCGGGCTGGTGAAGTGGGCGTAGGCCTCCAGCGCCAGGCCGAAATGGCCGATGTTCTCGGGCTGGTAGACGGCCAGCGCCTGCGAGCGCAGCAGCACGGTTTCCAGCAGCTCGCAGTCCTCGCGCTTGCGGATCTTGCGCAGCAGCGCGGTGTAGTCGGCAGGGGTCACCTTCGACCACTCCGGCAGCTTCAGGCCGAAGCCCTTCAGGAACTCCAGCAGCTCGCCGTACTTCGATTCGGGCGGGCGGTCGTGTACGCGATACGGCGCCGGGATCTTCTTCTTCAGGAGATACAGCGCGGCCTGCACGTTGGCCGCGATCATGCATTCCTCGATCAGCTTGTGGGCATCGTTGCGCGGCTGCGGCGCGGCCTGGATGACCTCGCCGGCCGGACCGAGCCGGAACTCCACTTCGGTGCTTTCGAATTCGATCGCGCCGCGGCGCTGCCGCTGCGCGGCCAGCACGTGGTACAGCGCGTACAGGTTCTCGACGTGCGGCAGCACGGCGCCCAGCTGCGCGCGCGCGCCTTGGTCCTGCTCGCCGACCGCGGCCCAGACCTGGGTGTAGGAGAGGCGCGCATGCGAGCGCATCACCGCCTCGTAGAAGCTCGACTTGGTGACCTCGCCGTCGGCATCGATGCGCATGTCGCAGACAAAGCACATGCGGTCGACCTTCGGATTCAGCGAGCAGATCCCGTTCGACAGGGTCTCCGGCAGCATCGGCACCACGTAGCCGGGGAAGTAGACCGAGGTCGCGCGCTTCTGCGCCTCGTCGTCCAGCGGCGTGCCCGGACGCACGTAGTAGGACACGTCGGCGATGGCGACGATCAGGCGGTAGCCGTTGCGGGTGGTTTCGCAGTAGACGGCATCGTCGAAGTCACGCGCGGTCTCGCCGTCGATGGTGACCAGCGGCAGATCACGCAGATCGACGCGTTCGCCGATCTCGTGAGCGCCGACCTCAAGGCTGACGCCGGCCGCCTGCTCCAACACGTCCTGCGGCCACACGTTGGGGATGTCATGGCCGTGGATGGCCATCTCCACGGCCAGCGAAGCGGTGAGAGCCTCACCCAGGGTGGTGAGGATGCGGCCGATCGGCAGGCGGTGCGAGGACGGCGGCTGGGTGATCTCGCAGACGACGATCTGGCCGCTGCGCGCCTCGCCGCGGGCGTTGGGCGGGATCAGGATCTCCTGGTGGATGCGGCGATCGTCCGGCACCACGCTGGCGATGCCGTCGGTCTCCTGGAAACGTCCCACCACGCGCTGGGTGCGGCGCTCGAGCACCTCGACGATCGCGCCCTCGGGGCGACCGCGGCGATCGAGGCCGGTGATGCTGACCAGCACGCGATCGCCGTGCAGCACCTGGCGCATCTGCGCCGGCGGCAGAAACACGTCATCGCCACCGGCATCGCGGCGCAGGAAACCGAAGCCATCGGCATTGGCGAGAACCACGCCGGCGATCAGGTCGAGCTTCTTGGCCGGCGCGTAGCCGCCGCGGCGATTCACCAGCAGCTGGCCGTCGCGCAGCATGGCGCGCAAGCGATTGCCCAACGCCTCGAAGCGTTCGGGCGCGGTCAACTGCAGGTCGGCCGCGAGATCCTCGGCGGTGACCGGCTCACCCTTGGCCTCCAGATGCTGGAGGATGGCCTCGCGGCTGGCGATCGGGTTCTCGTACTTGCTGGCCTCGCGCTCGGCATAGGGGTCGGCCACCGTCGGCTTGGGCAGGCGACCGCGCGGGCGCGGCAGGACATCGTCAGGCGAGGCCGTGCGCGAAGGCGGTGGCGGCAGTGGCGCCGGGGGAAGATCAGGCAGCCAGGGCGCCGGCTTGGAGGACCTGCCGCGCGGCTTGGAAGAGGAAGCGGACGTGCCGCCGGCGGACTTGTTGCCGGCGCCGCGACGCGGTCCGGTCTTGCTTGGGCGTTTGCTCATCCGTGCATGGTACACCCCGCCCCAAAAATTCCTCGCGCCCCCGTTGACAGTCGGAAATCCGATCCGTAAAGTGCGCGGCTCTTCGGTGCTGCAACGCAACTGGCTCACCGCGGACCACCTGCCCAGGTGGCGGAATTGGTAGACGCACTAGTTTCAGGTACTAGCGGGGCAACCCGTGGAGGTTCGAGTCCTCTCCTGGGCACCAGATCAAAAGCAGAAGGCCCGCTCGCAAGAGTGGGCCTTCTGCTTTTCGGGTCATCGGAAACGAGACAGCGCAAGCGGCTTCGACCGGCGTGCAGTTCCGCCGCAGCGATTGCGACAGCGAGATTCGGCTCGGCAGCTTGGAAGCCCGAGCCTCGCCCTGCCCCTCATGCGCGGCCTCGCGCCAACTTCGTCCAGCGGAGCGATAAGCACGGCGAGAGCCTCAGGCTCCGGCGCCCTGCGAATCCCGAATCTCGAATCGCGCCGCCTCCGCCGCGCGGGCGGAGGCGGCAGATGCCTCAGTGCTGCACGCCGCCTTCGCCGTGGACGTGACCGTGATCGATCTCCTCCGCGGTCGCTTCGCGCACTTCGACGATCTCGATGTCGAAGCTCAGCTGCTTGCCGGCCATCGGGTGGTTGAGGTCGATGTCGACCACGCTCATGCCGACCTTCTTGATGGTGATCGGGCGCGGGCCCTGCTGGGTCTGCATCACCACCGTCTGGCCCACGGCCAGCGGCATGTTCTTGAAGTGCTTCTTCGGCACGCGCTGGGTCAACTCGGGGCGGTAGGGGCCGTAGCCTTCCTCCGGGCTGACTTCGGCCTGCACCTTGTCGCCGGGCTCGCGGCCCTCGAGCGCCTTCTCGACGCCGGGGATCAGGCCACCCTTGCCGAACAGCACGGCCAGCGGCTCGCCGACGCTACGCGAGCTCTCGACTTCGCGGCCGCCTTCGGACACGGTGTAATGGAAACGGACGACGCGGTTTTCTTCGACTTTCATGCTGGGGTCTTCGCTGGTGAACGGATTGGACGAAACGCGCAAGGATAGCCGCCACCCGAGCCTGCGTCACGGCGCGCCGCGGCTGCTGCTCGGGCTGGGCCTGCTGGCGCTGGCGGCCTGCGGCTCGGCGCCGAAGCGGCCGCAGGAGGCGTCGAGCCCCTCGCCGCGAGCCGATCACGGTCGCGCGGGCGTGATCGGCCATGCCGCCCAGGACGTGCTGTTCCTCGCCATCTCCCTGGTCGGCACGCCTTACCGCTTCGGCGGCAACACGCCCGAGGGCGGCTTCGATTGCAGCGGACTGATCGGCTACGTGTTCCGCGAGGCCGCGGCGCTCAGCCTGCCGCGCACCACCCGCGAGCTGCAGGACATGCGCGGCCGCGAGGTGCGGCGCACCGACCTCGCCTCGGGCGACCTTGTCTTCTTCGGCGCCCGCGGCCGGGTCAACCATGCCGGCATCTATGTGGGCGAGGGCCGCTTCGTGCACGCCCCCAGCAGCGGCGGCACGGTGCGGCTGGACGCGCTGGACGGCCACTACTGGCGCGACCACTACCTCGGCGCCAAGCGCGTTCTGTGAACGCCAGCGGTGGCGTGGCGCCTGGTTGACACGATTTGAAGTGACCGCGGGCGGCCGGTGCTGTAGTCTCCGCCCTGCCCCGAGGTGCCGTGCGCTCTCCCCAGGGCCTCAAGTTCTCCGTCTGGCCCTGCGCCCTGCGGATGAACCGCCGGGTCCAGCCGCCGCCCTTTCCCATTCTCGGAGCTGTCCTCGACGCGGTGTTCGCGTCGACGGTCGCAGGCGAATCCTCGCCAGTCGATGTATCCCTTGAGCGCGGTTGCAGGGAGCGCTCGGGACCCCTGATGGAACTCCCAATGTCTTTTGAAACCCTCGGGCTTTCGAGCCCGCTGCTGCGCGCTTTGTCCGATCTCGGCTACACGCAGCCCACCGAAATCCAGCAGCAGGCCATCCCGCTCGTGCTGGAAGGCCGCGATGTGCTGGCCGGCGCGCAGACCGGCACCGGCAAGACCGCAGCCTTCGCGCTGCCGCTGCTGCAGCGCCTGGCCGGCGGCCAGCCGGCGCAGGGCAAGCGCCCGCGCGCGCTGGTGCTGACCCCGACCCGCGAACTCGCAGCCCAGGTGCAGGAGAGCATCCGCGACTACGGCAGGCAGCTGCGCATCCGCTCGACCACCGTGTTCGGCGGCGTCGGCATGAGCCCGCAGATCGACGCCCTGCGCCGCGGCGTCGACATCCTGGTGGCCACGCCCGGCCGCCTGATCGACCACATGGGCCAGGGCACGATCGACCTCTCGCACATCGAAGTGCTGGTGCTGGATGAAGCCGACCGCATGCTCGACATGGGCTTCCTGCCGGCGATCAAGCGCATCGTCAGCCGCGTGCCGCACACCCGCCAGACCCTGCTGTTCTCGGCCACCTTCGCCGACCCGATCCGCGAGCTGGCCCAGCAGTTCCTGAAGAACCCGGCGGAAGTGCAGGTCACCCCGCGCAACAGCACGGTGGCGATGATCGAGCACGTGGTCTACCCGGTCGACACCGCCAAGAAGCGCGACCTGCTGCTGCATGTGCTGAGCCAGGACAGCCGCCGGCAGACGCTCGTTTTCAGCCGCACCAAGCACGGCGCCGACCGGCTGGTCCGCCAGCTCGAAGCCGCCGGCCTGCGCGCTGCCGCGATCCACGGCAACAAGAGCCAGGGTGCGCGCACCAAGGCGCTGGGCGACTTCAAGTCGGGCCGCATCAGCACGCTGGTGGCCACCGACATCGCCGCCCGCGGCATCGATATCGACCAGCTGCCCGCGGTGATCAACTTCGACCTGCCGATGGTGGCCGAGGACTACGTGCACCGCATCGGCCGCACCGGCCGCAACGGCAGCACGGGCCACGCGATCTCGCTGGTCTGCCACGAGGAAGTCGGCCAGCTGCGCGACATCCACAAGCTGATCGGCCGCGAGATCCCGCAGGAAGTGGTGCTGGGCTTCGAGCCGACCCAGCCCCTGCAGGTGAACCGTCCGGCCCCGCGTCCGAGCGGCGCACCCAAGCCGCAGGCGCGCCGCGGTGGCGGCGGTCGTCGCGGCAGCGGCGGCGGTCGTCCGGGCGGCCAGGGCACGGGCGGCGGCAACGCCACGCCGAAGCCGCAGGGCCAGCACGCCAACCCGCCGCGTCGCGCCCAGGGCGGCGAGCGCAGCCGCTGAACACGAGCGAGCGAGCGCGGATCCCGCGCCGGCATCGCTGAAGCATCGACAGGCCCGCCATGCGCGGGCCTGTCGCGTTGTGGGCCTGTGTCATCTCCCGCACCACGAGCCGAGCGGTTCAGCGCAGGGAAACATGCGGGCAGGCCAGTCACGCTACGCTCGGCACATGCGCAAAGCCGTGGGCTTGATGCTTGCGAGGCCCGCTCCGCGAATCCCGAATCCCTAATCCCGACTCAACCATGCCACGCTTCCTACTCGCCCTGCTGCCGAACTTTCTGCGCCGTCACCTGCAGCGCCTGCGCTTTCCTCAGCTGGCGCTGGCGACCGGCCTGCTGTTCCTGGTGACGCTGTTCGTGCCGGACCCCCTGCCCTTCGTCGACGAACTGCTGCTGTTCGCCGGCGGCCTGCTGCTGGCCAGCTGGCGGCAGCGTCGGCAGCCCGAGCCGCCGTCCTACGATGCTGCCGGCCGGCGCACGCCGATCGAGGGCGAGTCGCGCCGCGTCGAGCGGCCCTGAGCGTCGCCGCCCCCATGCTGCTGATCGACAGCCACTGCCATCTCGATGCCCCCGAGTTCGACGCCGACCGCGACGCGGTGCTGGCGCAGGCGCGCATGGCGGGCGTGGTGGCGCAGGTGATTCCTGCGGTGACTGCCGCCAGCTGGCCGGGCCTGCGCGAACTCTGCGCGCGCGAGACTGATCTGTTTCCCGCCTACGGCCTGCACCCCATGTTCCTGGCCGAGCATCGGCGCGAGCATCTGGACGCGCTGCAGGACTGGGTGCGGCGCGAGCGACCGGTGGCCGTGGGCGAGTTCGGCCTCGATTTCTTCGTCGAATCGCTGGACCCGGCCGAGCAGCAGCACTACTTCGAGGCGCAGCTGGCCATCGCGGCCGAGGCCGGCCTGCCGGTGATCCTGCATGCGCGGCGCGCCGTCGAAGCCACCCTGATCGCGCTGAAGCGCCATCGCGGCCGCCTGCGCGGGGTGGTGCACAGCTACGCCGGCAGCGCCGAGCAGGCGCGCCAGCTGTTCGACCTCGGCTTCCTGCTCGGCATCGGCGGCCCGGTGACCTACCCGCGCGCGCAGCGCCTGCGCGAGCTCGTCGCAACGATGCCGATCGAGTTCCTGCTGCTCGAATCCGACGCGCCGGACCAGCCGCTGATGCCCTACCGCGGGCAGCGCAACCTGCCCTCGCGCGTGGCCGAGGTCGCCGCCTGCGTGGCCGCGCTGCGGGGCGATTCGGTGCAGGCCATCGCGGCCTGCACGACAGCCAATGCGCACGCCCTGTTCGGGCTTGCCGCGGCGCGCTGATCGCGGCCGCAGCGGTTCGCGGCTCAGCGCAGCAGCTTCTCCAGCAGCTTGCCGACCGCCGCGAAGGCGAAGCTGGCGGTGACGTGGGTCGCCGCGCCCAGCCCACCGCCGCCGCAGTCGAGCCCGAGGCTGTCGCCACCCTCGGGGCGCAGGCCGCAGACGCTGCCGTCGGCCTGCGGGTAGCGCACGTTCTCGCGCGAGAACACCGCCGACACACCGAAATAGCGGTCGCGGTTCTTCGGGAAGTTGAACTCGCCACGCAGCTTCTTGCGCACCAGAGCCAGCATCGCGTCGTGCTCGGTACGCGAGAGGTCGCGCACTTCGATCAGTGTCGGATCGGCGCGCCCGCCGGCGGAGCCGCTGACCACGATCGGAATCTTGCGGCGTCGGCAGAACGCGATCATCTCGACCTTGACCCGGAAGGCGTCGCAGGCGTCCAGCACGGCGTCGTAGCCCCTCAGCAGCAGGGGATCGAGCGTCGACGGGGTGAGGAACTGGGCGATCGCGTCGATCTGGATCCCGGGGTTGATGCGCTTCATGCGCTCGCCCAGCACCTCGACCTTGAGCTTGCCGAACTCGCCGTCCAGCGCATGCAGCTGGCGGTTGACGTTGCTGACGCAGATGTCGTCGGCGTCGATCAGGGTGAGCCGCCCCACTCCGCTGCGCGCCAGCGCCTCGGCGGCCCAGGAGCCGACACCGCCGACGCCGACGATGCAGACGTGCGCCCGCGACAGACGTTCGACGCTGCCGACGCCGTAGAGGCGGTCGATGCCGGCGAAGCGGCTGCGGAGGGTCGGTTCGGTCATGGCGGCGTGCGTCGGGCGGGGCGCGGATTCTAGCGCTGCCGGCCTGCGCGGACGACGCCGGCTGCACGGGGCGATGCAGCCGCTGGGCTATGCTGCCGGCCCCGCTGAACACACTCCGGCTGCCCTGCATGAAGATCCTGCTGTCGCTGATCGTCGGCCTGCTGGCCGGCGCCCTGCTCACCGCCACCTTCCTCAACCTCGGCAGCATCAAGAAGGGCGCGCGTCCGCATGCCGCCGCGATGGTGACCTTGAAGTACCAGCTGGGCGAGGCGCGCGGGGCCATCGAGGGCGGCTGCAGCGGCGCCGACGGCACGCGCCAGCTGCAGGTGATGCGCGGCCTCGCCGATGACGTCGAGCCGCTGTTCCGCGAACAGGGCTTCGAGCCCGAGCTGTTCGGCCGCCACGCTCAGCAGATGCGCGATCGCCTGGATGCTGCGCTGGCCCTGCCCGCCGTCGCGAGCTGCGCCCAGCGCAAGGAGGCGCTGACGGCGGTGCACAACAGCTGCGACAGCTGCCATCGCGACTTCGGCCGGGGCTGATCCGCTTCACGCACATTGGACCGCGCCGCACCGCGGCTGAACGCGCGGCTGTCGAGCTAGGGGCGGTTCAGGCGCGGCGGTTCAGGTTCATGGCCCGGGCTTCCGGCTCCGCGATACCGGCCCGATTCCGCTCACTGCGACGAGGTTCCCCATGCGCATCCGACTGCTGATCACCGCCGCCCTCGCCCTGCTGCTCTCCGCCTGCGTCAGCACCGCCCCACGCAGCTACGGGCCCAGCGACGGCTATGCACGCTGCTACGACTGCGGCCAGGTCGAACGCATCGATCGCGTCTACGGCCAGCGCGAATCCACCGGCGCTGGCGCGGTGCTGGGCGGCATCATCGGCGGCGTGCTCGGCAACCAGGTCGGCGGCGGCTCGGGCCGCACGGCGGCCACCGTGGCCGGTGCGATCGCCGGCGGCGTGGCCGGCAACGCTCTGGAAAAGGATTCGCGCTCGGCGCCGCGCTACGAGCTCTACGTGCTGATGGACGACGGCCGCCGCATCATCGTCACCCAGCCCGAATTGAACGGGATCCGCGAAGGCAGCTACGTGCGCGTCAGCGGCAACCGCGCGCGGCTGCAGTAGTCGGACCGCGGGTTCCGCCCTGGTCTCCGCGCCCCGCCGCGCGGCCGCGCGGCGGGGTTTGCTTTTACAGGTCCCACCGCTACAGTGCGGCGCTGCCGGTGCTGCGCTTTCCGCCGCCGGCCATCCATTCTCCGGGGACGATGTGCGGTGTCGATGAGCTTGCTGTGGCCGGCATGCGGCCTATCCATCCAGCGCTGGCCCCAGTCAGCATGACTGCGCCCCGTCTGCTCGACACCCGCATCGAGATCGAGACCCCCGAGGGAATCCGCCTTCACCTGCTGCCCGCCGGCATGGCGCCGCGGGCGATCGCCTGGGTGCTCGATCTGCTGCTGCGACTCGTGGTGCTGTGGCTGCTTGGCATGGCCCTGCTGCTCATGGGACGCGTCGGCAGCGGCCTGCACATGATCGCGATGTTCGCCCTGATGTGGCTGTACCCGGTGCTTTTCGAACTGTTCTGGCGCGGCCAGACCCCGGGCAAGAAGCTGCTGGGCCTGCGCGTGGTGCACGCCGACGGCACGCCGGTCGGCTGGGCCGCGTCAGCGACCCGCAACCTGCTGCGCACCTTCGACATGCTGCCCTTCGGCTACGCGGTGGGCGTCGTGACCAGCCTGCTCGACGGCCGCAGCCGCCGGCTCGGCGACATGGCGGCGGGCACGCTGGTGGTGCACGTGCCGGCACCGCCAAGGACGCACGCCGCGATACCGGCGCCTGCGGTCGATCCGCCGCCGCTGCAGCGCCCTGAGCGCGAGGCCCTGATCGAGTTCGGCGAGCGCCACGCCCAGCTCAGTCCGGAACGCCAGCTCGAGCTGGCCGGCCTGCTGCAGCCGCTCAGCGGCCAGAGCGGCGCAGCCGGCCTGCAGCAGGTGCTGGGCATGGCCGCGGCGCTGACCGGCCAGCGTGGGGGCGCACGATGAAACAAGCGCAGTTCGAGGCGCGACACGCCTCGGAGTGGCAGCGGCTGGAGACCTGGCTCGATGCCAACGCGCGGCCGCGCGGGGCGGTTCCCGCCACGCCGCCACCGCTGCCGGATGCCCTGCCCATCGAGGCCCTGGGCGATCTGGAGTTTCCCGCGGCCTACCGGAGACTCTGCCAGCAGCTGGCCCTGGCGGAACGCCGCGGCTACGGCCAGGCGCTGATCGAGCGTCTTCGCCATCTCGCGGAGCGCGGACACCTGGCGCTGTACCGCCCGCCGCGCGCGCGCTTCGGGCGCATCTTCGATTTCTTCGCCCGCGAGTTTCCGCAGCGCGTGCGCGCCTGGCGCGGGGTGATGCTGGCGGCCGGCCTGCTCTACTTCGGGCCGTTCCTGGTCTGCCTCGTGCTGCTGCAGTACCGTCCGGAGTTGGCCACGCTGATCATGGGCCATGAGCAGCTCAGCGAAATGGAGGCGATGTACGATCCTGCCGCCAAGCACACGCGGCTGGGGCGCGACAGCGGCTCGGACCTGCAGATGTTCGGCTTCTACATCCTCAATAACGTCAGCATCGGCTTCCGCACCTTTGCCATGGGCCTGATCGCCGGCATCGGTGCCGCCTTCGCCCTGGTCTTCAACGGCGTCTTCCACGGCAGCGCAGCCGGGCACCTCACCGCGATCGGCTACGGCGATCCGTTCTGGCGCTTCGTGTCAGGCCATTCCGCGCCCGAGCTGCTGGGCATCGTGCTGTCGGGAGGCGCGGGCCTGAAACTCGGTCTGAGCCTGCTGATGCCCGGTCAGCGCACCCGCCTGCGCGCCTTCAAGGAGACCGGCATCGACGGCGCCAGGATCATTCTTGGCGTGTTCGCCATGCTGGTGCTGGCCGCCTTCATCGAAGCCTTCTGGTCGTCGATCGGCTCGATTCCCGCACTGGTGAAATACACCGTGGGTATCAGCCTGTGGGTGCTCTTCCTCGCCTGGCTGCTGCTGGCCGGGCGCGGCCGCGAGGGCCTGTATGCGGATTGAGGATCTCTCCGTCGTGCTGCGCCCGCGCTCGGCCTGGGAGGCGGTCGAGCTGGGCTTTGCGCTCACCCGCAGGCATGCCCGGGTGATCTGGCTGAGCTGGCTGGCCACCACCCTGCCCGTGTTCGCCGCGCTCAACGCGGCGGCCTTGTGGTTGGACCTGATGTGGCTGCCGCCGCTGCTGCTGTGGTGGCTGAAACCGGCCTTCGAGCGCGCGCCGCTGTACGTGCTCTCGCGCGGCGTGTTCGGCGCCGCGCCGGGCGTCCGCGAGACCCTCAGTGGACAGTTCCACTTCGCCCGCTCCATCTGGCCGTGGCTGCTGTGGCTGCGGCTCTCGCCCTCGCGCGCTTTGCTGATGCCGGTGGACCTGCTGGAGGGCGTCAGCGGCCCGCTGCGCCGCGCGCGACGCCACGCGCTGGCGCGCAACGCCAGCGGCACCGCGGCGCTGGTGCTGCTGGTCTGCGCCAACGTCGAGGCGGTGCTGGCCTTTGGCCTGATCGGATTGGCCATCACGCTGACGCCGATCGAGTTCATGGAGCCCGCCGTGCAGGCCGTGTGGGAGACCCTGTTCGAGGCGCCGCCCGCATGGGCGCAGCTGCTGCTCAACCTGATCGTCTGGATCGGTGCCAGCCTGATCGCGCCCTTCTACGTCGGCGCCGGCTTCGCGCTCTACCTCAACCGCCGCACCCAGATCGAAGCCTGGGACATCGAACTGGGCTTCCGCCGACTGGCGGCGCGCCTCGCCGGCAGCGGCCAGGCCCTGCTCGCGCTGCTGGCGCCGCTGCTGCTCTGCCTTGGTCTCGCCGTGGCACCCGCAGCACAGGCGCAGGACCAAGCGGCGGCGGAAGACCGCAAGACCGAGACGTCGTTCGACGACGCCGAGCCCAGCCTGCGCACGCGTCCGGACGAGCCGACCCGCTACGACCACGTCGGCCCGGGCGGATCGAGCGAGGTGAAGCCAGCGGACGGCGATCGCCTGCGCCAGGTGTTCGCCCACGAATACCGTGAGGGGACCGACGCCTTCGTGGTGCAGGCCGCCGAGGTCTACGAGCAGGACGCGCTCAGCCCGGTCAGCACGCAGACCATCTGGGTGCCGCGCGAGACGCCGGAAGCGCGCCGCCAGCCGCCGCGCAGCGATCTCGGCTGGCTGCGCAGCCTGGGGCGCGGCCTCGCCTTCGTGATGGAGAACATCCTTTGGCTACTAGCCGCCGCCCTGCTGGTGCTGCTGATCGCCACGCATCGACGCTGGCTGCCCGTGCTGGGCATGGAGATCGAACGCCGCCGGGGTCCGCAGCTGCACTTCGAGAACGGCGCAGAAACGGCGGAGCCGCTGCCCGAACACCTGCTTGAAGCCGCCGAGTCCCTGTGGGCGCAGGGCCAGCGCCGTGCCGCTCTCGCGCTGCTCTATGCCGGCGGGGTCGAGCGCGTGGTCGAAGCCACCGGCGAGCCGCTGCCGCCCGGCAGCACCGAGGCCGACTGCCTGCGTCGCGCGCGGCGACTGGGCGCACAGGGCTTCGGCGCGGTGTTCCCGCGCGTCGTGCAGCGCTGGCAGTCGGCGGCCTATGCCGACCGCCTGCCCAGCGAGGCGGAGTTCGTCGCCCTCGTGGACGACTGGCGTCGCAGCGAGGCCGCGGCTGTCGAGGGTGCATCCGCATGAACCGCAGCCACTTGATCATCGCCTTGCTGCTGCTGGTGCTGGCAGCACTGGGGGTGTGGTGGTGGCGAACCTTCGAGCTCAAGGAGGTGACCCGTCCGCTGCCTTTGAGCGGAGAGGCGCGCATCAACCCCCTGTACGGGCTGCAGCAGGTGCTGCGCGCGCGCGGGCTCACGGTCAACACCCGAGCCGTGTTCCGGGCGGATGCGCTGCCTTCACGGCCGGGGCTCGTGGTGATGAGCGGCGACCTGCGCGGACTCTCGTGGAGCGCCACCGAAAAGCTCCTCGCCTGGGTACACGAGGGGGGCGAGCTGGTGGTGTCGCTGCCGCCGGGCGAGGACGACTCGGCCCCGCTGCTGGACTTCTTCGATCTCTTCACGGTGCCAAGCTACAGCTGCATCGAGTGGAACTACGCAGTGCCCGCGGGCGCGCAGAAGGCCGCCAAGCGGGCTCGCGGCGGTACCCCCGAGCTGCCCACGCTCGACGAGCTGTTCGACTTCGATGCCCTGCGCGGCAGCGACACGCGGTGGTGCGCCTCGCAGCGCCTGCAGGCGGGCGAGAACTTCGACGACACGCACTTTGACTGGAGCTGGGGCAATGCCAAGGATGGCTGGCTGCTGGCGCGCCTGCCGCATGGCGCCGGTCGCGTGCTGCTGGCCAGCGATCTGGACTTCATGGAAACCCGCGCACTGCGGTCGCACAGCCGTGCGGCCCTGACCTGGCAGCTGCTGGCGCCGGCGCTGGAGGCCGAGCCCGAGGTGCTGCTGGTCTACTCGGCCGATCTACCGCCGCTGCACGTGCTCATCGTGCGCCACGGCTGGCCGATCCTGCTGCCCCTGCTGCTCGCCCTGCTCGCCTGGGCGTGGCTGCGCAGCGAGCGCTTCGGCCCGCTGCAACCGGAGGTCGAGCAGCCGCGCCGCGCCCTGCGCGAACACCTGCGTGCGGCCGCCGAACTGGCGCTGCGCCGTCGCCAGGGCACCACCCTGCTGAAGCCGCTGCGCCAGCGCGTGCTGCAGCGGCTGGCGCTGTCCTCTCCCGAGATCGCCGCCCTGCCCGCGCGCGATCTGGCCCAGGCTCTGGCCACCCGGCACGGGCTGTCCATTTCCACCGTCGAACAGGCGCTGTTCGGCCTCGGCATTGATCGCCCGGCCGCCCTGGCCGAGGCGGTACGCACCCTCCATCGACTGAGCACACTTCCATGAGCACCGAAACCCCGTCCGCCGCCACGCCCGTGCCCTCGCTGTCGATCGAGCAGGCCGCGCAGACCGTGGCCGCCATCCGCGAGCAGATCGGCGGCGCCTTCTACGGCCAGGAGCAGGTGCTGGACGAACTGCTGGTGGCGCTGATGGCCGGCGGCCATGTGCTGCTGGAGGGCGTGCCGGGCCTCGGCAAGACCCTGCTGGTGCGCGCGCTGTCGGCGGCAGTCTCCTGCAGCTTCGCGCGCATCCAGTTCACTCCTGACCTCATGCCCAGCGACGTCAGCGGCCACGCCTTCTACGACCCCAAGACTGAGGGCTTCCGCATCCGCCGCGGGCCGGTGTTCACCCACCTGCTGCTGGCGGATGAGATCAACCGCGCGCCGGCCAAGACCCAGGCCGCGCTGCTGGAGGTGATGCAGGAAGGCCAGGTCACCATCGAATCGCGCAGCTTCCCGCTGGCGCCGCCCTTCATGACCATCGCCACCCAGAACCCGGTCGAACAGGAGGGCACCTACCCGCTGCCCGAAGCCCAGCTCGACCGCTTCCTGCTGAAGATCCTGATGAACTACCCGGCGCACGAGGACGAAGTGCGCATGGTCGAGGCGGTCAGCACCGGCCGCGTCGCCCACGACTTCGACCTCTCGCGCGTACGTCCGGTGGCCAAGCCCGAAACCCTGCTCGGTCTGCAGCAGGCGGCAGCACAGGTGCGCGTCGACCCGGTCGTGCTCGACTACGCCGTGCGCATCTGTCGCGCCACCCGCGAATGGTCGGGCCTCGCCATGGGCGCCGGCCCGCGCGGCAGCCTGGCGCTGGTGCGCGCTTCGCGCGCGCAGGCATTGCTGGCCCAGCGCGATTTCGTCACGCCCGATGACCTGCGCAGCATCGCCAAGCCGGCCCTGCGCCACCGCCTGAGCCTGTCGCCCGAACTGCAGATCGAAGGCCGCCGCATCGACGATGTGCTCGACGCCCTGCTGCTGAAGGTGGAGGCGCCGCGCCAGTGAGGCCGACCCGCCTGCTGGTGCTGGCGCTGGGCCTGCTCGCCCTGCCGGGCGCGGGTCTCGCGTTCGGTCTGTTCGGTGCCGGCCCGCTGCTGGGCGCGAGCCTCGCCGTGTTCGCGCTGGCGGCGATCGACCTCGCGCGCCTGCGCCTGCTGCCCGTGCCCGAGGTGGAGCGCCGCCTGCCGCGCGTGGTCGCGGTCGGGCATCCGCTGAAGGTCGAGCTGGCGCTGAGCGGCGGTCTCGAAAGGCAGCGCCTGGAGGTGTTCGATCTGCACCCCGCGCAGTGGGCGGTGGAGGATCTGCCGCAGCGCCTCAGCCTGCCCGCACAGGGCCGCAGCGTGTTGGGCTACACGCTCCACCCGCAGCAGCGCGGCGCCGCCCACTTCGAGGGCTGCGCCCTGCGCCTGCATTCGCCCTGGCGCCTGTGGACACGCCTGGCCACACTGCCGCTGCGCAGCGCGGTGCGCGTCTACCCCGACTTCGCCCGCGTCAGCCATCTCGCCCTGGTCGGCACCGACCGCGCCAGCCGCGTGATCGGCGCGCACCAGCATCGACGCCGCGGTGAAGGCACCGAATTCCACCAGCTGCGCGAATACCGCACCGGCGACAGCCTGCGGCAGATCGACTGGAAGGCCAGCCGCCGCGCGCAGAAGCTGATCTCGCGCGACTACCAGGACGAGCGCAACCAGCAGGTGGTGCTGCTCGTTGACACCGGCCGCCGCATGCTCGCCCACGACGGCAGCCTGAGCCACTTCGACCACGCCTTGAACGCCAGCCTGCTGGTTGCCTTCATCGCCCTCCGCCAGGGCGATTCGGTGGGCCTGATGGCCAGCGGCGGCGAGTCGCGCTGGATGCCGCCGGCGCGCGGCCTGGGCGCCATCGACCGCCTGCTCGACACCGTCTACGACCTGCAGCCGCAGCCGGTCGCCACCGACTACATCGAGGCCGCGATGCAGCTGGGCGCGCGCCAGCCGCGCCGGGCACTCGTGCTGATCGTCACCAACGCCCGCGACGAGGACATCGAGGACCTGCTGGCCGGCGTGCGCCAGCTGCAGCGCCGCCACCTGGTCTGCGTCGCCAGCCTGCGCGAGGCCATGCTCGATGAGCTGATCGAGCAGCCACCCGAGCGCGTCGACACCGCCCTCGAAGCCAGCGCCGCCGCCCACTACCTCGACCGGCGCCAGCGCGCGCACACCGCCCTGCGCGCCCAGGGCGCCACCGTGCTCGACGTCACCGCCAGCCAGCTGCCGGGCGCGCTGGTCGACCACTACCTGGCGATGAAGCGCGCCGGGCGTCTCTAGCCTGGCCGCGTTCAGCAGGAACAGGCAGCCGCCCGCGACCGCAGCAGGCGCGGGGTTCTCCTAGGCGAACTCAACCCGGCTTGACGCAGGCGAATACCGTGTAGCTGTCCTCGGCCAGCGTGAACGGCGCTTCGTGCAGCTCGAAGCCGGTCTCGCGCAGCACCTGCCGCCAGGTGCCGATCGCGAACAGACCCAAGGTCCAGCGATCGGTCTCGATCCGCAACTGGCCGTGCTGGCGGATCAGATAGACCACCGTGGTCTCGTAGTGCTCATCGTTCGGGTCCGGGTCGTAGACGTTCTCGACGAAGACCACATCCAGCCCTTCGGCCTCGCGCGAGACCGTCGTGGCCTGCGCGCGGTTCTGCTGGAAACTCTCGCGGGTCACGTCGGGCGTCACCACCATCACCCCGCCCGGCTGCAGGTGCGCATGGGCGCGCGCGAACGCCGCCCGCAAATCGTCGAGGCAGTGCATGTACGAGATGGCGTCGTCCATCAGCACCGCGTCGAAGCGCTCATCGAGCGCGAAGGTGCGCATGTCGCCCTGCAGGAAGCGGCAATCCGGGTTCAAGCTCTGCGCCTGCACCAGCATGGCTGGGCTGAGATCGAGGCCGGTCACTGCATAGCGCGCTTTCAGGTTTAACGCGTTCTTGCCGCCGCCGCAGCCGATGTTGAGCAAGCTGTCGACAGGACGCTGCGCATGCCGCTCCATCAGGTCGATGACGTGGTGGTCATAGGTCGCGTACTCCTCGGCCGGGTCGCCCCACAGCGGCCACAGCCAGGCCAGGTCGGTGTAGAGGCGGAAGCGGCTTTCCATCGCGTCTCAGCCGCAGGCCTCGCCATCCACCGCGACGCGATCACGGCCACCGCGCTTGGCGGCGTACATCGCTTCATCGGCGCGACGGATGAGCGACTCCAGGGATTCCCCCGGCCGCTGGCGAGCGACACCGATGCTGAGGGTGAGACGCGGAGACTCGCCCTGCGCGCCATCTGCGGTGGAAATCCTCAGTTGGGACGCGGCACGGCGCAGCTGCTCAGCGATGCGGACGGCAGCATCCAGCGTGCAGCCAGGCAGCGCCGCCACCATCTCCTCGCCGCCATGGCGGCCGAGCAGATCCTCGGCGCGGAGACAGCGCTTGAGGCAGGCGGCGAGGTTTGCGAGGGCGCGGTCGCCGAGGTCGTGACCGTGGAGATCGTTCAGCGCCTTGAAGTGGTCGAGGTCGATGAAAAGCACCGACAGCGCCTCGGGCGAATCCGCCAGCAGGCGCCGCGCGCGCTCGCTCCACGCACGCCGGTTGAGCAGCCCGGTGAGCGGATCGACGTCGGCGAGCAGCCGCGCCGAGTCACGGTCGCGGCGAAGCTCCATGCTTCGGTAGGCCAAGCCCGCCGACAGCACGAGCGCCTCGAATGCGCCCGCCGCCATGCCGGCGTTGTCGAGCCACAGCCAGTCGCTGAACAGTCCGAACATCTGCAGGCTGCCCAGCACGGTGACCGCGAGCAGAGGCGCCCAGCCGATCGCGAAGATCAAGGCATAGCGCGAGCCGCGCGCGGCGGCCCACAGCGCCGTCATCAGCAGCAGCGGCCCGCCGAGGATGATCAGGGGATTGGTCAATGCGCGGGCGATCTGCACCAGCACGGGCGAGGGCAGCAGGGTTGCGAGACTCGTCAGCACGATCGCGCCGGCGAGTGCGTGCAGACCGCGCCGCAGACGCGGCGCATAGATGCTCAGGTGTGCGAAGCGATCCAGGAACATGGCCGCACAGGCGACCGCAGCAGCGGTCGCGATGCGCCCGGAAAGCGGGCCGCCCTGGTCCGGGAATGCGACGCCAAGGGGAGACGCGAGAAACCCGCTCTGCAGGCCAAGGATCCACACGTAGGCCACCAGGTAGCCCGCGTACCACAGGAAGCTCGAGTCGCGCAGGTAGGCGGCGAACAGCAGTGCCATCATCGCCATCGCAAGCATCACCGCGAGCGTGGCGCCCGCATAGGCAAGCCAGGCGGCATCCTCCGCGCGGTAGACCGCATCCGGCAGCAGGCGCAGGGCGAGGGTCGAGGCCAGCACGCCGCGGGCATCGAGATGCACGCGCAGCGGCATCCGGCCCGCGGGCAGCTCGGCCAGTGCAAAGGCGACGTCGCCATGCCCGGCATGCAGACCCGGCTGGGGGTTCAGGCCGCGGGTCCAGGCGGTTTGCCGACCTGCCACCTCCAGCTGCACGCGATGCAAGGGCGAAATCCGCAGCTGAAGCACCCAGGCGCCGCGCGGCCATTCGCCGGCCTGCGGGCGAATGAGCAGAGTCGCGCGCGGGTCGGCGCTGGACAGGACCCGGTTACGCCACTCGGGGTGGTGCAGCGGCCGGGCCTGCGAGGCATCCACGTCACCGGGCAGCTGCACGCGCACGTCCAGCGCAAGTCCGCCCGTGGCCGCCGCCTGCACGGGACCGCTCAGCAGCAGACACACCATCAGGCGGAGCAGGAAGCGCGGCATGCGCTCAGCCAAGCAGGAATCATGCCCATGGGGGCACGCCCTTCGCCGTACGCCCACGCCATGAACGCCGCATGACGCTGCCGCTCATTCCCGCGCGGGGCGGGCGCGCCACCCTTCCGCCGTCGGTATCGCCCCGCCCGGGGCATGCGTCACAAATCAGCCACTCAGGTGCAATAATTGTGAAGCCACCCTCTCTCCCATCGAGCCCCGCCATGCGTCTCCGCCCTCTCGCCCTCTGCCTGGGCCTTGCGCTGCTGCCCGCTTCCAGCCTGTGTGCCGCGTCGGACTGGAGCGTCGGCTACGGCGCCAACTTCCAGCACGACTACGCACGCTACAGCCTGAGCGGCAACCTCGATGGCGAGGCCGATGCAGCGCGCCGCAGCCGCGTCAGCGTCAAGGCCACTCACGCCTCCGGCTTGGAGCTGAAGGGCGAGTGGGATTTCGCCAGCGGCACGGTGACCGACCTCTACCTCGACCTGCCGGTGGCGGTCGGCAAGCTGCGCTTCGGGCAGTACAAGCAGCCGTTCTCGCTGGACGAGCAGGGCTCATCGCGCGACCTGCCGCTGATGGAGCGCTCGATCGCCCACGACGCCTCCACGATCGGCCGCCGCGTCGGCCTGATGTGGACGCAGCCCCTCGGCACGCTGCAGCTGCAGGCCAGCGGCTATGCCGGCCTCACCGAGCAGATTTCCGGCAGCGCGGGCATTGCGCTGCGCGGGTTCAGCGTGGCCCGGCCGGACCTGCACCTCGGTGTGGCTGCCGCCTATGAGCAGCGTGACGACGAGCGCCTGCGCCTGCGGGCGCGGCCGGAGTCGCGACTGCTGCCGCTGGCGCCGCTGGATCTCGGCAACTTCACGGCGGTCGGCAGCAATGCGCGCCTCGGGCTCGAGGCCGCCTGGCTCAACGGAAGCTGGACCGTGCAGAGCGAAGCCTTTGCGCTGCGGGGCCAGCGCCCCGGCACTGATCCTTCTGGCCAGGGCGCCTACCTGCAGGCCAGCTGGCTCAGCGGCGGCCATGCGCGCAGCCTGCGCGAGGGCGCGGTGCGCAAGCCCAAGTTCGAAGCCGGTACCCTGGCGTTCGAACTTGCCGCCCGCATCAGCCGGGTCGACTTCGACCTTGGCGGCGCCGAACTCGGAGCGCAGACACAACTCGGCGCTGCCGCCACGGTTTACGTCGGCGCGCGCTGGCAGTTCAGCGCCCACTACGGCACCTACGACGCCGATCGCAGCCTGCGCGTCAGCCGCCCCGGCGAGTACAGCGGGCATTTCACAGCGATGCGGGCGCAATACGGATTCTGAGGCGGACGGTGCGGGCGCGGAGGGCAGCTATCGCGCCGACGGCAACACCAAGTCGCGCTCGACTCAAGGCACCGACTCGCCGCTGGGCTTCACGCCCTTGAACGAGTGCACCCCGCCGGCAGCGCCGAACTCGACGCTGGCGCGGTCGACCAGACGCTGCAGTCGCAGGTCGACCAGGGTGGTCTGGTTCGGCCGCAGCACCTGCCGCAGCAGGGTGGGCTCGGCCTGGATCGCCGCCTGCGCATAGCGCACGAAGCCCTGCTCGGGGCGCGGGCGCAGTTTCAGCCCCAGTCGATCGACGCCCGGCTGGGCGGCGCGCAGTTCGGCGCCCGCGCGGCGCGGGTCCGGGATGGCGGCACAGCCGGCCATCAGATCGTGGTTGAACAGCACGCTCAGGCTGCCCGGGTGCCGGCTGTTGCGCTGGCGGTCGCGCAGGAAGCCCGCCGGCAGCAGGTCTGGGCTGTCCTGCGCGCCGGTGAGGACGAGGTCGTAATCCTTCAGCGCATGGCCCTCGCTGTCCTGCAGGCGGAAGATCACGAGGCTGCTGCGATCGTGCAGGTGCACGCGATCAGGCAGGACCGGCACGCTCTCGATCTCAACCCGCTCGGCGGCCTGCACGGCTTCTGACTCATGCTCGAAGGCAACGCAGAGGTTCGCGTAGGCAGCGAGGGAATCGACGTCGAGACAGCGCAGCACGGCCTGCACGGTCCCGGCCCCCTGCCCGCCCGCCGTCGCCGCCACGCTGCGCAGGATGCCGCGGGCCTTGCCGGAGTGCGCCGCGCCGGCGATCAGGCGGAAGGCCGTGCGCGGCGCGCGCTTCAGGCCGCCGACCGGCTCCAGGCGCTGCACGTCGCCGCTGCGGCCCTGCTCCAGCACCAGAAGCGCCGAATTGAGGTTGGCCGAGGCCACCCGCACCACCCCGTCGCTGCCGCTCTCGCCGGTGTAGGGGTTGAGATGGTCGTAGAGCCTGCGGTCAATGCTCTGGCCGGTAAGCACGAAGGGATAGACCCCGCGACCGTCCTCCCCGCCCGGCTCGCCGAAGCGTCCGCGACACCAGGCCTCGTTGAGGGACCAGGCCTCTGGGCTGCCCTGCTCCAGCCAGTCGAGCACGCCGGCGCCGGGCTCCACGCCCTGCGCAAAGGCCTGGATGCGGCCAAGCCGCCCCTTGCCGAGCTGGGCCAGCGCGCTGCCAAAGTTGGCCGGCGCCAGCATCACCAGATGGCTCATCGGGCACGGCGGGGCCCCGCGCGGCTGCACGTAGTAGCGCCACCACCATTCGCGCGCCAGCGGACCGCCGGTGCTGTGGGTGATCACCGCGAAGCGCCGGCCGGACTGGACCAGCGCGCCGAGCTCGCGCGCCACCGCAGCCTGCAGCGCACGCGCGAGGTCCTCCATCCGCACTTCGTCATGGAAGGACACGTAGCGGCCGAGGTGGATGTCGCGCAGCTGCAGCATCTGTCCGCGCGCGGCGTACTCCGCCGCCAGCCGCTCCGGCAGGCCGCCATAGGTTTCGGTGCTGGTAACCGACCAGCCGTGCAGGAAGACCAGGGTGTCAGGCAGGGGCATGGACGAATCCTCGGATCCGGCGTTCGGGAGCGAACGGCTGGCACGTGGAGAGTGCTGCGGGAGCACGCTGACTCAGCGGCACGGACACGACCTACGACCGCGGTTCGCCGATGACCGGCCTGCGCGCACGCGGGCCCGACTTGGTTGCGGCTGGAGGACAACGCGATTGAGTCGTTCCCGGAGCCCGACTCGGATGGAGCCGGTTGCGGCGGTGTCAGCGAAGGCCGGGATCACGCCCGCCGTTCACGAATCCCCAATCCCGAATCCCCAATCCCGGCTCCTCAAGCCGTCCCCGAGCCCTCCGCACAGCCGCGGGCAACGTCGGTCTCGACCTCGTCCTCGTGCAGCAGCGCGCGCGCCACGTCGAGCGCGGCGTCGATGACTTCCACGCGCACGGTGACTTCGCTGGACTCGCGCGAGGTGTTGACGAGGATGGCCCGGCCCGGGCCGGTGATGCGGCCGGCCAGCACGTCACGCGGGCCGACGATGCCGCGCTCGATGTCCATCACGGTGTAACCACCTTCGGTGCGCACCACCACGCGGCCGGTGTTCGGGTTCATGCCGCATACGCTGCCCTGGCTGCTCATGGCGCTCTCCTTCTCGACTGGCTGGACCCGAGGTGGGCCCCAGCCTAGCCGAAACAAGGGATGCTGCAAGTGCAAACAGGGCGCCATTCAGGGCACCGCATCAGCCCAGCAGCAGGCGGTAGGCGGGGTTGTCGGTCTCGTTGCTGTGCGGATAGCCCAGCCCGGCAAGGAAGCGGTCGAAGGCCGGGCGATCGCCCTCGGGCACCTGCAGGCCGACCAGGATGCGCCCGTAGTCGGCGCCCTGGTTGCGGTAGTGGAAGAGGCTGATGTTCCAGTCCGGGTTCATGGCCGAGAGGAAGCGGATCAGCGCGCCGGGCCGCTCCGGGAAATCGAAGCGGTAGACGCGCTCGTCGCGGGCCAGCGGCGAGCGCCCACCGATCATGTGGCGCAGGTGCAGCTTGGCCAGCTCGTCGTGGGTCAGATCCAGCGCCGGGAAGCCCTCGTCGGCGAAGGCCTGCGCGAGGGCCTCGGCCTCGCCCGGCCCGCGCGTGCTGATGCCGACGAAGATGTGCGCCGCTGAGGCATCACCAATCCGGTAGTTGAACTCGGTGATGCCGCGGCCGCCCAGCAGGTGGACGAAGCGGCGGAAGCTGCCGCGCTCTTCAGGAATGGTCACCGCGAACAGCGCCTCGCGCTGCTCGCCGACCTCGGCGCGCTCGGCGACGAAGCGCATGCGGTCGAAGTTGAGGTTCGCCCCCGAAGCCACCGCCACCAGCGCCTCGCCGCGCAGGCCCTCGCGGGCGACGTACTGCTTCAGGCCGGCGATGGCCAGCGCGCCGGCCGGCTCCAGCAGGCTTCGCGTGTCCTCGAACACGTCCTTGATCGCCGCGCACAGGGCATCGGTATCCACCCGCAGCACCTCGTCGAGATGCAGCCGACACAGGCGGAAGGTCTCATCGCCGACGCGCTTCACCGCGGTGCCGTCGGAGAACAGGCCGACATCGTCCAGCGTGACCGGATGCCCGGCTTCGAGCGAGCGCGCCATCGCGTCGGAGTCTTCGGTCTGCACGCCGATGACCCGGATCTCAGGGCGCAGGGCCTTGACGTAGGCGGCGATACCGGCGGCCATGCCGCCGCCGCCGATCGGCACGAAGATCGCGTGCAGCGGTCCGGTGTGCTGGCGCAGGATCTCCATCGCCACCGTGCCCTGCCCTGCGATCACGTCGGGGTCGTCGAAGGGATGGACGAAGGTGTAGCCGTGCTCGCGTTCGAGCTCACGGGCATGCGCGGCGGCATCGCTGTAGGAGTCGCCGATGAGGATGACCTCGACGTTCTCGCCGCCGTGGCGACGCACCGATTCGATCTTCACCGCCGGCGTGGTCACCGGCATCACGATCACCGCGCGGCAGCCGAGCCTGCGCGCGGCGAGGGCCAGACCCTGCGCGTGGTTGCCGGCCGACGCCGCCAGCACGCCGCGGGCGCGCGCCTCGGCCGAGAGATGCACCATCTTGTTGTAGGCGCCGCGCAGCTTGAACGAGAACACCGCCTGGTTGTCCTCGCGCTTGAGCAACACCGTGTTGCCCAGCCGTGCCGACAGCCGCGGGGCGTGATCCAGCTCGGACTCGCGCGCGACCTCGTAGACGCGCGCGGTCAGAATTCGCCGCAGGTAATCCAGCGCCGGCGCGGGCGCGATCTGCGCCTCGGGTCTGGGCGTGGACGACAGCGGCTGCGCGGGCATGACGGAGTCCTCAAGGCTTCGTGAAGGAAGCTCCGAGACTACGCCCGCCCGCGCCTTTCGCCCTTACGACTTCGGTGGAGGGCGACGAATTGGCATAGGGCTAGAGAGCAGGGATTCGGGATTCGAAAGAGCAAGGCTCGCGTCGGCGTCGCGGAATCGAGATTGCGGTGCCATTCGGCCCGCTCTGCTTCTGAACCCCTCTCCGAGAGAGGGGCTAAAGCGCCAAAGCCCTCACAAGACTCGAATCGGAGCTGCGAGAAGACACTCTACGCGCGCCGCGAATCAGCTCTGACGAATCCCGCGCCCGGCCTTCGCGCGCAGCGCTCGGGCGTTCGGCGTCTCGCGCGGCAGTGCCGCGCGAGAGGCCCCACCCCCAAATCCCGAATCCCCGCTCCATCAATCGCTCTTGATCACGATGTTCGGGAACCCGAAGGCCTTGTTCTTGGCGCGCAGCGACAGCCGCCCCGCGGCGTGGCGGGCGATCTCGCGGTAGCGCTTCGAGAGATCGGACTCGGCATCCACCGCCACCGTCGGCGCGCCGCCGTCGGCCTGTTCGCGAATGCGGATGTCGAGCGGCAGCGCGCCCAGCAGGGGCACCTCGTACTGCGCCGCCATGCGCGCGCCGCCGCCCTCGCCGAAGATGTGCTCGGCGTGGCCGCAGTTCGAGCAGACGTGGATGGCCATGTTCTCCACGATGCCCAGCACCGGCACCTCGACCTTGCGGAACATTTGCAGGGCCTTCCTGGCGTCCAGCAGGGCGATGTCCTGCGGGGTGGTGACGATGATCGCCGCCGACACCGGCACCTTCTGGCACAGGGTCAGCTGGATGTCGCCGGTGCCCGGCGGCAGGTCGATGA